>Ga0209303_1000055_pt1 | contig 153331 bp, 156 predicted proteins | sample SidtaG_3_FD_187449 | JGI IMG/M metagenome (GOLD analysis project Ga0209303, IMG submission 187449) | Marine algal microbial communities from Sidmouth, United Kingdom - Sidmouth_Asex1 metaG (SPAdes) (version 2) | ecosystem: Host-associated > Algae > Red algae > Unclassified | place: Sidmouth...
TGACGGGGGCGGTGGAGCTGTCCGAGGGCACCGAGATGGTGATGCCGGGCGACAACGTGAAGATCACGGTGGGGTTGATCAACCCGATCGCGATGGAGGAGGGGCTGCGATTCGCGATCCGCGAGGGTGGTCGCACCGTCGGCGCCGGCGTGGTTGCCAAGATCCTGGAGTGATGATGACGCGGCGCGCCGGGGCCATCGCCCCGACGCGCCGTGGCAAGGTAGTGCCTTCTGATGCCCCTGACCGGATCGACCGGATCGACCGGATCGACCGGATCGACCGGTCGCCGGCTCGCTCTTTAGCTCAATCACGAGACCTGAATTCCCATGGCAGCCAGCCAGACCATCCGCATTCGCCTGAAAGCCTTCGATCACCGACTGATCGACCGCTCGGCCAAGGAGATCCTCGAGACCGCACGCCGCACCGGCGCCCGCGTGCTCGGCCCGATCCCGCTGCCGACCAAGAAGGAGCGCTTCACCATCCTGGTCTCGCCGCACGTCAACAAGGATGCGCGCGACCAGTACGAGCTTCGCACCCACAAGCGCCTGATGGACATCGTCGATCCGACCGAGAAAACGGTCGATGCGCTGATGAAGCTCGATCTTGCCGCCGGTGTGGACGTGCAGATCAAGCTCAACTGATCGCCCGGGGAGGGCGTTCGCTGCCGGACGGCGGCGAACGCCCCGACGCTGCTCGACCGCGGCGTTCACGATGCTGATACCGACTTGGAGGCGTGCCGCTTTGAATCGATGGCGATGGATGAGCGGACGCGGCGTGCGGCTTGCCTCTCTCGGATTGAGCCTGTTGCTGGGCGGTTGCGCGACGCCTGCCCCGCCCGATGTGCTCACGCCCTTGTCCACTTCGGTCGCCCAACGCGGCAGCGTGGCCATCGTCGTCATGCAGCCCTGGGCCAGCAACACCCTCGCCTACAAGCCGGGACAGATCGTCGTGCCGCAGAGCGACGACGACCTGGTCGGCCAGTACCAGGTGATCGCCGCCTTCCCGGGCCAGGCCGCCGGCTTCCAACGTGCCGCCGCCGCCCTTGCCGATCACTCGCTTGCCCCGCTGGTGAATCGACGGTTCGTCGAGCCGGTGGGTGCGCTGCTCGATGCGGCCGGGTTCGAGCTGGTGGGCAGTGACGCGGTCGGTGCCGCTCGCGGGAACGAGCTGGGCGCTGCGCTGCTGTTGCGCCGGGATCACTTCGTGCAGGCCGATCAGCAGGGGTGGCGCCACCGGGTCGACGTCTCCCCGGGTGGTCTGGACAACGACGGCTACGGGATCTCGTTGTTCAACCGCGATCCCGATCCGGGATCGCTGGCCACGTTGGCCGCCGAACTGGAGGTCGATCATCTGCTGCTTCTGGACGTGGTGCGCATCGGAGCCGACAAGCAGATCGGGGCGTTCTTCGTCCCCAGCAACCCGGCCTACGCCATTGCCGGCATGAGCGCCAGCCTGATCGAGGTGGCCCGCGAGGAGCGCCTGCTGTCCGCGTGGCGGGATGCGGTCGTGGCGACCGACCTGCCCGAGGAGCCGGCCCAGGCCGACGCGGCGCTGATCGGTCACGTCGAGCAGGCCGGCGCGCGGGTGCTGGACGAGCTGCTGATTGCCCTGAGGGGCGCGCTGCGCTGACCACCGCACGATGAGCCCTTCACGGCGCCGGTCGAGCCTGTCGATTCGCTCCGCGGGCCGATAGCACCGGTCGGTTTGCCGATGAGGTCCCTGTCTTCGGTTCCTGCCACGCGCGCCGGCGTGCTCAGCGGCATCGCCGCCTACACGCTGTGGGGCTTCTTCCCGCTGTACTTCCATCAACTGCAGCGTGTCGATGCGTTCGATGTGCTGGCCTGGCGCATCGTGCTGTCCTGCGCACTGCTGGGCGGTGCGATGCTGCTGTGGCGAGGGGTGGCCCGGCTCAAGGCCGCGATCTGGCCGCTGCGGCAATGGCCCCTGGTGCTGGCGGCCGCCGCGGTCATCAGCATCAACTGGCTGGTGTTCATCGTCGCGATCGCCGAGGGCGAGGTGCTGCAATCCAGCCTGGGCTACTTCCTGGTGCCGCTGGTCAACTCCCTGCTGGGCATCCTGGTGTTCGGCGAGCGGCCGAATCGCTGGAAGATCGCCTCCTTCGTGCTGGCCGCGCTGGGCATGCTCGCCAGCTTCGCGGTCGCCGGCGTGCTGCCGGGGTACGCGCTGACCCTGGCGGCAAGCTTCGGCATCTACGGCATGCTCAGAAAGCGCATGGCGTTGGACAGCACCACCGGATTGCTGCTGGAGACCGTGCTGCTCGCCCCGGTCGCGTTCGGTTGGCTGCTCGTGGCCGGTCAGCCCGTGGCGCAACACGCGCTCGATACCCGCGTCTGGTTGATGCTGTCGGGCATCGTCACGCTGGTACCGTTGCTGCTGATGGGCTTCGCCGCGCAGCGCATAGAACTGGGAACCCTGGGCGTGCTGCAGTACATCGCACCGGTCATGCATTTCCTGCTCGCCCTGGCGGTGTTCGGCGAGGCGCTGGACACCGCGCGCAGCATCGCTTTTGCCACCACCATCGTTGCCGTGGCGCTGTGGCTCACCGGCGCGTTCGCCAGTTCTGGCCCGCGAACCCGGTGAGCGTGGCCGCCTGGTCCGAACGAGTGCGCTGCCAGCGCGACAGCGAGACATCGAAGCTCATCAGAGTCTGCCCGAGGACGATGCTCGCCCCGGGCTGGCGTTCGCAAGCCGGCCAACCGGAGACGGCCGTACGCAAGGCGCGCATGTCATATAAAGATATGTTTATATGTGCATGCTGCCTCGGTGCGGCGACCCTCGGCCGCTGCCGGTCACCCTGCGAGCTCCCGAACCGTGATGCCTGAACGCGATACCGACCAGCCGTGTACCCCGCCCGCCATCGCGTCCGATGCGCCCGCCGATCGGCTGGGCCATGCCTTGGCGCAGCGCATCCTGCTGCTGGACGGTGCGATGGGGACGATGATCCAGAACCACCGCGGTGGGCGGGGTGAGCAAGGACGCCTGTCGGAGGCCGACTACCGCGGCGAGCGCTTCGCCGACTGGCCCAGCGACCTGAAGGGCAACAACGACCTGCTCAGCCTGAGCTGCCCGGACCTCATCCGCGACATCCACGCGCAATACCTGGCCGCGGGTGCGGACATCGTCGAGACCAACACCTTCAACGCCAACGGCATCTCGATGGCGGACTACGACATGCAGTCGCTGGTGCCCGAGCTGAACCGGGCGTCGGCGCGACTGGCGCGCGAGGCGGTCGATGCGCTGGGCGACACCGAACGGCCGCGGTTCGTGGCCGGTGTGCTCGGACCGACCAACCGGACCGCCTCGCTGTCGCCCGACGTCGCCGATCCCGGTGCGCGCAATGTGGACTTCGATGCGCTGGACGCCTCGTACTACGAGGCGGGCGCTGCGCTCGTCGATGGCGGCGTGGATCTGCTGATGATCGAGACCGTGTTCGATACCCTGAACGCCAAGGCGGCGATCTTCGCGCTGGAACGGCTGTTCGAGGATCGTGGTCACCGCTTGCCGGTGATGATCTCCGGCACCATCACCGACGCCTCCGGACGCACCTTGTCGGGTCAGACGCTCGAGGCATTCTGGAACTCGGTGCGCCACGCCCGGCCGGTGGCCATCGGGCTGAACTGCGCGTTGGGCCCGGCCGAGCTTCGCGCCCACGTCGAGGAGCTGTCGCGGTTGGCCGACACGCATGTCAGCGCGCACCCGAACGCCGGCTTGCCCAACGCCTTCGGCGAGTACGACGAGACGCCGGAGCAGATGGCCGAGGCGATCGCCGATTGGGCGCGTTCGGGCTGGCTGAACATCGTCGGCGGGTGCTGCGGCACCACGCCGCGGCACATCGCAGCGTTCCGCGATGCCATCGACGGGTTACCGACGCGGCCCGTGCCGGTGCGTCCCCAGGCGATGCGCTTGTCGGGCCTGGAGCCGCTGGGTATCGATGCGGATTCGCTGTTCGTCAATGTCGGCGAGCGCACCAACGTGACCGGCTCCGCCCGCTTTCGCAAGCTGATCAAGGAGAACCAGCTGGAAGCGGCACTGGAGGTGGCCCGTCAGCAGGTCGAGGACGGCGCGCAGATCGTCGATGTGAACATGGACGAGGGACTGATCGATTCGCAGGACGTCATGCGCCGCTTCCTGCTGCTGGTGGCGACCGAGCCGGACATCGCCCGCGTGCCGATCATGATCGATTCGTCCAAGTGGTCGGTGATCGAGGCTGGGCTGAAGTGCCTGCAAGGCAAGTGCGTGATCAATTCGATCAGCCTGAAGGAGGGCGAGCAGGCCTTCCTGCAGCAGGCGCGCCTGGCGCAGCGGCACGGGGCCGCGATCGTGGTCATGGCGTTCGACGAAGACGGCCAGGCGGACACCGTGGAGCGCAAGATCGCCATCTGCGAGCGCGCCTACCATTTGCTGCTCGAGCGGCTGGCGTTCGACCCCCACGACATCGTGTTCGACCCGAACATCTTCGCCATCGGCACCGGCATCGAGGAACACGACCCCTACGGCCTGGCCTTCATCGAGGCGACCGAGGCGATTCGTCAGCGGCTGCCCGGCGTGCAGGTCAGCGGCGGGGTGTCCAACGTGTCGTTCTCGTTCCGCGGCAACGACACGGTGCGCGAGGCCATTCACGCGGTGTTCCTGTACCACGCGATCCGCGCCGGCATGGGCATGGGGATCGTCAACGCCGGTCAGCTGGCGGTGCTGGAGGAGGTGCCGGCCGAGCTTCGCGAAGCGGTCGAGGCGGTGGTGCTGAACCGGCCGGTGGACGGTGACGAGACCGCCACGGAACGGCTGCTGGCGATGGCCGATCGTTACCGGGGCGACGGCGCGGTGGCCGAACGGGCCGATGACGAATGGCGGGCCCTGCCGGTCGCCGAACGGTTGCAGCATGCGCTGGTCAAGGGCATCGATGCGCACATCGTGGTCGATGTGGAGCAGGCGCGGCAATCGGTGGATCGCTCGCTGGAGGTGATCGAGGGGCCGTTGATGGACGGCATGAACCGCGTTGGCGACCTGTTCGGGGCCGGCAAGATGTTCCTGCCGCAGGTGGTCAAGTCGGCGCGGGTGATGAAGAAGGCGGTGGCCTACCTGCTGCCCTACATGGAGGCCGAGAAGTCGGGCGAGACCACCAGTGCCGGGCGGGTGCTGATGGCCACGGTCAAGGGGGATGTGCACGATATCGGCAAGAACATCGTCGGCGTGGTGCTGCAATGCAACGGCTTCGAGGTCATCGACCTGGGCGTGATGGTGCCGGCCGCCACCATCGTGGAGGAGGCGCGCACCCATCAGGTCGATCTGGTCGGGCTGTCCGGGCTGATCACGCCCTCGCTCGAGGAGATGCAGCACGTGGCGGCCGAGCTGCAGCGCGAGGGCCTGACGCAGCCGGTGCTGATCGGCGGGGCGACCACGTCGCGCATGCACACCGCGGTGCGGATCCAGCCCAAGAGCGTGCACCCGGTGGTGCACGTCACCGACGCGTCACGGGCGGTCGGCGTGGCCACCGCGTTGCTCAACGACAACCGCCGGCCAGGCTTCGTTGCCGAGCTGGACGAGGACTACACCCGCTACCGCCAGCGCTTCGAGGACAAGCGCAGCGCCGCCGAACTCATGTCGTTGCCGGCCGCGCGCGATCACCGCCTGGCGATCGACTGGGCGGCCACGGCACCGATCCGGCCCGCCCGTCCGGGCGTGACGGTGCTGAACGATGTGCCGTTGACCACGCTGGTACCGTTCATCGACTGGACGCCGTTCTTTCACGCCTGGGAGCTGCGCGGCAAGTACCCGCGCATCTTGAACGACACCACCATCGGCGAAGAGGCGACCAAGCTGCTGGCCGACGCGCAGACCATGCTCGACGACTGGATCGATGGCGGCCGGGTACGCGCCCGCGGGGTATACGGCTTCTTCCCGGCGGCCAGCGTCGGCGAGGACGACATCGCCATCTACACCGACGAGGCACGCGCAGACGTGGCTTCGGTGCTGCATTGCCTGCGTCAGCAGCGCCGCTTCCCGGACGGTCGTCCGAACCTGTCGCTGGCCGACTTCATCGCACCGGCCGACAGCGGGCAGCAGGACTGGATCGGCGCGTTCGCGGTGACCGCCGGCACCGGCCTGGACGAGCTGGTGGCCGAGCACGATGCCGCCAACGACATCTATTCCAGCATCATGGCCAAGGCGCTGGCCGATCGACTGGCCGAGGCCTTCGCCGAGTGGCTGCACCGCGAGGTGCGCATCGATCACTGGGGCTACGCCCCCGAGGAGGCGCTGCCCAACGAGGATCTGATCCGAGAGCGCTACCAGGGCATCCGCCCGGCACCGGGCTACCCCGCCAACCCGGACCATCGGCAGAAGGAGGTGATCTGGGACCTGCTGTCACCTGACGAGGCGGCCGGCATCAGCTTGACCGAGTCGTTGGCGATGCTGCCTGCCTCGTCGGTATCGGGGCTGTATTTCTCTCATCCCCAGAGCCGCTACTTCGGGCTCGGCAAGTTGACTCGCGACCAGCTCGAGGACTACGTGGACCGGCGCGACGAGCCGCTCGAGGAGTCGGAGCGGTGGTTGGCCAGTTCGCTGGCCTACGCTTGAGCGATCCTTGCGGGCAATGGGCCAACCCGCCGGTGAGAGCGCCGATGAATCGAGGAAGTGAACCGGATGGTGAACCGATGAGCGAGGGCGATACGCGGCGTGCCAGCGTCCTGTGGGTGGATGCGGATGCCTGCCCGCTGGCGTTGCGCGGCGTGCTCAACAAGGCGGCCCGTCGCACCGGGGTGGAGCTGGTGTACGTGGCGAACCACGCCATCCCGGTGCCGGCCGACAAGAACATCCGGGCGCTGCAGGTGGCGTCGGGGTTCGACGTGGCCGACGACCAGATCGCCGCCAGCGTGCAGGCCGGCGACCTGGTGGTCACCGGCGACGTTCCGTTGGCCGGCGAGGTCATGGCCAAGGGCTGCGAGGCGGTGAGCCCGCGCGGGGTGCGATACGAGGACGACACCATCGGGCAGCGCCTGGCGGTGCGCGACTTCATGGACACCATGCGCTCCAGCGCGGTGAAGTCGCAGAGCGGGCACGTGAGCGGCATGGGCGGCGGACCACCGCCGTTCGGCCCGAAGGAGAAGCAGGCGTTCGCCAACGTGCTGGACCGCTGGCTGTCCCGGCGACGCTAGGGCCGGCGCGGGCGGTTGAAGCGAGCCCGGGCGCGATCGATCGCCTGGCGTGCCTGGCAGCCGTGCACATGGTCGTTCACGAAGCCGAGCGACTGCATCAGGGCGTACATGGTCGTCGGGCCGACGTAGCGCCAGTCGCGCGCCTTCAGCGCCTCGGCCAGGCGGGTGGACGAGGGCGTCACCGGGTTGGCCTTCACCCAGTCGATGGTGACGCGTACCGGACGCTCGTCCTCGCCGGGTTCGAACTGCCAGAAGAATGCGGCCAAGGAGCCTGCCTCGTCGCGCAGCTCCCGCGCGCGGCGCGCGTTGTGGATGGTCGCCTCGATCTTGCGGCGGTTCCGAACGATGTCCTCGCGGCGCATCAGACGCGCCACGCTGCGCACATCGTAGTTGGCGACGGTGTCGATCGCGAAGCCTGCAAAGGCGTCCCGAAACGCCTCGCGCTTGTGCAGGATCGTGCGCCAGGACAGCCCGGATTGAAAGCCCTCCAGGCAGACCTTCTCGTACAGGCGATCGTCATCGTCGACGGGCTTGCCCCACTCCTCGTCGTGATAGCGGCGGTACACGGCATCCTCGCTCGGCAGCGCGCAGCGCAGAATGCCATCTTCGCCCCGCACCAGACCGTCGGCACTTTCCGGCTTCATCGCTCGTCATCCTGTCGTGTCGGTGGACCGGGGTACGATTCCACCACGTAGACCTGCACGCGGTCGCGTTGCTGCTTCGACGTCTCGGTCGGGTGTTCAGCGATGCGCTCCAGAACCGACCGACCGATGCCCGCATCGTGGCGGGGGCCGAGTGGATGGCCGGCAACCTCACCGAGCGCGCGGCGCGTGCGGTGTGCCGTGCCGGTCGGCCGGTCGAAAATCATCCGACGATGCATAGACGGGCCTGATGCGTCTTGCTATGATGCTGGGCTACCCGGCGACAGGTGCACCGAAAGGTGCGTCGGCCTGCTACCGGTGAATGACCTGGCTGTCGATTCCCAGCGTCCGCTCCGGCACGATGATCGGTTTGGACGTTTCCGCCCGGTGACGCACTCCTTCGCGGACGGCGTCATGCGAGCGGCCGGAAACGGCGCACCGTGTCAGCTTGAGCCCTCCGTACACGTTGCGGGGCGAGCCGTGACGGTTCCGACCGATCCGGCTCCCTCTGTGAGGGGACCTTGCTGCGCCGTGCCGTTCCCGGGTCGCTCCAGGTCGACGCTTGTCGAGGGCCGTGCTTCTTGCGGTCAGCATTATTTCTGGAGATCCCCGAACAATGTCTCTTGGTGTGGTTGGCCGCAAGGTCGGCATGACCCGTGTCTTCGACGAGGCAGGCGTATCGACGCCGGTCACCGTGATCGAGGTTCCGAAGAATCGCATCACCGCGCTCAAGAGCGCGGAGAGCGATGGCTATGCGGCCGTGCAGGTCACGACCGGTGCCAAGAAGGCCAGCCGGGTGAGCCGTTCCGAAGCCGGTCACTTCGCCAAGGCCGGCGTCGATGCGGGGCGCGGCTTGTGGGAGTTCCGCCTGGACGATGGTGGCGAGTCCCGTCCCACCGGTGAGGTCGATGCATCCGCCTTCCAGGTCGGTGGCGAGTTCGGTCTGGAGATGTTCGTGGCCGGTCAGGTCGTCGATGTCATCGGCACCAGCATCGGCAAGGGCTTCGCGGGTGGCGTCAAGCGCCACAACTTCCAGATGCAGGATGCCACGCACGGCAACTCGCTGTCGCACCGGGCGCCCGGCTCGATCGGTCAGAACCAGACGCCCGGCCGCGTGTTCAAGGGCAAGAAGATGGCCGGACACATGGGCAACGAGCGCACGACCACGCAGAACCTGATCGTGGTGCGCATCGATGCCGAGCGCGACGTCATCTTGATCCGCGGCCCGGTTCCCGGCCCCAAGGGCGGTGACGTGATCATTCAGCCGGCCGTCAAGGCCAAGGCGATGGCGGAGGCCTGAGCATGGAACTCACGATGCAGGGCGGCGGCACGCTGTCGCTCAACGACGACGTGTTCGGCAAGCCGTACAACGAAGGCCTGGTCCATCAGATCGTCACTGCCTACCTGGCAGGCGGCCGGCAGGGCACCAAGGCTCAGAAGACGCGTTCGGAAGTGTCCGGCGGCGGTGCCAAGCCCTGGCGCCAGAAGGGCACCGGTCGTGCGCGTGCGGGCACCATCCGCAGCCCGATCTGGACCGGCGGTGGCGTCACGTTCGCGGCCAAGCCGCGGGACTTCTCCCAGAAGGTCAACAAGAAGATGTACCGCGCGGCCTTGCGCTCGATCCTGTCCAACGCGGCGGCCAGCGGCAAGTTGACGGTGGTCGAATCGCTGGCGCTCGACGAGCCGAAGACCCGGCTCATGAAGGCCAAGCTTGCCGAGCTGGGCGTCAGTCGCGCGCTGGTGCTCGTCGACGAGGTCACGGAGAACCTATGGCTGGCCGGTCGCAACATTCCGCACATCCAGATCCTGGACGTGGACGGCGTGGATCCGGTCAGTCTCGTCCGACACCCGACCATCCTGACCACGACCAGCGCCTTGCGCCGCCTCGAGGAGCGACTGGCATGAACGACCAACGCCTGTATTCGGTGCTGCTCAGCCCGCACGTGAGCGAGAAGACCGCCATGGCCGCCGAGCTGTCCGATCGGCACACCTTTCGGGTCGCCACCACCGCCACGAAGCTGGAAGTGCGGCGTGCGGTCGAGAAGCTGTTCGACGTGAAGGTGCGCAGCGTGCAGATCCAGAACGTGCCCGGCAAGCAGAAGCGCTTCGGGCAGTCGCTGGGCAAGCGTTCGGATTGGAAGAAGGCCGTCGTCCGGCTTGCCGAAGGGCAGGACCTGGACTTCATGAGCCTCTCCTGATCCGTCGCCCCTAGCCCACCCAACCGATTTCTCTCGACATGGCACTCGTCAAATCCAGGCCGACATCGCCGGGCAAGCGCTTTCAGGTGCGCGTGCAGAACCGCGAGCTCTCGAGCGAGGGCCCGTACGAGCCGCTCGTGGAGAAGCTCGGCAAGTCAGGCGGACGCAACAACAAGGGCCGCATCACGCAGCGGCACATCGGCGGCGGACACAAGCAGCGCTACCGCATCATCGACTTCAAGCGCGACAAGGATGGCATCCCGTGCTCGGTCGAGCGGTTGGAGTACGACCCGAACCGCACGGCCAACATCGCGTTGCTCAAGTACGCCGACGGGGAGCGTCGTTACATCATCGCCCCCAGGAACGTGAAGGTGGACGATGCCCTGATGAGCGGTCGCGAGTCGCCGATCCGCGCCGGTAACTGCCTGCCCTTGCAGAACATCCCGGTCGGCACCACGGTTCACTGCATCGAGATGAAGCCCGGCCGAGGCGCGCAGATCGCGCGCAGCGCAGGCGCCGCGGTGCAGCTGGTCGCCCGCGAAGGGCAGTACGCCACGCTTCGGCTGCGGTCGGGCGAGACGCGGCGCGTGCCGTCGGATTGTCGCGCCACCGTCGGCGAGGTCGGCAACGGCGAGCACGCGTTGCAGAAGCTGGGCAAGGCGGGCGCCATGCGCTGGCGCGGTGTCCGGCCGACGGTTCGGGGTGTCGCGATGAACCCGGTCGACCACCCGCACGGTGGTGGCGAGGGTCGTACCTCGGGCGGTCGCCATCCGGTCAGCCCCTGGGGCACGCCGACCAAGGGCCACAAGACGCGCTCGAACAAGCGCACCGACGGCATGATCGTGCGTCGGCGCAGCCGCAAGAAATAGGGATTAGACGATGCCACGTTCTCTCAAGAAAGGTCCGTTCATCGACCACCACCTCGTCAAGAAGATCGACGAGGCGCGTGCATCGAACAGCAAGCGACCGATCAAGACCTGGTCGCGTCGTTCGATGATCCTGCCCGACATGGTCGGACTGACGATCGCGGTGCACAACGGGCGCGTTCACGTGCCGGTGCTGGTGTCTGAAAACATGGTCGGGCACAAGCTCGGTGAATTCGCGGCGACCCGGACCTACAAGGGCCACGTCGCGGACAAGAAGTCGCGCTAGGTCGGAGTCATGACGATGCAAGTCGAATCAACCTTGAAGACCGCGCGCATCAGCGCGCAGAAGGCACGGCTGGTCGCGGACCAGATCCGCGGCCTGCCGGTCGAGCGAGCCATCGAGGTGCTGACCTTCAGCGAGAAGAAGGCCGGTGCCCTGATGAAGAAGCTCGTCGACTCGGCCATCGCGAACGCCGAACACAACGAAGGGGCCGACATCGATGAACTTCGCGTGTCGGCGGTACAAGTGAACGAGGGCCCGACGATGAAGCGGCTCCGTGCGCGTGCCAAGGGGCGGGCCAACCGCATCCTGAAGCGCACCAGCCACATCACCGTCACGGTTTCGGACCAATAGGAACGGATTAGGGTCATGGGTCAGAAAGTACATCCGATCGGCATCCGCCTCGGCATCAGCCAGGACTGGAACAGCACCTGGTACGCAGGGTCCGAGGACTACGCGGACTACCTGAACGACGACATCAGGATTCGCGAGTTCCTGAAGAAGCAGCTGTCGCACGCCTCCGTCAGCCGCATCCAGATCCAGCGGCCGGCCAAGAGCGTGATCATCACGATCCACTCGGCTCGCCCGGGCATCGTGATCGGCAAGAAGGGCGAGGACGTCGAGCGGCTGCGCCGCAAGATCGCGCCGATGATCGGTCTGAACATCAACAACGTGAAGATCAACATCGCCGAGATCCGCAAGCCCGAGCTCGACGCTCAGCTGGTGGCCGAAGGGGTTGCCCAGCAGCTGGAGCGACGCGTCATGTTCCGTCGTGCGATGAAGCGCGTGCTGACGAACACGATGCGCATCGGTGCGCAGGGCGTGAAGATCGCGGTGTCGGGTCGCCTCAACGGTGCCGAGATCGCGCGACGCGAGTGGTACCACGATGGCCGCGTGCCGCTGCACACGCTGCGCGCCGACATCGACTACGGCACCGCCGAGGCCAAGACCACCTACGGGGTGATCGGCATCAAGGTGTGGATCTGTCATGGCGAGGTGTTCGACCTCGAAGCGAAGCGCGCCAAGAGCGTCGTTTCCAACGCCGGGAAGTAATCGGAAATGCTTCAACCCAAACGTACCAAGTTCAGGAAGCAGCACACCGGTCGCAACCGCGGCCTGGCGCTGAACGGCAACAAGGTCAGCTTCGGCGAGTACGGTCTGAAGGCCAGCGATCGCGGCCGACTGACCGCGCGCCAGATCGAGGCGGCTCGTCGTGCCATGACGCGTCACATCAAGCGTGGTGGCAAGATCTGGATCCGCATCTTCCCGGACACCCCGGTCACGAAGAAGCCGATCGAGGTGCGCATGGGCAAGGGCAAGGGCAACGTCGAGTACTGGGTGGCCAAGATCCAGCCCGGCAAGATGCTCTACGAGATGGAAGGCGTCACCGAGCAGATCGCCCGTGAGGCGTTCGCCCTGGCAGCGGCGAAGCTGCCGATCAAGACCACCTTCGTGACGAGGACCGCGGCATGAGCGAGGCAAGCGACACGTCGACCGGCAAGGTCGTGGGCAAGCGCGCCAAGCGCAATGCCGACCTGCGCGCCAAGAGCGCCGCCGAGCTCGACACCGAGTTGGGCGGGCTGTACCGCGAGCAATTCAACCTGCGCATGCAGCGCGGTTCCGGCCAGGACGTCAAGCCGCACGACTTCAAGCGCGTGCGACGACAGATCGCACGTATCAAGACCCTTTTGAACGAACAGACCGCAGCGAGCGCCTGACATGAGCGAGCAAGACAACCAGCCAGGCGGCGAGCAGGTCGGCACCCGCACGCGGACCGAAGTCGGCCGGGTGACCAGCACATCCATGGAGCAGACGGCGACCGTGCTGATCGAGCGCCGGGTCAAGCACCCGGTGTACGGCAAGTACGTGCGCAAGAGCAAGAAGTATCACGTCCATGACGGTGACAACGCGCTCAACGTCGGTGACACGGTGCAGATTCGCGAGTGCCGTCCGATCAGCAAGACCAAGTCCTGGACGCTCGACAAGGTCCTGACCACCTCCGGCGGCTAGGGCCCCCAGGCCTTGCACGACCGTTCGTTCCCGAGCAGCCATCTCTCTACCCGACCTGACCGAGCAGCACCCCGATGATCCAGATGCAGACCGTCCTGAACGTGGCCGACAACAGCGGAGCGCGTCGCGTGCAGTGCATCAAGGTGCTGGGCGGCTCGCACCGACGTTACGCGCGGGTGGGCGACGTCATCAAGGTGGCGGTCAAGGACGCCATCCCGCGCGGCAAGGTCAAGAAGGGCGAGGTGTACAACGCCGTCGTGGTTCGCACCGCCAAGGCGATCCGTCGCGGTGACGGCTCGGCCATTCGCTTCGACGCCAACGCGGCGGTGATCCTGAACCAGAAGCTCGAGCCGGTGGGCACGCGCATCTTCGGGCCCGTGACGCGCGAGCTGCGCTCGGAAAGATTCATGAAGATCGTCTCGCTCGCCCCGGAAGTGCTCTGAGCACGCCGGGCCCCGACGCAACGACGATCAACGTTTAGGACAGAAGCACCAGATGCAACGTATCAGGCAGGGCGACGACGTGATCATGCTGATCGGCAAGGACCGTGGCCGTCGCGGCAAGGTCGAGGCCGTCAACGGCGATCGGGTGATCGTCAACGGCATCAACCTCGTGAAGAAGCACACCAAGGGCAACCCGCAGGCGGGTGATCCGGGCGGCATCCAGGAAAAGGAGCTCTCGGTCCACATCTCGAACGTGGCGCTGTTCAACTCGGCATCGGGCAAGGGTGGCCGCGTAGGCTACCGGGCCGCCGAATCCGGCAAGAAGGAGCGGTTCTTCCGCGCCGACAACTCGAACGTGGATGTCTGACATGACCCGTCTGCAGGAACAGTACAAGTCGACGATCGTGCCCGCCATGATGGAGGAGCACGCGTACAAGAGCGTCATGGAAGTGCCCAGGATCGAGAAGATCACGATCAACATGGGCCTGGGCGAGGCGGTGGGCGACAAGAAGGTGCTCGAGAACGCCGTGGCCGAGATGACGGCGATCAGCGGTCAGAAGCCGGTCGTCACCGTGGCGCGCAAGTCGATCGCCGGATTCAAGATCCGCGATGGCTACCCGATCGGCGCCAAGGTCACGCTTCGGCGCGACCGCATGTACGAGTTCCTCGACCGGTTGGTCTCGATCTCGATTCCGCGGATCCGCGACTTTCGCGGCATCAGCCCCAAGAGCTTCGACGGGCGGGGCAACTACAGCCTGGGCGTCAAGGAGCAGATCATCTTCCCCGAGATCGAGTACGACAAGGTGGACACCATGCGCGGCATGGACATCACCATCACGACATCGGCAAAGAACGACGACGAGGCAAGATCGCTGTTGAAGAAGTTCAATTTTCCGTTCCGGCAATAGGAGGTCTTCGAGATGGCGAAGAAGTCGATGATCGCGCGCGAGACCAAGCGCACCAAGCTGGTTCGGCAGTACGCGAACAAGCGCGAACAGTTGCGTCAGACCCTGGCGTCGGAAGAGGCCACCTTCGAGGAGAAGATGGACGCCTCCAAGGCGCTGCAGAAGCTGCCGCGCGATTCGTCCGCGGCCCGGCAGCGAAACCGCTGTCGCATCACCGGGCGACCGCACGGTTTTTACCGCAAGTTCGGCCTGAGCCGGAACAAGCTGCGTGAAGCGGCCATGCGCGGCGATGTGCCGGGCCTGGTCAAGGCGAGCTGGTAGGAGAATCCTGATATGAGCATGTCTGACCCCATCGCCGACATGCTGACCCGCATCCGCAACGGTCAGCAGGCGAAGAAGGTATCGGTCTCGATGCCCGCCGCACGCATGAAATCCCGCATCGCCGACGTCCTGCAGGCCGAAGGCTACATCCAGGGTCACGAGACCGCGGATGCCCAGGGCAAGCCCACGTTGACCGTCACGCTGAAGTATTTCGACGGCAAGCCGGTGATCGACACGATCAAGCGCGTCAGCCGTCCGGGCTTGCGCCAGTACGTCGGCCGGGACGACATGCCGACCGTGCTCGGTGGACTGGGCATCGCGGTCGTGTCCACCTCGCACGGCGTCATGACCGGTACCCGCGCCAGCGCGCAGGGGTTCGGCGGCGAAGTCATCTGCACCGTCAGCTGACCGACTCGCTCAAGCGAAGCAACCACGGATTCGAACATGTCACGCGTCGCCAAACAGCCGATCGAGGTGCCCAAGGGTGTCGAGATCACGATCGACGGACAGACCGTCAGCGCCAAGGGTCCCAAGGGCCAGCGCTCGGTCGTCCTGCATGACGATGTCAGCGTCAGCCAGGAGGATGCGGTCCTGGGTGTCGCCTCGCGTCGCGAGAACCAGGGCGCGATCGCCATGGCCGGCACGATGCGGGCACTGGTGAACAACCTGGTGGTCGGCGTGGCCACGGGCTTCGACAAGAAGCTGGAGCTGCGCGGGGTCGGTTACCGCGCCCAGGCACAGGGCCAGGCGCTGAACCTGACGCTGGGTTTCAGCCATCCGGTCGTGCACAAGATCCCGGATGGGGTCACCGTGCAGACGCCGTCCCAGACCGAGGTCATCGTCAGTGGCATCGACAAGCAGGTCGTCGGTCAGGTCGCTGCCGACATCCGCGCCTATCGCCCGCCCGAGCCGTACAAGGGCAAGGGCGTCCGCTACGCGGGCGAGCGGGTGGTCATGAAAGAAGCGAAGAAGAAGTGATGGACAAGAAAACTACCCGACTGCGCCGTTCCAAGCGCACGCGAGCCAAGATCGCGGCCCAGGGCGTTCCGCGCCTGGCGGTGCATCGTACGCCGCGGCACATCTACGCCCAGGTCATCGACGGCTCGCGCGTCGTGGCGACCGCATCGACGGTCTCCAAGGATCTGCGTGCGGACGTCAAGAACGGCGGCAACGTCGAGGCGGCGGTGCAGGTCGGCAAGGCGGTCGCTGCCAAGGCGACGGCGGCCGGCATCAGCCAGGTCGCCTTCGACCGCTCCGGATTCAAGTACCACGGTCGCGTGAAGGCGCTCGCCGATGCTGCTCGCGAGGGCGGCCTGCAGTTCTGATCGGCGACCTGCGATCCGCAGCCCGACAATCACACGCAGCGCGCACACGACGCCTCCGCACGGACAATGAAGACTCAGTAGATGGCACAGAACGATTACAACCAGAGCAGTGACGGCTACATCGAGAAGCTGGTCACGATCAACCGGGTGGCGAAGGTCGTCAAGGGTGGACGCCAGTTCGGCTTCACCGCGCTGACCGTGGTCGGTGACGGCAATGGCCGGGTCGGGCTGGGCTATGGCAAGGCACGCGAGGTGCCCCTCGCCATCCAGAAGGCGATGGAGAAGGCGCGCCGCGACATGCGCACCGTCAATCTCGACGACGGCACGTTGCAGTACGCCCTGAAAGGCCGCCACGGTGCCGCGCGGGTCTACATGCAGCCGGCATCCGAAGGTACCGGCATCATCGCCGGCGGCGCGATGCGGGCGGTGTTCGAGGCGGTGGGCGTGCGTAACGTCCTGGCCAAGATCATCGGCACCAATAATCCGATCAACGTGGTCCGCGCCACGATCAACGGCCTGTCCGGCATGCACAGTCCGGAAGCCATCGCCGCCAAGCGCGGCAAGACGGTGGCCGAGGTGCGCGGCGAAGAGGTGCGTTCGTGATGGCGAGCATGAAGGGGCATCGAGGGGCGGGCGAGCACGCGGGCCAGAAGGCCACCGGCGGTTCGGTGCGGGTGACGCTGGTGCGCAGCCTGGCGGGGCGGTTGAAGAACCATCAGGCCAGTGTGCGCGGCCTGGGCATCCGCCGCATCCACCAGAGCGTGGTGGTCGAGGACACGCCCGAGAACCGCGGCATGATGAACGCGGCGCACTACCTGCTGCGGGTCGAGCCGGCCGACGGCGCGTCCAGCTGACGTATCGAACTGACAGGCGAATCACCATGGCACTCAACGATCTCAAGCCCGCTCCCGGGCAGCGCAAGGCGGCTCACCGGGTCGGCCGCGGCATCGGCTCGGGCAGCGGCAAGACCGCCGGTCGCGGTCACAAGGGTCAGAAGGCCCGATCCGGCGGCTGGCACAAGGTGGGCTTCGAGGGCGGGCAGATGCCCATCCAGCGTCGTCTGCCGAAGTTCGGCTTCACCTCGCGCATGGCGCGCGAGTACGCCGAGGTGCGCCTGCACGAGCTCGCCAACTTCGAGGGCGACATCTCGCCCGCGACGTTGATGGCGGCCGGCGTCGTTCCGCAGGGGACCAAGACGGTCAAGGTGATCCTGTCCGGCGAGGTGGCGGGTGCGGTGTCGCTGGTCGGATGTCGGGTAACCAAGGGTGCCCGGGCCGCGATCGAGCAGGCTGGCGGCACCATCAAGGATGCCCCGGAAGCCGATGTGGCACCGGCGGCGGCTCCGGCCGACCCGGCGGCGACCGACTCCACCGAAGACTGAGCGCGATCCTTCCTTCTCGAACGGCGGCGTGAATCATGGCAGCTAAGCAACCCGGACTCGGCGGCATGGCGAGTGGCATCGGTGGCTCCTCGGAGCTGCGATCGCGCCTGCTGTTCGTGCTGTTCGCCATGGTGATCTTCAGGATCGGCTCGTTCATCACCATCCCCGGTGTCGACCCGCGGGTGATGGCCGAGCTGTTCCAGGCGCAGAGCGACGGCATCCTCGGGATGCTGAACATGTTCGGTGGCGGGGCGTTGTCGCGCATGTCGCTGTTCGCGTTGGGCGTCATGCCCTACATCTCGGCCTCGATCATCATGCAGCTGATGACGCACGTCATCCCGCAGCTCGAGCAGCTGCGCAAGGAGGGCGAGAGCGGGCGCCGCGTGATCACCAAGTACACCCGCTACGGCACGTTGGTCCTGGCGACCATCCAGTCGGTCGGCATCGCGATCGCGCTGCAGGGCCAGGGCGCGGGCGGGCAGAGCGTGGTGTTCCTGAGCGGTCCGGGCTTCGTGCTGACCGCGGCGATCACGCTGATCACCGGCACCATGTTCCTCATGTGGCTGGGCGAGCAGATCACCGAGCGTGGCATCGGCAACGGCATCTCGATCCTGATCTTCGCCGGTATCGTGGCCGGGCTGCCGCGGGCCATCGGCGGTACGCTGGAGCTGTCGCGCACCGGCGAGCTGTCGGCGTTCACGGTCATCCTGCTGTTCGGCATGGTGTTGGCGGTGACCGCCTTCGTGGTGTTCGTGGAACGCGGTCAGCGCCGCATCACGGTCAACTACGCGAAGCGCCAGCAGGGGCGGAAGATGTACGCCGCCCAGTCCAGCCACCTGCCGTTGAAGCTGAACATGGCCGGCGTCATACCGCCGATCTTCGCTTCGAGTATCATCCTGTTCCCGGCGACGCTGGGCGACATGGCCACCGGCAGCGGTAACTCGATCCTGAACACGATCGTGTCGACCTTGCAGCCGGGTCAACCCGTCTACATCCTGTTGTACGCCTCGGCCATCATCTTCTTCTGCTTCTTCTACACCGCGTTGGTCTTCAACGCCAAGGAGACGGCAGACAACCTGAAGCGTTCCGGCGCGTTCATCCCGGGCATCCGCCCGGGTGAGCAGACGGCTCGCTACATCGACGGGGTCCTGACGCGCCTCACGCTGTACGGTGCGCTGTACATCACGCTGGTGTGCCTGTTGCCGGAGTTCCTGATCCTGCTGTGGAACGTGCCGTTCTACTTCGGGGGCACCTCGTTGCTGATCATCGTGGTGGTGGTCATGGATTTCGTCGGCCAGGCGCAGGCCCACATGATGAGCCATCAGTACGAGGGGCTCATGAAGAAGCAGGGCGGTGGCGCGAAGGGCGGCGGTACCAAGGGCAAGGGCGGTGGGCGTGGCGGTTCCCGCTCGCTCACGCCGAAGGGCGCCAGGTAGTCGGCGTTCCTCGTTTTCATTCATCGGCATCGTCGGGTCCAGCGCTCGTACGGCCCACCATCTGGACAACGTCATGAAAGTCAGAGCATCGGTCAAGAAGATCTGCCGCAACTGCAAGGTCGTGAAGCGCAAGGGCGTGATTCGCGTCATCTGCACCGACACCCGTCACAAGCAGCGCCAGGGCTGATCGCCCCGGCGTCGGTTCGGCCGCCCTTCGGGTGATGGTCGGGCCGGTCGTTCCCTTTCGCCTTACCGCACGTACAAGAGACGCTCAGCATGGCCCGTATTGCCGGTATCAACATCCCGGTCCAGAAGCACGCCTGGATCTCGCTCACCTCGATCTTCGGGATCGGCCGCACCCGTGCGCTGCAGATCTGCGAGGCGGCCGGCGTGGCTGCCGACACCAAGGTGCGCAACCTGTCCGAGGTCGAGATCGAGAACCTCAGGACCGAAGTCGGCAAGCACACGGTCGAGGGCGATCTGCGCCGCGACGTCTCCATGAACATCAAGCGCCTGATGGACCTGGGCTGCTACCGGGGCATTCGGCACCGACGCGGCCTGCCGCTTCGGGGCCAGCGCACCAAGACCAATGCGCGCACGCGCAAGGGTCCGCGTCGTCCGTTGAAGCGCTGAGTCGCGCTTTCCCCAGAACGCCTCTCCTCGCCAGACCCTCTTTTCAAGACCGACCGCCCGGAACCCCTATCGCATGGCAGCCAGCAGCACCAAGAAGAAGGTCCGCCGTACCGTCACCGACGGTATCGCTCACATCCACGCCTCCTTCAACAACACGATCGTGATGATCACCGACCGCCAGGGCAACGCGCTGTCCTGGGCGACCGCGGGTGGTTCCGGCTTCCGTGGTTCGCGCAAGAGCACGCCGTTCGCCGCCCAGGTCGCGGCCGAGCGTGCCGGCGAGGCGGCCAAGGAATACGGTTTGAAGAACATCGACGTGCACGTCAAGGGTCCCGGTCCGGGGCGCGATTCGGCCGTTCGATCGCTGAACAACGTCGGCTTCAAGATCGCCAGCATCATCGACGTGACACCGATCCCGCACAACGGCTGCCGTCCGCCGAAGAAGCGCCGCGTCTAGGCCTCGCCCGGACCCGCTACCCGAACAGGAGAGACTGAAACATGGCCCGTTACATCGGCCCGAAGTGCAAGCTCAGCCGCCGCGAAGGCACTGACCTCTATCTCAAGTCCGGCATCCGCCCGCTCGAGTCCAAGTGCAACCTGGAGACGCCTCCCGGGCAGCAGGGCACCGGTGGCAAGCGCGGCCGGCCGTCCGACTACTCCATCCAGCTGCGCGAGAAGCAGAAGGTGCGCCGCATGTACGGGGTGCTCGAAAAGCAGTTCCGCAACTACTACAAGGCGGCCGCGGCCAAGAAGGGCTCCACCGGCGAGAACCTGTTGTCGATGCTCGAGCAGCGGCTGGACAACGTGGTGTACCGCATGGGCTTCGGTTCGACCCGTGCCGAGGCGCGTCAGCTGGTGTCCCACAAGGCCATCCTGGTCGATGGTCAGGTGGTGAACATCGCCTCCTACCAGGTGCAGCCGAACCAGACCATCACGGTTCGCGAAAAGGCCAAGAAGCAGGCGCGCATCGGCGACAGCCTGCAGCTGGCGCAGCAGCGCGGCGTGCCCGGCTGGATCGAGGTGGACGGCAAGAAGTTCGAGGGCCTGTTCAAGAGCGTGCCGGAGCGCAGCGAGCTGCCGGCCGAGATCAACGAGTCGCTCGTGGTCGAGCTGTACTCCAAGTAGGACCAGACCTACCAGCGATCGCCGCTGCCGCCTTCGTGGTGGCTGTCGCGTGATCCGACGCGCAGGCCTGCCCTGCGCGTCGTTCGTTGTAGCGTAGCGTCGCGCCGGCGTTGCGTCAGCCAGTCCCGGGCATGCGCCCGGGGGAGTCCATCCGCTTGAATGCCATGCAAACCGAATTCCTGAAGCCGCGCATCGTCGACGTCTCGGCCTCCAGCGCGAACCATGCCAAGGTCACGCTCGAGCCGCTCGAGCGCGGCTTCGGCCACACGCTCGGCAACGCGCTGCGCCGCATCCTGCTGTCCTCGATGCCGGGCGCCGCGTTCTACGAGGCCGAGGTCGAGGGCGTGCTGCACGAGTACACCACCATGGAGGGCATGCAGGAAGACGTGCTCGACATCCTGCTCAACCTCAAGGGCGTCTCGATCGTCATGCACGCCAAGGAAGAGGCCACGCTGAAGCTCGTCAAGCAGGGGCCCGCCGTGGTCACCGCCGCCGACATCACCCTCGATCACGACATCGAGATCGTCAACCCGGATCACGTCATCTGCCACCTGACCGGCGATGTGAATCTGAACATGACGCTGCGCGCCCGGGTCGGCCGCGGTTACGAACCGGCTTCGGCCCGCACGCTCGAGGAGGGCGAGAGTCGCCCGATCGGCACGTTGCAGATCGATTCCTCGTTCAGCCCGGTACACCGCGTGGCCTACAACGTCGAGAGCGCGCGCGTCGAGCAGCGTACCGACCTGGACAAGCTGATCGTCGATCTGGAGACCAACGGCACGATCGATCCCGAGGAGGCGATTCGCAAGGCGGCCACCATTCTGCAGGAGCAGCTGTCGGTGTTCGTCGACCTCAAGGCGGAGACCAACGCCCAGGAAGAGGAATCGGCGTTCGACATCGATCCGATCCTGCTGCGCCCGGTCGACGATCTGGAACTCACCGTCCGGTCGGCCAACTGCCTGAAGGCGGAGAACATCTACTACATCGGCGACCTGATCCAACGTACCGAGGTGGAGTTGCTCAAGACGCCGAACCTGGGCAAGAAGTCGCTGACCGAGATCAAGGACGTGCTGGCGCAGCAGGCACTGTCGCTCGGCATGCGGCTGGAGAACTGGCCGCCGCCCGAACTGCAGAAGCAGCGTGATCTTGCCAAGTAGCGCCCGTCGCCCGTAATTCAATGCTCGTGGCGAGGCTCGCCTCGCACGGCCGGACTGATAGAAGACCAACACCATGAGACACCGCAAGAGCGGGCGCAAGCTCAATCGCAACTCGAGCCATCGCGACGCGATGTTCCGCAACATGGCGGCATCCCTGGTCGAGCACGAGGCGATCCGCACCACGCTGCCCAAGGCGAAGGAGCTGCGCCGCGTGGTCGAGCCGCTGGTGACGCGGGCCAAGACCGATGGCGTGGCCAACCGGCGGCTCGCGTTCGCGCGACTGCGTGACAAGGCGGCGGTCGGCAAGCTGTTCACCGACATCGGGCCGCGCATGGCCAGCCGTCCGGGCGGTTACACGCGGATCCTGAAGACCGGCACCCGCCCCGGGGACAACGCGCCGATGGCGATCATCGAGTTCGTCGATCGCGGCACCGAGGCCGCCAACGACTGACGTCATGCTGCACGATGTCGGCGGGCGATGAGCCAGGTCGACACGTCGAACTCGGGCCCGGCCCTTCGCAAGGAGGTCGGGCCTTTGTCGTTCGGGGGTGGCGCGGCGCTGCTGCGGCTGCTTCGCTATGCGCGCGGCTATCGGCGGCGCATCCTGACCGCCAGCGCCTACTCGATGCTGAACTGCTTCTTCGATGTGCTGCCGGAGATCTTGATCGGCATCGCGATCGACGTGGTGGTCAATCGGGACGACAGTTTCCTGGCGGCGTTGGGCGTGGCCGATCCGCGCCAGCAGATCCTGGTGCTGGGCGGGCTGACGTTCCTGATCTGGGCCGGCGAGTCCCTTTTCCAGTACCGGTACCTGGTCGCCTGGCGCACGCTCGCCCAGGACCTGCAGGCGCAGCTGCGCCAGGATGCCTACGAGCAGACCCAGCGCCAGGACATGGCATTTTTCGAGGCGCGCAGCTCCGGCGCGTTGGTCGCCGTTCTGAACGATGACGTCAACCAGCTGGAGCGCTTCCTGGACGTCGGTGCCAACGACATCCTGCAGGTGTTCACCACCGTGGTGCTGGTGGGCGCGGTGTTCTTCATCGTCAGCCCGAGCATCGCGCTGCTGGCCATCACGCCGATTCCGGTGATCGTGTGGGGCGCGTTCTTCTTCATGCGGCGCCAGGCACCGCTGTACGCCTCCGTGCGTGAGCAGGTGGCGCGGCTGGCGGATCGGCTTGGCGGCAACATCGGCGGCATGGCCACGATCAAGTCGTTCACCGCCGAGGGGCGGGAGTCGCGACGCCTTGCCATCGCCAGTCGCGACTACGTGGCGGCCAACCGCGCCGCCATCGGCATGAGCTCGCTGTTCGTGCCGCTGATCCGCATGGCGATCCTGGTCGGATTCCTGGCCACCTTCGTCATCGGCGGATTGCGGGCGCTGGACGGAACGCTGAACGTGGGTCTCTACGGCATGCTGGTGTTTCTCACCCAGCGGCTACTGTGGCCGCTGACGCGTCTGGCCCAGACGGTCGACCTGTACGAGCGGGCCATGGCCAGCACGCGACGCATCCTGGCGCTGATCGAGACCCCGACCGGGGTGCGCGACACCGGCTCGGTCGAGCTGAGTGGGCAGGGCGCGCCGCCGATCCGCTTCCAGGATGTCAGCTTTCGCTATGCCGGCAGCGGCATGGGGGTCGAGGGGGTGAGCCTGTCGATCGCGCCGGGCACCACCGTGGCGCTGGTCGGCCAGACCGGTTCCGGCAAGTCCACCCTGGTCAAGCTGCTGCTGCGCTTCTACCCGGCAGGCAGCGGTTGCATCTCGATCGACGGGCACTCGATCGACACCTTGAGCCTGACCAGCCTGCGCTCGGCCATCGGCCTGGTCAGCCAGGACGTCTTCCTGTTCGAGGGCAGCGTGCGCGACAACATCGCCTATGCGGACCCGCAGGCCAGCGACGAGCGCATTCATGCAGCGGCGGTGGCGGCCGAGGCCGACGGGTTCATCCGCGCACTGCCCGAGGGCTACGACACGTCGGTGGGCGAGCGGGGCGTCAAGCTGTCCGGCGGCCAGCGTCAACGGCTGTCCCTGGCGCGTGCCATCCTGAAGGCGCCGCCGATCCTGATCCTGGACGAGGCCACCAGCGCCGTGGACAACGAGACCGAAGCGGCCATCCAGCGATCGCTGGCGCGCATCGCCCGTGGGCGCACGGTGCTGATGGTGGCCCATCGCCTGTCCACCATCGTGGCGGCCGACGAGATCGTGGTGCTCGAGCACGGGCGCGTGGTGGAGCGAGGAAGCCATGCCGAGCTGGTGGCGCGGGGCGGTCGCTATGCCGGCCAATGGGCGGTTCAGACCGGTGGACATGGGATTGGCGGTGATGTCGGCGTTCATCCGGAACCGCCGGCATGAACGCCGGATCGTCGATGAGCGTGCTGGGCGCCGGATCGTGGGGCACCGCGCTGGCGCTGCAGGCGGAACGCGCCGGCAGCCGGGTCACGCTGTGGGGGCGGAACGATGCCGCGATGCAGGCCATGCAGCGTGCGCGGCAGAACGCGCGTTACCTGCCGGACGCCCGATTCGGGGACGATTTCGTGGCCACCGCCTCATTGTCGGCGGCACTGTCACCCGCGGCGCGTAACCGGGTAACCGATCCGCCGTTCGTACTGATCGCGGTGCCCAGCCACGCCTTCCGGCAGACGCTGCAAGGCCTGGCCGAGCGAGTCGATCCGGCGGCGCTGCGGCTGGTGTGGGCGACCAAGGGGCTGGAGCTGTCCAGCGGGTCGATGACGCACGAGCTGGTGTCCGAGCTGCTGCCAGGCTGCGTGAACCGCGCGGTGCTGTCCGGACCGAGCTTTGCGGGCGAGGTGGGGCGCGGTCTGCCCACGGCGATCACCGCCGCGTCCACCGACCCGGGCTTCGCCGACGAGGTCGCCGAGCGCTTCGCCACCGAGTCGTTCCGCGTCTACACCAGCGACGATGTCGTCGGTGTGGAGACCGGTGGCGCCATCAAGAACATCGTCGCCATCGCGGCCGGTCTGTCAGACGGGCTCGGTTACGGCGCCAACGCCCGGGTGGCGCTGGTCACGCGCGGGTTGAACGAGATGGCGCGATTCGGCCGGGCCATCGGTGCGCGGTCCGCCACCTTCCAGAGCCTGGCCTGCATGGGCGACCTGGTGTTGACCTGCACCGACGATCAGTCGCGCAACCGTCGGATGGGACTGGCATTGGCGCGCGGTCTGGACACGGCGGCGGCCATCGACGAGATCGGTCAGGTGGTCGAGGGGATGCGCGCCGCGCAGGCCATCCATGCCCGGGCCGCCGAACTGGGGGTGGACATGCCGATCTGCGAGCAGGTCTACCGGGTGTTGCACCGCGATGTGCCGGTGGCGCGAGCGGTGGCGGACCTGCTGGCCAGACGCAGCGGCGAGGAGCTCGGCTGAGCCCTCTGCGTCTGAATGTAACTTCTGCATGCCCGTCGGCCTGAGCGCGTAACGGGTAACGCGAAGGCACATAGGTTGCTCCCCGTCACACCGAGGGCCGTGAATGCGCGGCCCACTCGTTCGACGGTGACCCGCCATGAGCAACACGATCGACACCAACTCGCTGCTGCTGCAGCTTCGCAGCCTGGCCCAGGAAGCCGGCATGTCGACGCCGACACCGTCGCCGCAGGGCCTGGATGCGGGGCTGGATGCGGGGCCGCGCGTCGCGCCGGGCAACGGATCGTCCCGTCCGGGCGAGGGCGAGCGGCCGGATTTCGGCGCGATGATCGGCGACTCGCTGCGCGCGGTCAACGACCGGAGCCAGGAGGCGCGTCAGATGACCAACGCCTACGAGGCCGGGCACCCGGATGTGGAGCTGGCCGACGTGATGGTGGCGGTCCAGAAGGCGCGCGTCTCGTTCGAGGCGCTGACGCAGGTGCGCAATCGCATGGTGTCGGCCTACAAAGACATCATGAACACTCCGCTGTGAGCGGCGCGGTCCTTGACGGCTCAACCGGGGTAGCGATGCGATGAGTGGCAAGGAGGCGGTGGTTGCGTCGGGCGGTTCATCGGGAACGCTGCGGCGAGCCGCGCTGCCGGATCTGGGCGCGCTGGCCTCGCTGGCCGCGGCGCTGGCGCTGGGCGTGGGCCTGATCCTGTGGAGCGTGCGACCGGACTGGGTCCCGGTGCCGGGACAGGGGGCCGACAACGCGCTCGAGGTGATCGCTTCGCTCAAGAGCAGCGGCATCGAGTACCGCATGGACCCACGGTCCGGGCTGGTGCTGATCCCGGTCGATCGGGCCGGCGAGGTGCGCATGTCGCTGGCGGCCGCCGGCCTGTCCGGCGACTCGGCCAGCGGGGTGGAGATGCTGGAGCGCGAGCCGTCGTTGGGCACCAGCCACTACACCGAGGTGCGCCGTTACCAGCACGCGCTGGAGACCGAACTGGCGCGCACCCTGTCCACGTTGCGCAACGTCGAATCGGCGCGGGTGCATCTGGCACTGCCCAAGCGCAGCGTGTTCGTGCGCGATCGGGAGAGCGCCTCGGCGTCCGTGACGCTGTCGCCGGAGGCCGGCCGCCAGATCGAGGAAGAGCAGGTCGATGCGGTCGCGCGACTGGTCGCCGCCAGCATTCCCCACCTGCAGCCGGGCGATGTGACGGTGGTGGACCAGTGGGGGCAGCTGCTGTCGATGACCAACGATGTCGACGGGGCGACTCGGGCGCAGTACCGGCATGCCCGGCAGCTGGAACGGTTGTACGCCTCGCGCATCGAGGCGTTGCTGACGCCGGTGGTGGGGGCCGGACGCATCCGTGCCACGGTGACCGCCGACGTCGACTTCTCCGAAAACGAGCGGACCGAGGAACAGTTCGCCGGTGATCCGACCAAGATCCGCAGCGAGCAGACCGACCGCACGATGGATTCGCTGGCCGAGGCGATCGGCATTCCGGGTGCGCTCGTGAACCAGCCGCCCGGTGCGGGCACGGTGGATCCGACGGCGGATCCGGATGCGCCGGCTGCCGATACCGAGACGACCAACTCGAGTGCGACGCGCAACTACGAGCTGGATCGTACGATCACGCGCGTGAGACGCTCGCCGGGCACCATCCGGCGCCTGTCGGCCGCGGTCGTGATCGACGATCGGATGGAGTTGAACGAAGCTGGTGAATCGGTCCGGGTGGGGCTCGACGAGAACGAACTGGCGGCCTTCACGGCGCTGGCACGCGAGGCCATCGGCTTCGACGAGGCCCGCGGCGACACGGTCACGGTGACCAACCGCGCGTTCCTGCCGCCCGAGCAGATCGCCGCTCCCGAGCCGCTGCCGGTGTGGGAGCAGCCCTGGGTGGCCACGATCGTGCGCCAGGGCCTGGTCGGGCTGGCGGTGCTGATCCTGGTGCTGGTCGGTGTGCGCCCGGCGCTCAAGAAGCTGACCCAGCGCTCCGCGCTACCGGCCGATGCGGCGCGCATCGATGGCGGCGCGAGCCAGCGGTCGGGCACGGGTGATGCGGACTCGGCCCTGGCGAACGGCGACGATGCGAGCGACGGCCGACGGCGGGCGAGCGGCGACGTGCTCGAACCGCCCAAGGAGGTCTACGGCGACATCCTGAACATGGCGCGTGCCATGGCGAGCGAAGATCCCAAGCGCGTGGCACGACTGGTCAAGGACTGGGTAGCCGATGGCTGAGCCAAGCACGAAGGACAAGGCCGACGGCGCGGTCAAGGCCGACAGCGCGGTCGAGCCGACGCGCGGAGGCGCCACCGAGGCGGCCATCCTGTTGATGGCGCTGGGCGAGGACGAAGCGGCCAAGGTGCTGCGCTTCATGAAGCCCGAGGAGGTCCAGCGCCTGGGCGTGGCCATGGGGGCGATCCGCGGCGTCAGTCAGTCCGACATCGGCGGCACCCTCGAGCGTTTCCGCGATCGGATCGGCGGCGAGTCATCGCTGGGCATGGATTCCGGAGACTACTTCCGCAACACGCTGGAGCGAGCGATCGGGCGCGAGCGGGCCACCAACGTGCTGTCCACGCTGGAGCCCGAGCGAGAGCATTGGGCGCCGCCCTCGCTGGGCTGGATGCACACCAAGAGCATCGTGCGCCTGCTGCACGACGAGCATCCGCAGATGATCGCCACGGTGCTCGGCCTGCTGCCCGGCGACCGGGCCGGGCAGGTGCTGGCCGCGTTGCCGGCCGAGCTGCAGGTCGACCTGGTGCAGCGGGTCTCGCGCCTGGACGCGGTGCACCCGGCCGCCTTGTCCGAGCTGGACGAGATCCTGCGCTCGGCACTGACCGTGGACGCCGAGGTGGAACTGTCCGGCGTGGGCGGCATGCAGAGCGCGTCCGAGATGCTGAACTCGGTCGGCAAGGAGGCCGAGAACCGCATCCTGGAGGCGATCGATACCAACGACGACGAGCTGGCCAACCGCCTGCGTGAAGGCATGTTCATCTTCGAGAACCTGCTGGCATTGGACAATCGGGGCATGCAGACCCTGCTGCGCGACGTCTCGAACGACGATCTGATCCTGGCGTTGAAAGGCACCTCGGACGAGCTCAAGAACAAGATCTTCAGCAACATGTCCTCCCGGGCGGCCGAGCTGCTGGCCGACGATCTGGCGGCCAAGGGACCGGTGCGCCTGTCCGAGGTCGAGACGGCGCAGCGCGCCATCCTCGACATCGCCAAGCGCCTGGACGAGGACGGCCAGATCCAGCTGGGCAACTCGGGCGAGGATCTTGTTTAGGCAGCTGGAGCAGGCGGAGGCCGAGCAGGTCACCGCCTGGCGCCCACCCGCCTTGCCCGGCAAGCGGGGCACCGATCCGGCGATCAACGCCGCGTTGGCGCGTCTCGGCATCGCATCGGATGCGGTGCGCGGCAAGGCCTCGAGCGAGGACGCCGACGGCGTCGCCACGGCCTCGTCGCCGGTCACCGTCCAATCGGAGCAGGACATCGCAGCGCAGCGTGCAAGCGCTGCGCAGGCGGCATCCGACGATGAGGTCCGATCGGACGGTGAAATGGTAGCGGACTCGGCCTCGACCCCGTTCGACGACGGATTCGAGGCCGGTGCGCGGGGCGCGCGAGAATCTCTCGGCGCCGACATGCAGACACTGATCGCCGCGTTCGTGGCGGAGCGGGAGCGCTGGCGCGCCGAGCGCGAGAGCGAGGTGATGATGATGGCGCAGGCGCTGGCGGAAGCCATCCTGCGTCGTGAACTGATCGATGACCCCGAGCAGCTGGCGCGCCTGGTCGCCCAGGCCCTGAAGCAGTTCGATGTGGGCGAAAGCCGGGTGGTGGTGCAGCTGCATCCGCTGGACCTGGCCGCACTCGACGCGCTGAACCGGCTCGATGTCGACGCCGATCTGGTGGCGGACGAGACGTTGCAGCGCGGGGATTGCCGCCTGCGATGCGGCGACGGGCTGATCCAGGCCGGCGTGACCGATCGGCTGGCCGCCTTGCTGAGCGAGGCATCCACGTGAGTGCCGGTGTTGCGCTACACGAGCGATTGCTGGAACGGCGCCGTCCGTTCGAGCATCGGCGTGACGAGGGTGCGGTGGCGACGCTGCCGTTGCTGGGGCGTCTGACCGGCTCGCGCGGCACCGTGCTCGAGGCGCAAGGCTGCCGGTTGGCGATCGGCTCGCGCTGCCGCATCGACGAACTCGATGGGGCGGGGCGGGTGACCTCGGACTCGATCGGCATCGAGGCCGAGGTGATCGGCTTCCAGGGCAGCGCGACCGTGCTGATGCCGATAGCCTACGGTGGCGCGGTACGCCCCGGTGCCCGAGTGACGCCACTGCCCGGCAAGGCCAGCGGCCCTTACGATTCCGCCCTGCTGGGGCGCATCGTGGATGCCGACGGCGAGCCTCTGGACGGCGGACCGGCGATCCGCTATCGACGCCGTCTGGCATTGGAGCGCGAGGCGCCCGCGCCGAGCGAGCGAGCCCCCATCGAGCGACCGTTCTCGGTCGGCGTTCGCGCCATCGACGGATTGCTGACCCTGGGACGCGGCCAGCGGGTCGGGCTGATGGCCGGCAGCGGGGTCGGCAAGAGTTCGCTGCTGGGAATGATCGCGCGCGGGGCCTCGGCCGAAGTGAACGTGGTGGCGCTGATCGGCGAACGCGGCCGCGAGGTGCAGGACTTCGTCGAGGAGGCGCTGGGCCCCGAGGGACTGGCGCGCTCGATCGTGGTGGCGGTTCCGGCCGACCGACCGCCGCTGGCCCGGCTGCGCGGCGCGTTGTACGCCACCGCGCTGGCCGAGGCGCTGCGCGACGATGGTCGCGAGGTGTTGCTGATGCTGGACTCCTTGACACGCTTCGCCCAGGCGCAGCGCGAGATCGGACTGGCAGCCGGCGAGATGCCGGTGGCGCGCGGCTACCCGCCATCGGTGTTCACCTCCTTGCCACGACTGCTGGAACGGGCGGGCGCCACCCGCCGTGGCGGCTCGATCACGGCGATCTACACCGTGCTGGCCGAGGGCGACGATGCCCAGGATCCGATCGTGGACAACGCCCGCGCCATGCTGGACGGTCACATCCTGCTGTCGCGCGAACTCGCCGATGCCGGTCACTTCCCGGCGATCGACGTCGGCTCCTCGGTCAGCCGGACGCGCTCGCGCGTCAACGATCCGGTGCACGAGGCCCGAGCGCGGCGCTTCCTGGCGTTGGCGGCACGCTATCGCGAGCAGGCCGACATGATCCGTGCCGGCCTGTACCGGCCCGGTTCCGATCCCCAACTGGACGAAGCCATCGCCTGCCGCCCGTTCGTGACCCGGTTCTTGCAACAGTCGTTGGATGAGCCCGGGTCGATGGACGAGGCGCGGGCCGCGCTGGCCCTGTTGCCGGAGGCTCCCGGAGCAGCCGAGGCCACCTCGACAGGCGCTGGATCATGAGTAACCGTTACGCGACAACATGTGACTTCGGTAACACCCTTGGCCGGTCGCTACTACCTGCAATACCGAAGGTTCTCATCAGGAAACCGCGTTCATGTCGACGAGCAAACTGAGCACGCTGGCGGGTATCGCCGAAGATCGCGCCCAGCGTAGCGCGGTCGAACTGGACGAGCGACGCGCCGACCTGGGTCGTGCGCGGGCGCGCTACGAGCGCCTCCTGGCCTACGCTCGCGACTATCGCGACAACGCCTCGAACGAGGGCCTGCCGGCGGAATTGCAGTCCCGGCACCGTTTCCAGATGCGCATCGATCAACACGTCGCGCAGCTGGCCGCGGAGCTGAGCCGCAAGCGAGAGTCGGTGGAGCGCATGACCGAGAGTGTGCGCGACGACCGCGCCAGCGCCAGTGCCTTGTTCGCCCTGCATGCGCGTGGCGAGGACGAGGACCGGCGCCGCGACGAGCGGCGAACGTCCGATGCCTTCGATGCAGCGGTGGCGGCGCGTCACGCGGCCAGGCTGCGAAACGGGACAGAGCGATGAATGCATCAGCCACGAATGCATCAGCGGTGGACATCAGCGCCCAGCGGGGCGGCCCCAAGTCCGACCCGTCGGTTGGCGCATCGATCGGCGATCTGATCACGAGCGGAGCGGGGCAGCCGTTCGCGGCCTTGCTGCAATCGGTATCCCAGGACCGACAGCCCGACGCGGCGCCGACCGACGCCTCCGAATCCGGTGAGACGCCGATGAAGGCTGGCGATCCGGCTGGATCGGTGGCCTCCGATGGTCCGGCGAGCGCGGCGACACCCGATGCCATCTCGGGGATGGGCGACGACATGGTCGCCACGGCATCGGACGGGGGAATCGTGGCCGGTGCAAGCGTGCTGCCGGCACCGCACCTGCAGAGCGTCGGCCCGGTGTCGGATCAGGATGCGGGTCGTGTGGCGGGCCCGGCAGCCGGCCCTCGAGACGGACAAGGCGGGGCTGTTCACGCGATGATCGGCGACCTGCCGCGCGCAGCGGCTGCCGCGTTGCCGGTCACCGCGAACGCCTTGCCCGACCGGGCAACCGCGACCGGGACGGGCGAGCGTGTTCTGCCTTCCGGCTCGCCAGCGCCGGGCGAGGACACCGCCACGCGTCTGGCCCACGCGGCCACGGTCGCCGGATCGGCAGTGCCTGGCGGCACGCAGACGGGCGGCACTCGGACGGGCGGCACGCAGACGGGCGTCACGCAGACGGGCGGCACGCAAACGGGCGGCACGCAAACGGGCGGCACGCAGACGGGCGGCACGCAGACGGGCGGGCGAGTCGCGGCCGGGCCGATGATCGTGCCGATGGCCGCCGGGGCGCTGCTGTCGACCGCCGAGGCGCCGCTCGGGCGTGCCGGTGGCGTGGCGGGCACCGACGGCGCCGGTCGACCGGGCGATGTCGGCGGCACGCCGGGCATGCCGCCGGCATCGCTTGCTGCCGAACGGACAGGCCCGGTCGCGATCACCAGCGACAGCCGGTCGGCGGGCGGATCGGTCTCGCTGACGGCGACAGCCCTGGGTTCACTGCAGGCGGCCGTGCGCGCAGCGCTCGGACCGGCAGCCGCGACCAACGCGAGCGCTGTGGCCCGCCCGCTTTCCGCGGCAGCGCGTTCCGTCGATGCGCGATCCTCGTCGGCCGACACGGCCCAGCTGACACTGGCGCCGCAGGCAGCGGCAAAGCCGACTGGCCCGTCGGGCGAAGCGCTGCCCACCGCCGATTCGCTGGCGCGCCGCGCCGCGGCTGCCACCCGGGTCGCGCTCGACGCGCAGGCCGGCGAGCGTGCGATGTCCGGCTTGACGCCGGCGGGCACGCCGGTGGCCGAGAGCCTGGCGGCGCTGAACCTGGGCGGGGCCCAATCGGTAGCCGGCGCGTTGCCGGGTCCCGCGGGAGCAGCGCTGGCCGCGATGGCCCCGGGCGCGCCCACGTCGGCTCCGTCGGCCGGCATGCCCGCCGCCCCCCCGTTGTCCCTGCTGGACCCTCAGGCACCCGGGACGCTGGCCGACACGATCAGGCTGACCCTCGGTGAGGGGCGACAGACGGCGCGCATCGATCTGACGCCGGTCGAGCTGGGCGCGCTATCGGTCGAGGTCGAGCAGCAGAGCGGGCGGCTGGCGGTCTCGCTGCTCAGCCCGATCGGTGCCACGCGCGAGCTGATCGAGGCGATGATACCGAGGCTGCGCGAACAGCTGGCCGGTGACGGTCACGCCTCGGTGTCGGTGGATGTCGGCCAACGTGGCGAAGAGGCCGATCGCCGGGCCGGTCGGCAGGCCGAGCAACAGGCGGCCGCCAACGACCCGGGTCGTGACGAGTCGCGGTCCGACCGAGACGGACAGACGACGGGTGAATCACGCCGGCCCGAGGAGCGGGCGGGAACTGACGATCACGATGGGGCCGGCGCGATGCCGGCGGCGTCCTCGTCGTCGACCGGCCTGCGTGCACCGCCCGATTCGCGGCGCGTGCTGGACGCCTGGATCTGAGACGACCCTGAATGAAGAAGATCCTGATGATTGCGGGTGGCGCCCTGTTACTGGTGGGCGCCTCCGTCGGCGGGACGCTGATGCTGTCCGGTGGCGGTGCGCCGAGTGGGGGCTCCATGGCCGCAGCCCCGAAGGTGGCCGACGCGGTGATACCCAAGGCGCTGTACTACAACGTGCAGCCCGAGTTCGTGGTGAACCTGAAACCGCCGTCCCGAGATCAGTTTCTTATGGTGGAGCTGGCGATTGCCGCCTATGATCAGAAGCAGCTGGACACGATCGACAACAACATGCCGGAACTTCGCCATGAGCTGTTGATGCTGTTCGGGCGCCAGAAGAGCCAGGACCTTCGTACCGAGGAGGGCAAGGCCCAGCTGCGCACCGAGGCGATCGCGCTGATCGATGCGTTGATCGAGAAGCATTTCGGCGTCGCACCGGTCAATGACGTATTCCTGACACGCTTCGTGATGCAATGAGTGAGGACGACGCCCCCGTCGTCGAACCCGAGGTAGACGACCAGTCACCGCCCGAGGCGGAGGCCGTCGATGCGCCGGGTGTCGACACGCCGGAGGCCGACGACGTTGCAGGCAGCGACGTCGGCGCTCCGGCCGCGTGGCGTCACGCTTTCCTGGCCGGCGGGCGCGAGCGCCGCTGGCCCTTGCTGGGCGAGGTGCTCGAGCGCACCGACGAGGCCCTCGAGGCGGCGTTGCAGGCCCGCTTCCGCGTGCGCATGCCGGTCGCCTCGCGGGCCGGCGAATCGCGTGAGCACGAGGCGGTGCTCAGCTCGATCGCGCCGGATGCGCTGTTTGCGGCCTGCACCCTGCAGCCGCTGCCCGGCGAGGTGTGGTGGATCATCGATCGAGCGCTGGTCTTCGGCCTTGCCGATCGCTGGTTCGGCGGCAAGGGAGTGACCGACCACCAGCCGCGTCCGCTGTCCGGCAGCGAGCGCCGCGTGTTCGAAGCCTTGGTCGCCGCGCTCAACCACGCGATCGGTGTCGGTTGGGCGCCGATCCTGCCGGTCACCGCCGTGCCGTCCTCCAATGCCACCGTCGAGCGCTTCGCGCGCGATCGTCCGGCCGCCGGTCGGGTCGATTGCGGATTCACCGTCGAATGCGGCGAGGGCAGCGCCGGTGTGCGCATGCTGGTGCTGCCGCGGACGCTTTCGCCGCTGGAACGCGATGGGGAGTCGTCGGGGGCGCCGATCGAGAACGATGCGGTGGCCAACGAACGCATCGTGTCCAGCATGCGCGGCTGCGATGTGCCGTTGTCCGGCGTGCTGGCCGAGTCCACCATCACGCTGGGCGATGTCATGAAGTTGGCGCCCGGCGACTTCATCGCGCTGGACGAGAAGCAGACCGTGTCCTTCCGTGCCAACGGCCAGCCGTTGTTCGATGCGGTGATGGGCACCGTGGACGGCAAGGCTTCGGCCAGCGTGACCAAGGTGCATTCGCCCAAGCGACGCCGCTGACACGAACGGTTCGAGGCGCGCGGCGGCCTCCGTCGGCGCAGTAGCAACGTCGGCGTTGACGATGAGATCGGCATCGCATCCGGAGTCGGCACGGTAGCTGCGAGCGAATTCGCATGCAGACCGCCAACGCCCAGCCCGCCGATGATGACGCTGATTCCCGCCGTGCCGGTGTCGATGCGCCGACCGAGGCCGCACCGATGAGCACCGATCACGCCGCCGAGCGGCTCGAATCGGATCCGCTCACCAACCTGGCGCTGATCCGTGATATCGAGGTGAAGCTGTCGATGGAGATCGGACACACGCGCATCTCCATCGACAAGTTGCTGTCGCTGGCGCCCGGGTCGGTCATCGAGCTCGATCGCATGGCCGACGAGCCGCTGGACGTGCTGGTCAACGGCACGTTGGTCGCCCGCGGCGAGGCGGTGGTGGTCGGCGATCGCTTCGGCATCCGGTTGGTCGAGGTCGTCAGTCCGGCCGCGCGGCTGGGCAAGCTGGCATGAATCCGGTGACCGATGCGCTGAACCTGCCCGGGGCAGGGCACGGGCTGTCGCTGCTGCGATTGCTCGGTGCGCTCGGTGTGGTGCTGGTCGCCTTCTGGCTGTTCGCCCGGCTGGTGCGGCAGCTGAACGGAGCGGGCAACAGCGCCGTGGCCGGGCTGCGCGTGGTCGGCTCGCTCTCGCTCGGGCAGCGCGAGCGCCTGGTGGTGCTGGAGGCGGAGGGCGAGCGCATCGTGCTCGGCGTCACCGCGCACACCGTCACCCGCGTGCACGCCATGGAGGCGTTGCCGAGCTCCGGCGAGCCGCTGGCATCGCCGGGCCCCGTGCTGCCGACCGGCCTTGCCTTCGCCGAGCGGTTGCGCGGCGCCTTGCAGCGCCAATCCTCATGAGTCGCACCGGCAGGGCAGGCCTGCTCGGCGGTGCCGCTTGCCTGTGCCTGTTGCCGCTCGTCGGCCAGGCGCAGGGACTGCCCGCGGTGACCATGCAGACAGCGGCCGGCGGGGGACAGACCTGGAGTCTATCGCTGCAGGCGATGGCCCTGATGGCCACGTTGACGCTGCTGCCCGCGGTCCTGCTGCTGATGACCGCCTTCACGCGAATCGTCATCGTGCTGGGCATCCTGCGCACCGCGCTGGGCACTCAGCAGACGCCGTCCAATCAGGTACTGATCGGGCTGGCGCTGTTTCTGACCTTGTTCATCATGCGACCGGTGTTCGAGGAAGTCTGGCTCACCGGCGTGCAGCCCTACCTGGACGAGCAGATCGATGCGCGCACTGCCCTGTCGGCGGCCGCCGAGCCGATGCGCGCGTTCATGCTGGCGCAGACCCGCGAGACCGACCTGGAGCTGTTCGTGTCGATGTCCGGCAGCGAGCGGCCGAGCACGCCGGACGACGTCTCGTTCTGGATCCTGCTGCCCTCGTTCGTTACCAGCGAGCTGAAGACGGCGTTCCAGATCGGCTTCCTCTTGTTCATTCCGTTCCTGGTCATCGACCTGGTGGTGGCCAGCGTGCTGATGTCGATGGGCATGATGATGCTGTCCCCGCTGATCATCTCGTTGCCGTTCAAGCTGATGCTGTTCGTGCTGGTGGATGGCTGGAACCTGATACTGGGCACGTTGGCCGGAAGCTTTTTGACATGACGCCGGGCAACGTGATCGAGATCGCTCAGCATGCGCTGCTGGTCACCGTGATGCTGTCCGCCCCGTTGCTCGGTGCGGCGCTGATCACCGGTCTGGCGGTCGGCCTGTTCCAGGCCGCCACCCAGATCAACGAGCAGACGCTGTCGTTCATCCCGAAGTTGCTGGCCATCTTCGTGATGCTGGTGGTCAGTGCACCGTGGCTTCTGAACACCATCATCGAGTACACCCGAGGGGTCATGCTGGACGTGATTCCCCGAGTGGTCGGTTCCTGATCGCCGGAGCGCCGCCATGTCGGGTCTGCTGGTGGAGCTGGGCGATGTCGAGCGGTGGGTGGCCACCGCCGTGCTGCCGTTCTGCCGCATCGCCGGTGTGTTCGCGCTGCTGCCCGGCATCGGCGGTGGCGAGGTTCCGGTACGTGTCAAGGTTGGCTTGTCTGTCGCCATCACCGCGCTGATCCTGCCCACGCTGCCGCCGATCCCGGACATCGACCCCTTGTCGGCTGCCGGATTGCTGATGGTGGCCGAGCAGATGGTCATCGGACTGGCCTGTGGCCTGCTGGTGCTGATCGTGTTCAGTGCCGTGACACTGGCCGGCGAGAGCATCGCCATCACCATGGGGCTGGGCTTCGCGTTGATGAACGATCCCAGGAACGGCAGCTCGGTGCCCACGGTCAGCCAGTTCTACCTGCTGATGGCCACGCTGCTGTTCTTCTCGTTGGACGGTCACCTGGCGGTGCTGTCGATGCTTGGCCAAAGCTTCCAGACGCTGCCGATCGGCAGTCCCTTGAGCGATGGGGCGTTCGGCGAGCTGGTCAGCTTCGCCACGGTGATGTTCAGCGGGGCCCTGAGCGTGGCGCTGCCCGCACTGGCGGCGATGCTGACCGTGAACCTGGCGATGGGCGTGATGACCCGGGCCGCCCCGCAGCTGAACCTGTTCTCGGTCGGCTTTCCGCTGACCATGCTGGCAGGCTTCCTGGCGTTGCTGTTCACCATGCCGGCCTTCGGCGAGTCGGCCGTGGCGCTGTTCGACATCGCCTACCAGGCGGTGGCCGGCTGGCTGCGGCTGGCGCCGTGAACGCACTCCCCGCCGACGACGGCGTCATCGAGACGGTGTAGATGTCCGAACAGGGAGACGGTGCGGAACGCACTCATGACGCGACGCCCAAGAAGATCGCGGACGCGCGCAAGAAGGGCGATGTCGCGCGCTCGCGCGAGCTGGACACCGCGATCATGCTGACCGCCGGGCTGATCGGCATCGCGATCTTCGGACCCGGGGCGGCGGATCGGATGATCAGCCACAGCGCCGATGTGTGGGAGATGGAGCGTGCGCAGATCTTCGAACCGATGGCCATGCCGCGCATCTTCCTGGACAAGCTGTTCGATGCGTTGTGGTTGCTGGCGCCGTTCCTGTGCCTGACCTTCCTGGCCGCCTTGTCCGGACCGATGTTCATGGGCGGCTTCCTGATGAGCGGGCTGAAGGTGGACCCGAAGCGCCTGGATCCGATGAAGGGCATCGCGCGGATGTTCTCGCTCAAGAGCCTGGTCGAGCTGATCAAGTCGGTGGCCAAGGTGCTGCTGTGCGTGCTGGCGGCGTGGCTGGTCGGGCAGCTCGCGCTGGAGGGCTGGATGTCGATCGGACGGGCCCCGCTGCCGCAGGCGCTCACCGGCTCGTTCTACCTGGTGTTCTCGATGCTGGCGGCGTTGACCCTGGTGACCGTGGTGATCGCGATGGGTGATGTGCCCTGGCAGAAGTTCCAGCACGCCAAGAAGCTGCGCATGACGCTGGAGGAGATCCGGCGAGAGAACAAGGAGTCCGAGGGCAGCCCCGAGGTCAAGTCCAAGCGGCGCGGCGAGCAGATGCGCATCAGCCAGCAGAAGATGCTGCAGGATGTGCCGAGCGCCAACGTGATCATCACCAATCCGACGCACTTCGCGGTGGCGCTGCAGTATCGCGAGGGCGACGAGGCGCCGACACTGGTGGCCAAGGGCGTCGATGAAATGGCGCAGCGCATCCGCGCCATCGGTGCGGATGCCGGGGTGCGGCGCGTGGCGGCCCCGCCGCTGGCGCGCGCCCTGTACCACCACACCCGGGTCGGGCAGGCGGTGCGCACCGAACTGTGGGAGCCGGTGGCTCAGGTGCTGGCGTTCGTGGTCCAGCTGGAGAAGGCGGCGCGAGCGCGTCGCCTGGCCGGACAGGCGGTGCGCACGCCATCCCCGCCGACCAGCTCGGAGCTGGCCGTGCCGAGGCGATTGTCCGACCCGCCCGCGTTCGCCACGGGCGACGATGCGCATCCGGGGTAGGGCACGCATCGTGCGAAGCAGTTCTCGATCCCCGCTGCACCTGTCGGACCGCTGATGATGCCTGCGTTGCCGCCCATGAGACAACTGCTGTCCGAGCTCAGGCCGGGCGGACTCGCCGCACCGTTCCTGGTGCTGTTGATGCTGGTCATGATGGTGGTGCCGATCCCCACCTTCGGGCTCGACCTGCTGTTCACGTTCAACATCGCGCTGTCGCTGATCGTGCTGCTGGTGGCGGTCTACTCGCCGCGTCCGCTGGAGTTCTCCTCGTTCCCCACCGTGCTGCTGGTGGCGACCATGCTGCGCCTGTCGCTGAACATCGCCTCGACCCGGGTGGTGCTGCTGGAAGGCCACACCGGCGCGGCCTCGGCCGGCGCGGTGATCGAATCGTTCGGCGACTTCGTCATCGGCGGCAACTACGCGGTCGGCTTCGTGGTGTTCGCCATCCTGGTCATCATCAACTTCGTGGTCGTCACCAAGGGTGCCGGGCGGGTGTCCGAGGTCAGCGCCCGATTCGTGCTGGACGCCATGCCGGGCAAGCAGATGGCCATCGATGCGGACCTGAACGCCGGTGTGCTGGATCGGGACACAGCGCGGGCGCGCCGGGCCGAGGTGGCCGCCGAGGCGGACTTCTACGGTTCGATGGACGGCGCCAGCAAGTTCGTCAAGGGCGATGCCATCGCCGGCCTGCTGATCCTGTTCATCAACCTGATCGGCGGTCTGGCGATCGGCATGGGGCAGCACGCGCTGCCGTTCGGCGAGGCGGCGCAGAACTACTCGTTGCTGACCATCGGCGATGGCCTGGTGGCGCAGATCCCGTCGCTGCTGCTGTCGATGGCCACCGCCGTGATCGTCACGCGGGTCTCTTCGGCCGGCGACATGGGCCAGCAGATCTCCTTCCAGCTGTTCAACGACCCGCGCGCCCTGACCATCACCGCCGGACTGATCGCGGCGCTGGGCCTGGTGCCGGGCATGCCCAACGTGGTGTTCCTGACGCTCGGCGGCCTGCTGGGCGCCTTCGCCTGGCACCGTCACCACAGTCCCGACATGCTCGAGGACGCGCCGGTGGAGAAGACGCCCGAACCGGACACGCCGGCCGAGGAGCTCAGCTGGGATGACGTGCGTCCGGTCGACATCCTCGGACTGGAGGTCGGCTTCGGGCTGATCCCGATGGTGGACAAGGACAAGGGCGGGCAGCTGCCCGATCGCATCCGCGCGGTGCGTCGCAAGCTCACCAACGAGCTCGGCTTCCTGGTGCCGTCGGTGCACATGCGCGACGACCTGGATCTGCTGCCCACCGGCTACCGCATCCAGGTGATGGGCGTGACCGCGGGCGAGGCGCAGGTCTACCCGGAACGGCTGCTGGCGATCGGTGATGGGCTGGGCGCGGAGACGCTGGATGGCATCGCGGTCAAGGATCCCACCTTCGGCATGGACGCGATGTGGATCGATGCGCACCGCGCGGACGATGCGCGCGCTCGCGGCTTCACCGTGGTGGATCCGGCCACCGTGGTCGCCACGCACCTGAGCCGCATCATCGAGACCGAGGCGGGCAGCCTGCTCGGGCACCAGGAAGTGCAGGCGCTGCTGGACGGCCTGGCGCGCGAGACCCCGCGACTGGTCGAGGATCTGGTGCCCAAGGCGCTGCCGCTGCCCAGTGTGGTCCGAGTGTTGCAGAACCTGCTCGAAGAGAACATCCCCATCCGCGACATGCGAACGATTGCCGAGACGCTCGCCGAACGGGCCGCCCAGACCGAGGATGTCGACGAGCTGACCGCAGGCGTGCGGGTGGCGCTGCGTCGTCTGATCACCGGTCGGTTGGCCGGTTTCTCGGACACGCTGTCGGTGATCACGCTCGATCCCTCGCTGGAGTCGATGTGCCTGGCGTCGCTGGAGCAGGAGAAGGCGGGTGGGGCGGGCATCGAGCCGAGTCTTGCCGAACGTCTCTACACCTCGCTGGCCGATAGCGTGCAGTTGCAGGAATCCAGCGGCGAGGCGGCGGTGCTGCTCGTCAGCCCCAAGCTGCGTCCGTGGCTGGCGGCGATGGTGCGCCACACGATCCCGTTGCTCGACGTGCTCGCCTACAACGAGATCGCCGAGAACAAGCGCTTGAAGGTGGTGGCCCGGATCGGGAGCGCGTCCGCTGCGCCCGACGGGCAGGACGGCTCGTCGAATGACGGGTCGAACGGCGGCGAGCATCTCGCGCCGAGCATGACTGATACCGGAGCTGCCGCATGACCACCCGAAGATTCGAAGCCGCCTCGACGCCCGCCGCGTTGGATGCGGTGCGCGCAGCCTTCGGCGACGATGCCTTCATCTTGTCGAACCGACGACTCGGCGAGCGTGTCGAGATCATCGCCACCGGTGCCGATGGTGCCGATCTGGCGTTGAACGAGGTGGCCGACGGTGCCATCCTCACGGACGCTACGTCGGAGGGCGTTCCGACCACCCGCCTGCGCCTGGAAGCGATCGCCGATCCGGTGGCCGATCGCGTGCCGTCGCTCGTGGCGGCAACGAACGCGACGCCGTCGCCGGTTGCCGGTGCCACGCTTGAAGATGAGAAGGCCGCGCCGTCTCCGGTCGGCTCGAGCGTGTCGGCCGGGCTGGACGCCGCGGCGATCCAGGCGATGGTGCATGCCGCGATCCAGTCCAGCCTTAGCGCCTTGCTGCCCGTCGCCGCCGCACCATCGGACAGCAACGCCGAAGCAGACACCGATACCGACAGGACCTGCTCGGTGGCGGACGATGCCGACAGCGCGGTCGAGGTCGGCGTGCCGGAGACCGCGATCGAGGAGCCCGCGCCGCATGAACCGGATGCTGCCGACATCGTGGCGGCAACCGGTGTCGCGCTCAGCGAGACGGTGAATCGGCGCTTGCAACGGGTCGAGGTGGCGCTGTGGGGCCACCAGGACGAGCCGCGCTCGCAGTTGCTCGACCGGCTTCTGCAGCTGGGCCTGGGCGCCTCGACGGCGGTCAGGCTGGCCGAGCAGGCCAGCGGTGCGGATATCGATGTGCTCACGCGCGATGCGTTGGCGCGGCTGCGCGACAGCCTGCCGGTGCTGCGTGACGATGGCCGGGGCGTGCAGGGCGTCAAGCTGCTGTCCGGACCGGATGGCGATGCCCGCCTGTCGGTGATGCTGCAGTTCGCGCACGCCGCCATTGCCCAGGGCGGTCCGCGTTCGGTGGCCCTGGTCTCGGCCGACACGTCGCGCCCGGGTGCCTTTCCGATGCTGGAGGAATGTGCGCGTTCGCTGGGTTGCGTGACGATCCGGGTGCGCTCCCACGATGAGCTCGAGTCCACCCTGGAGAGCCTGTCGGACCGAGCTTGCGTGCTGGTCGACGCAGGCAATGCCTGGCCGCGCGCCAGGTCGGTGGACCAGCACCTTCTGGTACTGCCCGCGATCCTGCAGCGCACCGCCTGCGAGGCGGCGGTGGACAAGGCCCGGGCAGGGCGCGCCACCGGCTGCGTGCTGAGTGCGCTGAACGAGCCGGGTCGTCCCGGCGAGGCGCTCGAGGCGTTGATCGATCGCTGGCTGCCGATCGCCTACTGGTGCGACAGCGGCCAGATCGATGTGCCGCCTCGGCGCGCCGAGGCGGCGATGATCGTGGCGGCGGCGATCGGTGCCGCCCGCCGCCTGGGCGGCAGCGAGCACGATCGGCTGCTCGGCTCGCTGCTGCACCCGGGGCGCGGCGGCTTGGCCGCAGGTTTCGTCACCGCGGTGCAGCTGCCCGGTGAGCGGGTCCGGCTGAACATCAGCGAGGCGGCAGGCTGATGGATATCGCGACACTGGTCGGCCTGTTCGGCGGGTTGGCGGTCATCGTCTCGGCGATCGTGCTCGGCGGCGACGCCGGCACCTTCGCCAATGTCTCCGGCCTGGTGGTGGTGGTGGGCGGCACCTTCATGGTGACGCTGTGCCAGATCTCGCTGGCACAGTTCCTGGGCTCGTTCAAGGTCACGCTGGGCGCCTTCCTGCACAAGCAGACCGATCCGCTGGCGCTGATCGAGCAGGCGGTGCAGCTGGCGGACACCGCCCGCAAGGAAGGGATCCTGGCGCTGGAGAGCGCCGAGATCGAAGATCACTTCCTGGACAAGGGGGTCAAGCTTTGCATCGATGGCACGGCACCGGACCTGACGAGATCCTTGCTGGCCGGCGACATGAACCTGGAGCTGGAACGGCAGATGGCCGGCATCACCATGTTCAAGTCGATCGCCACCGCGGCGCCCGCCATGGGCATGATCGGCACGCTGATCGGCCTGGTGCAGATGCTGTCCAACATGGACGATCCGAAGTCGATCGGGCCGGCCATGGCGGTCGCGCTGCTGACCACGCTGTACGGTGCCATCATCGCCAACGCGATCGCCTTGCCGATCGCCGAGAAGCTGAAGTCGATCAGCAACGCCGAGCGGCTGACCAAGCGACTGGTGCTCGAATCGATCGGCGGCATCCAGGAAGGGGTCAACCCGCGCGTGCTGCAGCAGCAGCTGGCCAGCTACCTGCCCGAGAGCAAGCGCGACGCGATCGGCGCCGAGAAGAAGGCGGAAGCCTGACGTGAGCGACGATGGAGCACCGGAGGAGGAGGTCGAGGAAGGCGCACCCTCCTGGATGGCGACCTTCGCCGACCTGATGTCGCTGCTGATGTGCTTCTTCGTGCTGTTGCTGAGCTTCAGCGAGATCGACATGCAGAAGTACAAGCAGGTGGCAGGCTCGATGAGCGATGCCTTCGGCGTGCAGCGCGACATTCCGGCCGACCAGATTCCCAAGGCCGACAGCGTGGTCAAGCAGGAGTTCGCCCCGGGCAAGCCGGAGTTCACACCGATCAGGACGGTGCGTCAGAACACCCACGAGGATCGGATGAAGCAGCCCCGATTGTCGGCGGCGAAGCTGATGGATCCGCTCCAGGTCGAGCGTCTGCAGGAACGGCTGCGACAGGCGCTGCAGGAAGAGATCGACACCGGCATCATCGAGATGTTGAACGAGGACTACGGGGTCAAGGTCCGGGTTCGCGACAAGGACGCCTTTCCGTCGGGCAGTGCCAGGCTGCAGGCCGAGTTCATGCTGGTGCTGGACAAGCTGGCCGGGGCGCTGGGCACCGAGGACGGGCGGGTGGTGGTGTCCGGCCACACCGATGACGTGCCGATCGACACCGCCGTCTATCCGTCGAACTGGGTGCTCTCCTCGGCGCGCGCCGCCAGCGTGGTGCACTACCTGGCCGAGGGCGAACTGTCCGATCCGGACCGCATCGAGATCCGCGCCTACGCCGAGTCGCGTCCGCTGGTGCCGAACGATACGCCGGAGAATCGGGCCAAGAACCGGCGGGTGGAGATCGATGTGGCGTTAGGTTACTGAGGCGCGCATGAGCCGTAACCCCCATCGGCATCCTGCGCCCACCAGGTTCTTGGTAAGCGGTAGGAGCTGGACGGTCACGTCGCGGAGCACGCTGGCGAACGCACTGCACGTCGACCTTTCGACGTCACGCTGACGACACGTTCCCGGCACCCGGTCGGACGCCCTTTCGCCTATCAGCCGACGATCCGCACCATGACCACCATCGCCATTCATCAGCCGCAGTACCTGCCGTGGCCGCCGTACTTCCAGAAGATCGCAAGTGCCGATGTGTTCGTCTACCTGGACAATGTGCAGTATCAGAAGCGGGGCCTGCAGAACAGGAACCAGATAAAGGGGCCTGACGGTCCCCAATGGTTGACCGTTCCGGTCAATGCAAGACGGGACCACCGCATAGCGGATGTGCGCATCGCCGACCAGCAGTGGCAGGCACGGCACGCTAGGAGCATCGGGCAATACTATGCCAGGGCGCCGCACCTGTGGCTCTACTCGCGGTTGATCGAACCGGCGCTCGAGGCGCGGCACGACCTGCTGATCGATCTCAACCTGGACCTCATGCGCAGGTTCCTGGATTTTCTCGAGATCGACACCCGCATCGTCAAGGCGTCGGCACTCGATGCCGTCGGCACCAAGGAAGATCTGATCATCGAGATCTGCAAGGAACTGAAGGGGACGCGGTACCTGTCGGGCAGCGGTGCGCGCGACTACCAGTCCGATGCGCGTTTCGCCGAACAGGGACTGGTCCTGGAGTACCACCTCCCCCGAGTGCAGGACTATTCTCAATGCCACATGAAGGATGGATTCGTGCAGGGCATGTCGCTCGTTGATGCGATCCTGAACCTGGGCGACGAGGCGAAGACATTGCTATGACAAGAGGAAAATGACATGACAGGCACGGCAGGCACGGCGGTGGATCAGCGGCAGGGCATGGCGCAGGCCATCGAGTACTGGGACAGGAAGTCGTCCGTTTCGAGCTCGTTCTGCGAGAGCGTGGAGCAGCGCAGCCGTCCCCAACGCATGCGCTACGAGTCGTTCGTGCTCGGCAACCCGGTGCGGGACTGCTCGCTGCTCGATGTCGGGTGCGGTGCGGGCGATTTCCTCCACCATCTGCACCAGCGCGAGCTGAACGTCAGGTACACCGGTACCGACGTGTCGGGCAACATGGTCGACACCTGTCGTCGCCGCTTTCCGCAACACGAGTTCCAGCACGTGGACATCGTCGACCTCCAGGCGGACCGGACGTTCGATTACGTGGTCTCGTTCGGCATCCACAACATCAGGATCGATGCGGGCTGGGACATCCTGAAGGCCACCACGGCCAAGCAGTTCGAGCTGTGCGGCAAGGCGGCGCACCTGAGCATCCTCACGGATCGCTATGAAGGATTCGATCCGCACATCCAGAGCTGGACCGCGGAGCGGGTCCTGGAAATCGCCCTGGCCATCACGCCCCATGTCGTGCTGCGGCACGACTACCTGCCCAACGACTTCAGCGTGACGCTGTACCGTGAGCCCTTGATCGATACCGCGGAGGCGCTGCTGCTCGATTATGAGTAGGCGGATCCACTTCATCACCGGGGCCCGTTCCGACTACGATCTGATGTCCCCGGTGGTCAGGGCGTTGCAGCGTGCCCCGCAGGTCGAGGCATCCCTGGTGGTGTGCGCAGCGCACCTGTCGCCGTTTCACGGCAACACCATCGACATCATCCGGCAGGACGGGTTTCGCATCGCCGGAACCGTGGAGTCCCTGTTGAGCTCGGAGAGCTGGGCAGGCCGGTCGCTATCGTTCGCCGCACTGATGGACGGCCTGACCCGGTCGCTGACCGCCGACAAGCCGGACGTGATCTTCGTGGCCGGCGACCGCGAGGAGGCGCTGGCCGGCGCGCTGGTCGGCTGCTTCCTGCGCATCCCGGTCGCCCACAGCCACGGCGGAGACCGGTGCCTGGCCTCGGACATCGACGAGGTGTTCCGGCCCGCCATCTCCAAGCTGGCGAACCTTCACCTTGTCGCCACCCGCGAGCACGCGACGCGGCTGGAGCGCATGGGCGAGCGCCCCGGGTCGATTCACGTCACCGGCGCCGCGGGTCTGGACCGGTTGAACGGTATCGACGCTGTGCCGCTCGAGGTGGTGCAACGCCGCCATGGCCTGGCCAGGGGAACGCGACACTTCCTGGTGATCCATCACCCGTCACCCACGCTGGGCCTCGAGGAAGGCGTGCGCGAGATCCGCGAACTGCTCACGGGCGTGCTGCGGCACGGCCACGCGGTGTTCTGCGGTTACCCGAACTTCGATCCGGGGAACATCGGGATACGGGCTGTCATCGACGAGTTCAGGGATACGCACGACAACCTCTTCACCTACCACAACATGCCGGCGGACGAATTTGCAACCCTGTACCGGAACGCCATCGCCATCGTCGGAAATTCCTCGTCGATCGTGATCGAGTCCGGTCATCTCAAGGTCCCGGGGGTGCTGGTGGGGCGGCGTCAGGAGCTGCGCACCATCGGTCCGAACGTGCTCAGCGTGCCGGCCGCGGCGTCCTGCATATCGGATGCCTGTCGGCGCTGCCTGGACGATCGCGATTTCCTGGCGCTCGTGGCCGCCGGCGATTCGCCCTACGGGGACGGCAAGGCCGCCGCCCGGATCGCACGCATCCTGATCGATACTCGCTTCGCGGCGTCGGACCTGCTCAAGACGATTCCCTACTGATGAATATCCTTGTCATAGCGCCCCATCCCGACGACGAGGTGCTCGGCTGTGGTGGAACGCTGCTGCGTCACCGACGTTCGGGTGACCGCATCCATCTCGTCTTCATCACCGCGATGCGACAGGAGCTCGGATTCACGGCGGAGCGCATTCGCGCCCGGGCCGACGAGATCGAACGCGTGCGCTCGCGGCTCGATGCCGCCGTGCACTGCCTGGACTACCCGGCCGCGACCCTGACCGACGCCGATGCGGTGACCATGATCCCGACGCTGAGCGCGCTGTTTCGGTCGGTGGCGCCTGAAACGGTGTACCTGCCGAACCGTTCGGACGCCCATTCGGATCATGGCGTGTGCTTCGATGCGGCCTACGCGTGCACCAAGGTGTTCCGCTGCCCGTCGATTCGCAACATCCTGATGTACGAGACCGTCTCGGAGACCGACTTTTCGCCGGCCCTGGCCGAGAACGTGTTCTTGCCGAACTACTTCGTCGACATCTCCGAGGTGGTGGAGGAAAAGCTCGAACTGATGCGGACCTACGCCTCGGAGCTGGCGGAGCACCCCTTTCCCAGGAGCATCGTCGCACTGCGGGCCATCGGCAGGCTGCGCGGTTGCGCCGCCGGTGTGGAGTATGCCGAGGCCTTCCAGCTGCTCAAGCACATCCGTTGATCGCTCGCGCAGAGGCTGGCGGACCGGTGCGCGCCGCGTCGAACGAGCGCTGCCTGGTGGTCGGTGGCGGCCTGACCGGCTGCGTGTCGGCTCTGCTGCTGGCCGAGCGGGGAGCCACCGTCACGCTGTGCGAGTCGGCCGCGCAACTGGGCGGCGTGCTGCGAGATCACGTTAACGCCGGAGAACGGTACTTCGCCAGTTGCCAGTACCTGTCGGTGGCCGAGCCGTGGTTCCAGCGGCTGCCCGCCGCGGTGCGCAGGCTGTGCGTCGAGTTCGAGCACACCTACGGCTCGGTGACCGAGTTCCGGGAGCACGCCGTGGCCACGCGCGACATGGCGATGCCCGTCTTTCCACCCGAGGCGTTCGCCCTGGACGAGCTGGCGCCAACGCTGGACAACGGCACGTTGCATTCCAGGCTGGCCTTTTATCCGGCATCCGTCGGTCAGAGCCTGCGCGACTGGGCAGCACGCCACGGCATCGACCCCGGGGCGGTCTGCGGAGAGAACGCGATCGCCCTGCAGATGTCACGCGTTCACCCGGCCGGCCAGGACCACGCGGTGGCGGCGTTCAAGCGGCACCCGGCAAGCGATGCGATGCTGGCCCTGCCGCTCAAGCGACGTCTGCCGGGGCGATCGGTGCGCGCCGCATTGCCCGCGAACGGCTTCGATGCGTTCTTCGACACGCTCGAGCAAAGCATGATCCTCGAAGGAATTCGCATTCGGAAGGGGACACCGGTGAAGCTTCACGGACGTGGTGCCGGCATCGACTTCCTGTCCCGTTCGGAACGGCTGGGCGAGGTCGACACCGTGGTGTGGGCCAGCAACCCGAACCCCTTGCTGAAGGGGCTCGGTCTGCAGTCGCTAGGCAACGTTCACGCCCGGTCGCAAACCCACCTCTACGATCTCGGTTCGGCGGGCACGTCGTGGGGCACCGAGTACTACCAGGTGTTCTCCGATCGCACCGACGTCAACCGGCTGTTCACCTACACCCTGGGCGGAAGGGCACGCATGACGGTCGAATGCCTGGCCGACGGGCGGGACCCGCGGCGGATCAGCGATGATGCCGGGCGCCTGCTGCGTCAGTTCGGTCACCCCGATCTCATCCATTGGCGGTGCCAGCGGCGCGACAAGCGCTACATCTTCCACTCCGACTCCGACCGAGCCGTGCTGAGCGGGCTGGCCGATGGCCGGCTGGCGGACAACTGCCGGATCATCGATGCGGGCTGGCTCGAGTACGGCAGGGACGCCAAGATCAACCGCATAGCGGATCAGCTGGGCGGTTTCTGACGGCGGGCACCTCGAGCACGATCGGTCAGGTGCCGGGTGCCCTCGGCCTGCCTTCAGGCTGCCCGGTCCAACGGCTCATCGCGCTGCCCGGGACCCTCGCTGCGCAAGCGGCGCGCCATCGTGCGTGCCAGCTTCGCCGCCTCGTCCGCATCGATCGAGGCATAGACCTCGGCCAGCTGCTCGGCGATTCGCCAGTCCCGCATGCTGCCCTGCAGCGATGCCTGCAGCAACGTGATCGCCTCGTCCTGACGGTCCATCAAGGTAAGCAGCTTCGCCTGTCGAGGCGCATAGGCCGGCGACAGCTGGCTCAGCAGCGACAGGGCCTCCAGCGCTCCGTCGGGCTCGTTTGCGGCCAGCTGCAGGCGCGTCACGCGTAGCAGCGCGCCTTCCAGCAAGGATTCCTGACCCTCGGGCACCGGCTTGCCGTCCTCCAGCCAGAGCGCGTGGCGATCGATGATGGCCGAGTAGCATTGCAGGGCGGCGGCCCGATCCTCTTCCAGTTCGGCCAGGTGCGCGAAGGCCCAGTCGGCCAGCAGGGCGTAGCGCTCGCCGTGCTGATCGAACGCCTGTGCCAGACGCGCCAGATCGCCGTGCTCGCGCTCGCCGAACAGCAAGGCGATGGTGCGCAGCAGCTGGTGCGGATCGTCCTTCTGGGCGCTGATCTGCCGAGCGCGGGTGGTGTCCGTGTCGCACAGATGCTCGCGCAGCCACCGTTCCGCCTCGGCCAGGCGCGCCCGGTCGGCCGGCTCCAACGCATCGATGTCCAGCGCGAAGCGGATGCGCCCCACGGTGCCGTCCTTCGTCCAGTAGTCGATCAAGGCCGGAACGTCCGGTACCTTTGCTAGCTCGTCCAGTCGACGTTCGACCCGCTCTCGGGCCGCATCGACCTGATCCAGCAACTGCTTGGCCGAGGTGTCGATGATGCGGTAGTAGTTCCGCCCCCATGCCTCCAGTTCCTCGTCCGTCTGCACCTCGAAACCGCGCGGCGCGATGGTGCCCATGAACTCCAGCGCCGCGTATCCCTTGATCAGGTACATCCAGCGCTCCTGGCGGCGGTTCAGGTCGCGTTCCAGCACGTCCAGCTTGCCCTTGCAGCGTGGATCCGGCGCTCGTCCGTTCGAGCCGTGCAGTCCGCCGAGCAGGGTCTGCGCCTTCTTGCACCCGGTGCGCAGCGCCCGCAGACCGCGCGCCGCCGCGTGCAGCTCGCGGGTCAAGCCCTGCCAGTACGGCGCAGCCTCGCGGCTATCGTTGGCCAGCTCGATCGTCGGGCGTGTGCCTTCCAGCACGACCTTGTCCAGCTCGCGGTGCCCGATCGACTCGACCTGCGCCGCTTCGGCTGCCAGGTTGAAGACGCGCGTTCCCGCGTCCGCTATCGTCTGGCCGATGTGCTCGAGCTCCTCGCGCGCCAGCTTGAACCCGATCGAGGTGCCCGCCCGACGGCCGCTGTAGGTGGTGACCTGCGAGTCGTAGGCGATGGTGAGACCGGCGCACAGCATCTCGGGCGAGCCGGATGCATGGGTGGCCCCACCTGGGGCGTAGCACAGGTCGAACCCGCTCAGAAGTACCTGCGAGAAACCCCAGCAGTGGGCGACCCATAGAGCCGCGTGCGTCACGGTCGACCCTTGGGACATGATGTTGGCGGCATCGTCGGTCAGTTCGCTGGGCCACGCCATCGCCCGGCCGATGTAGACACTCGGCCCCGGCCATTGCTGCAGCAGGGCCGGCACCACGTGGTAGGCATTGACCAGCAGCGTGTTCTCGAGTGCCAGCGCGTGCTTGCTGATGTCGTAGAAGATGTCGTGGGGGTCCACGGCCATGACCGCATCGGGGGTGATGCCCGAACCGCCCAGCTTGCCCACGGTACGCGCCGCTGCCATCACGAACAGGTGTTCGCGGTTCGCCGTGATCCAGTCCAGGTGGTCGTCGAGCGATGGTCCGCTGCCCAGTACCATCGCGGTACGGCCTTGGCCGATGGTGCCGATGGAGGCGGCCGGACGGCGATTCTCGGTCAGGTTCTGGATGCCGGCCTGGGTGAACTTGCACCCGTTCAACCGGAGCTTGGCACGGTGGCTACGTTCGGCCAGCTGGGTCTTCAGCCGGCGTGCCAGTGCAGCGTAGCGCTCCGATCGGTTCAGGTAGCACGCCATCGATTCCACCAGCACGACCTTGCCGCCGTAGAACCATCTGTCGATATCGTTCGCCGCGACCGTCTGCTCGACCTCCGAGGCCTTGCAGATCTGCACGGGAGTATCGTCCGGCAGCACCGGCAGCTCGGCCAGGATCGCGTCGTGGTGATCGTCCATCTCCACGAACAGGATCGTCGAGCCGTTCCCCGATACCTGAGTGGCCAGCCAGCGAACCAGGAGTCCCGAGTCGGTCCCGACGACGATGAACATGGTGTCGTCGGCGTTGAAGTCGACGCTGAAGTGATCGGCGAAGACCTCGGCCGAGGGGTGCGAGAAAAAATCGTCGCGCTGCAGTTCGCGCACGAAGCGTTCGCCGTGCGGCGAAGCCGTGAAGTCGAGCATGGGTGTTCCTCTTCGGGCGTCTTCGCCACGTCATCGATGGGGGCCGGTCGGTTGTCCCTCTGCAAGGCTCGTGCACACCCCGGCCGCCCGATCGCGCAGCGCTTGCCGCACCGCCCCCCCGGTGCTGGAGGATGCGGCGCGTTCGAGCAGGGCAGGGGCGCGAGCTGGCGTGGAAATCGCAACGTTCCGCTCCGGCGGCGCGACGCCTGCGCAGCGAGACGATCGGTCGAGGATGATGGAAACGAAAGGAAGGGTGCTGGTCACCGGGGCCGATGGCTTCATCGGCTCTCACCTGGTCGAGAGGCTGGTACGGGACGGGTACGAGGTGAGAGCGTTCGTGCAGTACAACTCGTTCAACGCCTGGGGCTGGCTCGACCGCTGCGCACCCGATGTGGCCGGGCACTTCGAGGTGCTCTCGGGCGATGTGCGTGACGCGGCCTGCATCGATACCGCGGTGGCGAGCAGCACGACGGTCTTCCACCTGGCGGCGTTGATCGCCATCCCGTTCAGCTATCAGGCCACGCAGGCCTACATCTCCACCAACATCACCGGCACCCACAACGTGCTCCAGGCCGCTCGCCGCCACGGTGTGGCGCGTACGGTATGCACCTCGACGTCCGAGGTGTACGGCTCGGCGCAGTTCGTGCCGATCACCGAAGCGCACCCCCTGAACGCGCAGTCACCGTACGCGGCGACCAAGATCGCCGCCGATCAGCTGGCGCTGTCGTTCCACCATTCGTTCGGTCTGCCGGTCGTGGTGCTGCGACCTTTCAACACCTACGGGCCCCGTCAATCGGCCCGAGCGGTCATTCCCACCATCATCGGCCAGATCGCCGCGGGGCAGCGGGAGATCAAGCTCGGCGCCCTCGGTCCGACGCGCGACTTCACCTACGTCGAGGATACCGCCCGCGGCTTCGTGGCCGCGGCCGCTTGCGAACCGGCGGTGGGGCGGGTGGTGAACATCGGTTCCGGTTTCGAGATCTCGATCGGCGACACCGCGGCGGTGATCGCCGAGGCCATGGACGTGGACATCCGGATCGTCCAGGACGACGCCCGGATCCGGCCCGAGTCCAGCGAGGTCGATCGCCTGTACGCCGGGATCGGGCTGGCGCAGGAGCTGTTCGACTGGGCGCCCGAGTGCAGCGGGCGCAGCGGCTTCGTCGCTGGCGTGGCCAGGACCGCGGCCTGGTTCGGCGATCCTGCCAACTTGTCGTCGTACAAGACGGATCGGTACAACGTGTGATGCCTTCGGGAAAGCCTGTCGGTGGACAACGGGGCGCTCTACCGGGACGTGCTGGAACGCGCGCACGCCGTGGCTGACAAGTTGCATGAATCGACCACACAGAACAATCCACGGCAGCAGACCATGAGCAGACCCGTGTGCGTGATAGCGGAGGCCGGCGTCAATCACAACGGTGACATCGATCTGGCCTTCGAGCTGGTCGATGCCGCTGTCGGCGCCGGGGCGGACGTCATCAAGTTCCAGTCCTTCTGCGCGGCAAAGCTGGTCAGCGCGACCGCACCGAAGGCGGCGTACCAGATCGAGCGCACCGGAGCGCAGGAAAACCAGCGTGACATGCTCGAGCGACTGGAACTGTCGACCGAGCAGCAGCGCGCCCTCTGGCAGCGGTGCCGGGATCGCGACATCGAGTTCCTGTCGACGCCGTTCGACGATGACAGCCTGAAATTTCTGGTCGCTGACCTGGTCCTGGGCACGATCAAGATCGGCTCGGGAGATCTCACCAACGCCCCGCTGCTGCTGGAGGTGGCGCGCAGCGGCGTCCAGGTGATCCTGTCGACCGGAATGGGAACCTTGGCCGAGGTCGAGGAGGCGCTGGGCGTGCTCGCCTTCGGCTACTTGGGTACCGGGGAGCCGGTACGCCGATCCGATTTCGCGCACGCGCTGCACGCGCCGCAGGCGTGGGACCTACTCCGGGAGCGAGTGACGCTGCTGCATTGCACGTCCGAGTATCCGGCGCCGGTGGCCTCGTCGAACCTGCGCGTCATGGCAACCCTGAGCGCTGCCTTCGGGATGCGTGTCGGCTACTCGGACCACACCGACGGCATGGCGGTCAGCCTGGGCGCCGTGGCGCTTGGGGCCGAGGTGATCGAGAAGCACCTCACGATCGACCGGACACTGCCCGGGCCGGATCACGCCGCATCGATGACGCCGCCCGAGTTCGCCGAGCTGGTGTCCGGCATCCGTGCGGTCAGCGCCTCGCTGGGCACCGGTGTGAAGCAACCGAGCGCCGAGGAGGTCGCGAACCGGGGAATAGGCCGCAAGAGCCTGCACGTGGCCCGCGACCTGGAGGCGGGGCACGAACTGGCCGCCGCCGACCTGCGCGTGATGCGACCCGGCAGCGGGCGCTCTCCCATGCACTGGTGGGACAGCGTCGGCACGCGCCTGCCCGAAGCGGTGCGGGCCTGCGAGCCGCTGTCGGCATGAGCGCGCAAGGGGTCGTCATCCTGGGCGGCGGGGGCCATGCGCAGCTGTTGGCGACCTGGCTGCGCCGGGCAGGTTACCGGGTGCGCGGTCACGTGGCGCCCGAGCCGGGGTCGAAGGGCGGGCACGAGCTGGTCGGCGACTGGCTGGGCGATGATGCGTGGCTGGCCGCCGGCGAACGAGGCGTTCGCCTGACCGTCAACGGCATCGGATCGACGGTGCGGCCGGACGTTCGGCGCATGGCCTTCCTGTCGGCCTCGAAGGCGGGTTGCGACTGGTTGGGGGTCGTTCACCCTGGCGCGATCGTGGACAGCGAGGCCGATGTGGGGGCCGGGTTCCAGGCCCTGGCAGGTGTCGTCGTCCAGCCAGGGTGCTCCATCGGCGACAACGTGCTGATCAATACCGGGGCCATCGTGGAGCACGGCGCGCGAGTGGCCGACCACAGCCACATCGCGCCTGGCGCCTGCGTCTGCGGCGGGGCCGATATCGGCGAGAACGTGCATGTGGGAGCCGGTGCGATCGTGCTGGAAGGACGTGTCATCGCGAGCGGTGCGGTGATCGGTGCCGGTGCCGTGATCAACCGGGACGTTTCGCCGAATGCCGTGGTGGTCGGGAATCCGGCCCGAGAGATCGTTCGAGGAGTCCGCCATGACTGACCTTTCCCTGATGCTGGTGAGTGCCGAGTCGCCGATCCGGGACGCCGTCCTGGCGATCGATCGAGGCGTCAGGCAGATCGCGCTGGTGGTGGACGATCGATCCCGGCTGGTGGCCTCGGTCACCGACGGCGACGTCCGGCGAGGACTGCTGCGGGGCCTGACTCTGGAGTCCCCGGTCAACCAGATCATGCGTCACAAGCCTGCCGCCTTGCCCCAAGGGCTGGATCGCCAGAGCGCCTTGCGCCTGATGCAGCGCCTGAAGGTACATCACGTTCCGGTGGTCGACGAACTCGGCGTGGTGGTCGACCTCATCTGGATAAACGATGCGGTCGGTCTGACGCCGATCGACAACGAGGTCATCATCATGGCCGGCGGCCTGGGGACACGCCTGCGCCCCTTGACCGACCACGTGCCCAAGCCGATGCTCTCGATCGGCGAGCGTCCGCTGCTGGAGCACATCGTCGGACAGTTCGCCGAGCAGGGGTTCAGGAACTTCACCTTGTCGATCAACTACCGCGGCGACGTGGTTCGGGACCACTTCAAGGATGGCAACGATCTGGGCGTCAACATCAAGTACATCGAGGAGCACGAGCGGCTGGGCACGGCAGGTGCGCTGTCGTTGCTGCCCAGCCCTCCGGACGCACCCGTGATCGTGATGAACGGGGACCTGCTGACCAACGTCTCGTTCAGCGCCCTGCTGAAGTTTCATGCCGATACCGGTTCCGTCGCCACGATGTGCGCCAGGGAGTACGAGTTCCAGGTTCCGTACGGCGTGGTCGAATTCAGCGGCGTCCGTTTCGACAAGATCGTGGAGAAGCCGACCTACAAGCAGTTTGTCAACGCCGGCATCTACGTGCTGTCCCCGAAGGCCCTCTCGCTGCTCGAGCGAGGCGTCGCACGGGACATGCCCGACCTGTTCGACGCGTTCACCGCCTCGAACCTGAAGGCATCGGTGTTTCCGGTCAGCGAGTACTGGCTGGACATCGGGCGCATCGAGGATCTGGAACGCGCCAGAGAGGAGTTCACCGGCATGTCCGTTCGGTGAGCCGGATAGCCATCGTCTGTGCGCGCGGCGGCTCCAAGGGCGTGGTGCGCAAGAACCTTCGCTCGCTGGGCGGGCAGCCGCTCGTGGGGTTGACGGTGAACCAGGCCCTCGATAGCGGACTGTTCGCCTGCGTGGCCGTGAGCAGCGATTGCCCCGAGATACTCTCGGCGGCGCGATCGGCCGGCGCTCACCGGCTGGTGCGGCGGCCCGACGAGCTTGCCGGCGACCACATCTCGGCACACCCGGCGATCCTGCATTGCCTCGCGGCGTGCGAATCGGACCTCGGCACCCGGTTCGATTCGATCACCTGCCTGCAGGTCACCAGTCCGTTCCGGGCGACGGTGGACGTGGTCAACGCCGTCCAGCTTCAGCAAACCCGGCGCGTGGGTAGCGTGATCACGGGCTGCGCCGCGCGCAACTCACCGTATTTCAGCATGGTCGAGGAACGCCCCGATGGCTCGCTGAAGGTTGTCGTGGAGTCGGCCGAAGCGGTGGTGCGTCGTCAGGACGCGCCACGATGCTGGGATCTGAACGGCGCGGTCTACGTGTTCGAGCGAGACCGCTACGTCGCCGAGCAGCATCTGCTGTACGAGGACAGCCTGATCTGCGAGATGCCCGCCGAGCGATCGCTGGACATCGACACCGAGTTCGACCTGTTGCTGGCTCGAACCCTCTGGGATCTTGCGGCGCGGCGAGCGCTCGCTGACGCGGCCTGATACCGCCGCTCAGCTGTCCAGCGGCAGTTCGACCTCCCGTCCCAGGGGCAGGAAGCGGTCGGGCCGGTGGTAGCCTGCGACCACGAACAGCTGCAGCGCGATCGGCGAACCGTTCGCCGCGTGCTCCTCGATCCAGTGCGGGGGCAGGTGGTGCAGCTCGTGGGCGCGCGACAGGGCGCCGCCCGCATCGCGCGCCAGGTGCGTCTCGCCGGTGCGCACATCCCTGAATGCCGGAGCCAACCCCTCGAACAGTGCCGCGACGCTCATGGCGTACCGTTCGATCCGCTGCCCACCAGGCGCGCCGCTGTCGCGTACTCACGAGCTGCCTTGTCGAGCTTCTGACCCACACGGATGCACTCGTCCAGACGCGTGCGCTCGGTCTGCGCCATGACCAGCAGCTGCCTGTCGAGCGCCTTGAGCCGGTCCACTGTCACCGATTCCAGCGCCGGGGGCAGGGCGGCGATGAGCGAGCGGCGCTCCTCATCGAGCGCCTCGACCGATGACCAATCCTCTCGCGAGGCGGCTTCCAGCATCAGCGTGCTGACGGCGATCAACGCGTCGGCGCCGCTCACGCACGCGCATCCGGCAGGGTGGGCCCGTCGCTGCGCTCGAAGGCCAATGGCGGCGGACCGTCGGTCGTTGTCGGCCCGATCGACTGCCATGCCTCGTGCAGCGGAAGCAGCGTGTCGTACGCACGCTGCAGGCTGGCATCGTCCGCGCGCCGATTCGCGGCGAGCAACTGTGCCTGGATGAAGCTGTACAGCGAATGCAGCTGGGCTGCGAGCGGCTCCTTGTCCGGATCGCGCAGCGAGCCCTGCAGCTCGCCCACGATGGCCAGCGCGCGGTCTATCGACCGGTAGCGGACCTGTCCATCATCGATGCGGCGCGCGGTCTGGATCGACGTCAACGCGGCCTCGAACAGCAGCGCGGTCAATCGATGCGGCGTGGCGCCCTCGATCTTCCCGGCGGCCTGTATCGATCGATAGCCTTTCAGGGCGCAACGGCTCACGGCTGTAGTCTCTGTGCAAGGAAGGAGGAGGTGGATTGGAGCTGGCTGACGACCTGGTCCATGGCGTTGAACTGGCGCCTCAGACGGCTCTCGGTCCTCTCGAGCCGGTACTCGAATCGGTCGAGGTTGTCATCGATGCTGCTGCGCCTGCGGGCGACACCGTCCTCGCGCGTGGAGATGCGTCCATCGGCCAGCGTGTACGGTTCGACCGCGGCGATCACGCTGGCCGCGAATCCGGTATCCGGACGCGTGAAGATGTCGATGAACCGTTCCAGGCCGTTCTCCTGGCTAGCGCTCAGGCGCCCTTGGTCGATCGACAGGACACCGGTCTTGTCGAACGTAAAGCCGAGCTGGGTGGCGGTCTTGCCCGCGTTCGCACCGTCCGCGAAGGGCTGGTTGAAAACGTCGCGCAACGTGGCCCCGATGCTGCGTGGCAATCGGTCGCCACTGAGCGGGCCGTCCGCCGATGCCTGCAGGTTGCTGCGCAGGGCGTTGTACACGGTGACGAACTCGTCCAACGACTCGCGCATCGACTCGGTGTCGCGTGCGGCCGAAACGATCGTCTTGCCGGGCCCCGTCAGTTCGAGCGTGATGCCCTCGATCACGTCGGAGACCGTGTTGCCGGCACTTTTCACCGAAAACCCGTCGACGGTGAAAACCGCATCGGTCGCGGCCGAGGTCTCCTGGAACCCGGCATCGGTCGAGCCGAGCAGACCGCCGCCCCGGGTCAGGCTGATCTCGGCGGCACTGCCGGATTCGCGTGCCGTGAGGACCAGCCGGGTACCGCCGTCCACGTTCAGCAGCGAGGCCACCACGCTGTCGTTGTCGGACGAATCGTTGATCGCATCCTTCAGGTCGCGCAGCGAACTGGCGCCCTCGCCGAGCTTGATGGTGAAGTCGTTGTCGCCGGAGCTGAAGTTCCAGTCGTCGGTGCCCACGTCCGCGGCATCCGATGCGTAGGAGTCGGATGCCAGCCGGTGCGTGCTCGCCAGCGAGGTGACGTCGATTTCGTGGCTTGCGGTCGATGCGGTACCGCTGGCGGTGGCCGTGGCCACCAACTCGTCGGTGGACGTGGTTTGAAACGGACCGAGCTTGCCGGCATCTCCCAGCTTGCGAGCCGCGCTCGCCAGCTCGTTGAGCGCGCTCTTGGCGGACCCGTAGGCCGACAGTTCCACGTCCAGCTCGCCGCGCTTTTTCTCCAGCGCTCGTACCGGTGCCCGCTCGATGGTCATGAGTTGCGAGACGATCGACTCGATGTCGATTCCCGATCCGATGCCTGATGAAGTGATCATTTTCGGTCTCCTTTGCAAGCGTGCGAGGCATGGCACCTCGCACGACCGTCTGGGCCCGGATCTCGGTTGCTCGCTACAGTCGAGAAGGGCGTCGCACATCGCCAAGCGGAGCCTGCGCTCCGCCGCACCGTTTCACCATCGACCGTATCGTCTCGACCCCGTTCGCAAGCGTTGAACGGAGAAACGCGCGGTGGACGTTCGACGGTGCAGATCGTGTGAAAGCCTAGCGGCGCGATGCCGGCCCGACCGTATGACGCACGCCCGATTTTCCCCATGAGAGTCCTCGTCCTGCACGCGTTCGGTGAACCCGGTCGCGGCGAGCGAGTCCGTATCGGCTGGTTCGGCATCGGCAGGCTCGACATCGTTCGGCGGGTCGACCCTAGCCGCCCAGCAGGGACAGAACGCTTTGCGGGGCGGAATTGGCTTGTTGCACCATGGCCGTGCCGGCCTGCTGCAGGATCTGGGCGCGGGTCATCGCCGCGGTCTCCATGGCGAAGTCGGCATCGATGATTCGGCCTCGTGCCGCAGCCTGGTTCTCCATCCCGATCTGCAGGTTGTTGATGGCCGAGCCGAAGCGGCTCTGTGCCGCACCGTAGGCGGCGCGCTGGGAGGTCACCGAATCGATGGCGGTGTCGAGCATCCCGATCGCGGCATTGGCGAGCGGGAAGCCCGACGTGGCGCTGGTGCCGGCCAGGCTGGCGGACAGCAGCGACGCGACGCCCGAGGCGCTGATCATGTTCTCGGTGGTGATGTCCAGCGTCTGGCCCTGGTTCGCGCCGATCTGGAACTGGAACGCCCCGGCGCTCTGACCGATGATGGACCGACCGTTGAACGTGGTGGTGTTGGCGATCCGGTCGAGTTCGGCGCCCAGCGCCTTGAACTCCTCGTCCAGGTTCTGCCGATCGCTCAGGCTGTTGGTGCCGTTGGCCGACTGGACGGCCAGTTCGCGCATGCGCTGCAGCATGTTGCCTATCTCGTTCAGGCCGCCTTCGGCCACCTGGGCCAGCGAAATGCCGTCGTTCGCATTGCGCATGGCCACGCCCATGCCACGCACCTGCGTGTTCATGCGTTCGGCGATGGCCAGTCCGGCCGCGTCGTCCTTGGCACTGTTGACCCGAAGTCCCGACGAGATGCGTTCCATCGCCGTCGCCATCCTGCCTTGAGAGCGCGAAAGGTTTCTCTGCGCGGTCAACGACATGATGTTGGTATTGATCGTCTGTGCCATGGGGAGCGGTCCTGATCTGCTTCGAAGATGAGATATTCGGGGGGGAATATGTCAGCCACGGCAACGCTACCCGTCCGAGTAGCACCGTCATGGCGTCCACGGATCAGGTAGCGGCAAGGGCCAGGATAGGTCGCGTGAACCAGTTCCTGTTTCTTCGACGGGCTCCTCAGGTTGGCAGCCTTTTCAAACGGTGTTTGCCGTGCACGCGGCGCGTGCTTCGGTCTTCCGATCCGGCGTCGGACACGACGCCGGACCGGTGATCGCGTCGATTAACCCAGCAGCGACAGCACGCTCTGCGGCGCCGAGTTGGCCTGCGAGACCATCGCGTTACCGGCCTGCTGCAGGATCTGCGAGCGGGTCATGGCCGCGCTCTCGACCGCGAAGTCGGCGTCCACGATGCGGCCGCGCGAGGCCGACTGGTTCTCGATGCCGATCTGCAGGTTGTTGATCGCGGACTCGAAGCGGCTCTGCACCGCACCCAGGCCGGCGCGTGCGGTGGTGACATCGTTGATCGCGTTGTCCAGCGCCATGATCGCGCTCGAGGCACCGGTGGATCCGGCACCACTGCCGATCGATGCACCGACCGCCGAGCCGACGCCGGCGGCCGCGGAGATGTTGGTGGTGGTGACCTCCAGCTTCTGGCCGGCGTTGGCACCGACCTGGAACTGGATGGCGCCGGCACTGGCGCCGATGACCTTCTGACCGTTGAACGTGGTGGTGTCGGCGATGCGGTTGACCTCCTCGCCCAGGGCCGCGTACTCCAGCTGCAAGTTCTGCCGGTCGCTGCTGCTGTTGGTGCCGTTGGCCGACTGCACGGCCAGCTCGCGCATGCGCTGCAGCATGTTGCCGATCTCGTCCAGGCCGCCTTCGGCGGTCTGGGCCAGCGAGATGCCATCGTTGGCGTTGCGCACGGCCACGTTCATGCCGCGCACCTGGGTGTTCATGCGCTCGGCGATGGCCAGGCCCGCCGCGTCGTCCTTGGCACTGTTTATGCGTAGTCCCGATGACAGGCGCTGCATCGAGGTCGACATCAGGCTCTGCGAATTGTTCAGGTTTCGCTGCGCCGTCAGCGACATCACATTCGTGTTGATGGTCTGTGACATGAGTATCTGCTCTTCTAGGGTTGGGTGGCCGTCGAGGCTCTTGTATGGGTACTGCAACCGCGGTGTCTTGCGGCTCGTGGCTTACTGCTGTGCGTCGTCATCTAGCGGCCGGAGCGGCGACCCTTTGGTGCGAGCCGGGTCCGATTTCAGGAGATCGTGTGCGCTTGAAGCGTGAGCCAAGCGAAAGGCTGTGGCGGACAGCCGCCGGTCGACCGACCCGATTGCGTGTCGGATCATCGTCGCCGGCGACCACCCGATGGCTAGCCGAGCAGGGACAGCACGCTCTGCGGCGCCGAGTTGGCCTGCGAGACCATCGCGTTACCGGCCTGCTGCAGGATCTGCGAGCGGGTCAGCGACGCGCTCTCGACCGCGAAGTCGGCGTCCACGATGCGACCGCGCGAGGCGGCCTGGTTCTCGATGCCGATCTGCAGGTTGTTGATCGCGGACTCGAAGCGGCTCTGCACCGCACCCAGGCCGGCGCGTGCGGTGGTGACATCATTGATCGCGTTGTCCAGCGCCATGATCGCGCTCGAGGCACCGGTGGATCCGGCGGTACTGCCGATCGATGCACCGACCGCCGAGCCGACGCCGGCGGCCGCGGAGATGTTGGTGGTGGTGACCTCCAGCTTCTGGCCGGCGTTGGCACCGACCTGGAACTGGATGGCGCCGGCACTGGCGCCGATGACCTTCTGACCGTTGAACGTGGTGGTGTCGGCGATGCGGTTGACCTCCTCGCCCAGGGCCGCGTACTCCAGCTGCAAGTTCTGCCGGTCGCTGCTGCTGTTGGTGCCGTTGGCCGACTGCACGGCCAGCTCGCGCATGCGCTGCAGCATGTTGCCGATCTCGTCCAGGCCGCCTTCGGCGGTCTGGGCCAGCGAGATGCCATCGTTGGCGTTGCGCACGGCCACGTTCATGCCGCGCACCTGGGTGTTCATGCGCTCGGCGATGGCCAGGCCCGCCGCGTCGTCCTTGGCGCTGTTGATGCGTAGCCCTGATGACAGGCGCTGCATAGCGGTCGACATCACGCTCTGGGAATTGTTCAGATTCCGCTGAGCCGTCAGCGACATGACGTTGGTGTTGATCGTCTGAGCCATCGTTGTATTCCTGATCTCGTTGGGGGAGTGACCGGGGGGTCACCGTTGCCGTCGGTACCCCGGGTCGAATCCGGGCACGGCATCAGTCACGAGATCGGTAACGGCAACGGGTCAGATTCTTGGCGTGAACCTGATCCGGTTTCCGTCACGACCTTTCGTGGCGACGAGATTCTGAGAACTGAACGACGGCTATGTCGTGCGCCTATCCGAAAGTCCGGGTCGTGCGCGAGACGCGCATCACAGGTAGTCGAGGATGGAGTTCTGCGAGAATTGGGCGTAGGTCCGCTGCAACAGTTCCAGCGCATCGTTCTCGCGCTGCAGACGGGTGATGACCTCGGCCATGTCGGCATCCTCGATCGATGCGGCCGTGGTTCGCAGCTGCAGCGCGACGGCTTGCGTTTCATCGCGACTCGAGTCGATGCTCTGCAGTCGCGAGCCGGTCGACGATCGATGGTTGCCGACATGCTCGAGCACCAGATCGAGCTCCGCCAGCGCATTGCCCATGTCCTGTCGGCGCAATGCGTCCGACGCCCGATCGTCGCCGACCGTCTCGAGCGTCTCGACCAGCCGCTCGACCGTGGCGAAGATGTCGCTCTGCCGGGACGGCTCCATCAGGAACGTGTCGCCGGCGGCCGGCTCGCCCGAGATCTGGCTGGTCATGCCGGCCACGCTCAGCGACTCGCCCGAACGGTACGCGACGGCGCCGCTGATGATCGCGCCGCTGTCCGCGTCGGTGATGTCGTACTGGTCCGGGGCGGTGAACACCAGGCGCACGCGGGTACCGTCGAACGCGCTCTCGTCGGTGAGCGCGCCCACGTTCAGGATGCCGGTACCGGTATTGGCCGGGGAGGCCTCGACCCGGAACCGGCCGTTGCCGTCCCGCAGGCGCATGAACACATCGCTGCCGGGCGTGCTGACGACAACCTGGCGATCCAGCCCGATGTCCACCCGCTTGGAGGTGTCGTCGCCGGCGTACCCGGTCGGACTGCCCGGCGTGAAGGGGTTGTCGACCAGGCGGGTGCCGGCGAACAGCGCATGGCCATCACTGCCCCGCGTGTTGGCCAGGTCGAACAGCCCGTTCAGGCGGTTGCCGATCTCCACCGCGATGATCTGACGCTCGGCGGTGCCGTTCGAGCCGTTGTTCGCCTGCACGGTGAGTTCGCGTATGCGCTGCACGCTCTCGACCACCGAGCCCAGCACGGTCTCCTGCAGCTGCAACGTCGATTCGGCGCTGTCGGCGTTGCGCGTGAACTGCTCCAGCCGACCGAGGCTGGCTTGGATGTCGATCAGGCGCACGGCCAGTGCGGGATCGTCCGACGGGCGGTTGATCTTCTTGCCGCTGCCGACCTGCTCGCGCACCTCGGACAGGGCCAGCCGACGCTCGGTCAGGTCCTCTAGGGTGAGGCGGCGCAGGCTGCTGCTGGCTACGCGATCGCTCATCTCACGACTCCGAGAATGGTCTGGAACAGGTCGTCGGCCACGGTGATGACCTGCGCGGCGGCCTGGTAGGCCTGCTCGTTCCGGGTCAGGTTGAGGGCCTCTTCGTCGAGATCGACGCCGGAGACGGCATCGCGTTGCAACTGCGCCTCGCTCTTCAGCGCGCCCAGCGTCTGCGCGCGGGTGGCCAGCGAGCGCGTGCGCGTGCCGATCTCGCCAACCAGGCCGCCGAAGGCCTCGTCGAAGCTGTCACGCCCTTCGACGGTGGCGTCGCGTCGCAACCTGACCATGTCCAGCGCATTGCGGTTATCGCTGCCGCCGTCCAGGTTGGGCACCACCCGGTGCCGGTCGCCGGCGGCGGGCGTGCCGTCCAGCGTCAGGGTCCAGCCATTGGCGCTGATCGTGTCGCCGCTCTGCCAGGGCACCCCGGCGGCGATGGTTGCGCCGCTGGTCGCATTCACCAGGTCGTAGCTGTTCGGCGCGGTGAACGTGAGCACCACCTCGTCGGTGAGCGCCGCATCGGTCGGATCCGTACTCGTCAGCCGGTCGACGCGCGTGTTGCCGGTATTGCCCAGCGGCGTGTCACCACGGATCGGCGAGGCGAGTGCCAACGCTTTCGGGTCGCTCAGCAGGGCGTTCAGGTTACCGGCCGCGGTACCGGTGGCCGAGATCGTGAAGCGGTCGCCGGCGGCGGCGGCCGGCATGTCGAAAGTCAGGCCGTCCAGCGTGAAGGGCGAGCCTGCCGAGGTCTTGAAGCCGTCGTTGCTGCGCGTGATCTGCCACAGCGCGCCGTCGAAGCGCATCTCGTAGTCTGCCGGAAGCAACGCGCCGGCATCGTCGATGGTCACGGTGGGTGCAGGGGTTGCGCTGTTGGTCGAAGCGCCCATGACATTCGGCTCGCCGGTGCTGAACCATTGCGCGCCACGCGCACCGCGCAGGTCGATGCCGGCGGTGTGCGCCTGGTTCATGCGGGCGGCGAACACCTGGGCCATCTGCCCGAGCCGGTGCGTGACCGGCGTCAGTGTTTGTACGGCGAAGGACTCCAGGCCGCCGAGCGTGCCGCCGGTCAGTTGCCCGCCGACCAGCACCGTGCCGCTTCTGTCCTCGATCATCACCCGGGAGCGCCCCGGGCGCTCACCGGTCTCCACCGACAGCCGGTTGACCCTGCGCCCGGTGACCAGCGCCATGCCGTTGCCGATGCTGATGTTCAGCGAGCCGTCCTTCTGCTCGATGACCTGCACGTCGGTCTGTTCGGTGAGCTTCTGCACCAGGCGCTCGCGCTCGTCCAGCAGATCCGCCGAGGCGACCTGCCGGGCGGTACCGCCACTTTGCGTGCTGATGTCCCGGTTGATGCCGGCCAGCGAGCTGGCCAGCTCGTTGATGGTGTCGACGCTGGCGCGGCGCCGATCGTCCAGCTCGCTGGCCGTGTCGTCCAGTTGCGCATCCAGTGCGCGGAACCGATCGGCCAGGGCGCTCGCGCCGGATACCAGTGCCTGGCGAGTGGCGGATGCGCCCGGATCGGTGGAGGCATCTTCCAGCGACGAGAAGAAGGTGTCCAGAGCCGGTGCCATGCTCAACGCATCGCTGGCGACCAGATCGTCGATGCGCGAGGCCAGTTCGTGGTGAGCCTGATCGCGCGCATGGTTGGCGGTGGCATCGAACAGGCGCGAGGTGGCGAACTCGCTGTTGATTCGCTCGATGCCGATGACCTGCACCCCGTTGCCGATCGCCCCGACCGGGGTCTCCAGCGGGGGGCGCGTGCCCAGCAGCACCCGCTGGCGCGAGAAGCCCTCGGTGTTCAGGTTCGCGATGTTGTGCGAGGTGGTGTTGATCGCGCGGCGGAACGCGCTCAGCGCGTTGGCGCCGGTCTGGAACAGATCGCTCATGACATGTCTCCTGCCAGATGCTCGCGCACCCGTTGCATGACGCGGATGGCCTTGTCCGCATAGTTCGGATCCGTGGCATAGCCGGCCTCCTGCAACGCGCGCAGGAAGCGTTCCGGATCGCCGGCATGCTCGAGGGCCGGGGCGTAGCGCGGGTTCTCGATCAGGAAATCGCCGAAGTCGCGCACCGAGTCGCCCGGGCCGGCGTAGGCCCGGAACTCTGCGTCCACGCTGCGACGCTGGCCGCCGATGTACTCGTGGGTGCGATGGGTGACGCTGTCCCCGGCACGCCCGTGCGCCTTGATGCCGAACAGGTTGTTCGCATCGCGCCCGGCCGCGTCGGTGATCGGATGCCGGCCCCAACCGCTCTCCAGCGCCGCCACCGCCATGACCGCCTCGGGCGCGGTGCCCAGGCGTCGTGCGGTGTCCTGCGCCTGCGACTGCAACTGCGAAAGGAATTCGCGTTGCCCGAGCGCCGGCTCGGCGTGCGCGGTGCGCCGCTCGGCGAGGGCCGCCAGGTTGGCCAGCGAGGCCAGCAGCGGGGCGGCACGACGGTCATCGATCGCAGCGCCCGGCGAGCCGCCGGGCGCTGCGCTACCGCGTCCGGAGGCGGTGACCGGGATGGCACCGCCGCCAAGGACCGGTGCATCGGTGGTCCGACCCGAGGCGGTGTCCACCAACGCGCGCAGCGTGGCAAGCGATGTCTTGTCCAGACCGAGCCCGCCACGGCGCTCGGACGCCGGCATCGCGCTATCGTTCTTGCCGGACGCCGGCTGGGTGACGCTGACCTGACCGGTGTCGCCGAGCGAGCGGCGCAGCGAGTCGGCCAGCCCGAGGGTGCCGCGCTCGCTGATCATGTCGGCGATCGCCTCGTCGTACATCGCATCGTAGTTGCTCTGCGCGTTGGAGGGCTCGTCACCGAAGCGGGTGCGACGCGCCTCGCCGAGCAGGCGCTGCACCATCATCTTCTCGAAGCCCTTGGCAGCCGCGTCCAGCTCGCTGTCCCGGTCCGAACCGGTGGACAGCGGCTTGCGCACGGGCAGCCCGGTCGGCTGTGTGGCAGGCATCGTGGCGGTCAACGCGTCCATCAGATGATGATCAGCTCGGCGCGCAGGGCACCGGCCTGCTTGAGCGCCTCGAGGATGGCGACCAGGTCGCCGGGGGCGGCGCCCACGCCGTTGATCGCCTGGACGATCGAGGACAGCGTCGTGCCGCGCTCGAGTTCGAACATTCGGGCATCCTCCTGGACGACCTCGATGCCGGTGTCCGGCACCACGACCGTCTCGCCGTCGGCCAGCGGGTTGGGCTGGCTGACTTGCGCGTCCTCGCGGATGGTGACCGTGAGCCCGCCGTGGGTGACCGCCGCCGGCCCCACCGTGACGTGGCTGCCGATCACGATCGTGCCGGTGCGAGAATTGACGATGATCTTGCCGGCGGTATCGCCGGGCTCGATGCGAAGCTCTTCGAGGTAGCCGATGAAGGCGACCCGCTTGGAGACGTCCGCCGGTGCACGGATGGCGACCGAGACCGCATCCAAGGCCCGGGCCTCGGGACTGCCCAGTGCGCTGTTGACCGCCTCGACCAGCCGCCGCGCGGTGGTGAAGTCCGGCTCGTGCAGGTTGAACACGATGCCGGCCCCGTCGGCGAACGGGGAGGGCACGGCGCGCTCGACGGTGGCACCGTTGGGAATGCGACCCACGCTGGGCACGTTGATCGAGATCGAGCTGCCGTCCGCGCCGGCCACGCCCAGCCCGCCCACCGCCAGGTTGCCCTGCGACAGCGCATAGGTCTGACCGTCGGCACCGCGCAGCGGCGTCATCAACAGGCTGCCGCCACGTAGCGACTTGGCGTTGCCCAGCGACGAGACCGTCACATCGATGGTCTGACCTGGCTTGGCGAACGCGGGCAGGGTGGCCGAGACGGTCACCGCGGCGACGTTCTTGGGCGTCAGCCGTTGCCCGGCGGGTATCGTCACCCCGTATTGCTGCAGCATGCTGCGCAGGCTTTGCTCGGTGAAGCCGACCTGGCTGGTCTGGTCGCCGGTACCGTCCAGGCCCACCACCAGTCCGTAGCCCAGCAGCGCGTTGTCGCGCACACCGGCCACCTGGGCGAGGTCCTTGATGCGTTCGGCGTGGGCAAGCGTGGCCCCGCCCAGCAGGGCGAGGACGAGCAGCGCTCGGATCAGAATGGCCATAGAGGTCCCTGCAGGATGCGGGTCAGCCAGCCGGCGCGATTGGCATCGGCGATCAGGCCTTCACCGCTGTAGGTAATGCGGGCGTCGGCGATGTCGCTGGAACGCACGCTGTTGTCGGGGCGGATGTCCGCTCCTCGCACGATCCCGGCCACCCGCACCACCTCGCTGCCGCGGTTCAGGGTGAGGCGCTTTTGACCGCGAATGGCCAGGTTGCCGTTGGGGTAGGTCTGGATGATGCTGACCGCCACCGTGCCGGACAGCCGGTTGCTCTGGGCACTGTCCCCGGCGCCGTTGAAGTCGCTGCCGGCGGTGGCCTCCATGTTCAGGAAGTCGCGTCCGGCGAAACGCGCCGCCCCGCCCAGCAGGGTGGGTGTGGGCAGTTCGATCGAGGTGGACTTGTTGGCCGAGGTGGTGGCGCTCTTGGTCGCGTCGGTGCGCTCGTCCAGCTCCACGTTGATGATGTCGCCCACGCGGCGTGCGCGCAGGTCCTCGAACAACGGCTCCACCGCGCCGACCTGGAACAGCGAGCCGCCGTTGGCGGCCGCACCGGCGACCGGTATCGGAGCCGGCGGGGCCCATTCCTCGGTCTGGGCGGGGGGCATGATGACGCAGCCGCCGCTCGCCCCGGCGAAGGCGAGGGCGAAGAGCAGCGGTGCTCGCGGGATTCGTCGGGGGAGGCGGCTGTTCATCACAGGTTGTTGTTGATGTACTGCAGCATGCCGTCGGTGGTGCTGATCGCCTTGGAGTTGATCTCGTAGGCGCGCTGCGTCTCGATCATGCTCACCAGCTCTTCGACCACGTTGACGTTGGAGGTCTCGACCGCACCCTGCTCCAGGCTGCCCAGTCCGTCGGTGCCGGCGATGCCCGAGCGCGGTGCACCACTGGCGCCGGTCTGGGCGAACAGGTTGCCGCCCAGCGACTGCAGGCCGGCCGGATTCACGAAGTCGACCAGCGGAATGACGCCCAGCTGCTGGATGCCGGCACCGCCCGGCTGCGCGGCGGTGACCGTGCCGTCGCGACCGATGGTCACGGTGTCGGTGGAAGGCGGGATCTGGATGCCGGCCGCCAGCGCGTAGCCGGTGGCGTTGACCATGCGACCTTCCGCGTCCAGCTGGAACGAGCCGTCACGCGAGTAGGCCAGTGCGCCATCGGGCGTCTGCACCTCGAAGAAGCCGCGTCCCTGGATCGCCAGGTCGAACGCATCTTCGGTGCGCGACAGGTTGCCCTGGTTGAACAGCTTCTCGGTCGAGGCGACCCGCACGCCGGTGCCGACCGACAGGCCCGAGGGCAGCATGGTGTTCTCCGACGAGGCGGCACCGGGCTGGCGCACGTTCTGGTAGAGCAGGTCCTGGAACACGGCACGATCGCGCTTGAAGCCGGTCGTGTTGGTGTTGGCCAGGTTGTTGGCAATGACCTGCATGCGCGTCTGCTGCGCGTCCAGGCCGGTCTTGGCGGTCCACAAGGCACCGTTCATGAGCTGTATTTCCGAGTTGTCTGTGAGAGGTGTGAGCGGATCACGCGAACTGCAGCAGCTTCGTGGACGCCGAATCGTTGTCCTCGACGCTCTTCATCAGCTTCACGTTGGCCTCGTACTGGCGGGCCAGCTCGATCATCGTCACCATCGCGCCGACCGGATCGACGTTGGAGGTCTCCAGCGTCTCGCTGGCCAGCGTCACCGACGCGTCCGCGGGTGGGGCGCTGCCGTCCTTGGTGATGAAGTGACCGCGATCGTTGCGCATCACGTTGGCAGGATCCGGCTTGACCAGACGCAGCCGGTCCAGCACCACCAGCGCCTCGGGGCCCTGACCGGCGGGGCGGATCGATAACGTGCCATCGCCGCCGATCGTCAGCGACTCGTGGGGCGATATCGCGATCGGTCCGCCGTCGCCCAGCACCAGGTCCCCGGTGCCGGTCTCCAGCAGGCCGCCGGCGCCGACCTTCAGATCACCGTTGCGCGTCATGACCTCGCGGCCGAGCGGATCCTGCACCAGCAGGAACCCCTTGCCGTCGATGGCCACATCCAGCGGGTTGCCGGTAGCGGTCAGGGAACCGGTGGACAGATCGTTGCCGACACCACGATCCTGGGTGAAGGCGCGCGACGGGTGCCCCGCGCCATGGACCGGTGTGGCCTCGAAGGCATCCACCACGGCCTTGAAGCCGGTGGTGTTCGCGTTCGCCAGGTTGTGGTTGTTGGTCGACTGCCGATGCATGGTCTCGCGGGCGGCCGACATGGCCACGTAGATCATTCCGTCCATCAGTTGCTAGCCTCGCTGTGATGTCGCCGCTGGATCAGCGGCTCAGGTTCATGATGGTCTGCGTCAGCTGGTCATCGGTGCTGATGACCTGCGCGCTGGCCTGGAAGCCGCGCTGGGCGCTGATCATCGCTACCAGCTCCTCGGTGATGTCCACGTTCGATTCCTCCAAGGAGCCGGACTTGATCAGGCCCAGACTGGCACTGCCCGGCTCGCCCTCGATCGGCTCGCCCGAGGCGAAGGTCTTGACCCAGGTATTGCCGCCCTGTGGCTGCAGACCCTGGGTATTGGCGAAGTTGGCCAGCGTCACCTGTCCCATGATTCGCGACTGGCCGTTGGAGAATCGCCCGAAGATCACGCCGGTCGGATCCACGTCGAAGTTGCTCAGCCCGCCGGAGGAGTAGCCGTTCTGGGACAGCGCGTTGGTACCGAACGGACTCTCGTACTGGGTGACGTTGTCCAGCAGGAACTCCAGATCCATCGGCTCGGCACCCGAGGCAGGTGTGAACAGCGTGCTGCTGAACTTCCTTTCCGGCGCGCCGTTGACCGTCTGCAGAGCACCGGACGTGTCGAAGATCAGCTCCTCGCCGCCCGGCTGGCTCACCTCCTGCCCGTCCACGAACAGGTAGCTGGACCAGGCGTTCGGTGCATCCTTGTGCATGTACAAGGTGGCTACCTGCTCGGAACCCAGGCTGTCGTAGACCGTCGACGAGGTGGTGTAGTTGTAGGTGGCAGGATCGGTGACGTCGAACGGCGGCAGGATCTCCGCGCTGGAATCCACGTTCATGCCCAGCACGACGTTTTCGGTGATCTTGGGCCGCAGGTCGTTGTAGTCGATCCGCAACTCGCCGGTGACCGGCTGGATCTGCGAATCCTCGTTGGTGGTGTAGCCGTTCAGGCGATGCCCCTGGGCGTTGACGATGAAGCCCTCCCGGTCCAGACCGAAGCTGCCGTCGCGGGTGTACAGAGGCGTGCCCGCATCGGTGACCAGGAACATGCCCAGCCCCTCGATCGCCAGGTCCAGGTTGTTGCCGGTGGCCGCCATGCCGCCCTGGGTGAAGTCCTGGTTGATCTGCGAGACGTTGACGCCTTCTCCCGGGGCGTTGCGCTGCGCACCGAAGGTGCTGCGCGCGTAGATGTCGGTGAACGCGACGCTGGATTTCTTGAAGCCGGTGGTCGAGGAGTTGGCGATGTTGTTGGCGATCGTGGACAGTTCGGTACCGGCCGCGTTGATGCCCGTCAGGGCGACGTCGAGCGTCATGGCTGAGTCCTTTGTGAAGGGGGGGTCAAGAAGAGATGGGTGATCAGGGCGTACCGGGCGCTTCGCGGATCTCGCGAACGTCGGCAAGCGTCAGGGTGTCGCCGCCGCGGGCGTTGAGCAGTGCGGTGCCGCCGGCGCCGAACTCCACCGACTCGACACGCCGGGCGACATGGCTGGTCAGTGTTTGCTGTTGGGTACCGTTGTCGGCGGTCAGCGTCACCCGGTACCCACCGGGCGGCGCCGTATCGCCGTCATCATCGGTACCGTCCCAGCTGAAATCGTGTCGACCTTCGGGGAGCGAGCCGAGAGCCCGGCGAGCGATCAACTCACCGTTGGGTGCGTGCACGGACAGGCTGACGGCGGTGGCGGGGGCGTCCAGCTCGAACCGCCCGCGCTGCGAGGCACCGTCGCCGGCGAGCAACGTGTCGCCCTCGACCAGCACCTCGGCGCCGACCAGTTCGGCCGCCTGGAGCGTCTGCTGCTGACCGAAGCTTGCCGCCATGGTGTCCAGGGATGCCTGCATGCCCTCGATGCCGGACACGGTGCTGAACTGAGCCATCTGCCCGATGAACTCGCCGTTCTCCATCGGCTTGAGCGGATCCTGGTGCTCGATCTGGGTCAGCATCAACTTCAGGAACTCGTCCTGACCAAGCTCGTTCTGCTTGAGCGGCACCTCGGCAGGTCCCGACAAGCCGGACGCCAACAGCGCCTCGGGCACCGGTGATTCGCCACCGGCTAACGGGGCTGGCGTGTTGATGTTCATTCGGCAAGCTTCAGGGTGCGAAGCTCGAGCTGCCGGAGCGTGTTGAGCAGCTCGACGTTGCTGCGGTAGCTCTGCGAGGCGGACATCATGTTGGTCATCTCCTCGATCGTGTCCACGTTGGAGCCGTACACGTAGCCTTCCTCGTCAGCCATCGGGTGTTCCGGTTGATGGCGCTTGGCAGGCTCCCGGCTGCTCTCCACGATGCCGCGTGCGGTGACCCCGCCGACACCATCGTCCAGCAGGGCCTGAAAGACCGGCTGGCGCGAGCGATAGGCCTCGTCGGCGGAGCCGGCGACGGTGTCGGCGTTGGCCAGGTTGCTGGCCACGGTGTTCAATCGCACGGTCTGCGCACGCATGGCGCTGCCGGCGATGTCGAAGACGCTCATGCTCATTGGTTCTCTCCTTTCAGGCTGCGGATCAGGGATCCGACGCGGTTCTGCATGAATTGCAGGCTGGCCTGGTAGCGCAGAGCGTTCTCGGCGAAGCGCGCTTGCTCCAGGTCCTTGTCGACGGTGTTGCCGTCCAGCGATGGCGCCTCGGGGTTGCGATAAAGCACCTGGGCATGACTGCTCGCGACACTGCCACGATCCTTGAGGTGGCGCGAGTCGGTCGCCTTCATCGGCAGGCGATTGCCCATGGCGCCGGCCAGGGTGTCGCCGAACGACAGGTCACGCGCCTTGTAGTTCGGGGTGTCGACGTTGGCGATGTTGCTGGCCAGGATCTGGGTACGCTGCGAGCGCAGGCGAATCGCGTCCACGTGAACCGCCAGGGCGGCGTCCAATCGGGTGCTCATGGCGTGATGCTCGGTACGTTCAGGAAGGTTGGACGCCAGCGCGGTACCGGACCGTCCTCGAACAGTTCCAGTTCGACCTCGGATAACTGGTCGGCCACGGTGGTGGCGCGGAAGAAGTCAACGCTGCCCTGCAACGGTTGACCGGCCACCGTCTGAACGCTTATCGGCCCGAAGCCGGACGCCGGGCCGAGCCGGTGGGTGCGGGCGCTGTACAGGAAGCCGCCACTGGCGCGCGCAAGCGAACCGGCGTCCATGGCCACGCTGCGCGACCGTGTGCTCTGCAGCTGAAAGCCGATGTCCAGGCGACGCGAGGTGGCGAACCCGCCCACGCGGGTCAAGGTGACCAGCACGTTGCCATCGCCGGTCCGCCAGGTGCAGGGCAGCGACCCGGCGCAGTCCACGTCCTGTCCGACCGGCAAGGCTACCGGTAGGTTGACGAACCGGGCGTCCAGCACCTGCCCGGCCTCGGACAAGGTCACCGACCAGTGCGGCAGCACGGTCTCGTCGGTCGCTGCGCCATAGTGCAATCGACCGGGCAGCGCTTGGCCAGCGACCAGTGCCACCGGCGCGATGCCGTTGCCCGGGCCGAGCGTGACGCGTTGCACGCCGGTGGTGTCATCCCCCTGGGACGGCAACTCGGCGGCACCGGCGAAACTGAACGCGGTGTCGCGACTGGCCTCGACGGTGAAGTCGATGGTCAGTTCGCCCAAGCTGCCCAGATGATCGATCGCGCCGGCGGTCACCGCCACGGCACCGTCGAGCGATGTCCAGCGGCAAGGCAGGGTGTCGACGCAGTCGACCGTCTCGCCGGGCGAACCGGCCACGGTACCGTCGGCTGACGGGGGCACGATCGGTGTGGCGGGCGGGGGTGGCAGCACGGGCTGTTCACCGTCCTGCAGAGCGGCCCCGGGGTCGGTGGACGCCCCGGGTGCGACCGGTATGACCGGTGTGGTCGGTGTGGTCGGTGTGGTTGGTGTGGTCGGTGTGGTCGGTGTGGTTGGCGTGGTTGGTGTGGTCGGTGTGGTCGGTGTGGTCGGTGTGGTTGGCGTGGTTGACGTGGTTGGTGTGGTTGGTGTGGTTGGTGTGGTTGGTGTGGTTGGTGTGGTTGGTGTGGTTGGTGTGGTTGGCACCGTCGGTGACGGCTCGACGACGGTGTCCGGATTCGCCACGGGAGTGGGCGCCGGCGTGGGCGCTGGGTCCGGGGCAGGATCGGCCACCGGCGCGGGTGACGAGCTGCCGCCGATCGCCGGGCCGACCAGCTCACCGGTCGGGGCGCCGGATTGCCCGGCGGTGACGGTCGGGCCACTCGGCGTGGCACCGGCATCGGATCGACCGCCGCTGTCGCAGGCGGCCACGAGAATCAGCGTGGTGATGGCGGACAGGACCGGCATGAGGCGCCGAACCTGCACAGTCGAGCGATCGTTGTGTGACACGGTGCGGGTCGTCTGCTGTGAACGTGAGCCAGTTGTCGTCCCGCCCCGGTTTCCATGAAGTGGTCAGCACTGCTCGCTCGAGGGTTTTGAAACATGTACCCGCCTTTTGCGAGACGGTCCGCAAGTTGCGCGACACGGTTCATGACGGTATCGGCTCTCAAGTCCAGAATCCTCATCGCTTTGTGCGCTGCGTTGACCACGACCACCGTGGCGGGCGCCGGCCAGGCGATATCCGTGCAACCGCTCGCCGCGCTCGAAGCGGCTGCCGAGGCGGCGTTGCGCGAACGCTTGGCCGGTGCTCGCGCGGTGCAGATCGAGGTCACGCCGGTCGATGAAAGGCTCCGGCTCGCGTTGTGCGATGCACCGCTGCAGGCCAGCATCGCCGGTAGCGGACCGGTGCTCGGTCGGCAGAGCGTCGAGGTGGCCTGTGCCGGAACCGCCGGTTGGCGGGTGCGGGTCACCGCCACCGCGAGCGAGTCGGCCGAGGTGTGGACGCTGGCGCGCCCGGTTCGCCGTGGCGAGTCCCTCAGCCGTGACGTCGTGCGACGCGAGCAGATCCGGCTGGGCACACGTGATGCGCGGGCACTGCGCGTCGGTCGGTCCGGCGACGAGATCGTGCGAGTCGATCCGGACGATCCCGATGCCTCGCTGGAGCCACTGCTCGGACGCGTGTTCTCGCGCGGCGCCGGTGCCGGACGGTTGCTGGACCGACGCGCCCTGGATGCACCGGTGCTGGTCGAACGAGGCCGGCAGGTCAGGATGAGCTATCGAGCCCGGGGAGTCTCCATCGACGCGGTGGGCACGGCTCTTGCCGACGGACGACTAGGAGAGCGTATCCGGGTGAAGAACGACGTCACCGGTGTCGCGGTGGATGCCACGGTGGCATCCTCGAACGAGGTCACGATTCGATGAGCATCCATCGGCGATGAACACATCATCCGTCAAGCGCGGCCCGGGGAGCGATCCGTTCGGTTCGCTTCGCAAGGCGCTGTTCGACGTGCACGAATCGCTTCAGCGCGAGGCGCGCGCCCTGTCCCAGGGCGATGCGGTGGCGCTGGAGCGACTCGCCGCCGACAAGCAGCGCGGGCTGGACGCGCTCGAGTGGGCGCTGCCGCATGACACCGCCCGACTGCCGGACGATCTGCTCGAGGCCTTGCTGGATTGCCGCGCGTTGAATCGCGAGAATGCCGAGGCGGTGTCGACCCGTCTATCGGCCACTCGCGCCACCTTGCGTCGGGTCGGCCGCCTGGTCGGCATCGAGACCTCGGCGGTCTACGGACGCGACGGCGCTGTCGAGGATCGGCGCTCGGGGCGTCGGCTGGGATCCTTCTGAGCAGCGAACGGGCTCCCTAGCGTCCGACGATGCGTCTGGGTGCGTCGGGTCGATCGGCGAGCGACGCTTCATCGTCCGGCGAAGAGGCGCGCGCGCCGCGCTCACGTCCGCCGGCCAGCCAGCCGGCCAGCGGCTCGCGCAAGATGTCCTGGCGCGCGGCCCGTCGGGGCTTGGAATAGCCGCCGGCCCAGCGCTCGAGGCGTTCGAAGTCCTGCCGCGCGAAGGTGTCGTCGGAACCGGGTTGCAGCGTGAGCACGTCCGCCCTGGCGATCTCGCCGCTGATGCTGCGACACACTTGCAGATCGACGCGCACCTCGGCGCCGAAACGGGTGACATGCAGCGTCAGCGAGCGATCGTCCGGCGACAGGTGTGCCGGCGCGCGCTCCACGCGCCGTGCATCGACGCCGTGATCGCGCGACAGCATGCCGCTGAGCAGCACCGCGATGCGCTGGGCCATCCGATCCTCGGTCTGGCAGACGATCAGGTACAGCACCGGTGCATCCGGCGGACCGTTCGACGGTGCCTCGCTCGGACGGGGGCGCTGCGCCGAGTCGATCGATGTCACGTTGCCTCTCGCACCCGCATGCCGTTCGGTCGAGGTAGAGCGCGAGGCGATCGGGCGCGTCTCGATGCGCGGCAGGCCACCGTGCCCGGGCGGCGAATCCGACGGCTGATCGCCTGCCTCGACGAAGCGCGGGGTGTAACAGCCGGACACCAGCTCGATGCGCAGCAGCGCATCGACGTGGTGAGCGTAGTGTTCCTGCAAGCGGTCCCGCAGCCGCTTGGCCAGCACCCTGACCGATGGATCGGTCTGGGGATCGAAGTCGGCCGGTTTGCCGAGCGCATCGACGCCGATGGTGTACGCCTTGATCCGTTCGGCGCTGCCACCCAGGGTCTGCTCCACCACGTAGCGCAGGAAGGCCGACATCTGCGGTGCACGGACAAAGGCCGGATCGGCCAGCAACTGGTCAAGCGCCGCGCGGATGCGCGCCAGATCGGAGTCCGGATCGGATGGGCAGGCGTTGATGGGGCAGGTCTCCTTGCAGGACGGGCGAGCCGCCCGCCGTGAAACGGTTAGCGACACCTGTTCTCTCGACTTGTGACGCGCTTGTATGAAACGCCCGCGTACTGAAAATCTTGCCGGTACGGTGTTTCACGGGTCCCGGTGTCATCCCGGTGACGGTTGCGGGCCGTCGGGTGGCGGCTGTTGCTGACGCTGGAGTATGGCGGCCAGCAGGATGTCGCGCGCGCACGCGTTGCGGGTGATCAGCCAGCGCCCCAGCCAGCGACGCCACCCGCTGTCGGGCGCAGCGATCGGCAGCGCCACCGCCCAATGATCGGCGTTCAGCACCGCCAGCAGCTCACCGTTCGGCAGGATCGCATCGCGGGCGATGACCTGCGAATCGTTGGCCGCATCGATGCGCGACAGGCGACGGTAGCTGCTGCGCAGCACGCGCGACACCCGGTCGATGCCGGGAGCGGCGACCACGCTGGCGTATCGGATGTCGTCCGGTGGCGGATGAGCCGCCAGGTGCGCCGCTCGGAATACCGGTTCCAGATCGTCGATCGCCCGTCCGTCGCCGGGTCCCTTGCCGGGCAAGGGCACCCGGCGCAGCCATCGTTCCAACAGCTCGGGGGTGCCGATCGCCAGCGGCGTGCCGTGCACCACGCCGGCCAGGCTGGTCAGCGATCGGATGGCGGCATGGGTGTCCGGATGGTCGGCCAGCAGGTGCAGGGCGTCGGTGCACCCCTTGGAGTAGCCGATCAGGTGCAGCGGCTCGCCATGGCGTTCGACAGCCTCGAGCACTCGCTCGCGCAGCAGGGCGGCATTGTCGCTGCTGCCGGAGCGGCCATTGACCCAGGCCACCTCGACCCGATAGCCGTCCGGAGCCAGCGCTCGTCGCGCACCCTCCATCGGCGCGACCACATGGCGCACCGTATCGCCCAGCAGGCCCGGCACCAGCAGGCAGGGAGCGAGGGTGGGCGGCGCCCGCAGGGTCACCGCATCGATCGCGGTGGGGTCCGGAGGCGCGTCCAGCCACAGATCGCGCAGCAGCTCGGGCACCGCCTCTGGGCGCTCCCTGCGCGCGATGGCGAAGCACAGGGCGGCGAACGAGGCACGGGCGTCGTGGGCATCGCGTGGATCGATCCAGGGTAGGGAGTCGACGGGCACCGATCGGCCTCCGGTCAGCCTTCGCCCCGTTCGTCCCCTTCGCCCCGTTCGCCGGGTTGGCCGTTCGAGGCGACTTCCGCGGCGGCCAGCTCCGGTTGATCGTCGACCGCCGCGTTCGGCGCTCGGTCGGCCTCCACCCCTTCGCCGATGCCCGGCAGCGCAGCCTCATCGATCAGGCCCAGCGTGGCGGCATGTCGCGCCGCCGCCAGCGTGTCCGGCACCAGCAGCATCGGTACCCCCTGCGCCTCCAGCGCAGCCACGTGGTCGCGCACCGCGGCGTCGCGGGCGTCTTCGCTGACATCGCGGATGTAGATCGCCCGGATGCGGTCCGGATAAGCCTCCACGATGCGCCGGTAGATCTCCGGATCGTGCTGCCCGCTGTCGCCGATCAGCACGAAGGGCAGGTCGGCATGCCGTTCCAGCACCGAGCTGATGGCACCGAACTTGTGGCGCTCGTGCGGCCCGGCGATCAGCTTGTCGCTGTCCAGGCCGAAGTCGCGCAGCAGCAGCGGGCCGCTCGGCAGGCCGCGCGCGGCCATGAAATCGTCCAGGAACTCGTACAGGTTCCACGGACTGGAAGAGACGTAGAACAGCGGATTGCCGCCCGCCACCAGCGCCTGGTAGAACGGCGCGACGCCGTCGAACGCCACCCGCGAGGCACTGGAGGAGAGCAGCGTCAGTCGCATCATGCGCAGCAGTGAAGTCGCCTCGGTCACCAGCACCGTGTCGTCGACATCGCTGACGATGCCGAAGCGCGCCGCGGGCGAGGCGCGCACGATCTGAACCTCGTCATCGCGCGAACCGTCGATGTCGGGCAACGACAGCTGCGCACTCAGGGTGCCGAGCTGATCGGTGGGCGGTGCGAAGTCGAAGTGCGCATAACCCTCGTCATCGGTGGTCGCCTCGTGGTTCTGATCCGCCAGCGTCAGGCGCACGCGCGCACCGGCCAACTCGTCGGTCTCGAAGCGCCGGTAGCTGGCCTGCAGCAGCTCCCACAGGGCCTCGGGGTTGTCGTTCGGCTGCTTGGAATAGCGCAGCACCCGACATGACACCGTGGCCCGGTCATCGTTGGCGTGTCCGCGGTAGCCGATCACCTGCACCGGCCGATCGGGTCGAAAGCGGGCATCGAAGCGATCGCGCACGGTGGACAGGATGCTCTCGGTCTGCAGGCCGGCGTTGCGCGCCAGGCGCCTCCAGGCGTGCGCTTCGGGTCGATCGTGCCGCGAATCGGATGAACTCATGAGAGGCGTTGTCCGGTGAATGGCTCAGGTAGACGTCAGCAACGGGGCCAGGTAGCGACCGGTGTGCGAGGCGTGGCAGGCGGCCACCGTCTCGGGTGTTCCGCTGACCACCACGGTGCCGCCGCCGGCGCCGCCGTCCGGGCCCATGTCGATCACCCAGTCGCAGGTCTTGATCACGTCCAGGTTGTGCTCGATGATGACGATGGTGTTGCCGGCGTCGCGCAACGCGCGCAGTACCGAGAGCAGTGCGCGCACATCCTCGAAATGCAGGCCGGTCGTCGGCTCGTCCAGCACGTACAGGGTCCGTCCGGTGCCAGCCTTGGACAACTCGCGGGCAAGCTTTATACGCTGCGCCTCGCCACCGGACAGGGTGGTGGCGTTCTGCCCCAGCGTGATGTACGACAGCCCGACCTGCATCAGCGTATCGAGCTTGCGCGACAGCGCCGGCACCGCCGAGAAGAAGTCGCTGGCGGTCTCCACGGTCATCTCCAGCACGTCGTGGATGGTCATGCCCTTGTAGCGGATGTCCAGCGTCTCGCGGTTGTAGCGCTTGCCGCCGCAGGTGTCGCAGGCCACGTACACATCGGGCAGGAAATGCATCTCGACCTTGACCAGGCCATCGCCCTGGCAGGGCTCGCAGCGCCCGCCGCGCACGTTGAAGCTGAAGCGACCCGGTTCGTAGCCGCGCGATCGCGCCTCGCGGGTGCCGGCGAACAGCTCGCGGATCGGCGCGAACAGTCCCGAGTAGGTGGCCGGGTTGCTGCGCGGCGTGCGGCCGATCGGACTCTGGTCGATGGCGACGATCTTGTCGATGGCGCGCAGCCCGGTGATCTTCCGGACCGGCGCGGCGGCGGCCCGCGCGCGGTTGATCTCGGTCGAGGCGGCCTTGAGCAGGGTGTCGTTGATCAGCGTGGACTTGCCCGAGCCGGACACCCCGGTCACCGCGGTGCACAGTCCGATCGGCACGCGCACATCGACCGATCGCAGGTTGTTGCCGCTGGCGCCCTGGATGCCGATCCAGCTCGACCCCGGAGCGCGGCGCGGTTCGATCTCGATGCGGCGGCGCCCCGCCAGGTACTGCCCGGTCAAGGACTCCGGTTCGGCCATCAGGTCCTCGACCCGACCCGAGGCGATGATGCGCCCGCCGTGCACACCGGCACCGGGGCCGATGTCGATCACGTGATCCGCTGCACGAATCGCATCCTCGTCGTGTTCGACCACGATGACCGTGTTGCCCAGGTCCCGAAGGAAGGTCAGCGTGGACAGCAGCCGATCGTTGTCGCGTTGGTGCAGCCCGATCGACGGCTCGTCCAGCACGTACATCACGCCCTGCAGTCCGGCGCCGATCTGGCTGGCCAGCCGGATGCGCTGCGCCTCGCCGCCGGACAGCGTGGTGGCGCTGCGATCCAGCGACAGGTAGTCCAGGCCGACGTTGATCAGGAAGTCCAGCCGGAGCAGGATCTCGCGGGTGATCTTCTGCGCCACCTCGGCACGCTGGCCACTCAGCGCCAGCCCGTCCACCGCCGCGCGTGCCTCGTCGATGGGCAGGCTCACCAACGCCGGCAGCGTGGTGCCGGCCACCCGCACGTGACGCGACGCCTCGTTCAGGCGGGCACCGCGGCAACGGGGGCACACACGGCGCGAGAACAGCTTGCCCAGTTCCTCGCGCACGTTGTTCGACTCGGTCTCGCGGTAGCGGCGCGCCACGTTCGGGATCACGCCTTCGAACGGGTGCACGCTCTCGCGCGCCCGTCCGCCGCTCTGCGCATCCTTGGCGGTGAGGTGGCTGAAGCGGATCTTCTCGGTGCCGCTGCCGTACAGGATCGCTTGGCGCACCGGCTCGGTCAGTTCCTCGAACACGGTATCCACATCGAACCCGTAGTGGGCGGCCAGCGAGGTAAGCATCTGGAAATACCAGGCGTTGCGCCGGTCCCAGCCGCGCACCGCGCCGGCGGCCAGGCTCAGCGTGGGATCCTGGACGACGAGCGCCGGGTCCACGTACTGGGCGATGCCCAGCCCGTCGCATTCGGGGCAGGCGCCCTGCGGGGCGTTGAACGAGAAGCTGCGCGGCTCGAGCGGGGGCACCGAGTAGCCGCAGCGGCCACAGGCGAAGCGCGAGGAGAACGACAACGGGGCCGCCTCGCCCTTGAGCGGCACCACGCTGGCCGAGCCCTCGCCCAGCGCGATCGCGGTCTCGAACGACTCGGCCAGCCGCAGCGCCAGGTCCTCGCGCACCTTGAAGCGATCCACCACCACATCGATGTCGTGCTTCTTGCGCGCATCCAGGCGGATCTCGCCGTCCAGCTCGGTCAGCGTGCCGTCGATGCGCACCCGCAGGTAGCCCTGCGCGCGCAGCTGATCGAGCAACACCGCATGGTCCCCCTTGCGCCCATCGACCACCGGCGCCAGCAGCGCCAGCGCCGTGCCGGCCGGCTGCGCCATGACCGCATCGACCATCTCGCTGATGGTCTGCGCATCCAGCGCCTCGCCATGCTTGGGGCAGTGCGGCGTGCCGGTGCGCGCGAACAGCAGGCGCAGGTAGTCCTGCACCTCGGTGATCGTGCCGACCGTGGAGCGGGGGTTGTGCGAGGTCGATTTCTGCTCGATCGAGATGGCCGGCGACAGCCCGTCGATCAGGTCCACGTCCGGCTTGTCCATGACCGACAGGAACTGGCGCGCGTAGGCCGACAGGCTCTCCACGTAGCGCCGCTGCCCTTCGGCGAACAGGGTGTCGAAGGCCAGCGAGGACTTGCCGCTGCCGGACAGTCCGGTGATCACGATCAGGGCGTCGCGCGGCAGGTCGGCGTCGACATCCTTCAGGTTGTGGGTGCGTGCACCGCGGATGCGGATGGTGTCCATCGACGGGTCCGGACAGGGAAGGGGACGAGCTTAGCGTGGCAAGGCTCCTCGCGTGAGGCGCTGCAGGCCGGGGTGTCAGGACGTATCCTGTGGGCTCGATGGCGCGTGGCGGCCGCCGATGAACCCCGGGCGGGAACGCCGGCGTGCACCGGCTCGATGCTGCAGACCTGCTCGCGAACTGTCACGGACCCCATGACCAACAAGAACGGCTCGGCGATGACCGCGCTGGAGCGCCGCGCCACCTGGTCGCTCGCACTGATCTACATCGTGCGCATGCTGGGCCTGTTCATCATCCTGCCGGTGTTCACGCTGTTCGGCAGCGACTACGCGTACAGCACGCCGTTCCTTGTCGGCCTGGCGATCGGCATCTACGGCCTGCTGCAGGCCGCGTTGCAGATCCCGTTCGGCATGCTCAGCGACCGGATCGGTCGCAAGAAGGTGGTCACCGTCGGCCTGCTGCTGCTGATCGGGGGCAGCGTGATCGCCGCGCTGGCCGACGACATCCGCTGGGTGATCGCCGGTCGGGCCTTGCAGGGCGCGGGTGCGATCGCCGCGGCGCTGATGGCGCTGGCGGCGGACCTGACCCGCGAGGAGCAGCGCACCAAGATCATGGCCACCCTGGGCGCCAGCATCGGCTTCGCCTTCGTGCTGGCACTGATCGCCGGGCCGGTGATGGTGGCCTGGTTCTCGGTCGATGTCCTGTTCTGGTTCACCGCCGCCTGCGCGGCGCTGGCGCTGGTGCTGTTGCACGTGGCCGTGCCCGATCCGGTGCACTGTCACTACAGCAGCGATACGGGGGCGAACCTGGCCACCATGCGCCGGCTGTTCTCGCACCGCGATCTGCTGCGCCTGGACGGCAGCATCTTCATGCTGCACCTGCTGATCACCGCCACCTTCTTCGCCGTGCCGCTGGCGCTGCGCGATGCCGGCGTGGCCGACACCGAGCAGTGGCTGGTGTACCTGCCCGCGGTGGTGGTCTCGATCGCGATGATGGTGCCGCTGGTGATCGTGGCCGAGAAGCGGGCCATGCACGCGGTGCTGATGTCGGCGGTGCTGGGCATGCTGGGCGTGCAGCTGCTGTTCGGCTTCCTGGGCTCGGGCACGCTGATGCTCGTCGTGGCGATCACGTTGTTCTTCGGATTTCTCAACACGTTGGAGGCGCTGCTGCCCTCCCTGGTCTCGCGCCTGGCGCCGGCGGCCGCCAAGGGCAGTGCGATGGGCATCTATTCCAGCAGCCAGTTCCTCGGCGCGTTCGTCGGCGGCGCCGGCGCCGGTTGGCTGTACGGCGCGATCGGCGAGCGCGGGCTGTTCATCGTGCTGGCGGTGCTGTGCGCGCTGTGGATGCTGGCGTTGGTCGGGTTCTCGGCGCCCCGGAAGCTGGCCACCCACCGCCACCTGCTCAGCGAGCACGAGCGGGCCAGCCCGGACGGCGCGATCGCCCGGCTGCGCGCCTTGCCCGGCGTGGAGGACGTGGTGGTCGCCATCAACGAAGGGGTGGCCTACATGAAGGTGGACAGGCAGGTATTCGATGCGGGTGCAAGCGCGGGTGCAAGCGCGCTCGAGCCGGCACCGCGATGAGCACCGGGCAGAGCGTGCTGGTCTCCGGCGCCAACCGCGGCATCGGCCTGGCGCTGACCGAGCGACTGCTGGCGGCCGGGTACCGGCTCATCGCCACCTGCCGCGAGCCCGGTCGCGCCGAGGCGTTGTCGGCGCTGCGGGCGCAGGCCGGGCCGGCGGGCGAGCGGCTGGAGATCCTTGTGCTAGTGGCCCGTTCGGGAAATAAGGTGACGCTCAGCGAGCCTGTCCGCCGGGCTGGCAAGGCGTTCGGGCGAAGGCGTACCGCGGTACTCCGAGCACGAACAACGCAGTCAGCGTGGCGGACAGGCTCGCCCTTCGGGAGCCCGAGTGCGCCCACACGCCTGCGTTGCCCCTCCTCGACGCACCCCGGTGCGCCTTCGTCACGGCGCCTTGCCGTGCGGGCGCACTCGGGCTCTGAGCGTCACCTTATTTCCCGAACGGGCCACTAGATGTCGGCGACGCGGAGTCGGTGGCAAGGCTTGCGGCAACGCTTGCCGACCGGCCGATCGATGTGTTGATCAACAATGCCGGGCGCATGCGTCGCGAGCACGGCGTCGACGATCTGGACTATGCGGATTGGGCCACCACGCTGTCGATCAACAGGCTGGCACCGGTGCGGCTGGCCGTGGCCTTGAAGCCGAACCTGATGCGCGCAGGCAATGCGCGGGTGATCGCGGTGTCCAGCCAGATGGGGTCGCTGGCGCGGGCCGCGGCCGGCAACATCGCCTACCGTAGCTCGAAGGCGGCCCTGAACATGGCGATGCGCGCCCTGGCCGACGAATGGCGCAGCGATGGCATCGCGGTGGTGATGGTGCATCCGGGCTGGGTGAGAACGGACATGGGGGGCGAGGATGCGCCGCTGGCCGTGTCGGACAGCACGGCGGGTCTGGCGAGGCTGGTCGAGAGGGTCACGATGGCGGATACCGGACGGTTCCTGGATCACGATGGATCGACGATGCCCTGGTAGCCATCATTGAAGAGGTCGCTTGCGCGGCAAGGCCCCTGTTTGATTGCACTGCAATCATCCCGTATGATCGCCACGACGAACGGAGGACGCCATGGCCAGCATCACGATCCGGAACCTGGACGACGGAATCAAGCGGCAGCTGAAGTTGCGTGCCGCCGACCATGGCCGGTCCATGGAGGAGGAGGTGCGCCACATCCTGCGCCAGGCCGTCGGCGGTGCCCCGGTGCCCACCAACCTGGGCGAGTCCATACACCGGCGGTTCGCCTCCCTCGGGGGCGTCGATCTCGACCTGCCGCCGCGTGAGGCGATGCCGGACGCGCCGCGCTTCGAGTAGCCTCCGATGATCGTGATCGACACGAACGTCGTGTCGGAGCTGATGCGGGCCGCTCCGAGCGGGGCGGTGCTCGACTGGTTCGGCCGCCGGGACGCCGGTGAGCTTCACATCAGCGCGGTGACCGAAGCGGAGCTTAGGCGCGGGGTCGCGATCCTCCCCGAAGGGCGCCGTCGGGACGCGCTGGCGGAGGCCATCGACGCCATGGTCGCGGAGGACTTCGCGGACCGCGTCCTGGTCTTCGACGGGCCCGCCGCCATCGCCTTCGCCGCCGTGTTCGCGGAGCGCCGCGCGACAGGGCGCCCCATCAGCTTTCCCGACTGCCAGATCGCGGCCACGGCCCGCGCACGGGGCGCGGCGGTGGCGACGCGCGACGTCGAGGACTTCGAAGGGTGCGGGATCGAGGTCGTGAACCCGTGGGACGAGGCGCAGGGCGGATGACCGACGTCGACAAGCGGAGCCTCACCGAGCGGGACATCTGCACGAAGTTCATCACGCCTGCCTTGCGCGATGTCGGCTGGGACGAGGTGCACCAGCTCCGCGAGGAGGTGACCTTCACCAAGGGCCGCATCATCGTCCGGGGCAAGCTCGTCAGCCGGGGCAAGGCCAAGCGGGCCGACTACATCCTGTACTACCGGCCCAACATTCCGATCGCGCTCATCGAGGCCAAGGACAATCGGCACGGGATCGGTGATGGAATGCAGCAGGCCCTGGGCTACGCCGAGACGCTGAACATCCCGTTCGTGTTCTCGTCGAACGGGGACGGGTTCGTGTTCCACGATCGCACGGGGGCGAGCGAGACGCGCGAGACCACGATGGCGCTCGACGCGTTCCCGCCGCCGGAGGAGCTGTGGTCGCGCTACCGGGCCTGGAAGGGTCTGGACGATGACGCCGAGCGGACCGTCCTGCAGGGCTACCACGACGACGGCAGCGGCAAGACGCCGCGCTACTACCAGGTCAACGCGGTGAACGCCGCCACCGAGGCCATCGCCAAGGGGCAGGACCGCGTGCTGCTCGTCATGGCGACCGGCACCGGCAAGACCTACACCGCGTTCCAGATCATCTGGCGTCTGTGGAAGTCGGGGCGCAAGCAGCGCATCCTGTTTCTCGCCGACCGGAACATCCTGGTCGATCAGACCATGGTCAACGACTTCCGCCCCTTCGGCGGCGCGATGGCGAAGTTGTCGACGAAGGCGAAGACCATCGAGCGTCACGACGGCAGCACCGAGCAGCTGACGCTCGCCCTGGATGGCAAGCGGCGCATCGACACGGCCTACGAGATTTATCTCGGGCTCTACCAGGCGATCACGGGACCGGAGGAGCGCCAGAAGCTCTACCGCGAGTTCTCGCCCGACTTCTTCGACCTAATCGTCATCGACGAGTGCCACCGCGGCAGCGCGGCGGAGGATTCGGCCTGGCGCGAGATCCTGGACCATTTCGGGTCCGCCACGCAGATCGGCCTGACCGCCACCCCCAAGGAGACGGCCTACGCCTCGAACGCCACCTACTTCGGCGAGCCGGTCTACACCTACTCGCTCAAGCAAGGCATCCGCGACGGCTTCCTCGCGCCGTACAAGGTCGTCAAGATCCACATCGACCGCGACGTTGAAGGGTACCGCCCGGAGCGAGGCCAGCTCGACCGGGACGGGGAAGAGATCGACGACCGGATATACAACGCCAAGGACTTCGACCGGAGGCTCGTGATCGATGGTCGCATCGCGGTGGTGGCCGCGAAGATCACGCAGTTCCTGCACGAGAGCGGCGACCGCTACGCGAAGACGATCGTCTTCTGCGTCGACGAGGAGCACGCCGCACGGATGCGCCAGGCGCTGGTCAACGAGAACGCCGATCTCGTGGCCGAGAACTCGAAGTACGTCATGCGGATCACCGGCAGCGACGTCGAGGGCAAGGCGCAGCTCGACAACTTCATCGACCCCGAGTCGCGGTGGCCCGTGCTCGTCACGACGTCGCGCCTGCTCTCCACCGGGGTGGATGCGCAGACCTGCCGGCTGATCGTGCTGGATCGCGAGGTCGGGTCGATGACGGAGTTCAAGCAGATCGTCGGACGCGGCACCCGCGTGCACGAGGAAACCGGCAAGCGCTACTTCACCGTGATGGACTTCCGCGGGGCCACCAGCCACTTCGCCGATCCGGACTTCGACGGCGAGCCGGTGCAGATCCACGAGCCGGGACCGGACGACCCGGTGGCTCCGCCCGACGCTGAAGACGAGGTGGACGACGATCCGGACGACGGGATCGACGCGGATGCTCAAGGTGATCTCGATGCCGAACCCGACGACGGGATACGCGAGGATCCCGCACCGCCGCCCACGGATCGCTCGGGGACGGGGCCGCAGAGGAAGGTGTACGTCGACGGGGTCGGGGCCACCGTCGTGGCCGAGCGGGTCGAGTACCTTGACGAGCACGGCAAGCTCGTCACCGAGTCCCTGCGCGACTTCACCCGGCGCGCCCTGCGCAAGCGCTTCGCCAGCCTCGACGACTTCCTGCACCGCTGGAACGATGCCGAGCGCAAGCAGGCCATCCTGGACGAGCTGGAAGCCGAGGGCCTGACGATCGACCCGATCGTGGAGGAACTGGGGCGCGACCTCGACCCGTTCGACCTGATCCTGCACGTCGCCTTCGATGCGAAGCCGCTGACGCGGGCCGAGCGGGCCGCGAACGTGCGCAAGCGCGACGTGTTCGGCCAACACGGCGAGAAGGCCCGAGCGGTGCTCGACGCGTTGCTGACCAAGTACGCCGACGAGGGCGTGCTGAACCTCGACGACGCCGCGGTGCTGCGCATCGCGCCGTTCGATCGCATCGGCACGCCGGTGGAACTGGTGCGCGCCTTCGGCGGCAAGCCGGACTTCGAGCGCGCCGTTCACGACATGCAAGCCGAACTCTACAGGCAGACCGCCTGAGCGATGGCCGGTTGCGCACCCTCGTCAGACCGATCCACCATTGAAGCAGCGTCCGTCCGAAGGACAAGCAGACCGTGGCCGACAACGCGCGGAGGATCGAGATAGATGGCGAGCCGTACTAGAGATCCGTTCCTCTCGACCGAGAGAGATCTCGACGAGGAAGAGCTGCGGGCGATCGCTCGCGAATCGCTCGTGTTCAACATCACCGAGGACCTGCTGGTGAACATGGAGCGCGAGGGGGTCACGCGCGCGGATCTCGCGCGCCGCCTCGGTTGCACGCGCTCGGCGATCACTCGGGCTCTCAATGGGCGAGATCTCAAACTGTCGATGCTCGGCGACCTGTGCCACGCGCTCGGGCTGGTTCCACGTATTTCGCTTGAGCACGAACAGAAGGTGCCGACCGACGAGAGCCCGGCCGATCCCGAGCGAGCCCTCCAAGGTTCGCAAGCCGAACGCTACAAGGAAACCGCCTGAACCGATGTCCGTCCGAACGCTCGTCAAGTCCGTCCAGGACATCATGTGGAAGGACATCGGCGTCGACGGCGATGCCCAGCGCATCAGCCAGCTGTGCTGGATGCTGTTCCTGAAGATCATCGACGATCAGGACCAGGAGCTCGAACTGCTGCGCGACGTCTACCGCTCGCCCATCCCGAAGCGGCTGCAATGGCGCGCGTGGGCGGCGGACCCCGAGGGCATCACGGGCGAGACGCTGCTGTCGTTCGTCAACGACGACCTCTTTCCGTCTCTCAAGGAACTCAAGCCCACGACGCCGCGGGCGCGCACGGTGCGCGACGTGTTCGAGGATGCCTACAACTACATGAAGTCCGGTCAGCTGATGCGGCAGGTGATCAACCGCATCGACGGCATCGACTTCAACAACCTCACCGAGCGGCAGCACTTCGGCGACATCTACGAGCAGATCCTCAACGACCTGCAGTCGGCCGGCAACGCGGGCGAGTTCTACACCCCGCGCGCGGTCACCGCGTTCATGGTCCAGCAGATGGACCCGCGCCCCGGCGAGATCCTGTTCGACCCGGCCTGCGGGACCGGCGGCTTCCTGACCTGCGCGATCCGCCACATGCGCGAGCATCACGTGAAGCGCACCGAGGACGAGGCCGCGATGCAGGCCGGCCTCCGCGCGGTGGAGAAGAAGCAGATGCCGCACATGCTGGCCGTCACCAACATGCTGCTGCACGGGATCGAGGATCCGTCCTTCCTGCGTCACGACAACACGCTGGCCCGGCCCTACGTGTCGTGGGGGCGCGACGAGCGGGTCGATGTCGTGCTGTCGAACCCGCCCTTCGGCGGGCGCGAGGAGGACGGGATCGAGTCGAACTTCCCCCAGCAGTTTCGCACCCGCGAGACCGCCGACCTGTTCCTAGCCCTGATCGTCCGCTTGCTCAAACCCGGCGGGCGCGCGGCGGTGGTGCTGCCCGACGGCACGCTGTTCGGGGAGGGGGTCAAGACGCGCCTGAAGGAGCATCTTATGGAGGAGTGCGACCTGCACACCATCGTGCGCCTGCCGAACTCGGTGTTCCGGCCCTACGCGTCCATCGGAACGAACCTGCTGTTCTTCGAGAAGGGCCGGCCCACGCAGGACGTCTGGTTCTACGAGCACCGGGTGCCCGAGGGGCAGAAGGCCTATTCGATGACCCGGCCCATCAAGCTGGAGCATCTGGACGATTGCGCCGCCTGGTGGGGCGGGGCGAGCCGCGAGGGGCGGGTGGAGACCGAGCGCGCGTGGCGCGTGCCGATCCGCGAGATCATCGATGCCGCGCGTGCGCAGGCGCAGCCGCACTGGAACGAGGCCGATGCGACGGCGGACGCTGCGGCCTCAAGGCAGGCGCGCGGGGCGGGCGACAGGCTCTACGCCGCGGCCTTCAACCTCGACATCAGGAACCCGCACACGGTGGTTGAGGATCATGGCGATCCGGAGGCGCTGCTGAAGACGCTGACAGCGGCCGAGGCGGAGGTGGCCGACTTGCGCGATCAGGTGAAGGCGATCCTGGCCGAGGCACTGGTGCGATGAATGCCGAGCGGTTGCTTGCGCTCTATGACCGGGTGGCTGACGCGCCGGGTGCGGTGAGTCGATTGCGGCGCTTCGTTCTGGATCTTGCGGTGCGGGGGAAGTTGGTGGAGCAGGATTCGGGGGACGAACCGGCGTCTGTGTTGTTGGAGCGTATTGCAGCGGAGAAGGCGCGATTGGTGAAGGCCAAGGCGATACGGAAGCCCAAGTCTGTTCCGCCGCTCGAACCGGGTGATCTTCCGTTCCCCTTGCCGCGTGGGTGGGTATGGACGCAAATCGCTCAGCTTGGGGTCATCAGTCCTCGCAATGACGTTGACGACGGGCTTACAACTTCATTCGTTCCGATGCCGATGATCTCAGCCGAGTACGGCGTATCGAATACGCATGAGCCTCGCCCTTGGGTAGAAATAAAGAAGGGCTATACCCATTTCGCGGAAGGTGATGTCGGGCTTGCGAAGATCACACCGTGCTTCGAGAACGGCAAGTCGACGATCTTCGAGAACCTCACGGGCGGCTTGGGGGCCGGAACGACAGAGCTGCATATCGTTCGCCCGTTGTACGTTAATGCCCGCTATCTCGTCCTGTTCTTGAAGAGCCCGTCTTTCATCGAAGCCGGTATCCCGAGAATGACCGGTACAGCAGGTCAGAAGCGCGTCCCGACCGAGTATTTCACCGGCTCTCCCTTTCCCCTCCCACCCCTCGCCGGACAGGACCGTATCGTAACGCGGGTAGAGGAGCTAATGGCGCTACTGAATCGGCTAGAAGCCGCTCGTGCCGCGCGCGAGGCTGCTCGCGACCGGCTCAGTGCCGCCAGTCTCGCTCGCCTGACCGCGACCGATACGGCGGAGGAGGGTGTTCCCGTCCATGCTCGCTTTGCCTTGGACGCGCTACCCGCTCTCGCCATTCGCCCGGATCAACTAAAATCTCTTCGCGAGACCATCCTGAACCTTGCGGTGCGGGGGAAGTTGGTGGAGCAAGACTCGGCGGACGAGCCGGCATCGGTGTTGTTAAGGCGAATCCTGGCTGCTAAGGCGGCGGCTAAAAAGGAGACCGGCGATGCGCGGATCAAATCGGCACCGATGTCCGCTACTGATGAACTATCAACGAATATGCCGGCCGGTTGGGTTGTAGGGTCTTTTGAGAATATATTTCTTTTCATCGATTACCGTGGAAAGACACCTGCGAAGACAACAGAAGGTATTCCACTTATTACAGCGAAGAACGTCAAGATGGGCGTTTTGAACCGCGATCCTCAAGAGTTCATCGCAGCGACTACGTTCAAAAATTGGATGACGCGCGGTTTTCCCAGGCTTGGCGATCTTTTTTTCACGACCGAGGCGCCGCTTGCGAATGTTTGCACGAATGAAATTCAGGAGCCGTTCGCTCTCGCGCAGCGGGTTATTTGTCTTCAACCCTATTTAGAGATGGACACGCGTTATTTAATGTTTGCGGTCATGAGCGATGTGATGCAGCGTCTAATTAGCAGGGAATCCACCGGGATGACTGCAAAGGGCATTAAGGCCGCCAAGCTCAAGCTTTTACCGATCCCCCTCCCACCCCTCGCCGAACAACACCGCATCGTCGCCAAGGTCGATGCCCTCATGGCGCTGTGCGACCGGCTGGAGGCCGCCCTGCACGAGGCCGATACCACCCGCGCCCGCCTCCTCGACGCCCTGATCCACGAAGCGCTGTCCTCCACCGCGATCGATACCCACGAGGCAGCCGCGTGACGCCATCTCAGACGCTTCGCTGATGCCCATCCGCCACGCCCTCTGGACCGTGAATACCGACCCGCAGCCCGTCCGCGAGGCTGCACTGCCGGACGAGCGCACGCTCGAGGACATGATCGCCGCCCGTCCCGACATCCTGTCGAACGAGTGGATGCCCATCGGACGCCAGGTTCGCACCGCGCACGGCGGGATCGTCGACTTGCTGGCCATCGCACCCGATGGCGGCCTCGTGGTGATCGAGCTCAAGCGCAACCTCACGCCCCGGGACGTGGTGGCTCAGGGCCTGGACTACGCCTCGTGGGTCGACACCCTCAAGACACCCGATATCGCCGCGATCTTCGCCGGTTACGCGAAGGGCAGGGGCGAGACCGAGACCGATCTCGGTGCCGCCTTCCACGCTCGGTTCGGCTTCGTGCTGGACGAGGACGACATCAACGCGTCGCACCAGGTGGTCGTGGTCGCCGCCACGCTCGATCGGGCGACGGAGCGGATCGTGGCGTATCTCGCTGATCGCGACGTGCCCATCAACGTGTTGTTCTTCCAGGTCTACCAGCACGGGGAGACGCTGCTGCTCGGGCGATCGTGGTTGATCGATCCCGCCGAGGTCCAGACCAGTGCCACCGCCGTGCCCGCCGGCGCGAAGGAGCCGTGGAACGGCGACTGGTACGTGTCCTTCGGTCATGACGATCGCCGCGACTGGAACGAGGCGAGGGAACACGGGTTCGTCTCCGCCGGGGGCGGATCGTGGTACTCGGGGACGCTGGCGCAGTTGTCGGCCGGGGACCGTGTATGGGTCCGGGTGCCGAAGGCGGGATACGTGGGCGTGGGTATCGTCGAAGGTCCACGGGTTCCGTTGCGCGACCACGTCATCGACGGACGCCCGGCAACGGAGGTGCTGAAGACGGTTCCGCCCGACACCGATCAGGACGATCCGGAAGTCTGGGAGTACATTGTCCCCGTTCGCTGGCTCGACACCATATCGCTGGAGCGTGCCGTCCACCGCACCGGGATGTTCGGCAACCAGAACACCGCCGCCGCGCCGAGGGCACCGAAATGGCGAACGACCGTGGAACAGCTGAAAGAGGCGTTTCCAGGATGGGACAGCGCTTGAACCCCATGACTTTCGGATCCGGGCGGCGCGACGACTTCAAGCCTGGCCGTTACCGGCAGATCATTCCCACGAAGGTCTCGCAGAGTGAACCAGACCGCACCGTTCGTTCGGGAGCTGGCGGTAGGATCAGGATTACAACCCCCCCCCCATCCACGGGTAGGCCTGACAGTCCGGACTAGTGGTCAGTCAAGTAGATATTGTCGGGTACAAATGAGCGAGCTTGATTCGCGAATCCTCGGTCGTGAAGCGCCAGCGTACGGGCTCGGTGTTCGCGTTGCGCATTTTCATCCACGCCCGGACCTCTCGCTCGAGCATGGCCAATTCGGCGATGCGCCGATCCAGGCACTGGCGAGCCAGGACGCTGAACTCGCACTCGGCCATGTTCAGCCAGCTGCCGTGCTTGGGAGTGAATACGAACTCCAGCCGATCGAGCAGCCGCTTTGCGTGCGCCGGTGCGAACGCCTTGTACAGCGACGCCCCGCTGTGCGTGGACAGATTGTCCATCACGAGCGTGACCCGCTCGGCATCCGGGTAGACCTCTTCCAACAGATGGCGAACGCCGTTGGCCCAAGCTATCCCGTCATGGGTATCGCCCACATGCACATGGCGCCAGTTCTGCAACGGTGCGTAGAAGAGAAGCAAATGTCCGACGCCGTTGCGCTCGTACTCACCGTCATAGCGGGCCGGATGCGAACTCGTGGCCGGGGTCGGCTTTCGCACATCTTTCACGCACTGCTTGGTCGTTTCGTCCATGCACACCAGCGGCCGCTTCGGATCGAAGGGGCGCTTGTAGGCCGACAGCACCGCCTCCATCTGGCACACGAAAGCGGCATCCTGGCCGGCCTTGATGCACCACATCTCACGGCGCCAGGGTTTGATTGTTTTTTTTTAGCACCTGCCGCACGGTCTCGTGCGTCACGCTGTCCACGATCTGCAGCTCCACAAGCCGTTCCGAGAGCAGGCGCAACGTCCAGCGCGCTCGGCCTTCGGGCGCTTCGGAGCAGGCGATTTGGAGCAGGTGCGCCTCGGCGTCTCCATCCAAACGCGGGGTGCGCTCGCGGCTGCGCGGTCTTCTCTGCAGGGCGAGTTCCAGCCCATCGCTCACGCAGCGTTCACGCACGCGCTCCACGGTGCGCTTTGTGATGTCGAGCTCCTCGGCCGCCTCCGCATCACTGAGCGCGGGACCGTGTTCACCCTCGTCGACGGCGAGCAAGATGGTGGCGTGCCGGCGCTTCTGCGCAGCAACGGTCCCCTTGTCCACCGTCGACTGCAGCGCCTGGCGCTCCTCGGCGCTGAGCTTGACGACGTATCGCTTGTTGGGACCAGGCATGAGCACAGCTTTCCACAGGGAGAGCCATGAGGCTAGAAGAGTTACACACATTATCAACCTGACTGACCACTAGTGGCCCGTTCGGGAAATAAGGCTCGCCTTTATACCCTTCAGGGTGCTTCGGGAGCCCGAGTGCGCCCACACGCCTGCGTTGCCCCTCCTCGACGCATCTATACCCTTCAGGGTACCCCGGTGCGCCTTCGTCACGGCGCCTTGCCGTGCGGGCGCACTCGGGCTCTGAGCGTCACCGTATTTCCCGAACGGGCCACTAGCCGCGTCGTCGGCGTCGGCTGCCCCGTTCGGCGCGCCCGCTGGCCGAGCCGCCCTGGATGCTGAGATCGCCGTCGAGCTGCGCGCGCGCGCCCTGCGAGATCTCGCCCAGCTGAGCCACGATCGTGTCGACGTTCGGGGAGTTGCCGCGCGCGTGGGTGTCGAGCGCCTGGCGCATCGCCGCCACGTGAGCCGGCGTGGTGCCGCAGCAACCGCCCACGATGCGCGCGCCGGCATCGATGGCGAGTGTGGCGTAGTCCGCCATCAGCGCGGGCGTGCCGTCGTACACGATGCGTCCCTCCTTCCACTGCGGGATGCCGCAGTTGGCCTTGGCCACGAGCGGTAGCGCACCGGGGTCTGCACCGGGGTCCGCAACCGGGTCCGCACCGCCGCCGGATCCGACATGGCCTACGGCCGCGTCGCGCCGGGCGGTCTCGTAGTTGACGATGGCGGCGACCACTTCGGAGGCGCCCACGCCGCAGTTGGTGCCGATCGCCACGGGCGACGTACCGGTGGACTGCGCGATCCGCAGCACATCGCTGGCCGTCAGGCCCATCATCGTGCGCCCGTTGGTGTCGATGCTGACCGTCAGCACGACGGGCAGCCCGGCATCGCTGGCGCCCAGCAGGGCCGCCTCGATCTCCTCGGAGGAGGAGAGGGTCTCCACCCACAGCACGTCCGCTCCGCCCTCGGCCAGCGCCTGTGCCTGTTCGCGGAACGCGTCCCGGGCCTCCTCGATCGACAGCGCGCCGTTCGGCGCCAGGATCTCGCCGGTGGGCCCCATCGAGCCTGCGACGAATACCTTGCGCCCGTCGGCGGCGTCGGCGGCACGGCGGGCGAGGGTGGCGGCGGCGACGTTGAGTTCGCGCACGCGCCGATCGGCACCGTGCAGTGCCAGCCGGTACCGCGTGCCGCCGAACGAGTTGGTCAGCACGATGTCCGAGCCGGCGGCGACGAAGCTCTCGTGCAGCGCCACGACCCGGTCGGGGTGGTCCACGTTCCACAGCTCCGGCGCATCCCCGGTCTGCAGGCCCACCTCGAACAGGTTGGTGCCGATGGCGCCGTCGGCCAGCAGCGGCCGATTCTTTGAAAACCTGGCGCGCACGCGTGCCCCTCGTTCCTGTTGGATGACCTCGTTCATGGCGGCGAGGCTAGCACGCACGTGGCCCTGTACCGGGCCGGATGCGAGGCGGGCCCGGGCGGTGGCAAGGCGGGCATGGGTCGGGATGGGCCGAACGCCCCGAGCGCGACTTCGACACCGCCGATAGCGACATCCGCGGCCGATCGTTCCCCGCATTGCCGCTGCGCATCCGATACTGGCTGCCTCGGCAAGCGGGACGGACGACAGGGGCGAATTCATGAGCGATACCGACGGTGGGACGGGACGGCGGGGACGCCGCGGCGCGGGACGCGAGGCGCGGCGCGCCCGCGCCGCGGGCGGCCAGACGGCGACGGCGTTCATCGAGCGCCGTGTCCCGACCTACGAGGTGCTGGGCGAGGAAGGGCTGTCGCTCATCGAGCACAACGCCGACACGCTGCTCGAAGAGATCGGCATCGATTTCCGCGAGGATCCCGAGGCGCTGGAGATCTGGAAGGCGGCCGGCGCCGATGTCGATGGCGAGCGGGTCCGCTTTGCGCGTGGGCTGTGCAGGAAGCTCATCCAGGACAGTGCGCCGCGCGAGTTCGTTCAGCACGCTCGCAATGCCGAGCGCTCGGTACGCATCGGCGGGAATTCGCTCGTGTGCGTGCCCGTCTACGGCCCCCCGTTCGTGCGCGATCTGGACAAGGGACGTCGCTACGCCACCATCGAGGACTTCCAGAACATCGTGAAGCTTGCCTACGCGTCGCCGGGCTTGCATCACTCGGGCGGCACGGTGTGCGAGCCGGTGGACCTGCCGGTCAACAAGCGTCACCTGGACATGGTGCTGGCGCACATGCAGCTGTCCGACAAGCCGTTCATGGGGTCGGTGACGGCACCCGAGCGCGCCGAGGATACCGTCGCCATGGCGCGGATCCTGTTCGGCAACGACTTCATCGATCCGGCGACGGGTGTCGAGAAGACCGTGATCATCAACCTCATCAACGCCAACTCGCCCATGGTGTTCGACGGCACGATGCTGGGAGCCGCCAAGGTGTACGCGCGCGCCAACCAGGCGTGCATCATCTCGCCGTTCATCCTGGCCGGCGCCATGTCGCCGGTCACGGTCGCCGGCACCGCCACCCAGATCCTGGCCGAGGCGATGGCCGGCATGGCGTTCGTGCAACTGGTGCGCCCCGGTGCACCGGTGGTGTTCGGCACCTTCGCAAGCTCGGTATCGATGCAGAGCGGCGCGCCGACCTTCGGCTCGCCGGAGCCATCGCTGGTGATGTACATCGCGGGTGCCCTGGCGCGCAGGCTCGGAGTGCCGTTCCGATCGGGTGGCGGGCTGACCGGCTCGAAGACGCCCGACGCGCAGGCCGCCTACGAGTCGGCCAACACCCTGCAGGCAGCAGCGCTGGCAGGGGTCAACTTCATGCTGCACACCGCGGGCTGGCTCGAAGGGGGGCTGGTGGCGGGCTACGAGAAGTTCGTGCTGGATGCCGATCAGGCCAGCGCGTTGCCTTCCTTGCTCGGAGGTATCGACCTGACGGAAAACGGCCAGGCCATGTCGGCGCTTCGCGAGGTGGGACCGGGCAACCACTTCCTGGGCGCGACGCACACCCAGGAGAACTTCATGAGCGCGTTCTGGCGCTCGGAGCTGGCCAACAACGACAGCTTCGAGGCCTGGGAGGCGGCCGGCTCCCAGGACTCCATCGTGACGGCGAACGCGCGCTGGAAGCGCATGCTGGCCGAGTTCGAAGCACCGGCACTCGATCCGGCTATTGACGAGGCCCTCGTGGAATACGTACAAGGGCGCAAGGCGTCGATGCCCGACGCCAGCTACTGATCGGTCCTGTGCCGGACCCGCACGCGTCGGGTGACGGGTGATCCGTCCCCTTCGCGTCGACAGGAAGACCCCCACGATGATCGGCGCCCCCGGCTTCACGGCCAGAATCGGTTTCTATCTGGCGCCGAAGTTCTCGATGATGGCCTTCGCCTCGGTCATCGAACCGCTGCGCATGGCGAACCAGCTATCGGGCGAGACGCTCTACTCGTGGTCCCTGATCTCCTCGGACGGCCACGCGGTGGCGTGCAGCAACGGTATCGCGCTCAGCGTGGACCACGCTGCCGGCTGCCGCGAGCGCTTCGACGCGGTGTTCGCGTGCGCCGGGCTGGACGCGCACCGGCTCGAGGATGCGCCGGGTCTCGACTGGTTCCGGGGGCTGGCGACGCGTGGCACGGTCCTGGGCTCGGTGTGCACGGGCACCTGGCTGCTGGCGCGCGCCGGCCTGCTCGAGGGCTACCGCGCCACCATTCACTGGGAGAACCTGGCGGCGGCGCGCGAGCAGTTTCCCTCGCTGGTCCTGTCGGCCGAGCTGTTCGAGATCGATCGCGATCGCTACACCTGCGCCGGCGGCACGGCGCCGCTGGACATGATGCTGTCCGAGATCCGCGCACGCTCCGGAGCCCCATTGGCCGCACGCATCTCGGAGCAGTACCTGTGCGAGCGGATTCGCGATCGCAACGACCGTCAGCGCGTGCCGTTGGTGCGGCGCATCGGCAGCAGCCAGCCGAAGCTTGCCGAGGTGGTGTCGTTGATGGAGGCGAACATCGAGGAGCCGATGACGCTCGATGAGCTGGCGCACCACGTGGCGCTGTCGCGCCGCCAGCTCGAACGCCTGTTCCAGCGCTACCTCGAGACCGTGCCCACGCGCTACTACCTGGCGCTGCGCCTGGAGCGGGCGCGACAGCTGCTGCTGCAGACCAGCAAGCCGATCGTGGAGATCGCGCGCGCCTGCGGCTTCATCTCCGCACCCCACTTCTCCAAGTGCTACCGCGAGGTGTACGCGTTGCCACCGCGCGACGAGCGACGTCGGGCGGCGGGGCTGCTGTCGGTGCCGGAGGTGGAGGACCTGTCCCTGGACGAGGTGGTGGACCACACCGCGGATCTTGCCGGCAACCACGACGCGGACGTCGACGGCAGCAGCGGTTCCTAGTTGGACCACTGGCGTGCCGAGCCCGGCACGCCGTGCTTCGCTTACGAGGGTGCCGAGGAGCAGTGTTGGGGCGTGCTGATCAACGGCCCGGCGATGACGCTTCTGAAGGACGGCGAGGTCGATGGCAGCGGCATGCTGGTGGACGGCAATCCGCTCGGTCTCTGAGGACGGCGGCGCGCCCGAGCGAGGTCGGACTCCCGCCCGACGACGCCTCGATCGCCAGGCTGGTGGTGGCGATCGTGCAGCGCTTGCTGCGCGCAGGCGGCGCGAGAACGGTGGCAACCGACCGGCGGAATGATCGGCGGAACGATCGGCCATCGGTAGATCACGTGGAACCTGCACGAACGCAGACGAGATCGTCGAACGGTTGGATCGCATCATCCGGGACGTGGTGCTCCCTAGCGAAGCCCGTTCGACTTGATGAACGCGCCGTCCTTGACGATCGCGCGCATGTGCCGGCCCTGACCGGTCAATAGCGATAGATCGTCCAGCGGATTGCCATCGATGACGATCAGGTCCGCGTGCGCGCCGGCGGCAATGGTGCCGATACGTCCTTCCATGCGCATCAGTCGGGCAGCATCGAGCGTTGCCGAGCGAATCACGTCCTGAGCGGGCAGGTAGCGTCCGCGGATCGTGAACTCGTCGGACTGCCAGGGTTGCATGCCACCCAGCAGGTCTGATCCGTACCCCATCAGCACGCCTTCCTCGTGCAGCACGCTCAGCGCTTCGAGTCCGGCGTCGAGCACATCGGCGACCTTGGCCACCGATGCCGGCGGCAGGCCGAAGCGTGCGCCTTCGCGGGCCAGCAGGTCGTAGGTGACGTTGGTGGGCACCACGACCGCGCCGTCACGCACCGCGCGCGCGGCGGTCTCGCGCTCGATCAGGTTCGCATGCTCGATCGAGTACACGCCGCAGTCGAGCGCGCGGTTGATCGCGTCGTCGGTGTAGAGGTGGCCGGCGACGTAGGTGCAGGCATTGCCCGCCTCTTCCACGGCGACACGCATCTCGTCGATGGCGAAGCCCATGAAGTCGATCGGATCGGTGGGCGAGGAGACCCCTCCGTTGGCCATCAGCTTGATGAAGGTCGCACCTGCCTTGATCTCTTCGCGGCAGGCACGGCGCATCTCGGGGATGCCATCGACGATGCGGCCCATCGCGCCGAGCTTGTCGCGGTAGTACCCGGCCGGCTGGGTCGAGTAGCGTCCACGTTGATCCGAGTGCCCGCCGGTCTGGCTCAGCGCCTGGCCGCAGATGATCAGTCGCGGCGCCGTGATGCAGCCCTGCTCGATCGCCTGGACGATGCCGATGTCCGCACCACCCAGGTCGCGCACCGTGGTGAAGCCACGATCGATCATGCCGCGCATGATCGCGATCGAGCGGTAGGCGACCAGCGAGCTCGGCAGTTCGGTGTTGGCTCGCAGGTCGGCATCGACGGCGGTGACGTGCACGTGGCAGTCGATCAAGCCGGGCAGCACGATCGCCCCGTGCAGATCGATCGTCTCGTCGGCATTGAAGCCGATCGTGCCCGACACCTCGCGGAACACACCGTCCTCGATCGCGATGTCGCAGGGCTCACCCGCGCGATCGATCGAGCCGTCGACGATGCGCGCGTTCTTGAACAGAAGCGATGACATGGAACCTCGTTGAACTCGGCTAGCGATAGGTGAGGGAGGGAAGGAACAGCGACAGGGCCGGGATGGCGATGATCAGCAGCAGCGCGACGACATCCATGACGATGAACCAGGCGACGCCGCGGAACACCTCGGGCAAGGTCACGATCTTCCCCAGTGCGCCCTTGATGACATAGACGTTCAGACCGATCGGTGGCGTCACCAGGCCGATCTCCAGGAGCTTGATGACGATGATGCCGAACCAGACCAGGTCCATGCCCGCGCCCTGCGCCAGCGGCAGGACCAGCGGCAACGTCAACAGCAACAGGCCGATCGAGTCGATCAGCATGCCCAGCACGATGTAGATCACCGCCACGGCGAACAGGATCCACCAGGGGTGCTCGCTGATCGCCAGCACCGCCTCGGAGAACGCGGTCGGCACGCCGCTGAGCGCCAGGAAGCGGGTGAAGAACACCGATCCGATCAGGATCAGGAAGATCGACGCGGTGCCCTCGAGCGTGCGGATCACGGCGTCCAGGAAGCGTGGCCAGTCCAGGCTGCGACGCCAAAGCGCGATGACGGCGGCGAAGAAGGCACCCAGCGCGCCGGCCTCGGTCGGTGAGAAAAGTCCGGTGAAGATGCCGCCGAGCACCAGCAGGATCAGCGTGGGCAAGGGCCACACATCCTTCAGCGCGGCGATCTTTTCATCGCGCGTGGCCTTCTCCTGCACCGGGCCGGCCAGGCTCGGCTCGAGCTTCACGCGAACCACGATCATCGCCGCGTACAGCAGCGCCGAGACCAGCCCCGGAATGAAACCTGCCATGAACAACTGCCCGACCGACACCTCGGCGTTCACGCCGTACAGGATGAGCAGCACGCTCGGCGGAATCAGTGAACCGAGCGTGCCCGAGGCGGCGATGGTGCCGGTGGCCAGGCCCTTGTCGTAGCGGTACTTGAGCATCTCCGGTACCGCGATGCGCGACATCGCCGCGGCCGTGGCGACACTGGAACCGGACGCGGCGGCGAAGAAGGCGCAGGCACCGACGCTGGAGATCGCCAGGCCACCGGGCAGGCGCGCAAGGAACAGACGCAGCGCGTTGAACATGCCACGGGTCAGCTCGGCCGAGGTGGCGATGTAGCCCATCAGCAGGAACATCGGTGCCGCGCTCAGCTCCCACTGGCCCATGAAGTCGAACGGGGTGGCGGAGACCATTCCCCACGCAACCCGCGGCGAGGTCATCCAGGCGATGCCGGCCAGGGCCACGCCACCGAGCACCACGCCGATGGGGAAGCGCAATGCGATGAGCACCAGCGTGAGCGCCGTGCAGATCAGACCGATCGTCAGGTTGTCCATGGCGCGTCGCTACAGGGCACGCCGAAGGCTGATCGCCTTCAGCGCGTTGGCGATGACCGCCAGCAGGATGCCGGCCCAGCCGAGCGGCAAGGCCCACCGTGCCGGCCAGATGTAGAACACCCGATTGGCCATCACCGTCTCTCGGCCCGCGGTCGACGACAGCGCATCCAGCAGCGACTGGTAGAACAGCACACCGAAGTAGGCGGCCGCCATCGTGCAGGCGGCCAGGTAGAAGCCGAACTGGACCGGGGCAGGCATGCGCTCCACGAACAGGTCGACGCGGATGTGCGCCCCGCGCAGTTCCACGAACCCGTAGGCGAGCATCACCAGGATCACCATGTAGTAGTAGGACACCACCTCGACCGTGCCGACCAGAGCGCCGTTGGCGAGCGCCCGCCAGGCAACATCGACGGTGACGTGCAACATCATCAGGATGACCGCGGCGGCCGCGACCACCGCAAAGGCGCGGTTGATCCACAGGATCGCCCGCTGGACGAGACCTTCGCCGTTGGCACGGTTCGGATCGTCGTCCGGGCCGTTGCTCTGAGTCATCCCAAGCTCGGGGTCCGGAGGCATGGCGCGCTGCCGCTCCGCGTCGCCGCGCTTGGCGGGGCTCATGCGGCCGACGGCTCGGTCGCGGACGATGCGGTGATCGACAGATCGCGCAACGCCTGCTTCCAGAACGCGACCAGTTCGGTGAAGACGTCCGGATCGTCGCGCCAGATCGACTGGGTCGCCATGCCGCGCACCAGGCACAGCGTGGCGGTGAACGCGACCCGCCGGCGCGGGGTGACGTCGCCCAGGCGAGCGCTCACCAGGTTTTCCCAGATGTCGGCGTAGGCGGTGTTGAAGTCGCTACCCAGATCGAGAAGGATCGCCCGCATCGATGGATCGGTGCGCGCCGCGTTCACGAATTCCAGCGAGATCAGGTAGAGCGGGCCGGAGAACTGCGCCCAGATACGATCGATCAGGGTTTCGAAGTCGATCAGGTCAGCGGCCACCTCGTCGGCCAGACACTGCATGTGCGTCACCTCGCGCGCCAGCAGATCGCGCAGGGCTTCGTGCAGCAGGTCCTGCTTGGTCGGAAAGTGATGCAGCATCGCGCCCCGCGACACGCCCGCTCGTCGCGAGACGAGCACGGTCGAGGTGTCACGCAGGCTGTGGTCCAGGATGCACGCCAACGTCGCGCTCAGGATGCGCTCGCGCGTGGCACGCGAGCGTTGGTCCTGAGAGCGACGGACACACCCCGTCGCGCTCGTGACGGCAGGCAGGCTGGCGGTCCTACTCGACACCGTAGGCGGCAGGATCGATGCCGTCGTAGATCTCGCTCATCGCCAGCGCCTCGATCGCGTCCATGTCACTGCGGTCGATGTCGTCGAGCAGTCCCTGCCACTTCTCGTAGGTGGCGCGGAACTCATCGATCAGCTCGGCACCATTGTCCAGACCGTAGCGTTCCGAGGCCATCGAGTAGGCCATGTCGACCGCTTGAGCGCGAAAGTCATCGGCCGACGCTGCCAGATCCGCCTCGGGCTCGTGAATGGTGTTGCCCTTCTCGGCTGCGGTGCTCAGCGCCGCTTCGGCGTTAACGATGTAGTTCACCGTCATCGAGGCGATGGTGCGGGCGGTGGCCTGCATCAGGATCGAGCGGTGCTCTGCGGACAGCGATGCCCAGAAGTCGGGGTTGTAGCCCCATTGCGGCCCGGACCAGTACATGCCGGTCGGCAACACGGTGGTGTGGGGGGCGACCTCCCACAAAGACCGGTCGATCAGGTCGCTTGCCGCGTTGGAGGCGCAGTCCAGCGTGCCGCGCTCCAGCCCGGTGTACATCTCGGAGGAGGGCACGTTGACCGGTACGCCGCCGGCTTCCTCGACCCACAGCGACACCGTGGAACCGGCGGTGCGGATGCGCTTGCCCTGGAACTCGGCCAGGTTCCTCACCGGTTCGCGACAGAACAGGATGTAGGGCGGGGTGGCGTAGCCGCCCAGGTAGACCAGTCCCTTGTCCCGCCATTCCTGCAACTGGGTCTCGTTGGTCATCGAGAAGTCGGTGACGGCCAGGATCGCCGCCAGCGGGTCGTCGTAGTTGAAGCCCAGCTCCTGCACCGCGTTGGCGACCGGCAGCTCCGACGGCGTGTAGACGGCCGCATGGTGCGCGACCTGCACGATGCCATCGCGGATGCCCTGCATGGAGGCACGCGGCGCGAGCAGCACGGTCCCGGTGTAGACCTCGGGAATCAGCTCGCCGTTCGACAAGCTCTTCACCGTCTCGGCCCACTCGACGTAGCCGTACTTGGAAAACGGTGCCTCGGCCGAATAGAACGAGTTGGCGATGAACTCGACATCGGCGTGCGCGAGCGACTGTGCGCCCGATGCGCCAAGCAGCGCGGCAGCCGCGAGCGTCTTCAGGGGTGTCATGGGCATCTCCAGTGGCGGTGGCAAGGGGTCCGACGCGCCCAGCATAGGATCGTCAAGCGCAAACAGTCAATGCTGACTGTTTTGGACGCAGCGACGGATGCTGCCGCGCATCGTCGACCGGGAACGCTGCGCCCCGACGTCGCGATGCCCTTCTCAAGAATCAGTTCGCCGACTTCAGCCGGTCGATCGCATTGGTCAGCGCCGACAGGGTGGCCAGCTCGTCGAGCGTGCGCGGGCGGCCGTCGGCGTCGCGCTCGCCATTCCAGATCGACGCCAGGCACCAGATCGTTCCATCGTCGCCTACCAGGCGTGCATTCAGGCTGAGCACGCCCGGCTCACCGCCCGGCTTGTCGGTGACCTGTTGCCAGCCGTCGTGGGGGACGACACCGGTCGGCACGCGCGTCGCGGGCTCGCCGGCCACCCGCTCCAGCGCCGCGCAGACCTGCAGCGGCGTGGCGTACCACTCCGCGCCGTCCAACGGGCCCGGGATGTCCTCCGGCTCCTTCGGCAGCGGCCCCGGTGACAACGATGCGAGTACCGACCGGCGCTCGGCCGCGTCCCCGACCGAAAAGCGCTGCTCCAGTTCGGGTTGCATCCGCAGGCGAAACAGGTCGACGGTGGTGAGCAGCGGATCGAATGGCGAGTTCGCCTCGATGGCCTTGCGTCCCAGCACGTCGATCATCAGATCGGTCGCGGTGTTGTCCGACTGCGCCATCATCAGCGTGGCGACGCTTTCCAGCGTCAGTGGCAGTCCGGGAGGAACGTCCTGCAACAGGCCACTCGGCCAGGACACGTGCCGCGCCGCCAGCGTGACGACCTGCTCGCGCGTCAGCTCCCCCGCCTCCACCGCGCGGCGGTAGGCGTCCAGCACCCACAGCTTGAAGGTCGAACCGATCGCGAGCGGCCGATCGGCGGACTCGCTGGCCACCGTCTCGCCGTCCTTCGTCAACACCCATGCGACGTCGGCTCCTTCGACGCTCAGCCCCGCCAGAGCCTCGTCCAGGGTGCCGCCTCGTTGCACCGGTGGCTGCAGCAGCAGTCCAGAGATCTTCCGCTCACGATCGCGCACCAGCACGATCGGCACGTCATGCGTCGCGGTGACCAGTGTCCAGCTATTCGGTTCCGCTGCCTTCGTGACCGATTGCACCTCGCCGAATGACGCAGCCGCTTGCTCGAACACCCCGCGAAGCTGCGCATCGGGCACTTCGTTGCGAAAGCGCGCATCGAACACGGACAGATCTGCCGCTCGCTCCCGCCACAACGCCTCCAGCAGCGCCGCATCGTCGAGCTTGATCAGCGGTGCATCGCGTTGCTGGGCGATGGCGAAGGCTCCGGGCAGCATGAGGGCTGCGAGCAGCAGCAGATGTGGAACAGCGTTCAGGACAGGGCGCATGGGCCATCGAATACGTTGCAACGTCGGTCGGCACTATCACCCGCTCGCGGTGTCAGCGTATGTCGGACTGGTCATCGAGCTGTTCGAGATCGACCGTGATCGCTATCGTGTTCCGGTCACGATGGCTCGGCCACGATCGATTCGATGATGCGCACGATCTCGCCGGACTTTCGCGCGTCGAGCGCGTCCGGATGGGGTGACCCGAACCGGCCTGCATCGTTGTCAAAGCGACCTGATCAACCGGATGCTGGATCCCGATCGCGCGACCCGGGCCGACTCGCCGACTACACTATGTGCGCGAAGGCTCCCCGAGGTCGACGTCACGCTCTGGCAAGCCGTCCGCGGCCCACCCGGGGAGCGTGCTCCGGCTCGTGATCCATGCGCGACAGTGGCGGCATCCGAATGAAGCTAGGCGAGATCGCGAAAGCACTGGACGGCAGGCTGATCGGGGACGAGGCGTTCGAAATCGAGCGCCTCGCCTCGCTGGCATCGGCCACCAAGGACGACCTGTCCTTCATCGTGTCGGCGAAGCACGAGGGCGCCCTGGCGCGTTCGAACGTCGGCGCCCTGATCCTCGCCGAGGGTCTGGTGCACCTGTTCGATGGCCACCGGATCGTCGTCGCCGATCCCTACGCGGCCTACGCCAGGATCTCGTCGAGCTTCGACACGCTGCTGCACGAACTGCCGTCGATCCACCCGTCGGCCTGTGTCCACGAATCCGCCGCCCTGGCCGACGACGTCTTCGTCGGCGCGAACGTGGTCATAGAAAGCGGTGCCCGAATCGGTCGCGGCACCCGCCTGATGGGCGGCTGCTTCGTCGGCAAGCAGGCGAGCGTGGGCAACGACTGCCTGATTCACCCCGGCGTGGTCATCTATCACGATGTGCATCTGGGCGACCGGGTCGTCGTCCAGGCCTCGGCCGTGCTCGGATCGGACGGATTCGGCTTCGCACCCCATGACGGACGATGGACCCGCATTCACCAGTTGGGGCGACTCGTCATCGGTGATGATGTCGAGATCGGTGCTAGCACCTGCATCGATCGTGGTGCCCTGGACGATACCGAGATCGAGGACAACGTGATCATCGATAACCTGGTGCACATCGCGCACAACGTGAAGATCGGCACGGGGACCGCCATTGCCGGCTGCACCGGTATCGCCGGCAGCACCACGATCGGCAAGCACTGCATGATCGCCGGGGCCGTGTCCATCAACGGCCACATCGCCATCGCCGACGGCACACGGATCAATGGCGGCTCGGTCATCACCCGGAGCACCCGGGCCGGACAGGGCTACGCGTCCGGCACGCCGGCCCAGGAGGTGGGGGCGTGGCGACGCTCCGCCGCCCGGCATGGCAAGCTGGACGAGCTGCACGCCCGGGTCGTCGCACTCGAAAAGCGCGATCGCTGATGTCTCTCGATTTCCGGTTGGTCGTGAACCCGGACTTCGCCAGGTAGCGAGCGCACTCGTCGGGCACGACATTCCCGGCCTCGCTCGGCAGTGCCGGGATGGGTCTACGTCCGACCGCGCCGCCGCGACGCCCGCCTGCCGCGCGCCGCCCCCGCGTCGGCGGCGACGGCGCGTTCGGGCAGGCGCACCGCCTTCGACAGCTCGGGAAAGGCGGCCGTGCGATGCGGCAGGGCCATGGCCTCGACGAAGTGCGCCTGGAACGCCGGCTCGATCGCGGTCTCCACCTTCTCGATACGGCGCACCAGCGCGCTGATGCGATCACGCGCGCCGCGCTCGAGCAACGCGATGCGTGCGCCGTCGCCGGCTGCGTTGCCGGCCGAGCCCGCCGCATCCAAAGCGCAGTCCGGCACCAGCCCGAGCACCATCGCGTATTTCACGTCGATGTGGTTGCCGAACGCACCGGCGAGCCGCAGCCGGTCGATGCGCTCGATGCCGAGCCGATCCATCAGCAGACGGGCGCCGGCGTACAGTGCCGCCTTGGCAAGCTGGATCTGGCGGACATCGTTCTGCGTGATGCGGATCGTGACGCCGCCAGTGGCCGATTCATCGTGTAGCGCGTAGGCGAAGGTCCGCCCGTCGGCCACGATGCGCGCGTTGCGCTCGGCCAGTTCGCCGCGGATGGTGCCGTCGGAGTCGATCACGCCCGCCAGGAACAGCTCGGCGACGACCTCGATGATGCCGGAGCCGCAGATGCCGGTGACGCCGGTACCGACGGTGGCGTCGGTGAAGCCGGCCTCGTCCGACCACAGCGTGGAGCCGATCACCGAGAAGCGCGGCTCCAGCGTGTCGCGGTCGATGCGCACGCGCTCGATCGCGCCGGGTGCGGCGCGCTGTCCGCCCGATATCTGCGCGCCCTCGAAGGCGGGGCCGGTCGGACTGGAGCAGGCCAGCAGGCGGTCGCTGTTGCCGAGCACGATCTCGGCGTTGGTGCCGACGTCGATCAGCAAGGTGTTGCCGCTGCGCGCGTCCGGTCGATCGGCCAGGACCGCGCCTGCGGTATCCGCACCGACGTGTCCGGCAATGCAGGGCAGCACCCAGAGCGTGGCGGCGGGATGCGCTCCCAGAGCGATGTCGGCGGCGTCGAGCGACATGGCTTCGTCGACGGCGAGCGCGAACGGTGCGCCGCCGAGTTCCACCGGGTCGATGCCCAGCAGCAGGTGGTGCATCACGGGATTGGCGACGATGGTGGCGTCGAACACGTCCATGCGGTCGATGCCGGCCGCCTCGCACGTGCGTCCCAACAACCCGTCGACGGCCTCGCGCACAGCCAGGGTCATCTCCACATCGCCACCCGGGTTCATCATCACGTAGGACACCCGGCTCATCAGGTCCTCGCCGAAGCGGATCTGCGGATTCATGGCGCCAGCCGACGCCAGCACCTCGCCGCTGGCAAGGTCCACCAGGTGGGCCGCGATCGTGGTGGAGCCGACATCCACCGCCAGTCCCGCCAACCGGCCCCAGGCATCCAGGCCGCCAGGGCGCACGTCCAGGATGCGGGTGCCGGCGTGCACCGCCACCGTGACCTGCCAATGGCCGCGCCGCAGCGACGTCTGCAAGGTCGCCAGCAGAGCGGGGCGGACGCCCAGGTCCACCAGTCCGTGCTCACGCTCCAGCGCCTCGCGCAGGCGACGCAGGTCGCCGGACGGCTCGTGCATGTCGGGTTCACGCACGCTGACCGCGTGCAGCCGCACGGACGGATCGATCAGGATGTCGAGCGCGTCGGCGGTCTTTCTCACGACCTGCGCGTGCACCTGGCTCTCGGGCGGCACATCGACCAGCAGATCCCCCTGGATGCGCGCCTGGCAGCCCAGCCGGCGCCCGATGCCGAGTTCGCCGTGCAGGCGCACGTAGCGCGCCTCGGAGCGCGTCTCTTCGCCGACGTGATCGGGCAGGGAGTGGATGCCGTGCTTGGCGAAGTCGCCGAAGCCGGGAACGACGCGACAGCGTCCGCACAGCCCGCGTCCGCCGCACACCGAGTCGACGTCCACGCCGAGCACGCGCGCTGCATCGAGCACGCCGGTTCCCAACGGGAAGCGCCCGCGCCGTCCGCTGGGGGTGAAGACGACGAGCGCGTCCGCCTCGATGGCCGGGCCGCTCGCAAGCGGTGCGTCCCCGACAGCAGGCGTGGGAACGTCCGCCGGCAGATCCACACCGGATGAGTGCGTCGCGTCGGACTCGTTGCCCTCGTTCAGATCGTCGACCTCCATCGCCCTGGCCGCGGCGCCCGGCGCTGCTCTAGCCGCGCTTGCGCCGGCTTGCGCGTCGGCCGCGCTCGCCAGCCGTGCCTTCGGCGCCCGGAACGCGGTGCTTTCTGATCCACATCAGGCAGTCCGGATCGTTGCCCATCAGCACGTCGGCCGCCATCACCGAGCGCATGACCTCCTCGTGGACAGGGTTCGTGATCGCCGAGGTCATGCCGGCACTGATGGCCATCGACAGGAAGGCGCCGTTGATGCCGTTGCGCTCGGGCAGCCCGAAGCTGATGTTGGAGGCGCCGCAGGTGGTGTTGCAGCCCAGTTCCCGGTTGATGCGCCCCAGGATGTCGAACACCTGCCGCCCGGCGTAGCGCATCGCGCCGATGGGCATGACCAGCGGGTCGATCACGATGTCGCTGGCCGGGATGCCGTGATCGCTGGCGCGCTCGACGATCTTCCTGGCCACCTTGAAGCGCTCGTCCGGGTCCTCGGAGATACCGGTCTCGTCGTTGGAGATCGCCACCACCGCGGCGCCGTACTTCGCCACCAGCGGCAGCACGCGTTCGAGCACCTCGTCCTCGCCGGTCACCGAGTTCACCAGCGCCTTGCCCTGATAGACGGCAAGACCCGCCTCCAGTGCCTCGATGATCGACGAATCGATCGAGATCGGCAGGTCGGTCAGCGATTGCACCAGCTTGATGGCCTTGGCCAGCAGCGCCGGTTCGTCGGCCAGCGGGATGCCGGCGTTGACGTCCAGCATGTGGGCGCCCGCGGCCACCTGGGCCAGCGCGTCCGACTCCACGCGCGAGAAGTCGCCGGCCTTCATTTCCTCGGCCAGGATCTTCCGGCCGGTGGGATTGATGCGCTCGCCGATGATCGTGAACGGGCGGTCGGACCCGATGACGTGCTCGCGCGTGGCGGAGCTGATGACGGTGTCGGTCATGGGGCCAGGTTCATTGGGTGTGGGGCGTCTCGAGGGCGGGCATGAGGGTGGACAGGGGTTGATCCGAAGGGCCGGCTTCCAGGCCCGCGCGGGCGGCGATGCCGGCGTCGTGCGGTGCGTCCTCGCGGGCGTCCAGCGCCTCGGCGACGTTGGCATCGCCGTCGTAGCGCGCCGGGTGCCAGGGGCGCCTGTCCCCCAGGACTCCCGAGCGCTCGACCAGTTCCGCAACGCGGTCTTCCTGGCGGTAGGCCATGACATGGACCCCGGACACGCCCTCGATCTGGCGCACCTGCTGCATGATCTCGACGCATAGGTCCAGCCCCTCGGCCTTCTGGTCGGCGGCGCCCTCCAGTCGCGCGATCACGCTGTCGGGGATGCGCACGCCGGGCACGTTCGCGCGGATCCACTTCGCGGTGCGCGCCGAGGCCAGCGGGCCCACGCCGACCAGGATGTGGCAGTGCTCGTGGTAGCCCTTGTCCCGCACCCGCTCCATCCAGCGCGCAAGCGTCGGCACGTCGTAGCAGTACTGGGTCTGCACGAACGAGGCGCCGGCGGCGATCTTCTTGCCCAGGCGGGCCACCCGCCAGTCGAGCGGCTCGACGAAGGGGTTGGCGGCCGCCCCCAGGAACAGCCGGGGCGGCGCATCGATGCCGCGTCCGCTGAGGAAGCGCTGCTCGTCGCGCAGCGTGCGCGCGGTGGCCAGCAGCGACATGCAGTCCATGTCGAACACCGGCTTGGCCTCGGGGTGATCCCCGGTCTGCACACCGTCGCCGGACAGGCACAGCACGTTGCACACGCCCATGGCCGCAGCCCCGAGCAGATCCCCCTGCAGCGCGATGCGGTTCCTGTCCCGGCAGGACATCTGCTGGATCAGCGCGTAGCCCAGTCGGGTCAGCAGCGCGCACACCGCCGCGGAGCTCATGTGGCAATGCGCGCCGCTGCCGTCGGTGGCGTTGATGGCGTCCACCACGCCGTCGTAGAGCGCTGCGCGCTCGTAAACCACGGTCGGGTCGGCGCTGTCGGGCGGGGCGAGCTCCGAGGTGACGGCGAAGTGACCGGCGCGCAGCACGCGCTCCAGCCGGCCCGGGGAATGGTGCCCGGGACGCATCTGCAGCGGGTAGCCCGGTACCGGCTCGGCGTCGGCGTCGGTGCCGGCGAGCGTGTCGGCGTGGGCGTTCACGCGGCCTCCTGCCCGGTCGTCGTCTTCGTTGTCGTCGGCGTCTGGGCCGCCGCCTTGGCCGCCGCCGCATCGCGCGCCGCGATCGCGGCGTCCGTGTGCGCACGCACGTGCGACAGCCAGGACGAGGTACCGGTCAGTCGCCGGTCGACCGCGAACTGCACCTCGGCGATGGCGTCACCGTGCTTCATGCGCTGCGCCCCCTCGAAGCCTTCCACCCAGACGCAGCGCATCGCAGGCTTCACCTCGCAGTAGCCGCCTTCGCGCACACCGCCGCAGGGGCCGTTCCTGATCTCCTTCGGGCAGTTCATCGGGCACGACATGCCGGTCTCGGACAGCACGCACTGCCCGCACATGCGGCAGTCGAACAGGAAGCCCTTGACGGCGGATTCGATGGCGGCCACCGGCTTCTCGGCCCGTTCCAGACCGATGCGGCGCAGCACCGGTTCTAGGGTCAGGAGCGTGCGCGAGGTGAGCTGCCACAGCCGCTCCATCGTCCGGGCGTTGCGCACCGACCAGCGTCGCGCCGCGTACATCAGCCGACCTCCGGCGCATCGGCGTCCAGGCCCTTGGCCTTGACGGTACGTTCGAGCCGCTCGTCGTCGAATTCGGCCTCCAGGGCGGCTGCCGCCTCTCGCGCCGCCGTTTCCAGGTCGTCTGCGCAGGGTTCGCGCACGCGCTTCCAGTCTTCCAGGTAGGCGTCGCTTCCGCCTTTGCCCGCGCGCATGGCGGCGCGGTCGATGGCGTGTTGGAAGCGATCGGCGAGCATGACCTTGGCGGTCTTCCTGCCGGCCTTGGCCACGACCTGCGACGGGATGTCGCGCCAGTAGATGCGGATCAGTTCGGGCACGCGCGTTCGGGGCTCGGTCGAGGACTCGGTCGGGGGTGCAGGCGGAACGTGCGGGCGCCGAGCGCGGGCAGCAAGGCGTCGGCGAACGGGGCCAGCCCGGTGTCGATACGCTCCAGCGGCAAGCACAGCGCCTCGGCGGCGGCGCGGGCGGCGGTGGCATTGCGCTCATCCGGGTCGGGCGACTGCGCCAGGTGAACCACGCGCGTGTAGTGCGCGAAGTAGACCGCGGCCAGCTCCGGGTGACGGTCGATGCCCAGCCCGCGCAACACCAGGCGATCGAAGTTGCGGGCCAGCCAATCGGTGAGCCAGAAGGTGCCGGGCTCGGACGCCGCCAGCGCATCGAAGCGCTCGGTGCCTGCGAAGAAGGCGTAGCAATGCGCACCGGGCAGCCGGGACACGCCGCGGGCCTGGAGCAGCGCGTCCAGCCGGCCGCCGGTGCCGCAGTCTCCGTAGGCCACGAACGGGGTCATGCCTGCGGCCTCGGCCGCATCGAGCTTGGCCGCCACCGCGGGCACGATGCGCTCGGGGGTGTCGTGGAAGTCGGCCGGCAGGCATTCGATGCGCACGGGGCATTCGTCGGTGTCGCCATGCGAGTCGCCCTCCGTGCCGGAGCCCATGCTGCCGCCCGTGCCGGCGCCCGTGCCGGCGCCTGTGCCGGCGCCCGTGCCGGCACTCGTGGCCCGGACGAGACCGGCGGCCGCCAGCGTGGCGACGAGCTCGTGCGCGATGGCGCCGCACGCGATGACAAGCACCCGCGGGGCGCCCGCGTCCGGCTCGTCCGTCGGGGCGTAGGGCGCGGCCATGTGCGACATGGCGGACATCATCCTCAGACGGTGCCGGGCACGCGCAGCTCAGCCGGCGGCAGCGTGGCCGTGGATCTGGCGCCGTTCGGCGATCATCGCCTTCGCGGTCTCCACCGCGACGGCGGCGTCACGGCAGTAGGCGTCCGCGCCGACCGCGGCGCCGAATTCCTCGTTCAGCGGCGCGCCGCCGACCAGCACGATGTAGTCCTCGCGCAGGCCTCGCTCCTTGAGCGTGTCGATGACGACCTTCATGTACGGCATCGTGGTGGTCAGCAGCGCCGACATGCCGAGGATGTCGGGCTGGTGCTCCTCGAGCGCCTCGAGGTACTTCTCGACCGGGTTGTTGATGCCGATGTCGATCACATCGAAGCCGGCACCCTCCAGCATCATCCCGACCAGGTTCTTGCCGATGTCGTGGATGTCGCCCTTGACCGTACCGATGACGATCTTGCCGACCGACTCGGCGCCCGTCTCCGCCAGCAGGGGCCGCAGGATGGCCATGCCGCCCTTCATGGCGTTGGCCGCCATGAGGACTTCCGGGACGAAAAGGATGCCGTCGCGGAAGTCCACGCCGACGATGCGCATGCCTTCCACCAGTGCCTCGTCCAGCACCCGGGAGGGCGTCCAGCCTCGACCCAGCAGCAGGTGGGTGCCTTCCTCGATCTCCTCCTTCATGCCGTTGTAGAGGTCGTCGTGCATCTGCTCGACCAGCTCGTCATCGGGGAGTTCCGAAAGCACGATCTCGTCGTCGTCGGGCTGTGCTGCGTCGGTCATCGCTGTCGCGCTCCTCAAGGTTCGATCAGGCACCTCTGATGTGCCTGAGTGTAATTAGCGGCAGCCCTTCCACGGACCTTTCACTGGCCTGCGCACGACACTCCGGGTGTCCGGGGCGACATGCGCCGGCCCGCGGTGCCGTCTGCGCCTGGCCAGACCGACAGGCATTGCGGATCGGTTCACGCTTGGGACGTTTCACGGGACCCCGGTCCAGCAGGGTGATATAACTGTATGTATAATCAGTTATCGAAGGTTCCGAGCGTGACCCGTCACACCGCGATCGGCCGCTTGTCATCGAACCCGCCCGGTCGGTCTAGTATCGTCGGCACGAACGCGGCGGCGTGATCCTCGGGATCGGTCGGCGCAGGGCGGGCACTCGCGCCACGGAACGGCGCGGCGGACATCATTCAAGGAGAAAAAGGACATGGCACGAGGCGTCAACAAGGTCATCCTGGTCGGCAACCTGGGGGCCGACCCCGAGCTGCGGCAGCTGCCGAACGGCGGGGCGGTGTGCAATCTGAGCATCGCCACCACCGAGCAGTGGACCGACAAGGCGTCGGGGCAGAAGCAGGAACGCACCGAGTGGCACCGCGTCACGCTGTTCAACCGCCTGGCCGAAGTGGCCGGCGAGTACCTGGCCAAGGGCGGCCAGGTCTACATCGAGGGGTCGCTGCGCACCGACAAGTACCAGGACAAGCAGACCGGCCAGGATCGCTGGTCGACCTCGATCATCGGTCAGAACATGCAGCTGCTCGGCGGGCGCGCCGATGGTGGCGGCGGCATGCAGGGCGCGGGCATGGCGGGCGGCGGGGCCGCGGCGGGTGGCGAGCGCGCCGCGCAGCCGGCCGTCGCCGGTGCCGACTTCGACGATGACATCCCGTTCTGAGCGGATCGGTACGAGCGGGATGGCGGGCGATCGTCGCCGCCGGGCAACTCGTCGCCAGCGTGGGCCAGTGAGTGGGCCAGTGAGTGGGCTAGTGAGTGGGCTAGTGAGTGGGCCGGTGAGCGCGGGTGTTCGGTGGCACCTGTCGGGTCCATGCCTTGCGCTGGTGTGCACGCTGCTCGGCGGATGCGTCGTCGCACCGTCGGGCCAGCGCCACATCCAGGCCCCCTCCGATGCGCTGCGGCGCGCAGCCCTCGCACCCATCCTGGCGCCGATGCAACGTTGGGCGGCGCTGCGCGAGGCCGACACGCCGTTCTGTCCGGGCGTCACCGATGACACCCGCTCGGTACCGGTACCCCGTCTGGCGCGTCCCGAGCTGGGCGTGGCGTTCGACGATCCGGCCTTCGGGGCGCGCCTGCGCCGCATCACCGCCTCGCGCCCCGGCGAGGTGTTCAAGCCGGCCTACAGCACGGTGCAGGCGTGGAACGCCGACGAATCCCTGCTGCTGCTCTACCGCGGTGGTCTCGACCCGGCTCACGTGTTGCTGGACGGGCACAGCTACGCCTTCATCCGCGAGCTGGACATCGATCCCTCCGACATCGAGGAGGTGTGGTGGAGCCATCGGGATCCGCGCAGCCTGCATTACGTCAGCAAGGCCGCGCGACACTTCGGCGACCTGCGCCGCCTGGACGTCGTCACCGGACGGGCCATCACGCTGGCGCGCCTGGGCGAGACCTGCGGGCGCGCGCTGCCCACCGGTGGCGGGGACGTGCAGATGCCGTCGCACGATGATGACCTGTTCGGATTTCGCTGCCGCGCCGATTCCGGCCAGGCCAGCATGCTGGCCTGGCGCGCCAGCACCGGTCGGCTGAGCGTGCAGCCACTGGGCGAGGGTACCGGCTGGGAGCCCTGGACCGCCCCGGTGCCCTCGCCGGACGGGGATGCCTTCTGGCTGCAGGGGCGGGTGCTGGACGCCGACCTGTCCGGACAACGGCTACGGCATGACGTGTACAAGGCCGCCGAGCACGCCAGCATCGGCCGCGCCAGCGATGGCGGGGCGGCGCTGTTCGCCACCGCGTTCGACCCCTCTCCCGGGGGGTGCGACGGCGATCCTGCCCAAGGCGTGGCGCACCTGGTCATGCACCGCTTCGACGATGGCTCCTGCCGGCCGTTGGTCAACGAGGCGGCCGGCTATCCCTACACCACCTCGGGCACCCATGTGTCGGCCCTGGCCAGCGGTCGGCCGGGGCGCGTGGCCCTGTCCAGCATCGGCTACGGCCGCCTGGACCTGCTGGATGGCAAGAGCCCCGCGCCGGCGCTGTTCTCGGAGATCTACCTGGTCGATGCGCAGGACGAGGGCGCCCGGGTGTGTCGCCTGGCGCACCATCGCTCGCACGCCAAGTCGGCACGCCGCGCGGCTTACCGCCCCTACCTGGGCGAGCCGCACGTGACCATCAGCCCCAGCGGCACTCGGGTGCTGTTCGGTTCGGACTGGTACGACTCGGGCTCGGTCGACAGCTACGTGATCGAGCTGCCCGGCCATGCGGATCATCCGAATCGCTAGGGAGCCTCTGCAGAATGCGCCGCCCCCTGCAGGGGGTGGCGCATTCTGCAGAGGCTCCCTAGCCGGACAGCTGATCGACCCGATCAGCCGCGCGCCGGGATCTCCAGGCCGCGCACCGACGCCGGCCGGGCGATGCAGCGTTCCAGCCACGCCATGACCGACGGCATGCTGTCCATCTCCATCGCCTCGCCAGCCTCGTAGAACAGCTTCGCACCGCGTATCCACGGGAAGATCGCGATGTCGGCGATGGTGTAGTCGGCCCCGCACAGCCACTGCCGTCCGTCGGACAGTTCCTGCTCCAGCACCTCGAGCAGGCGTACCGATTCGGAGCGATAGCGTTCGCGCGGCAGCGGATCCTCGACCGCCGAGCCTGCGAACTTGGAGAAGAAGCCGTACTGCCCGAACATCGGACCGATGCCGCCCATCTGGAACATCACCCACTGGATCGCCTGGTAGCGGGCGATCGGATCGGATGGCAGCAACTGGCCGCTCTTGTCGGCCAGGTAGATCAGGATGGCGCCGGACTCGAACAGCGCAAGCTGGCGCCCGTCGGGGCCGTCCGGGTCGATGATCGCCGGGATCTTGCCGTTCGGGTTCAGGGACAGGAACGCCTCGGACTTCACCTCGGTGTCGGACAGCGACACGGTGTGCGCCTCGTACGGCAGGCCGATCTCCTCCAGCATGATCGACACCTTGACCCCGTTCGGCGTGGGGAACGAGTACAGCTGCAGGATCGACGGATCGTTGGCCGGCCAGCGGGTGTCGATGGGATGCGGCAGGGTCGGGATCATGGTGCGCTCGATATCGGCGGGGGCGGTGTTTGCCGGTGAACACTGTCGATGCCCCCGACCGATTTCAAGTTGGGTCGGCATGCCCCGTGAGGCATCGGGCGCGCACCGGCCGAAGCGCCACCTGGAGGAGGCCGCCAAGCCTGCGACGTCGGTGTCGATCGCGCTCACCTGCAGCCGGCGGCTCGAGGTGAACGGTGTGCACCTGACGATGCCGGCCAGTTCTACCGGGGGCGCACCAAGGCCTGGCTGGCCGGCACGCCGATCATGGGCCCGGGCGCGTCGGGCATCGTCATCCCGCGCGAGCGCGTGCAGGACATCGACACGCCGCAGGATCGGGCACGGGCCGAGATCTTGTTCCAGGTCCTGTCGGCCGGTGAACGAGAGCGATGAGTCAGATGACATAAGGATATCCTTATGTGCTTATGTGCGAGGTATATACTGGGCGTCTCACTACGAGCGCGAGCGCCATGGCACAGGACTACATCTTCACTTCCGAATCGGTCTCGGAAGGTCACCCCGACAAGATGGCGGATCAGATATCCGATGCGATCCTGGACGCGATCCTGGCGCAGGATCCGGGCGCGCGCGTGGCCTGCGAGACCCTGGTGAAGACCGGTCTGGTGATCGTGGCCGGCGAGATCAGCACCAGCGCCTACGTCGATCTGGAAGACCTGGTACGCCGCACCGTCAAGGACATCGGCTACGACAGCTCGGAAGTCGGATTCGACGCGGACACCTGCGCGGTGCTCAACGGCATCGGCAAGCAGTCACCGGACATCGCCCAGGGCGTGGATCGCTCGGCCGCCGAGGATCAGGGTGCCGGTGACCAGGGCCTGATGTTCGGCTACGCCTCCGACGAGACCGACGTGCTGATGCCCGCCCCGATCCGCTACGCCCACCGGCTGGTGGAGCAGCAGGCCGCGCAGCGCAAGAGCGGCAGCCTGCCGTGGCTGCGCCCGGACGCCAAGAGCCAGGTCACGCTGCGTTACCGCGACGGCAAGCCGGTCGGGCTGGACGCGGTGGTGCTGTCCACGCAGCATGATCCGGGCATCAGCCTGTCGGACCTGCGCGAGGCGGTGATGGAGAACATCCTGAAGCCGGTGCTGCCCAGCAGCTGGCTGGACGTCTGCCCGGGCGAGAACATCCACATCAATCCCACCGGCAACTTCGTGATCGGCGGCCCGGTCGGCGACTGCGGCCTGACCGGTCGCAAGATCATCGTCGACACCTACGGGGGCATGGCGCGCCACGGCGGTGGCGCGTTCTCGGGCAAGGATCCGTCCAAGGTCGACCGATCGGCCGCCTACGCCGGGCGTTACGTGGCCAAGAACATCGTCGCCGCAGGGCTGGCCGCGCGCTGCGAGATTCAGGTCAGCTACGCCATCGGCGTGGCCCGACCGACCTCGATCAGCGTAGACACCTTCGGTACCGGCAGCATCGACGACCGGCGCATCGAGGACATCGTCGCCGATGTGTTCGACCTTCGCCCCTACGGCATCGTCAACATGCTCGACCTGATCCGACCGATCTATCAGGCCACCGCCGCCTACGGTCACTTCGGCCGGGAACTGGCCGACTTCACCTGGGAGAGGACCGACCGGGTCGATGCGCTCAAGCAGGCCGCCGGCACGGCCTGAGCGGCGCTCCACCGTGGCTTTCCCACTTTTTCCGTTCTTTGCAAGACAGACCCCGAGTGATCATTCGATGAGTGCAGCAGCAGACACGATCCAGGGCGACTACAAGGTCGCCGACATCTCCCTGGCCGACTACGGCCGCAAGGAGATCCGCATGGCCGAGCACGAGATGCCTGGCCTGATGGCGTTGCGCGAGGAGTTCGGCGACAGCCGTCCGCTGGCCGGGGCGCGCATCGCCGGCTGCCTGCACATGACCATCCAGACCGCGGTGCTGATCGAGACGCTCGCTCACCTGGGCGCCGAGCTGCGCTGGTCCAGCTGCAACATCTTCTCGACCCAGGACCATGCGGCAGCCGCGATCGCCGCGGCCGGCATTCCGGTGTTCGCCTGGAAGGGCGAGACCGAGGACGAGGCCGAGTGGTGCATCCATCAGACCATCAAGGGGCCGAACGGCTGGGTGCCGAACCTGATCCTGGACGATGGCGGCGACCTGACCGTCATGATGCACAACGACTACCCCGAGCTCATGAGCGGCGTGAAGGGGTTGTCCGAGGAGACCACCACCGGCGTGCACCGCCTGGTGGAGATGGCCAAGAAAGGCACGCTCAAGGTGCCGGCGATCAACGTCAACGACTCGGTCACCAAGTCCAAGTTCGACAACCTGTACGGCTGCCGCGAATCCTTGCTGGACGGCATCAAGCGCGCCACCGACGTCATGGTGGCCGGCAAGATCGCCATCGTGCTCGGCTATGGGGATGTGGGCAAGGGCTGCGCGCAGGCGTTCCGCGGCATGGGGGCCACCGTGTGGGTCACCGAGGTCGACCCGATCAATGCGCTGCAGGCGGCGATGGAGGGCTTTCGCGTGGTGCGCATGGACGATGTGGCCGATCAGGTCGACATCGTGGTCACCGCCTCGGGCAACGTGAACGTGGTCACCCACGATCACATGGAGCGCATGAAGAACGAGGCCATCGTGTGCAACATCGGCCACTTCGACAACGAGATCGATGTCGCCGGGCTGCGCCAGTACACCTGGGAGAACGTCAAGCCGCAGGTGGACCAGGTGATCTTTCCCGACGGCAAGCGCATCACGTTGCTGGCCGAGGGCCGGCTGGTGAACCTGGGCTGCGGCACCGGCCACCCCAGCTTCGTCATGAGTGCCTCGTTCACCAACCAGGTGCTGGCGCAGCTGGAGTTGTGGGAGCGCAGCGATCAGTACTCGGTCGACGTGCACGTGCTACCCAAGGCGCTGGACGAGAAGGTGGCCCGGCTGCACCTGAAGAAGATCGGCGCGCAGCTGACCGAGCTGTCCAGCGAGCAGGGCGATTACCTGGGTCTGGACATCGCCGGTCCGTACAAGCCGGAACACTATCGCTACTGATCGTTGCCGGTCGGTTATTGTTTCAAGTGCTTGAAATTACTTGTTAAATAACGTGTCACACGTCGCGAATGCATGGCCTGGGGCCAGGAATCGCTGTTCCTTCTGCTAGGGTAGTCGGCGTTTGACGGTGGATCGGCAGGCCAGCACGGCCCGCGCCGATGAACCGTCGGCAGGTGCGATCCGGTCGGAATCGACCGGATCGACGGGCCCGGTCAGCGGCCGGCCCGTGCGCCTTGCGACTCCCGACCAAACCGACCAACGAGGAAGTAGATGAGCTTTCAGCGAACAAGCACGTCAACCGCCCTGTCGCGCACGCTTGCGCTGTGCGCGCTGGGCGCCGCCTCCGTGGCCCTGCAACCTGCGCACGCGCAGGAGGGCTGCGGCGACGTCACGATAGCGAGCATGAACTGGGCATCCGCCGAGGTCATCGCCGAGATCGACAAGATGATCCTGTCCGAGGGCTACGGCTGCAACGCCACGCTCGTGGCAGGCGACACCATGCCCACGTTCACATCGATGAACGAGAAGGGCCAACCCGACCTGGCCCCCGAACTGTGGGTGAATGCGGTGCGGGCGCCGCTGGACGCCGCGGTCGAGGAAGGCGAGCTGATCATCGCCGCCGAGGTGCTGTCCGAGGGCGGGCAGGAAGGCTGGTGGATCCCGAAGTACCTGGCGGATGCGAATCCGGACATCAAGACGCCGGCCGACGCGCTGGCACGTCCCGACCTGTTCCCGGCGCCGGAAGACGATTCGATGGGTGCGGTTCACAACTGCCCGTCGGGATGGAACTGCCAGATCACCACCGGCAACATCTTCCGGGCGAACGACGGTGAGGCCAAGGGCTTCCAGCTGGTCGACACCGGTTCGGCCGCCGGTCTGGCAGGCTCGATCGCCAAGGCCTACGAGCGTCAGGAAGGTTGGCTGGGCTACTACTGGGGTCCCACGATCGACCTGGCACGCTACCCGATGGTCAAGCTCGACATGGGCGAGCACGACAAGGAACACTGGGATACCTGCACCGCGGTGCTCGACTGCGCCGATCCGAAGCCGAACGGCTGGGCGCCGAGCGAGGTGTTCAGCGTCGTGACCGACGAGTTCGCCGAGAAGGCCGGGGTGGCGATGGACTACATCGGCAAGCGGCAGTGGGACGACGCCACGGTGCTCGAACTGCTGGCCTGGATGACGGAGGAGCAGGCGACCGGTGAGGATGCGGCGTTCCACTTCATCGAGAACTACGAGGACGTCTGGGCATCCTGGGTCGAGCCCGAGGTCGCCGAGAAGGTCAAGGCGGCGCTGTAGCCGTGCACCGGGTGGCGCAGGCGTCACCGAGGCATCGATGAGGAAGGCGGCTGCGGCCGCCTTTTTTCGTACGGTCGCCGAGCGCTCGAGCGCCGCGCCCGTCAACGCACCGAGAATGCGACATGGCTGACTGGCTGACCGAGTTTCCCGCGATGGAGCGCACCCAGCTGCGCGACATCAAGAACTTCATCGACAAGGGGTTCCGGAACTGGACCCGCGAACACGGGGACTTCATCGAGTCCTTGTTCGATCCGCTCAAGGCCATGCTCATCTGGTCGGAGAAGCTGTTGCTGACCTCGCCCTGGCCGATCATCCTGGCGGCCATCGTCGGCATCGCCTGGCTGGGAAGCCGCAGCGTGAAGATCACCGTGATGACGCTGGTGACCCTGCTGCTGATCGGCTACTTCGACATGTGGGAGGACACGATGCGCACCATCTCCATCATGACGGTGTGCACCATCGTGTCGATCGTGATCGGCATTCCCATCGGGATCGCCATGGCGAAGTCCGATTTCATGCAGCGACTGGTCACGCCGGTGCTCGATGTCATGCAGACCATGCCGGGGTTCGTGTACCTGATTCCGGTCGTCATGCTGCTGGGCATCGGCAAGGTGCCGGGCCTGCTCGCGGTGGTGGTGTACGCCATCCCCCCGATCATCCGGTTGACCAACCTGGGCATCCGCCTGGTCGACAGGGAGGTGCTCGAGGCGGCCGATGCCTTCGGCTCGTCCGGCTGGCAGCGGCTGAAGAACGTGCAGATCCCGCTGGCCATGCCGACCATCATGGCCGGCATCAACCAGACCATCATGATGGCGCTGGCGCTGGTGGTCATCGCCTCGATGATCGGCGTGCAGGGGCTGGGACAGCCGGTGCTCAAGGCCATCGCCAACCAGCAGTTCACGCTCGGGGTGTTCAACGGCCTGGCCATCGTCGGCATCGCCATCATCTTCGATCGGGTCAGTCAGGCCTACGGCAAGCGGCTGCAGGCGCATTCGGAGGTGGTCCATGGCAACTGAGACCAACGGCGGGATCGATATCGAGATCCGCGGGCTGTACAAGATCTTCGGCCCGCGTGGCCAGGATCACGTGGAGGCGGTCAAGGCCGGGCTGTCCAAGCAGGAGCTGCTCGAGACGCACGGGCACGTGCTCGGCCTGAAGGACATCAACCTGTCCATGGCGGCCGGTTCCATCCAGGTGGTGATGGGCCTGTCCGGATCGGGCAAGTCGACCCTGATTCGCCACATCAACAGGCTGATCGATCCCACCGTGGGCGAGGTGCTGGTCGGCGGCGACGACGTGTGCGCGATGGGCACCGCGGCGCTGCGCGACTTTCGCCGTCATCGCACCGCGATGGTGTTCCAGAAGTTCGCGCTGCTGCCGCACCGAACGGTCATCGACAACGTGGTGTACGGACTGGAACTGCAGGGCGTCGATCGGCCCACGCGCGAAAGGGCCGCGCACCGCTGGATCGAACGGGTCGGGCTGGACGGCTTCGCCGACAACTATCCCAACCAGCTGTCCGGCGGCATGCAGCAACGGGTGGGGCTGGCTCGGGCCTTGACCAACGATGCCCCGCTGCTGCTGATGGACGAGGCCTTCTCGGCGCTCGATCCGCTGATCCGCACCGACATGCAGACCGTCCTGCTGGACCTGCAGCAGGAGCTGAAGAAGACCATCGTGTTCATCACCCACGACCTGGACGAGGCGCTGCGGCTGGGCGATCGGGTGGCGATCCTGCGCGATGGCCAGGTCATCCAGGAGGGCACCGGCCAGGAGATCGTGCTGGACCCGGCGGACGAGTACATCCAGAACTTCGTGCGCGAGGTGAACCGCGGTCGCGTCATCCTGGTCGAGAGCGTCATGCAACCCGGTGCCAACGCGGCGGCCGGGGCCCAGGTGAGCCTGGGCATGCATCTGGAGTCGGCGGCGCGCGTCATGTCCGGGGAGCGCACCTCGATCGCCAACGTGCTGGACGCCGACGGTCGGGTGATCGGGCACGTCGGCATGGAGGACACCGTGGCGGCCATGGTGGCCGAGGATCATCGGCATACCGCGTCCGCCTGACCTGCGCGCGCCTTGCTTGTAAACCCGTTGGCCATCGGCGACGCCTGCGGTCCGATCGGGCAGGGTGCGCGGATGAACTATTCGATCATCGTGCCCGCCTGGAACGAGGAGGCCCTGCTGGGCGATACGCTCGCCGCGTTGCGCGAGGCGATGCGCGACGTTGACGATGGCGGTCGGCATTCGGGCGAGCTGATCGTGGTGGACAACAACTCCACCGATGCCACCGCCGATGTGGCCCGCACGGCCGGTGCGCGCGTGGTGTTCGAGCCGGTCAACCAGATCGCGCGTGCCCGCAACGCAGGAGCGGCGCAGGCAAGCGGCGAGGCACTGGTGTTCATCGATGCCGACACCACGATCGAGTCGGCCCTGCTGGCGAGCGTGCTCGAGCGTCTCGGCAGCGGTCAGGTGGTCGGTGGCGGGGCCACCATCGCCGCCGATCGGGAGGTGTCCGGTGCGGCCGCCGCCGGGCTGGCCTTCTGGAACCGCATCAGCCGGCTGGCAAGCTATGCCGCCGGGTGCTGCGTGTGGTGCCGACGCGATGCGTTCGAGTCGGTGGGCGGCTTCTCCACGCGGGTCTACGCCGGCGAGGAGATCTACCTGTCGCGCGCGCTCAAGCGATGGGGGCGGGCCAACGGCATGCGCTTCGAGATCCTCGGCGCACCCCCGGTGCGCACCTCCACCCGCAAGCTGGACTGGTACGGACCGCTGGGCATGGCACGCCAGGCGGCCATGGTGTTCATCCCCGGTGCGCTGTCCAGCAAGCGGTTGATGAAGACCTGGTACGACGATGACGGACGGGCGGCCGATCGCGACGAGCGTCGGCCGCCGGATTGACGCTCGTTCAGCTGTCCGGAGCGTCGAGCATGCCCGCACGGCGCAGTTGCGCCACCACACGCTCGGCCGCCTGATCGGCGCTCATGGCCGTGGTGTCGACCAGGATTTCGGGTGACTCGGGCGATTCGTAGGGCGAGTCGATGCCGGTGAAGTTCTTCAGCTCGCCGCGACGCGCCTTCTTGTACAGCCCCTTCGGATCACGTTCTTCGGCGATGCTCAACGAGGTCTCCACGTAGGTCTCGATGAACTGCCCTTCGCCGACCAGCGAGCGTGCCAGGGCCCGTTCGGAACGGAATGGCGAGATGAACGCGCTCAGCACGATCAGTCCGGCATCCACCATCAGCGCGGCCACCTCGCCGATGCGGCGAATGTTCTCCACCCGGTCCGCATCGGTGAAGCCCAGGTCCTTGTTCAGCCCGTGGCGCACGTTGTCGCCGTCCAGCAGGTAGGTGTGGTGGCCCAGGGCGGCAAGCTTCACCTCCACCAGGTTGGCGATGGTCGACTTGCCGGCACCGGACAATCCGGTGAACCACACCACGCAGGGCTTCTGCCCCTTGAGTTCGGCACGACGCGGCTGAGCGATGTCGGTCGCCTGGTGGTGGATGTTGTCCGCCCGGCGCAGCGCGAAGTGCAGCATGCCGGCCCCCACGGTGGCGTTGCTGATCCGATCGATCAGGATGAAGCCGCCCATGTCCTTGTTGTCGGCGTAGGCGTCGAACGGCAGCGGCCGGTCGGTCTTGATGTGGCAGACGCCGATCGCGTTCAGCGCCAGTTGCCGGGCGGCGCTCTCTTCCAGCGTGTTGACGTTGACCTCGTGACGGATCGAGGTGACCGTGGCCGTGACCGTCCGGGTACCCAGTTTCAACAGGTAGGGCCGACCGGCGAGCATCGGCTCGTCGTGCATCCACACGATCGTGCTCTCGAACTGATCGGCGGCGCCCGCCGGTTCGTCGCTGCCGGAAATGACATCGCCGCGCGAGGCGTCGATCTCGTCGGTCAGCGTCAATGTGACCGACTGGCCGGCGACGGCCTGCTCCAGGTCCCCGTCCAGCGTGACGATGCGGGCGATGGCGCTGGTGCGCCCGGACGGCTGCACCCGGATCGCATCCCCCGGCCTGACGGTGCCCGAGGCGAGCGTGCCGGCGTAGCCGCGAAAGTCCAGGTTCGGCCGGTTGACCCATTGCACCGGCATGCGCAGCGGGCGCCCCTTCAGGACCTCGGTGTCGACCTTGACCGTCTCCAGCCAGGACAGCAGCGTGGTGCCGCGGTACCAGGGCATGTTCGGCGAGGGCGAGGTGACGTTGTCCCCCTCCAATGCGGACATCGGGATGGCGGTGATGTTCTGGATGCCCAATGGCTCGGCGAACGCGCGGTACTCCTCGACCAGCGCCTCGTAGACGCCCTCGTCGTAGCGCATCAGGTCCATCTTGTTGACCGCCAGCACCACGTTCCGGATGCCCAGCAGCGACACCAGGTAGCTGTGGCGACGCGTCTGGGTCAGGATGCCGGCGCGCGCATCGCACAGGATCACCGCCGCATCGGCGGTGGAGGCGCCGGTGACCATGTTGCGGGTGTACTGCTCGTGGCCCGGGGTGTCGGCGACGATGAACTTGCGCCGGTCGGTGGAGAAGAAGCGATAGGCCACATCGATGGTGATGCCCTGTTCGCGCTCGGCGGCCAGCCCATCGACCAGCAAGGCGAAGTCGATCGCGCCGCCCTGCGTGCCGAATCGCTTGGACTCGCTTTCCAGTCCGTCCAGCTGGTCCTCGAACAGCACCTTGGACTCGTACAGCAGCCGTCCGATCAATGTGCTCTTGCCGTCATCGACGCTGCCGCAGGTGATGAAGCGCAGCAGGCTCTTGTTCTCGTGCTGGGCCAGGTAGGCCTCGATGTCACCGGCAATCAGCCGTTCGCTCTCGTCCTGCATGGCGCCGGCGGTGAAGGTGGCGGTGTTGCGGTTCTTGCGTTCGTTCGTGCTCATCAGAAATACCCTTCCTGCTTCTTCTTCTCCATCGAGGCGGCGCTGTCATGGTCGATCATCCGGCCCTGCCGTTCGCTGGTCTTGGCCAGCAGCATCTCCTGGATGATGTCGGTCAGGCTGGTGGCGGTGGAGTCGACCGCACCGGTGAGCGGGTAGCAGCCGAGCGTGCGAAAACGCACGCTGCGCATCTGTGGCACCTCGCCCGGGTTGAGCGGCATGCGCTCGTCGTCGACCATGATCATCGTGCCGTCGCGATGCACCACCGGACGCTTGGCGGCGAAGTACAGCGGCACGATCGGGATGCTCTCGCGATGGATGTACTGCCAGATGTCCAGCTCGGTCCAGTTGGAGATCGGGAACACCCGGATGCTCTCCTTGGGCCGCTTGCGGGTGTTGTACAGCCGCCACAACTCCGGGCGCTGGCTCTTGGGCTCCCAGCGGTGATCGGCGGTGCGGAACGAGAACACCCGTTCCTTGGCGCGCGACTTCTCCTCGTCGCGGCGCGCGCCGCCGAACGCGATGTCGAAGCCGTGCTTGTCCAGCGCCTGCTTCAACCCCTCGGTCTTCATGATGTCGGTGTGCAGGGCCGAGCCGTGCGTGAACGGATTCACGCCCTGCGCCACGCCTTCTTCGTTGACATGGCGGATCAGCTCCAGGCCGTAGTCCTCGACGATCTTCTCGCGAAACGCGTACATCGCCTGGAACTTCCAGGTGGTGTCCACGTGCAGCAGCGGGAAGGGCGGCGGGGCGGGGAAGAAGGCCTTCCGGGCCAGGTGCAGCATCACCGCGCTGTCCTTGCCGATCGAGTAGAGCATCACCGGGCGCTCCGCTTCGGCGACCACCTCGCGCATGATCTGGATGCTCTCGGCCTCCAGGCGCTCCAGGTGGGTCATGCCCCGGGGCGCTGCCGGCACGGTCGACGGCGTCGCCCCGCGCGATGTGTCCGGGGTGTGCGGCCGGTTCGACTCGGCCTCGGCAGCGGGCTGGATCGGCACATCCGTGCCGGCCGTATCGGGTGCGCTCGACGCATTGGCCGCTCCGCGCGGGCGTCCGCGTGGCCCGACCGGCACCGCCTCCCAGCCACCTTCCCGATAGGCCTTCAGCGCCGCCGTCACGGTCGGTGCGCTCAGTCCGGTTGCCGCGGCGGTGGCCTTGACGGTCTCGCCGTCCAGGCGTCGCTCCACCGCCTGCCGGCGGGCCGCGTTCAACTCATCGATGGATTGGGTCATGCGGGCGCGCTCTCGTTGGATAAAAGTTTTATACCAGTCCCGGACGGATAGCGTTCGTTCGGCGACCAAATAAAAAGTTTTATGTCGCGATGTCGCTGTTCTCGCGGAAGCTGTTCTCGCGGAACGTGGTGAATGAAAAGGTTTGTGCGACATCCTGGCGCGCCCCGATCATCCGGACCGTCCGCTCGATACCGATCCGTCAGACTCGCCGAGGGCGTGCCGGCGGCTCGCCGAGGGTGCGCCGGTGTACCCTGCGCGCATCGGCCCAGCGCCGTTCCCGGCCCGCTTGTGCAATCGCAATGACCCGCAAGGTATTCATCAAGACCCACGGCTGTCAGATGAACGAGTACGACTCGGCGAAGATGCTCGACGTGCTCGCCGACGACGGCCCGGTGGAGTCCACCGACGATCCGGCCCAGGCCGACATCCTGCTGCTGAACACCTGCTCGATCCGCGAGAAGGCCCAGGAGAAGGTGTTCTCCGAGCTGGGGCGCTGGCGTGAGCTGAAGGAGGCGCGAAGCGCGGACGGCCAGCGCACGCTCATCGGTGTCGGGGGATGCGTCGCCAGCCAGGAAGGCGAGGCGATCCAGCAACGCGCGCCGTTCGTGGACGTGGTGTTCGGCCCGCAGACCCTGCACCGGCTGCCGCAGCTGGTCGACGAGGCGGACCGCAAGCGGGGTCCGGTGGTCGACATCAGCTTCCCGGCGATCGAGAAGTTCGACAACCTGCCCGAACCCAAGGCCGACGGCCCGAGCGCATTCGTCTCGATCATCGAGGGGTGCAGCAAGTACTGCAGCTTCTGCGTGGTGCCCTACACCCGCGGCGAGGAGCTCAGCCGTCCGCTGGACGACGTGCTGGCCGAGTGCCTGCTGCTGGCCGAGCAGGGGGTGCGCGAGATCCACCTGCTGGGCCAGAATGTCAATGCCTACCGCGGCGAGGCCGGTCCGGGCGAGCCGCTGGCCGATCTGGCGTTGCTGATCCGCTGCGTGGCGGGGATCGATGGCATCGAGCGCATCCGCTACACCACCTCCCACCCGGTCGAGTTCAGCGACAGCCTGATCGAGGCGCACCGCGACGTGCCCGAGCTGGTCAGCTTCCTGCACCTGCCGGTGCAGTCCGGCTCGGATCGCATCCTGGCGGCCATGAAGCGCGGTCACACCGCGATCGAGTACAAGTCCAAGATCAGGAAGCTGATGCTGGCCGACCCGACGCTGACGCTGTCCTCGGACTTCATCGTCGGCTTCCCGGGCGAGAGCGATGCCGACTTCGACGCCACCATGGCGTTGATCGAGACGGTCGGCTTCGACCACTCGTTCAGCTTCATCTACAGCGCCCGGCCGGGCACACCGGCGGCCAGCCTGGCCGACGACACGCCGATGAGCGTCAAGAAGGCGCGCCTGCAGCACCTGCAGGCCACCATCATCCGGCAGGCGGCTCGCATCAGCGAGGCGATGGTCGGCACCACGGTGGCGGTGCTGGTCGATCGGCTGTCGAGGAAGAGCGATCGGGAGATCAGCGGGCGGACCGAGAACAACCGGGTGGTGAACTTCGCAGGCGATGCTGGCCTGATCGGGCGCTTCGCCCAGGTGCGCATCGTGCAGGCGCTGCCCAACTCGCTGCGCGGCGAGCTGGTCGAGGCCGAAGCGCCACGCCCTGCAGTGCCCCCCGCGGCGAGCGGGATCGAGCGGGCACCCGTGCCCGAGACCGGCCGGGCAGAGCGATGAGCGACGTCGCCGATTTTACCGTCGAGCCCGCGGACAACGACCGACTGGCCACGCTGTGCGGGCAGTTCGACGAGCACCTGAAGCAGATCGAGAAACGACTCGGGGTGCAGATCGGCAACCGCGGCAACCACTTCCGGGTGAGCGGTGAGCCGGATGCCGTGCTGCGCACCCGTCTCCTGCTCGATGAACTCTACGCCATGACCGACAAGCAAGCCGTCACGCCGGACCAGGTTCACCTGGCGCTGCAGGAGGCCTCCATCGACGAGCTGGTCGAGCGCGAGGGCCCGGCCGCCGCCGCGACGGACGCGGCCGGCGCCTCGTTGCCCGATGCGCCGATGGCGGCTGCCGAGAACGCCGCGCGCGTGCTCCAGGCCGGCGGGGTGCAACCCGGAGCGGGTGCCCCCGAGGAGCCGCCACCGTCCTCGGCATCGCGCAGCCTGGAGCTGATCAAGACCCGTCGCGTGACCATCCAGTGCCGCGGCCAGCGCCAGAGCGACTACGTCGGCTCGGTCAAGGAGCGCGACCTGACCTTCGGCATCGGTCCGGCCGGCACCGGCAAGACCTTCCTGGCGGTCGCCTGCGCGGTCGAGGCGCTGGAGGCGGACCGGGTGCAGCGCCTGGTGCTGGTGCGCCCGGCGGTCGAGGCCGGCGAGCGATTGGGCTTTCTGCCCGGCGACATGATGCAGAAGGTCGATCCCTACCTTCGCCCGATCTACGATGCCCTGTACGAGTTCGTCGGTATCGAACGGGTCACCAAGCTGGTGGAGCGCAACGTCATCGAGATCGCGCCGCTGGCCTACATGCGCGGGCGCACGCTCAACCACTCGTTCGTGATCATGGACGAGGCGCAGAACACCACCGTGGAGCAGATGAAGATGTTCCTGACCCGGATCGGGTTCGGCTCGTCGGCGGTGGTCACCGGCGACACCTCGCAGGTGGACCTGCCCAAGCATCAGCTGTCGGGGCTCAAGCATGTGCAGGAGGTGCTGGCCGGCGTCGACGGCATCGGCTTCTGCCGGTTCACCGCCTCGGACGTGGTGCGTCACCCGCTGGTGCAGCGCATCGTGGCGGCCTACGATCGCATCGATGAAGCCGAGGCGGCCGCCGCCGAGGCGCGGTGAACCCCGATCCCGTCGCCGGCCCCATTGCCGGCCCCGTTCCCGGATCCGTTCCCGGATCCGCCCGGCTGTCGCTCGAGCTGTCGTGCGATACCGGATGCCGGTCGGTCGAGGAGGCAGGGGCGTGGCTGCCGGACATCGCCTTCCTGGTGCGTCACGCGGCGCTGGCGCTGCCCCCGGGTCCGGTGCCGACCGTCCCGCCGGGTGCCCCATCGGACGCCATGCGGGAGGTCGCGGGGCAGAGCGTGACCGGCGGGCCGTGCGAGCTGCACTACGAGCTGTCGGTGCGGCTTGTCGGCGAAGCCGAAGGGGCCGAGCTGAACCGCGTGTACCGGGGCGTGGATCGGCCCACCAACGTGTTGAGCTTTGCTTCCGGGCTGCCGCCGCTGGGTGCGCTGTGCGCGCTGGGGGACCTGGTGTTCTGCCCGGACGTCATCGCGCGCGAGGCGCGCGAGCAGGGCAAGGCGCTGTGCGATCACTGGGCCCATCTGGCGGTGCACGGCACCTTGCACCTGTTCGGTCACGACCACCAGGACGATGCGGCGGCCGAGGCCATGGAAGCGCTGGAAATTCGGCTACTATCCGGGGCCGGCATCGCGGACCCCTATCGCGGGACGGCGGACGACCCCGATGAGTGACGAGAGTACCGATCGCGGCAGGCCTGGCGACAAGTCGTCGGGCGACGCCGAGGGCGGATCGGGACGGTCGCTGATGGACCGGCTGGTGCACGCCATCGGTGGCGGGCCGCGCGACCGGGACGAGCTGCTCGAGCTGATCCGCGACGCGCAATCGCGCGAGGTGTTCGATGCCGACACGCTCGGCATGGTCGAGGGCGTGTTCCAGGTCGTCGAGATGCGGGTGCGCGACATCATGATCCCGCGCGGCCAGATGGTGGTGATCGAGCACGAACTGCCGCTCGAGCAGATCCTGCCGCTGATCATCGAGTCCGGCCATTCGCGCTTTCCGGTCATCGACGAGGACAAGGACAACGTGCTGGGCGTGATCCTGGCCAAGGACCTGCTGCGCTATGCCGGCGCTGACGGGGCCGAGCAGTTCCGCATGGAGGACGTGCTGCGCGAGGCCGGCTTCACGCCCGAGTCCAAGCGGGTCAACGTGCTGCTCAAGGAGTTTCGCAGCGCGCGCAATCACATGGCCATCGTGCGCGACGAATACGGCGGGGTGTGCGGCCTGGTCACCATCGAGGACGTGCTCGAGGAGATCGTCGGCGAGATCGACGACGAGCACGACAGCGAGGAGGGCGTGGACATCCGCGATCACGGCGATGGCCGCTACTCGGTGCGCGCGCTGACCCCGATCGAGGACTTCAACGCCGCGCTGGGCACCACCTTCGGCGACGACGAGTTCGACACCATCGGCGGGCTGCTGATGCAGCACATCGGGCACATGCCCAAGGCCGGGGAATGCGCATCGGTGGGCGGCTGCCAGTTCCGGGTGCTGTCGGCGGATTCGCGGCGTCTGCACCTGCTGCAGGTCACCCGCGAGGGGTGAACCGGCGGATCGGGGCGAGAGCGGCGGGTGCGCTCGCGCTGCTCGCGGGCGCAGCGCTGACGCTGTCCTTCGCGCCGTACCAGTGGTGGCCCGTCGCGCCGCTGTCGCTGCTGGCGCTGTACACCTTGCTGGCCGGGCGCACACCGCGTCAGGCGGCCTTCATCGGCTGGTGCTTCGGCATCGGCTACTTCGCTCTGGGGGTGAACTGGGTCTATCACAGCCTGCACCTGTTCGGTGGTGCCGCCTCGCTGTTCGCGATCTTCCTGACCGCGCTGTTCGTGCTGGTGATGACCGCCTTCCCGGCCGCCACCGCCTGGGGCTGGGCCAGGCTACGCCCCACGGGTGCGGGCAAGGGCACGAGTGCCGGCAAGGGCGCCGGACCGGGTGGTGAATCCGGTGCCCTCGATGGTGCCCGGCCGGCACCCGGGGTGCTGGATGCCGGCTGCTTTGCCGGGCTGTGGATCCTGTCCGAGCTGCTGCGCAACGCGATCATGGGCGGCTTCCCGTGGATCCTGATCGGCTACAGCCAGACCACCGGTCCGCTGGGCGGGCTGGCGCCGACGATCGGGGTGTACGGCATCGGCCTGGTCCTGCTGCTGATGACGTTGGTCGCGCCGCTGGTGCTGCGTCCGGGCTCGTCGCCGCGCCAGCGCCTCGTGGCCGCAGCGCTGGTGCTCGGGGGGCTCGGTGCGTCGTGGTGGTCAGGCGCGGCGCGCTTCACCGCGCCGCTGCCCGAGGACATCGGGGTCCGGCTGGCCCAGGCCAGCATTCCCCAGGAGATGAAGTTCAGCCGCGAACGCCTGCAACGATCGCTGGACGATTATCTCGGTCTGACGCTTGCCGATCTGGGGGACGACATCGACCTGGTGGTCTGGCCGGAGACCGCCATCCCGACCGACTTCGACAACGTGCGCCCGTACCTGGCCAGCACCATCCGGGCGCTCGATGCGCGCGGCATCGATGTGCTGGCCGGGGGCTTCGAGCGCGATGGCACCGACAGCTACAACGCGGTGCGCCAGCTGGGCGGCAGCGAACAGGTCTATCGCAAGCGGCACATCGTGCCGTTCGGCGAGTACCTGCCGCTGCGCGGTCTGCTGGAGGTGTTCGACGCCTTCATCGTGGTGCCGGGCTCGGACCTGTCGCGCGGCAGCGGCCCGCACGTGCCGCTGGAGGTGGCCGGCCAATCGGTCGGCGTGTCGATCTGCTACGAGGATGTGTTCGGCGAGGAGATGCGACCGCTGCTGCCGGCCTCCACGCTGCTGGTGAACGTCTCCAACGATGCCTGGTTCGGAGACTCGGCCGCGCCGCATCAGCACGAGCAGAAGGCGCGCATGCGCGCGCGCGAGATGGGACGCCCGATGGTGCGGGTGACCAATACCGGCGTCTCCTCGGCGATCACCTATCAGGGCGAGATCATCGATCGCATCCCGCAAGGGGTGGTCGCGGCGCTGGATGTGCGGATCGTGCCGCGCACCGGCACCACGCCCTACGTGCGCCTGGGCAATTGGCCGGTGCTGCTGCTGGCCTCAGGGTGGGTCCTGCTGGTGGCCGGGCGTCGCTTCAGCGCGGCCCGGCGCGCCGCCTAGTCGCTGTCTTGGTCGCTGTCTGGGCCGCTGTCCTGGCCGCTCGCTTGCCCGCCCGCTTGCCCGCCCGCAGGGCCGCCAGGCCGTGCAGCAGCCAGCGCACCCGTCGGTGCCGGGAGCCCAGGTGTCGCTTGACGGTGGTGCGTTGCTGGTCGAGGCAGCCGCGATACAGCGCCACCGCCGGATCGGCGCAGGAGTCGATCCGAAGCCCGTGCCGCAATGCCTGGGCAGCCACGTCCAGCAACAGCAGGCGACCGGGCGAGAACTGGCTCGACGCCTCGTCGTAGCCGCTCTTGTACAGCAGGATCTCGCCATCGTTGATCAGGCCGAACTGCGCGGCGACCGGTCGCTCGCCCGCGTAGGCGATCGCGAGCAACAGACGTGCCTGTCCGGCGGCGTGTTCGATCAGCGTGTCCACGAATCGCTCCAGCGCCTCCGACTGGGCGATCGCCGAGCCGCGGCGCCCCTTCCAGCCGTCCGTCTCCAGCTGCAGCAGCGCTTCGCGCCAGCGTTGCAGCCGGGCGGTCGACGGGCTCGACGATCCGGGCGTGTCCGCGGTGCCCGGGGTCGGAGCGAACCGATGCGCGCCGATCACCCCCTCGCAGCACCAGGCCCCGTGCCGATCGGTCAGACGGCGTCGCTTGCGACGGTCGGTGGCGCGCGTGCGCGCCGAGCACAAGCCACACAGGTAGTCATCATGGCGTGACGCGAGCGTAGCAATCGGGCATGCCCTGCGCTGACGCCCGGCGGGCGCTACAGTACGCCGCCTTGCCTCCGGTTCCAGACCTGCCCATGGACACACCCGACGACCTGCGCTTCGCCGCCACCCACGAGTGGGTCCGGGTCGAGGAGGACGGCACGCTGACCGTCGGCATCAGCCACCATGCGCAGGAGGAACTGGGCGATCTGGTGTTCGTGGAGACGCCGGCGATCGACAGCGAGGTCGAAGCCGGGGCCAGCGTCGCGGTGGTCGAGTCGGTCAAGGCGGCCTCGGATGTCCATGCGCCGCTGGAGGGACGCATCATCGATGCGAACGGCGCCCTGAGCGACGATCCGGAGCTGGTCAATACCGATCCCTATGGCGCGGGTTGGCTGTTTCGCCTGTCGGTGGCGGACGTGGACGAGGTCGAGCAGCTGATGAGTGCGGACGACTACGACGCAGCGGTGGCCCCCGAGGATGAAGAGGACTGATCGGCGCCGTTCGACGAGAGCTTCGCCACAGGGCCTGCTACAGGGTCTGCTGCAGGACCCGCTAAAGGGCGTGTTGCAGCAAGCTCTCGTAGTACGGCCGACAGGTCCGGGCGACGTGTTGCTGCAACGCGTCCAGCTCGATGGGTTCCATCGCGACGGCGGGCGGTGCGGCGAAACCGGTCGATCGATTCACCGCATCGTACCAATGCGCGCCCCACACCCCGTCGCTGGCGCGGGCACCGCTGGGCCAGCGCAGCATGCGCTCATCGAACTCGACCGCCAGGCGGATGCACAACGCGCGTAGCTGCCCGGCCGGATCGGCCAGGAAACGGGCGCTGTCGATGACCGGCGGCGCCGTGCCGTGCAGCGTGGCGATCGCATCGAACAGCGCCGCCTGCTGCGGGTAGCCCAGATCGGCAGGTGTGCCGCCCTTGCGCTTTTGCGCGTACGAGGCGACCACCGGCTCGGGCGCGCGGATCAGGAAGGCATGGGACAGGCCAGCCAGCCAGTCGGTGGTGAAGTCCGGTTGCCAGTGGGTGGTGATGTGCTTCTGGTAGGACAGCCCGCTGGTCGGTGGGCGGGAGATACGCTTCACCACTCGCCGCCAATCGGTGTCGCCGGCGGCGATCACCGCCTCGCGCATCGGATGATCGATGCCGGTGGCGTGCAGGAAGTGTGCGTAGAACGGCTCGTCGATCACGGTGGTGTCGGCGCGGTTCTCCCAGGCGCGCATCATCGCGGTGGACAGGTTGCGCGGGCCCGACCACATCGCGATGCAGCGACCGGCGCTCACCGACGGCGCTCGGCCGACGCCCACCGAGCGAGCGCCCACCGTCGTGCCGGGTGTCGTGCCGCGTGCCGTGCCAGGTGCCGTGCCAGGTGCCGTGCCGCGTGCCGTGCCGCGTGCCGTGATCAGGCGGCGCGCTCGGCGGCCATGATCGCCAGCGATTCGTCCGCCGCGGCGACGGTTGCGTCGATGTCCTCGCGGGTGTGGGCGGCGCTGGTGAAGCCTGCCTCGAAGGCCGACGGGGCCAGCCACATGCCGCGCTCGAGCATCAGGTGGAAGAAGCGCTTGAACGCCTCGCTGTCGCAGGCCATGACCTCGTCGAACGAGTCGACCGATTCGGCATCGCTGAAGAACAGCCCGAACATGCCGCCGGCGTGCGCGCCGCACATCGGGATGCCGTGACGCTGGGCGGCGGCCAGGACGCCTTCCACCAGTCGGCCGGTCATGGTGCCCAGGCGCTCGTGGAAGCCGGGCTCGCACAGCAGCTCCAGCGTCTTGATGCCGGCGGTCATGGCGATCGGGTTGCCCGACAGCGTGCCGGCCTGGTACACCGGACCGACCGGGGCGACCACGTCCATGATGTCGCGCCGACCGCCGAAGGCCCCCACCGGCATGCCGCCGCCGATGATCTTGCCCAGGGTGGTCAGGTCCGGGGTCACGCCCAGGTACTCCTGCACGCCGCCGCGCGCGACGCGAAAACCGGTCATGACCTCATCGAAGATCAGCACCGCACCGTGCTCGGTGCACAGGCGCCGCAGCGTGGGCAGGAAATCCTCGACCGGCTGCACGAAGTTCATGTTGCCGGCGATCGGCTCCACGATCACGCCGGCGATGGTGTCGCCACGTTCGGCGAAGAACGCCTCCAGCGCGGCGGTGTCGTTGAACGGCAGGGTGAGGGTGTGCTTGGCCACGTCGGCCGGTATGCCCGGCGAGCTCGGTACGCCCAGCGTCAGCGCGCCGGAGCCGGCCTTGACCAGCAAGGCGTCCGAATGCCCGTGGTAGCAGCCTTCGAACTTCAGGATGTCCTCGCGGCCGGTGAAGCCGCGCGCCACGCGCAGCGCGCTCATGGTGGCCTCGGTGCCGGAGCTGCACATGCGCACCGATTCGATCGACGGCACGATCTCGCAGATGAGTTCGGCCATGCGGATCTCCAGCGCGGTCGGGGCGCCGAACGACAGCCCGCTCAGCGCCGCCTCGCGCACCGCCTCGATCACGTCCGGATGGGCGTGCCCCAGCACCATCGGCCCCCACGAGCCGACGTAGTCGATGTAGTCGTGCCCTTCGGTGTCGGTGACGCGGGCGCCGCTGGCACGGGCCACGAAGACCGGGGTGCCACCGACCGAGCCGAAGGCGCGGACCGGCGAGTTGACACCGCCCGGGATCACCCGGCGGGCGGACTTGAACAGGGAGGCGGAATCGGTGGCGGGCACGGCGGCGGCTTCCGGTAGGGTCGGGGAGGGCGTGGAGTCTACGTCAAGCCACGCAGGCGCTCGGCAAGGCGGCGGCTCTGCGACAATGTGGGGACGCATCTACCGCCGACGACCCCATGCCCCTCAAGAAATACCTGTGCAGCGTGTGTGGCCTGATCTACGACGAGCAGGCGGGCTGGCCCGATGACGGCCTGCCACCGGGCACGCGCTGGGACGATGTCCCGATGACCTGGGCCTGTCCCGATTGCGGGGCTCTGAAGGGCGATTTCGACATGCTGGAGATCGATCGATGAGCACGAGCACCGAATCCGGACGCCGCACGGGCACCACGCTGACCCAGTTCATCATCGAGCAGGGGCGGCTGCACCGCGAGTCGCGCGGCGCCTTCACGGCGCTGCTCAATGATGTCGCCACCGCCTGCAAGCGGCTGTCGAACCTGGTGCGCCGCGGTGAGCTGGCCGGCGTGCTGGGCGCTGCCGGGCAGGCCAACGTGCAGGGCGAGGACCAGAAGAAGCTGGACGTGATCGCCAACGAGGTGTTCATCGAATCGCTGGAGCGCTCCGGGCACCTGGGTGCGATCGCCAGCGAGGAGATGGACCATCATTACCCGATTCCGTCGGCCTATCCGCGCGGTGACTACCTGCTGGCCTTCGATCCGCTGGACGGCTCCTCCAACATCGACGTCAACGGCGCCACCGGCACGATCTTCTCGATCACCCGCTGCGACGCGCACAGCGTGCCCGATGACGCAAGCTTCCTGCAGCGTGGACGCGAGCAGGTGTGCGCCGGCTACTGCCTGTACAGCTCGGCCTCCATGTTGGTGCTGAGCACCGGCGATGGGGTCCACGGCTTCACGCTGGACAATGCCAGCGGCGAGTTCCTGCTGACCCACCCGGACATGCGCGTGCCCGAGACCACCGACGAGTTCGCCATCAACGCCGCCTACCGACGGCATTGGCACGCGCCGGTGAAGACCTACATCGATGAGTGCCTGGCCGGGCGGGACGGCCCGCGCGGCAAGGACTTCAACATGCGCTGGGCCGGCTCCATGGTCGGTGACGTGCACCGGCTGCTGTGCCGAGGTGGGGTCTTTCTCTACCCGATGGATCGAAGGCTGGAAGCGGCCGGCAAGCAGGGCAAGCTGCGCCTGCTGTACGAAGCCAATCCGATGGCGATGCTGATCGAGCAGGCCGGTGGGCTGGCGCACACCGGCAGCCAGGCGATCCTGGATCTGGTGCCGCGTGAGCTGCACCAGCGCGTGCCGGTGATCCTGGGCGCCCGCGAGGAGGTCGAGCGGCTGGTGGCCCTGCACGATGGCTGAGCGGACGGTGCCGTTCTGGGAGGACACCGCGCTCGAGGCGATGAGCGATGCGCAGTGGGAGTCGCTGTGCGATGGCTGCGGACGGTGCTGTCTGCAGAAGCTGGAGGACGAGGATACCGGCGAGGTGCACTTCACCCGTGTCGCCTGCCGCGAGCTGAACCCGCGCACCGCGCGCTGCCGCCACTACCCGACCCGTTTCGAGCGGGTGCCGGATTGCCTGGCCGTGCGGCCGCTCAGTGCCGAGAAGCTCGGTTGGCTGCCATCCAGTTGCGCCTACCGGCGGCTGGCCGAAGGACGTGGATTGGCCGACTGGCACCCGTTGATCAGCGGCACCCGGCGCAGCGTCATCGAGGCTGGCGTGTCGGTCAGCGGGAACACCCTGTCCGAGACCACCGTGCCGCTGCACCGCTGGCCACAGCATGTGATCGAGATGGACTGAAGTTCGCGAAGGGAAGGCGGGCGTAAGGATACGCGGACCCCAGATCGTGCGGAAGCTCGGATGCACAGAGTTCACACTTTGAATGTGAATTTCATGAGTTGGCGTGGATGTCCAACTAATTTTCTGGAATTGAAGTATTTGCGTTTCGGCCAAGGACCCGTGTGCTTTACTGACCTCGTGGAGAGGTAATTGCTGGCACCTCGACGCCCATCCCTTGTCGCCTTCTGGAGTGCAGGCATGTCCCAACCCGCAACAGTCATGACGGACCCGTCGCCCTCGGGCGCCGAGCGGCGCGAGCGGCTCGACCACACGATCGAGTCGTTGACGAAGCTACGTCAGGACGTCGTCGTCGCCTATTGCCGGTTGGCCGGCGTGAGCTCCTTCGATCGGCGCGACAGCGAAGAGCATCGCATCGAGCCCGACGCGCTGCGCGCGTTCTGCCAGATCATGGTCGACTACACCGCCATGGGTCACTTCGAGGTCTACCAGCGCATCATCGAAGGCAAGGAGCGCCGGCGCACGGTGAAGGAGGCCGCGGCACAGGTGTATCCCGCGATCGCCGAGACCACCGACTGGCTTGTCGATTTCAATGACAAGTATGATGCGTTCGATGGCACCGACGACGACATGGACATGCTGGCCGGCGATCTTTCGCGTCTGGGCGAGATCATCACCGTGCGCGGCGAGCTCGAGGATCAGATCCTGGAGGCGCTGCGCGGCTGAGAGCCGCCGGCCGGCCATCGGCCGGTGAGCGTGCTGCGCCTGCGCCGCCGCGAAGAGCGGCGGGTGCTTGCCGGCCACGATTGGGTCTTCTCCAACGAGATCGACACCGCGGCCACCCCGTTGAAGGGGCTCGAGCCGGGTGCGGACGTCGTGCTCGAGTCCAGCGAGGGGCGTTTCCTGGCGCATGGGTTCGCCAATCCCGCCTCGCTGATCGCGGTGCGCCTGACCGGACGGCGTCGCAACCATCCGTTCGATGACGGCGCGCTGATGGCGCGTCTGCGCAGTGCGCAGACCTTGCGCGAGCAACGTTACGGCGCCCCCTTCTACCGCTGGGTGTATGGCGAGTCGGACGGTCTGCCCGGGCTGGTGGTCGATCGCTACGAGGATGTGGCGGTGGTGCAGGTCAGCAGCGCCGGCATGGAGCGCCGGCTGGACACCATCGTCGATGCCCTGGTCTCGCTCGGCGAGCTGTCGGCGGTGCTGCTGCGCAACGATGCCGGGCCGCGCGAGCTGGAAGGCTTGCCGCTGTATCGACGCTGGGCGCACGGCGAGGAGCGTCAGACGCTGCACGTGCTCGAGAACGGTCTGGCGTTCCAGGTACCGACCGAAACCTCCCAGAAGACCGGCTGGTTCTACGATCACCGCGACAGTCGTCAGGCGCTGCGCAGCTGGTGCGACGGCGCTCGCGTGCTCGACCTGTACAGCTACGCCGGTGCCTTCGCCCTCAACGCGATCGAAGGCGGGGCGCGCGAGGTGGTGGCCATCGACAGCTCCGCCCCGGCGATCGCCTCGCTGCAGGCGAACGCCGAACGCCAGGGCGTGGCCGAGCGCATCGATGCCCGTACCGATGATGTGGTCGAGGCGATGCGAGGCCTGGGTGAAGCCGACGAGCGCTTCGAGGTGATCGTGCTGGATCCGCCGGCGTTCGTGAAGCGCAAGAAGGATCGAGAAGCGGGGTTGCGACACTACGCGTTGAACCACAAGCTGGCGCTGCGGCTGCTGGTGCCCGGTGGCATCCTGCTCAGCGCCTCGTGTTCCCAGCCGATCGACCAGGCAACGCTGCTGGGCACGTCCAGGAAGAGTCTGCCGCGCGAGCGCGAGCGCCTCCAGGTGCTGTCGCCGATCGCCCAGGCGGCCGATCACCCGGTGCACGCCGCGATGCCCGAGACCGCCTACCTGACCGGCGCGATCACCCGCGTCGTCTGATCGCTCACAGAACGGCTCGACGGAGCAGCGCCACGCCCATGTTGCAGTATCCGAACATCGATCCGGTGGCCTTCTCGCTCGGGCCGCTCACCGTGCACTGGTACGGCATCACCTACCTGATCGCCTTTCTGGCCGGCTGGTGGCTGGCCAAGCAGCGCGCCACCAGGGCAGGCTCCGGCTGGCACCCCGACGAGATCGGCGATGCGGTGTTTTACATCGTCGTGGGGGTCATTGCCGGCGGCAAGATCGGCTCCTTGCTGTTCTACCAGGGCGCCGAGCTGATGGCCGATCCGCTGGGGACGCTGAACCCGTTCGGCGGCAGCGGTTGGCGCGGCATGAGCTTTCACGGCGGCTTCGTCGGGGTGCTGATCGCGTTCTGGTTGTACGGGCGTCGTACCGGACGCACCTTCTTCCAGGTGGCCGACTTCTTCACGCCGGCCTTCCCGATCGGGCTGGGTGCCGGGCGCATCGGCAACTTCATCAATGGCGAGCTGTACGGGCGCGTCACCGATGTGCCTTGGGGGATGGTGTTCCCGCACGCCGGCCCCGAGCCGCGCCATCCCAACCAGCTGTACCAGTTCTTCTTCGAAGGCGTGGTGCTGTTCTGCGTGATCTGGTGGTTCAGCTCGAAGCCGCGCCCGCGCATGACGGTCTCCGGGCTGTTCGTCGCAGGCTACGGCCTGTACCGCTTCGGCATCGAATTCGTGCGCCAGCCGGACAGCCATCTCGGCTTCGTGGCCTTCGACTGGTTGACGATGGGCCAGCTGCTGTCGTTCCCGATGATCCTGGCCGGCATCGCGATGATCGTGATCGGCTACCGGCGCGGGATCATGGATCAGCCGACCACGCTGCCGGCCGAGGTGCAGGCGCAGTACGAGGAGCAAGCTGCGCAAGCGCACACACCGGGCAAGGCCGGCCAGGGCGGCCGAGGCGGCAAGGTCGGCAAGGGCGGCCAGGGCGGAAAGCGGTGACGCCCTATCTGCAGCTGATGCAGCACATCCTGGATCACGGCGTCGACCGCGGGGACCGTACCGGCACCGGCACCCGCGCGGTGTTCGGTCACCAGATGCGTTTCGATCTGGCGGCAGGCTTTCCGCTGCTGACCACCAAGAAGGTGCATCTTCGCTCCATCGTGCACGAGCTGCTGTGGTTCGTCGCCGGGGACACCAACGTCGGCTACCTGCAGGACGACGGGGTTTTTCCGGCATAGCGAAATGGATCGATGAACTGCTAGGTCCGTCCGCGCTGGGAAGATCGCCGGTCCCTGTCTGATAGTGCTATTGTCGATGAACGGAAGCCCCGCTCGACGACAGGAAGCGCCAGCATGAGACATCCGGAATACCAGTACCTGGACCTGATGGAGCAGGTGCTCGAGCGCGGTGACGAGCGCATCGATCGCACCGGCGTCGGCACGCGCTCGATCTTCGGCGCCCTGTTGCGGTTCGACCTGTCGGACGGCACCGTGCCGATCCTGACCACCAAGCGCGTTTACTGGAAGACCGCGGTCAAGGAAATGCTGTGGTTCCTGACCGGCGGCACGAACATTCGGGAACTGCTGCAGGACAACGTGCGGATCTGGACCGATTGGCCGCTGGCCAGTTATCGGAAGGAGATGGGCGAGGACATTCCCCAAGAGGCATTCGAGCGCCGCATCCTCGAGGACGATGTGTTCGCCAAGCGTTGGGGCGAACTCGGTCCGGTATACGGAAAGCAGTGGAGGCGTTGGCTGGGGCCGGACGGTCGCGAGCATGACCAGATTGCCGATCTGATTCGAACACTTCGCGAAAACCCGACAAGCCGTCGAATGCTGTTCCACGGTTGGAATGTTGCCGAGCTAGGCGAGATGGCATTGCCGCCGTGCCACATGGTCTATCAGTATCACGTGACGTCGGACGGGAAGCTGAATTGCCTGTTACTCCAGAGGTCCGTTGATTTGTTCATCGGGGCGAGCTTCAACTACACCGAGGCCGTCGCCCTGCAACTCATGATTGCGCAACAAGCCAACCTTGTACCCGGCGAATTCGTCTGGGTGGGTGGTGACGTTCACCTGTACCTGAATCATCTTGATCAGGCCCGCGAACAGCTCTCTCGCAAACCTCGCCCGTTCCCGACGATGAAACTCGTCCGGCAGGCAGCGAGCATCGATGACTATCGCATCGAGGATTTCGAGGTGCAGGGCTACTCGCCTCACGACGCGATCAAGGCGGACATCGCGGTCTAGGCAGGCCCGGGATGGCCGCTTCGACCAAATCCCTTTCGCGGGTCGGCATCGTGCGCGGCACGTTGAGCGAAGCGAGATTGTGCGCCTTGCTCGACAACGATCGCGAGACGGATGGCGTCGTCACGTCCCGAGGCGGCAAGATCAGTCGCAAGCACTACGCGCAATTACTCGGATGCGTACCGAGTGCATTGGGTCGATTCGGAGACGTGTTCGCCCGGTACGAACGTGAACTGGGTGTCGTGACCGGGCCCATGCGTCATCTTCCCGAGATGCGTGCATGGCTGGAAGATGCGTACGAGGCGCAGGAGCTGGGCCTGCGCGACGGCAAGGTGGATCGCCTTGCCTTCATGGCGCACTTCGAACTGCGGGGCGGCACATTCATCACGCGTCACCCACCCATTCGCGCATTGTTCGAGACGTTGGACGAGCGTGCCGCGAGTGAGGGTTACCAGCCGATCGAGAGACAGACGGAGCTGAAACGCTTTCAGGCTGCGCTGGCGGGACAGCCGGCTCTCGACAAGGACCGGCTGACCATCAATCTCGTCGAGCTTGCGAAGGTGACTCGAATTTCGAAGGCCCGCTTTCACCATCAACCGTTCGCCGAAGCCTTGGCAGTACAGCAGTTGAAGATCCGGACCACGGCGGAGGCGAGCAGAATCGATCCGTATGTGCACGGTCGAGTGTTTCCGTTCAGCGAATTGTCTGCGCTGTGGCCGACACCGTTCCTGAAGCGCGTGGGAATCCGTTTCAAGCAGATCGTTTCGAGTCTAGCGCAAGCGAGTGCGAAGCCAGCCTATCTGAAGCTTTTTCGCGCGCTCGAATGGATCGGTGCGAGCCAAGATCCGCATTGCCGGGCGGTAGTGATAGAGGCCAGGAAGGACGGGCGAGTGCGATCCACAGGTAAGTGGGAGGACGCACTGTTCGCCTATCGGGATCATCTGATCACCAGCGCCGCGACCGCCAGTTCGGTGGACAGCACCATCAAGGGGCTGCGCGGAATGCTCGCAGGACTTGCGTCCGGTGGCGTGGTGCCCGCGACGTCGGTGCCGCTGCCAGGCATCAAGAATGCCCGACGCCGAGGCGGCCACCTGCGTAGCGTCATCGAGACAAGCGCCGTCGACGGGGAGGACGCCGAGCCCGACTATGCTGCGTTCGTACGCGATCTCTATTCCGGTGTTCTCAGGAACTCGGGTACAGATATCGGGAAGGGCGAGTCTGACCACTTCATCGACGGTCTTGCCATCGAATTGAGGGCTGTCGGGCACCTGCCCGACGATCCTGCGGCAGCCGTTCGTCTTGGGCTGGAGCGTCGTCTCGATGAACTTCGATCGTGCGCATCGGCGATCGTCGAAGAAGCCATCGAGGCGCATCGGCGTGGAAGCGAGCTGCTTGCTCAAGCGCGAATCGATGGGGCTGAATTCGAGCGCGCCTATCTCGGCGATGCGCTCGGCTCGGACGACAGGACTCGACTCGTTCGGAGCCTCTTTCCATCTCCTGTGGATTCGACCGAAGAACAGGTGGAGCAGGGCTGCGCGAACCTCCTGAGTCTCGTCCGCCAGCGGCATGACGGCATCCTGCCGCTGAGTGGTACCGGAAGGACCGGGCCGTACGGGCAATTCTTCGCCAAGCGCTATCTGGCGTACGGAGGACTGAGGAACCTCGAGCCCATGCTTCACCCCGATCCGAACGCGGTCGGTGCGGTCCTGACGCTCTATCTTCTAGAGAGCGACGCGAACGTGAGCGTCGGTCGAACACTCGATCGCGATTGCATCGAGGACAGCGATCTCGGGGATCATCGCCGCATCACCGCGCACAAGGCGCGAGCCAAGGGCAAGCCGATCATCGTCGACCTGCCGGAATCCTCACCGGCCGTGCGAGCCATGGATTGGTTGCTGTCAGCCAACGGCACCCTGCATGCTGCCGCGAAGGGTGATCGTGACAGGCTGTTCCTGATGCGGATCGGCAGTCGCGTCCAGCTGATGACACCTCACTGGTACACGAACTGGTTCAAGCGCTTCGCCGCATCGGCACCGGGTCTCGAAGGCGTCGGCCTCGTTCCGAACATGCTTCGTCCGAGCGTGCTGCTGCACGCCTCCCTCTCCAATGATGGACGCCTTGCGACCGGCATGGCGATCGGGCAGCACGGTACGGCGGTCACGCAGGGCTACCAGCAGAAATGGCCCACTCGGCTCCTGTACGACGAGAACGTGCGGCGCTTCCATGCGGCATTCGAAACGCTGGTGATGTCGGGCGTCGAGGATGCCGCGTCGAAGCTGGGTATCACCGCCGAACAGTTCGAGTCTCGCCTGGGCGAGTTGCGGGCGACGGGACTTGGAACGTTCTGCCGGAACCAGCAAGGTCGGCCGGGCGAGACCGGCGGCACGTGCTCGACGCTCGATTGCTGGAACGATTGCCCGAACCTACTCATCGTGGCCGAGGTGAACGCCATCGCCTCCCTGCAGTTGTGGCAGGCGTCCCTCCGAGCCGTGCAGCCCGAGTGGGAGCGCGACCGGCCCGAACGGTGGGACCAGGTCTGGCTTCCCTGGCTCTGCCTGACGGACGTCGTCGAGGAGAAGATGGGACGCGGACCCCTGATCAAGGTCTGGAACGCTGCGAGGCGACGCGCCACCGAACTCTCTGCCCAGCCGGGCTATGTCCCACCGAAGCCCTGGTAAACGCATGAGTATTCAGCACGCCATTCGGCTTCCGTCCGCTGCGCCGACCGTTCCCGGCATCGACGACGAGAGGCGAGCGCACTGGTTGCTCAGCGCCTACACCGATCCCGTCTGGAACACCACCAGCTCCGGCGACCCGGGCAGGGCGGCGACCATCGATTTCCGCACCATGCTTGCAGACGGGCGGCAGTTGATCGATGCGGACAGACTCTGCGCGACCGTGAAGGAGTACGCCTGGTGGGTGCGCGACGCCCGGTACAGCCGTATCGACGATGCCGTTACCCACTCGATCATGGTGAGGAACCTGATGAACGTCGCGCACGCACTGAGCCTGCGCAAGATCTGGACGTTCGCGCATTTGCAGCCCTATGACCTGGAACAGTTGATCGAGGAATGCCGCTACGGCGCCGATGCGATCCTGCACGCATCGGAACGGGTAGAGGCGTACCTGCAGGAGCTGCAGGCCGATCACGACATCGATCCGAAGCCTTTCGGCGGTCTGCCCCGGTATTCGAGGCCCGGATCGGAAGCGCCGAGCAACAGGGTGGAATCGGGGCCGATCGTGTCGGCCTGCCATCTGCCGGCCAGTGCAGGCAAGTTGCCGCGCGTTGCAGCGCTGATCGCCCGTGCGGCAACGGCCAACGGACTGAAGGCTCGGTCGGGCAACACCACCGGCGAGGTCGCCTTGCTGTCGAACGTGACCGTTCAGGCGCTTCAGCGCTCGCTCGATCCGCTCGAGCAGCTTTACGCGATGCGACGTCAGATCAAGGCGGACACGATCGGGTTTCGGCCATTTTCGCAAGGGGCGGCACGCGTTGCCGCCGTCAAGGGCGTCGGCGTCGAACGCACACCGATACCGCCGCCCAAGCTCGCATTGCATCTGTTCGAACAGTCGGCGCGCTGGGTGTTCGAGCATGAACCGACCGCCGTGGCCGCCATGACCGCCGGTGATGCGGATCGGACCGAGGTCGTGCGCACGGCCACGGCCTGCTGGATCCTGATCGCCGCGTTCAGTGCGCGCCGCGCCGGCGAGATCGACGACCTGCGCGAAGGGTGCCTGCGTGGCGACGACGCGTCGGGTTGGTGGCTGCACGTCTACATCGAGAAGACGCTGCAGAGAAAGGAATGGATTCCGGTGCCCGGCTTGGTGGCGCGCGCTGCCGAGACGATGTCGTCGATCAGTGCGAAGGCTCGGCAGGAGACGGGCACCGATCGATTGTTCCAGTGGCAACGGTCCGACGGCAAGGTCGGTCGACTCGACATCAGTCGCCATCTGGATACCTTCGCGGCCACCGTGAAGGTGCCCCTGCACGGTCCCCGAGGCAAGCCGGCCGTGGAATGGCACTGGCACCCTCACCAGTTCCGCCGCTTCTTCGCGGTGCTGTACTTCTACCGGTTCGAAGGGGCGACGATCGAGGTGCTGTCGCACCACCTCAGGCACTTCAACCTGGAGATGACGAAACGCTACGTCACTCAGGATCCGGAGGTCGCCGCCCTGTGGACGGATGTCGAATGGGGCTATGCCGGCCACGTGGCGCGATCGATCGTTGCCGGCGAGCGGTCGGTGTCCGGTGCGGCCGGGGAGCGCTTGAAGAAGGCTGGACGGCGCCTCATCGACATCTTCCGGCGCCGACTGCAGGTCGCCTCGCCCGAACGCGTGGGGGCGAGCCTCGCGCTCGTCATGCAACGGCAGGGAATGTTGCTGACACCCAAGCCCTGGGTCACTTGCTCGTGCCCAGGAACGCGCGACGCGTCGGCGAAGGCTGCATGTCGGCACGGTTCGCCGGACCGCGCGGAGGCAGTCGGCCCCGACTTCGCCCGTGCAGGCCCGTCTGTTTGCGCTTCCTGTCCTCACGCCATCACCGAGGGCGCGCGCCGTTCCGTGCTCGACGCCGAAGTAACTCACCTCGAAGCCGTTGCTGCTTCCGAGGCGCGACAGGGCACCCTGTTCGGAGCGTTGGAGAGTGCTCGCGTGATCGAGCTGACGCAGGTGCGGGACGTGCGTTACGCGAAGGCGACGCCGCTTGCGGCGACGGCGTTCGACGAGGAGAAGCCATGAGCGGCTCGCACTCCAGCGTGACCGACCTCGTCGCTGGAGCCGTGTCCAGGCGACAGACCGTCGAGCAGCGGATCGAACGACGGCTGGAGGTGCTTCGCGGATGGCTTCGCGACGGCGTTCCTGCAGGCGAGTCCATTCCCGCGAGTCTGAAGGCGGCACGCGTGTGGGAGAACGCCGAACTCGGCATCCTGCCCATCGCATCGCCCAACGAATTCACCACCACCCATCACCTTCACGGCAACCGCGTTCGCGACATCGGCGGACTCCTCACCGAGCTGAAGAAGCGGTTCGACCGGCCGACGGTTGCGTCGTCGCCGAGGTCCTCTGCAGCGGCTGCCAAGTTCGACCGCAAGGCCTTCGAGAGACAGCTGGAGGCTGCCGTGTCGCAGTGGCACATCGAACGCAGCCAGCGGCTCCACGAGAAGCGACGGGCCGACGCGGCGGAGGCCCGCAGCCTGCTGCTGCTCGAGGAGAATGCTCGGAAGGACGCACTCATCGCCGATCTGCAGCGTCAGCTCGCGTTGCATCACGGCCTGCGGGTGGTGGAATGAGATTCGCCGACATCGACAACATCTGGACGGTCGATCTCTCCGCCCTGTCCAACGCCGACCGAGGCTGCGTGTACTTCGAGCGCGCGAAGCAGGTGATTCGCGAGTCACTTGCCGACCCTCTGGAGCGTGAACGAGCCCTGCAGGGCCGGCGCTTTCGACGTGCGTATCTCGTCGAGAAGATCGGCTGCCGTCCCGCCGTCACTACGCAGAATCCGAAGATCAGGGCGCTGCTGATCGTCACGGATCTGCACCTCGAGCAGGAGATGGCAAGCGGGGAGGTTGTCAAGCGACCCTCGTCGGCAGGCCGTGCCGCACGCTCGTTCTTCAAGAAGGGAGAAGGCCGGGATCAGACGGCCGGCCCGGATTTCGCGCGTGGGCTGATCGTCGAGACTGATGCGAGCTGCAAGCTTGGCGGCCAGCCGTGGCCCGGCATTCCGACGCTGCTGTGGCCCGACGGCATCGACGAAGCCGCGTCGGACTGGTTCCGCACCCTGGTGGTCGACCACGGTATCGCAACCAGCAGCGCGCGCGAGTATGCCAAGACCCTGCGCCCGTTCCTGCGCTTCTGCCGCGAGCGCGGCCGGGCGTGGGAGTCGGTCGATGACGAGTTCCTGATCCTGTGGCGCGAGCACCTGCGTCGCGGGCAGGAGGTCTCCGTCGGACGTGTCAACGCTTCGCTGAAGACGGTCTTCGCGTTCTACCGCTGGGCGGAGGAGAACAAGCGCATTCGCTTCCAGGTCGGCATCTACGGACCGGACGAGCTCCCCGAAACCGCTGAGCGCATTGTGTTCCCCATCAGTGCGACGCGCAGCTACACGAAGGGCCGCCACGGTCGTGTCCACGGAGGCTGGACGACGCCGCTGACGATCAGCGAGCCGAGCCAGGTGGCGGGCCTTCGCCACACGCCGACCGAAGACGAGATACGAGAGCTGCACGACGTCGTGGCCGGGCGCGTGCACGGCGAGCGGGACTCGCTCATGTTCTCCTGGGCGGAGGAGGCGGGACCACGGCGTGCCGAGCTCATGCGACTGGGCAAGTCGCACATGCCCTCCACCGATCAGCTCGCCGATCTGATCGAGCGCGACGAACCCTGGCTCGTCGCGATCAAGCGGAAGGGCGGTATGACAAAGCCGCTGAACGCTCCGGCGGATTTGATCGTCCGGACGCTCGACTTCATCCAGTTCGAGCGACGCGAGACCGTCGAGCGCTGCCTGAAAACGATCACGGGCTACCGTGAACCCGACGAGATCTTCCTGTCCGGCACGACCGGCATGGCGCTGCATCCTGACAGCGTAACGTCGATCGGCCGCCGGGCCTTTCGGCAGGCGGGGATCGAGCGGGCCAACATCCATCGGCTGCGTGCGCGCTATGCGGTGCGCACGATCGAGACGTTGGTCGATGCCGTGTTTGCAGGTGAGGTGGTCGGGCCGGCGTCGAGCTGGATCGAGACGATCTTGATCAAGGCGGCCGAGGCGATGGGGCATTCGGATCCGCGGTCGCTTCGGCCGTATCTGACCTACGTGCTCAACCGGCGCATTCAGACTGCCGACGCGACGAAGGCACGAAAGCTGACCTCGCGCCTGCGTCAGCTTGAGCTTCACGAGTGCACGCTTGTACGGCGTCTGGATCGGCACCAGGAACTCAGTCGTGCCGCGCGCCAAATGCAAGCAGGGGAAAACGCCGAGGCTGCGTCGGCTCTGAGAAAAATCGCCGACCAGCTCGACTGATAAAACAGCAGCGCGCCTCGAAACCGATTGTCAAGGGCCGCTGTTCCCCACCTCCGGCCGCGGCCTACGAAGCGATTTGCTCGAGCAGCGAGCGACGTTCCGCCGAGCCGCGATCGCCATGGTCGAACGGCGCGCGGCGGCGGCAGTCGCCCCGCGCGAGATCTCCAATCACTCGTTCCGCGGCACCGGCATCACCGGGTACCTGCGCGCCGAGGGCGACCTCGAGACCGCCGCACGCATCGCCGGGCGCTTCTTGACCCTTACCGCCTAGCTCTACAACCGGACCGACGATGCGCTCTCGCTCGAAGGGATCGAGCGCATCCACATCTGACGCTCCCGAGACGCCGACATCTACGCCGGAAGGCTCTGCTATTGGCTGCCAATGATGCGCGCACACGTCATCGTTGTTGTCATCCAACGAGTGTTGACGGGCCGCTCTGACGTGGTTAACGTGCTTTCCGCTGCCCGCGACGATGGCGTCGTCGCACCGCTTTTGGCCGCGTGGCCTGTCCTCAAGACGGGTCTTCAGTCCTGAACGCCCGGATCGTCATCGGGTGCCGTGTGTGTACCCGGCAGGATCGAGGACCGACGGATGCCCGAGCACTTTCCCCGCCCCGACTTCTTCGTTCGCCGCGACGGCGAGAAGTCCTTGCCCTTCTCGGCCGACGAGTACGCTCGGTGTCTGGGCAGCCTGCGCCGGATCATGGACGAGCACGCCCGTCCGGCCGTCGTGCTGACGTCAATGCACGGCATCGCCTACCAATTGGGGGTCCACTACTGCAGCTTTGGCCGCCACTACGCCTGCGTGGTGACGGCCGATGCCTGTACGGTCCTCTCGGCGAACAGCGACGGCAGCCAGCCTTGGCGGCGCTGGGTGGGCGAGGGCGTCATCTACACCGACTGGCGGCGCGACAACATCTGGCGCGCCGTTGCCGAGCTCGTCGGGGGAGCGACGCGGCTCGGCATCGAGGCCGATCACCTGACTTGCGCCGCACGCGATAGGCTCGTTTCGATGCGCTGGGTACCCGAACGTACACCGGGAGCCGGTAGGTATCGCGAACATGACACCCTGACCGTCGACGAGATCGGTTCGGAGAACATCACGTGCTTTCCTTTCGGACCGGAGGCGAACATCGTCGATCTCACGTGACCGGCGTGTCACGCTCGGACAGCGACTTCGGTCGGAAAGGTCGCGTGCGGGACGGCGTGCGGGACGGCGCGCGGGACGGCGTGCGGGACGGCGCGCGGGTCCGGCGACGCTCCGCGGTTTCGCCGAGTCTGACCCTGTACGCCGTGCTCGGTGCCGTCCTGCCGTTCACTGGAGGATGCGCCTTGCCAAGTCTTGAGAACCGACCGGTCTCCATCTCGCTGCCGGCGGAGGAAACCCAGGGCACGCCGCTCGGCCAGGCAATCACCCCGCGAGCGGCGAACCATCCCGGGCAGTCGGGTTTGCACCCGATGGGCGACCCGCGCGAGTCGTTCGCCGTTCGCGTGCTTCTCGCACGCGCAGCGACGCGTACGCTCGATCTCCAATATTACATCTGGCACGGCGACACGACCGGCACCCTTCTGATGTCGGCCCTCCGTGAGGCGGCAGAGCGCGACGTGCGCGTGCGCCTCCTTCTCGACGACAACGGCATCGGTGGACTCGACGCCGATCTCGCCTTCCTCGACGAGCACGAAAACATCGAGGTGCGCCTCTTCAATCCGTTCCCGACGCGCCGGTTCAAGAAATTCGGCTACGTCTACGACTTCTCTCGACTCAACCGGCGCATGCACAACAAGTCCTTCACCGCCGACGGCCAGGCGAGCGTCGTCGGGGGGAGGAACGTCGGCGACGAGTACTTCGGCGCGACCGCCGGCGTTCTGAAGTCCGATCTCGACGTCCTGCTCGTCGGTCCCGTCGCGAACGAGATCTCGACGGACTTCGATCGCTACTGGGCGAGCGATTCGGCCTACCCGATCGAGCGCCTGGTGCCCGGCCTCGAGGACGACGACAGGGAACGGGTACTCGCCACCCTCCAGAACGCCGCGGCCGTTCCGGAAGCACAGACCTACCTCGACGCGATTCGCGAGTCGACGTTCATCCGCGAGCTCCTCGAGAGCAGCCCGGAGCTCGCCTGGAGCGATGTCCGGATGGTGACCGACGACCCGGCCAAGGGTCTCGGCGCAATCGCGGGCGAGGGGCTACTCATCAACCAGCTCGACACGATCCTTGCGCGTCCCGAGAAGAGCGTCGTGCTGGTCTCGCCCTATTTCGTGCCGACCAAGGCCGGCACGGACGCGTTCGTTGCCATGGCCGAGCGCGGGATCGCGGTCAGCATCCTGACCAACTCGCTCGAGGCGACGGACGTGGTGCCGGTGCACGCGGGGTACGCCAAGCGGCGCAAGGCGCTGCTCGCGGCCGGCGTCCGGCTGTTCGAGATGAAACGCCTGTCGGACGATCAGCAACGCAACGCGAGCGCGGGCCCCTTCGGCAGCTCCGCCTCGAGCCTGCACGCCAAGACCTTCGCCATCGACGGCGAGCGCGCGTTCATCGGGTCGTTCAACTTCGATCCGCGCTCGATGCACCTGAACACCGAGCTCGGGTTCGTCATCGACAGCACCGCTCTAGCGAGCGAGATCGAGGAGACGATCGAGAGCGGGATTCCGGACCTTGCCTACGAGGTGCGTCTCGATGACGACGGCTCGCTCTACTGGCTCGAGCGGCGGGGGGAGGGCACCGTGCGGCTCGAGACCGAACCGAACAGCGGCTGGGGCAAGCGCGCCGCCGTCGTCGTTCTCTCGTGGCTACCGATCGAATGGATGCTTTGAGTATCTCCCACCCCTTTCCCACCCGAGGCCCCGACCGATGATCGCTCCTACCACCCAGGCGATGGCGGCAACCCGCCGTGCGGCGACCGCTGTCGCCATGCTGCTCGCCCTGACAGGAACTGCCATGGCGCAAGAGACCGACGGCCCGCTCAGCGCGTCCGAGTCAGACCCCGACACGCTCGGGTGGATGCAGGGCTTCCCGCCGCCCGACGACAAGACCATCCGCTTCACCGACCCGGACTATTTCGCCTTCCCGAAGCTCCGCTGGACCGTCTGCCACTTCCGCGAGCTGATGCCGAGCGCCGGCGTGGCGCGGAACCCGACCTCGATCCGGCCGCTCGAGCGGACGATCGACGAGAGTCTCGGCGCGCTCGAGTTCACCCCACTCGGCGGGGAGGAGACGATGACCTGGGACGAGGCGTTCGACGCGAACTACTCCGACGGCGTCGTCGTCCTGCACCGCGGACGGGTCGTGTACGAGCGTTTCGGTGGCTGCCTGGACGAGAACACCCTGCACGGGGCGATGTCGGTGACCAAGTCGCTGACGGGATTGCTCGGCGAGATTCTCGTCTCGGAAGGTGCGCTCGACGAGGACGCGCTGGTGGCGACCCTGATCCCCGAGCTCGAGGGCAGCGCCTTCGGCGACGCGACCGTCCGCCAGGTGATGGACATGACGACGAGTCTCGACTACTCCGAGGACTATTCGGACCCCGAAGCGGACGTCTGGGTCTACGCCGAGGCGGGCAGCCCGCTGCCGAAGCCCGAGGGCTACGAAGGCCCGCGGAGCTACTTCGAGTTCCTCCAGACCGTGAAGCCCGAGACGGAGACCCCGCATGGCGAAGCGTTCGGCTACAAGACGGTCAACGCCGATGCGCTCGGCTGGCTCGTCGCGCGCACGACCGGTCAGTCGGTCGCCGATGCCCTGGCGGAACGCATCTGGTCGCGTATCGGCGCCGAGCGCGAAGCCTTCTACACGGTCGACTCGATCGGCACGCCGTTCGCCGGCGGTGGCTTCAACGCGACGTTGCACGACATGGCGCGGCTCGGTCAGCTGATGCTCGACGAGGGACGCATCGACGGCGAGCAGATCATTCCGGCGGCGGCCGTCGAGCGCATCGCACAAGGTGGGGACAAGCAGGCGTTCGCACGTTCCGATCACCCCGAGCTCGAGGGCTGGAGCTATCGCGGCATGTGGTGGGTGACTCACAACGAGCACGGGGCCTACGCCGCTCGCGGCGTGCACGGCCAGACGGTCTACATCGACCCGACCGCCGACATGGTCATCGCCCGCTTCGCCTCGAACCCGGTGGCGGCCAACGCCGCCAACGATCCGACCTCGTTGCCCGCCTACCAGGCCGTGGCCGAATACCTCATGACGCAGCCCGAGCCGAAGACGCTGACCGCTGGGGAGTGGGTGATCGAGGACATCGGTGGCGGCGGCGTCATCGACAACACCCAGGCGAGCCTCGCCTTCTCGGTCGACGGCCGCGTGTCGGGGCTCGCGACCTGCAATCGAATCGTCGGTGGCTACGAGGTGACCGGCGATGCCGCGCCAACCGGGGGAGATCTCGCGCTCGGTCCGCTCGGCACGACGCTGATGGCCTGCCCCGAGGCGCTGGAGAACCAGGAGCGGAAGCTCCTCGCGCTGCTCGAACGCGTCGAGCGGTTCGACATCGACGACACGGGCGCCCTGCAGCTGAGCACGGCGGACGGCGAGACTGTCACGGCCCGCCGACGCTGAGAAGGGAGGAGACGCACATGGCTCTTGAGTCGAGTGACGCCGCGCTCGAACCGGAGGAGGCCGGGGCGTCGGCGCCGGATTCCGCGGCCCGGAACCCCGCCAAGCCGCTCGCCTTCGGCGTCGTGCTCCTCCTCCTTGCGCTCGTGGCCGGCTACGCCTTCCTCGACCGGTTGGCGCCGTCGTCGGATCGTGGCGTCGTCTCCGCC
>Ga0209303_1000056_pt1 | contig 153265 bp, 130 predicted proteins | sample SidtaG_3_FD_187449 | JGI IMG/M metagenome (GOLD analysis project Ga0209303, IMG submission 187449) | Marine algal microbial communities from Sidmouth, United Kingdom - Sidmouth_Asex1 metaG (SPAdes) (version 2) | ecosystem: Host-associated > Algae > Red algae > Unclassified | place: Sidmouth...
CAGGCCCTTCTTCGGCTCGCCCTGGTGCCAGTCCAGGTTGATCTTGATCTCGCCCAGCGTGCCGCCCTTCTTCTCCAGGCTGATGGTGGGGCTGGCCTTGCTCAGCGAGATCTTGGACAGGTTGATCGATGCGGGCGGCGCATCGGATCCGGCGGACGGGGGCGCGGCGGACGGGGACGCCGCTGCCGGGGGCGGCGGCGCCGCGGCGGGTGGCGCAGCGGCCGGTGCCGGCTCCGGGGCGGCGATATCGACCCCGTAGTGCTCGGCCAGCGGCTGCAGGCCGCCGTTGAACCCCTGCCCGACCGCGCGGAACTTCCAGGCGCCGTTGCGCTGGTACAGCTCGCCCAGGATCAGCGCCGCCTCGGCCGCCGAGGCGGTGTCCAGCGCGAACGTGGCGACCGAGCCGTCGGCACCATCGACGCCCAGCGACAGCGACCCCACCGCCGAGAACGGGCGCGACTGCGGCGCGGTCAGCGTGGCGGTGATCGCCACCCGCTGGATGCCTCCGGCCAGGCGCGCCGGATCGACCCACAGCACCGTCTGGCCGTTCTGGGACAAGGTGCGGATCGCGATGGCGCCGTCGGTGGACTCGCGCTGGCCGTAGAAGACCATGCCCTCGTCACCGCTGACGCGGCCGTTCTCGCCGAGCAGGAAAGCGCTGACGTCCACGTCCTCCACGCCGTCGCTCAGTCCGGACCAGCGCACCGTCACGGTCAGCGCGCCTTCCGCCAGGGCGGTGTTCGCCCCCTTGGTCAGTTCCATGGAATCAGCTCCACCGGGTCGGTTGCCGGTCAGACGTGCTGGATGGCCGCCGCGGACAGGTCCTTGGCGGTGCGACCGTCGGCCGGCGCGCCGATCGCCTTGAACGACCAGCCGCTGCCGCTGCGCGACAGCACGCCCATGACCACCCCGGTGTTGCGGCCCTTCTCGGCCAGCGTGTAGCGGCACAGCTCGGTGTTGTCGGCATCGTCGAGCACCCGGCAGAAGGCGTTCTCGACCTCGTCGAAGGTCTGGCCGCGGAACGAGCTGACCAGGAAGATCAGGTGCTGGGCGGCGGGGTTCAGCGCGGTGGTGTCGACCTTGATGGATTCGTCGTCACCGTCGCCCTCGCCGGTCAGGTTGTCGCCGCTGTGCGCGATGGCGCCATCCTTGGAGTTCAGGCTCTGGAACCAGACCACGTCCAGCACGTTCTTCTGCGCATCCACGACGATGCAGGAGGCGTCCAGGTCGATGCTGTCGCTGCCACCACCGAACAGCCCGCCCAGGAAGCCCTTCTTCTTCGGTTGCTGCACCGGGTCCCAGCCCAGGCCCAGGTGCAATCGCGCGATGCCGCCGCCCGACTTCTCGAGGCTGATCGTCTGTCCTTTGCTGAGGGATACGGCCATGTGACGGGGGAATCCGGTGTGAGGAAGGGGGATGTCGGCGCCGACGACGCCGGACTGTGTTCGATTGTCGCAGACATACCCGAAGCGTGACCCGTTTCGTGTAGGTGACACATGAATCACCCCTGGCACACCTGCCGGCCATCCGGGTTGTCTTGGCAAGCATTTCTCGCCGCACCGCGTTAGCGAGCCAAGCCGGCGGGCGGGACGATAAAGAGTGGCCCCTACCTGCCGGTGTGCACCCCGACATCGCCGAAATGCGGTGAGGATGTGAAGCTGCCGCCCCGACCGAAGCCTGCGCCTGCGCCGCGACCGGCCCCGAAATAGGCAGGATCCGCGAATCTGCAGGACGGGCTTCACGGTAGGATCTGCGGATGCCATCTGCAGATCCGCCGCTCGAGCCGAGCGCCGCCGCCGCGCCGTGCACCGAGCAACGCACACGCTGCGCGTTGCAGGCGGGCACCCTGAGCGTGCGCTATCGCATCGATCGTCGCCTCGGGGACGACGAGGATCGCCCACCGTTCGGCTTCGCCGAGCGCAACAACCCGCGCCGCGCCTTCCTGTTCGTCTCCACCGTGCTCGGGCGGCATGTGCCGGTCAGCCCTTCGCGCATGCGGGCGGCCTTCACCGCGCTGGCCGACGACATCCCGGCCGATCTGCCCGGACCGGTGCTGATGACCGGCATGGCCGAGACCGCGGTCGGGCTGGGGGCCGGGGTGCACGATGCCTACCTGGCGCGCACCGGACGCCGCGATGTGCTCTACCTGTCCAGCACCCGCGCCACCTTGCCCGCCCAGCTGCTGGCAGGCTTCGACGAGACGCACAGCCACGCCTCGGCACATCGGTTGTACCGCCCGCAGCATGCCGAGGACGCGCAGCGGCTGATGGTCACGCGCTCGCTGGTCATGGTCGATGACGAGGCCAGCTCCGGCGCCACCTTCGCCCATCTGGCCGCCGCCCTGATCCAGGCGGGGCTGGTGCACCTTGTGCACGTGCACACCGCCGTGCTGACAGACTGGAGCGGACCGCTGCGCCTGCCGGCGATGCCCGACGGCCAGGCACCGGCCGTGTCGCGCTCGGCGCTCCTGCGCGGCAGCTATACCTGGACGCAGGCCGTCGATGCGCCGATTCGTACCCTGCCGGATGCCGACCACCAGCGCGAGGGCCGGGTCTGCCCGCTGGCCCGAGATGATGATGCGCGGCTGGGGCGAAGCGTGCGCAGCCGCCCCGGCGCACCCGAGGCGCTGGTCCGCCTGCTGGACGCCGATCCCGGTCAGGTGCTCGTGCTCGGCACCGGCGAGCACGTGTGGGAGCCCTTCCTGGTGGCCGAGGCGCTGGAACGGGCCGGGCATGCGGTACGCTTCAGCGCCACCACCCGCTCGCCGATCCTGCCCGGGCACGCGATCCGGCGCGGCTACGCGTTCGGTGATCACGAGGGGCTGGGCATCACAAACTACCTCTACAACGTCGATCCCGACGATTACGCGCACATCGTGCTGTGCGTCGACACCGCACTGGAGGCCGTCGACCCCGGACTGATCGCGGCCCTGCAGGCGCACGTGATCGTCGGCGTGACGTTTCATGCGCACGCCGCCCTCGCGTCGCTCTGCCGCAGCGCGCCGCCGATCCGCGCCTTCGTCGCCGACGATCGGCCGGACACCTGATGCCCACATCGCATGGTCCCGACGAAAGATCCGACGCTGCGCCGATGCGCATCGTAGTGCTCACCGACCTGGACGACACCCTCTTCCAGACCGCCCGCAAGTTGCCTGCGGGGGGCGAAACGCGTGCGGTGCTTGCCGCCCGCGCCACCAATGGCCACGACAGTTTTGCAACCCCGGGCCAGCTGGCCTTGCTGGACTGGATGGACCCATCGCGCTGCGTTCCGGTCACCGCACGCGGTACCGAGGCGTATTCACGCGTATCGCTGCCCTTCGCCGGACCCGGCGCCATCGTCGCCAACGGTGCGGTGGTCCTGGACGAGCACGGTGAGGTGAACGCGGATTGGCAGGCACGGATCCAACACGTGTTGGATCCGGTACGCGACCTGCTGGACGGTTTGCCGGACAGATTGCTGGCCGAGGCCGCCGGGCACGGCATCTCGATCCGGACCTGGCTGGTGCAGGAGCCGGGCTGCGGGGGTGTCTACGCGGTGGCCAAGGCCAACGACGATGCGAGCGGTGGGCCGCTGCACGCCCTGGTGCCCGGGTTGCTGGACCATCTGCGCATCGAGGCCGACACCACGGACGACACCCGCTGGCGGCTGCACCTGAACGGCAACAACCTGGCGCTGATGCCGCCCGGCATCTCCAAGGCGCTGGCCACCGCCTGGCTGCTGGAACGGTTGCGCCGTGACGGCGAGCTGCTCGCCATCGGCGCCGGCGACAGCAGCAGCGACCTGGCCTTCATGCGCGTGTGCGATCTCTGGATGACACCGAGCGGTTCGCAGCTGGACCGAGCCTGGGGGCGATGAGCGAAGCGCGTGTGCCGTTCACGGGTAGCTACGCCGATGGTGACATCGACTTCCTGTTGACCCCGGTGACCCCGGACGAGGCCGCGTCGCTGGCGGAAGAGCCTGCACACAAGGAGCGACTCATCCAGCGCGGCGAGCGTCACTACTCGCAGATGATCACCCCCGAACACGCGCCCTCGCCCGCCTACCAGACGATCTTCGATCGGGCGCTGGAGCGCCACGCCGAGCGCACCGGCCAGGACCTGGCGGTGCTGGTCCGGGCGCTGGACGCGCGCATCGACGGCCCCGTCACTTTGTGCAGCCTGGTGCGGGCCGGCGTGCCGCCCGGGGTAGCGCTGACGCGCGGGCTGCGCGTACTGGGGCGGGACGTGGCGCACTACGGAATCTCGATCATCCGCGACCGCGGCATGGATGCCGCAGCCCTGGACCACGTATTGAAGCAACGTCCAGCTGCGGGCCTCGTGTTCGTCGATGGCTGGACCGGAAAAGGCGCGATCAGCGACGAGCTCGAAAGCACGTTGGCCGACGGCTGGCCGGATATAGCACCGCGGCTGGTCGTGCTGACGGATCCGGCCGGGCGCGCCTGGCTGGCCGCCGGCATCGATGACTGGCTGATTCCGTCCGGGCTGCTGGGTGCCACGGTCTCCGGGCTGGTCAGCCGCTCGATCCTGAACGAGCGACTCACCGCACCAGAGCAATTCCACGCAAGCGTGAACCTCGAGCACCTGGCTGCGCACGACGTGTCGCGCGCCTTCGTGGACCGGATCTGCCAGCCGATGCAGCGCGCCCTGGCGCAGGAGCCCGAGACGCTGCCGCCCGCGGTGAGCGGCTCCGCCACCACGCGGACGCGCTCCGTGGCGGTCATCGACGCCGTGGCGCGGGAGTTCAGCATCGCCAACCGCAACCGCATCAAGCCGGGGCTGGCGGAGGCGACCCGCGCGGTGCTGCGCCGCGCGCCTGCCCGGATATTGGTGGGCGGCGCGGAAGATGATGACCTGGATGCCCTGCGCCATCTCGCGCGAGCCGCCCGCGTGCCGATCGAGGCGCGCGGCGAGACGCTGTGGCCCTACCGCGCGCTCACCCTGATCGCCGATGCCTCACGCGCCTGAGCGATGAGCCGATTGCTGTAGAACGCGCTCCGCCGCTCCCGGCCGAACCCGTCGGCCGGGCTGCCAGCTCAGCCTGCGCACGAACGCTCCGGCAAACCTTTTCTCACCGCTTGCGTTAGTCGAAGTACCGCATCCGCGGCAAACCGTTCGATTGGGAGACAGGCAAATGAAGAACACCATGAGCGTGCTGTCAGTGCTCGCCCTGCTGGTGAGCACTCTGTCCTTTCCACCGGCCAGTTACGCCGCGGGCATCGGGGGGAAGCCTGAAACGATCAAGGTCGGGCCATTGAAGCCCATCTGCACACCGAAGTCGCCGAAGTGCGGCGGAGACGTCAAACTGCCGCCGCGTCCGAAGCCGAAGCCGCCTCCGGCGCCGAAGTAGGGAGAACCACAGGGGGACGCGGCTGGCGTCCCCCTTCGAGGTTCGCGGTAGTATCGTCGGCATGTCACACGCAGACCCGCCGCTCGAGGCGTTCGCCGACGAACCGTCGCGCACCGAGCAGCGCGCGCGCCGCCGGCTTGCAGGCTGGGCAAGATCGCTGCCCCCCTTCAGCGCGATCACCCTCATCGCCGACGCGACCCGCCCGTGACCCTGCACACCGCCCATTCCGCGATCGACCTGGCCGACATCGGCGCCGTGCGCGACGCTGCGCCGGGCGCGGGTGGCGATGCGGACGCCATGGGCCTGGGGGCAACGCTGTACATGCCCGCGGTGCATCCGGCACTGGCCCCCATCGCCCGCGGCGAGCGCCGCACGCGCCTGAAGTCGATCGTGGTCTGCCTGGAGGATGCGCTGCACCGCGACGATGTGGCTCGCGGGCTCGACACCCTGGCCCAGCTGCTGCGCGGTCTGTCCGACAGGCCTAGTCAGGGCGGACCCCGCCTGTTCGTGCGCCCGCGCGAGCAGGACATGGCGCAACGCATCGCCGCCCTGCCCGGCATCGAGCACGTCGAGGGCTTCGTGGTGCCCAAGATCACCCCCGAAGCGGTCGCGCCGTGGTGGCGTCTGGTGCGGCCCACCGCGCTGCGCCTGATGCCCACGCTGGAGGCCGGCTGGGTGTTCGATCCGATCGCGCTGGCGGAGTTTGCCGCCGCGCTGGACGAGCAGCCCGTCGAGCGCCTGGTGGCGCTACGCATCGGCGGAAACGATCTGCTCGCCTCGCTGCGCCTGCGACGCACGCGCGGTCAGACCCTGCACGACGGACCGCTGGCCTGGGGACTGTCGCAGCTGATGTGTCAGCTGGGCTCGCGCGGTCACTCGCTGACCGCACCGGTGTTCGACGTGCTGGACGATCCGGACACGCTGGCGCGCGAGTGCGCGCTGGACGCCGCCTTCGGCTTCGTCGGCAAGACCGCGGTGCACCCGGACCAGGTGCCGATCATCGAGGCAGGCTTTCGCGTCGCCGCCGAGGAGTTGGCCAGCGCCCGCGTCGCGCTGGCCCCGCAGGCCGACGCGGTGTTCCAGCGCGATGGCCGCATGCTGGAACCGGCGGTGCACGCCGCCTGGGCGCAGCGCACGGTGGATCGGGCCGGGGCGTACGGGGTGGTGGATCCCGAGTAGCAAGCGCAACGGCCTGCGTCCGACTACAACGACCGCCGCGGCTGCACCACCGAGCTGGCGAAGATCAGGCCGGCGATCAGCGACATGAACAGCAGGAAGGTCTGCACGCCGATCTCCTCGACGCTGGTGATCTGTCCGCCGCTGACGACATTGTCCAGCCCGACGTACACCTTGCTGCCCGGCACCAGCACCACGATGCCGGGCAGGATCACCAGGGTGGCCGGGGCGTTGCGCCAGCGCGCGGACAGGTTGGCGTACACCCCGACCACGAAGGCGCCCAGGAACGCCCCCAGCGTCATGCCCCACACCGGGGTCACCAGCATGCTGACACCGTAGGCCATCACCGCCGAGACGACACCCCAGGGCACATCGATGGGGCGCGCCTTGTAGACCACCGTCAGACCGGTGGCCAGCAGCAGCACCGCCGGCCAGATGGTCCAGACCGGCACGCGCCTGACGTCGGCGGGCAGCACCACGCCCCAGATCAACACGCCGATGGCCACGCCCAGCACGGTGCCGAAGTACAGCTTGAACAGCACCATCAGCGAATCCATGATGCGCGCCGTGCCCGAGATCAGCTCGCGCGCGGCGAGTTCGCGAAATCCGATCGCCAACGACAAGCCTGGCACGAAGGTGATCAGGCTGGCCAGCACGATCAGCGGCTGGTTGATGCCCGGATCCCAGCGGCTGGCGCCGACCGAGATCACGGCCACCACCGTCGCCGTCAGCGGCTCGAGCATGATGGCAACGCGCGGCGCGCGGTCCGCCCAGGCGATGACCCCATAGACCAGCACCGACAAGGCGCCCACCCAGGCGACATCGTTCCAGCTGCCGCGCATCAGCATGGCGAAGGCGCTGCCCAGCACCAGGAACGCGATCAGGGTGACCCAGGCCGGATAGCCCGGTCCGGAATCCTCGATCGCCTTCAGGCCGTCCTTGGCCTCCTCCAGCGTGCAGCGGCCGGCCACCAGCTCGCTGACCAGCGCATCGGTACGCGCCAGGGAACCCAGGTCCAGATCCCCAGGCTTCACCCGCATCGAGTAGTTGAAGACGTCCCCGTCCGGTGCGTCCTTCATCCACAGGCAATAGGTCAGCGAGGTGGGATTGACCAGGAAGTATCCATCAAGCTCGAGGTGGGCCGCCAGCATCTTCAGGTGCGCCTCGAGCCGAAAGGCCGGCGTGCCGTAGCGGTGCAGCATGGCACCGAGCTTGAGCAGGAACGCGCACTGCTGCTTGAAGGAGAGGGCCATGGGGCCTGGGCATGCACGAAACGGACTGAGAAGCCGTGAATGGTCATCTGCCGGCTCGATTCATACCGGCGGGAGTGGATCAAGTGCGATGAAGATGGTCGTCGGCGCTATTCGGACAGGCTGCACGCGCGCCGGAGAAGCACGACCGCGGACCATCGACCCCGCGGGGACAGGCCCGGCGAACCATGCGAATCAGTCGGGACACACCGACGGCGGCCCGTCCTCGAACAGGTCGCGTGGCGAGTGCACGCACCGCGGGCCGAGCCCATCCGGATCGACGCTGGCCGGGCGGGGATCGATCGGCACCCCTTGATCGCGCACGAAGTCGATCAGCGCCTCTCGTTCGGTATTCCAGGGGTGCGAGGTGCTGTAGGGACTGCTTTCAAGGTGGCGTACCAGCTCTGCTATCTCAACTTGATCTGGTTCACTGAATCGGGCCAGCCGCAGGGCCATCGGGTAGCGCTTGAAAGCCAAGGCTTCGGTCAGTGGCGTGCGGGCCAGATGAGGCGGGCAATTGCGGCACAGCATCGCCTTTGGATCAGCACCTCGCTCAAGCAGAAACTCGAACGCTTCCGGGTTGTACAGCTCAATCGCGCAGCTCAAGCTTGAGACCAGCCCTCCACCCGAGTCGAGCACGTCATCGATGCGCGCTCCGTTGTTCATCAACAGCTGCAGCCTGTGTGTACCGCGGGTATCCATGGCTGCGCAGATCGCGTGATCCGTGGTGTCCTGGCTGAGCACCGCGTTGGGGTCGGCGCCCGCGTTCAGAGCGTCGTGGGCACTGACGAGATCGTCCGCAAGCAGCGCGTCGATCAGCTCGCGGTCCAGCGCTTCGTCAGCACCGGCATCGATCGCAAGCAAGCAAAGCAGTCCGCCCACCAGCCGAGGGATCATCGATCGAGGGAATCGGCGCATAGCTGAGGATCCTCAGGGTCAGTAGGGGTAGCGAACCAGGCCGCAGAACTTTTCTAGCAATCGCTCGAGCGACTCGATCACCGCATCGATCGAGTGCCACACCATCAACGCATCGATCGGCACCGCCCAGGTACGCTCACTGGCCCAGTCGCCGTCGGGATTGGCCAACACGGTGTGTGCGCCGGGTGCGCGTTGAGCACCGAACAACCCGAGACGTTCGGCCGCCGCGTTGCTGCGCGAGATCGGATCGGAATACGTGCGCACTACGTCGATCGAATTCCGTGCGTCCGCGAACCTGTCCTCGAATCCGTATGCCTGTGCAGTGTCCGGGTGCAACGCAGCCGCGTTGAACACGGTAGCGGTGCTGCTGGCCTGAAGCGAAGCCGCCGAGGCGAGTCCGCCTCCGAGCGAATGCCCGGTAAACACAACTTCCGTCCCCGGTATGGCTCTTTGGAGCTTGTCGGCAAGCTGAACGGCTAAATCGTACTGCCTGGCCCGCTCGCCGCGTCCCTGACGAAAGTTGGCATCCCAATCATCGCCGACATTGTCGGTTCCGCGAAACGCAACCACATAGCGGTCATTGCGCCAGTCGTGATAGAGCTCCGCATCAAAGCCTGCGTTGTGAAAATCACGGTCCTCGAGATAGACCGCAGCCGCTGAAACCGCCCGGTAGTCCGTATCGCATACGCCCGCTCGGTACGCGCACTGCGACAGCTGCGCCATGGCGCGCTTCTCGGTCAATGTGTCGCAGTTCTCGCCCGCCGGCATTGTGCAGGGATCCGGCTCAGGCTTCCAAGATCCGGGATGATCATCGGTACTGGACACCGTCGGCAACGGAACACGTGTCGCGAAGCGGTGCGCCGACAACGGGCCGGCGGCACCGCTGTCCGCCACCGCCTGGACCGCATCGCGCAGTTCGGTCGTGGCGAGGGCATCGCCCCGGCAGGCTGGACGGCCGGCAACTAGCTCGGCCAAGCGGGCGACGCTCGAGGACGATCCATTGCCTGAGCTGCAGCCAGGCAAACCTCCGGTGACCAGCTCGGCCAACAGTCGCTCGCCGGACACGTCGCCTACCTCCATCGACATGATGCGCCCGAGTCGATCGGTGACCAGCTCGACCGGCGCTTCGCGCCCCTGAAGTGCCACCTTGGCTTCATGTACGCCGCTGTCCGGATCGATCGTGACAACGTGCACGATCTGTTTTGCCAGCGCTTCAATTGAATCTCCGTGTTTTCGCGCAACGGTCACCGATTCCGTTCCCGAGGCAGGCGTCGTCGGCGTACCGCTGTCGCTGTCGGAACGGTCTCCGTCCAACCTTCGATCGGGCGGTGTCCATCGCTTGGCGCCGTTCACTCGATCATCGCCCCACGTCACGTCAGCGGCGTCCCGGTCGCCGGATCGATCGATGCGCACCCCACCACCCGCCGAGCTGTACACCGCCAACCCGTCATCGTCGTAGGCCCACGTGCGCGCGCCGGCCTCCCAGGAGGCCTGCCGCTCCACCAGCAGCGCCGGCAAGCCTCCCTGCTCGTGCCGGTACCGCACCCAGGTGCCATCCGGGTAGGCCGCCTCGCTCGGACGGCCGTCGGCGTCGTAGCCGTAGGCGATGCGGTGGCCGTTCGGCAGGGTGATCGCTTCGAGCGCACCCTGCGGCACGCCGTGTTGCCGGGGACCGTCGTAGTCCGGCAGCACGGCCTGCTCGGCCCAATGCAGCTGCAGCACGGCGCCGCGCGAGTCGGCGACGGCCGCCACCCGGGTGCCGTGGCGGGCGATGCGAAGCTGGCCGCGCGAGTCGTTGAAGTCGATCGCGGACAGCCAGCCGCGATCGAACAGGAACACGCGCCCGTCCGGTACCTGCCAGCGCACCGCCTGCGCGCTGACCACGACCTCGCCGCTGGCCGGCGTTTCGCCGCGGTAGGGCCCCGCGTCCCCGGGTGCGCGCGTGAAGTGCAACATCCGCCCGTCGGCCTGCGTGAGGCGCAGCGTGCCCGGGCCCACGCGGACCAGACTGACCTGGTAGCTGTGGCGCCAGCCCGGTCCCAGCCCGCGGTTCACATCGCTCAGCAGGCTGTTGTAGTGACGCACGAACGCCAAGCCCGAGGCGAACGCCGAGAAGTCGACCTCGCGCTGGTACTTGTTGCCGGAGGCGACTTCGATCGGGTTGCCGACATGCTGCCCGGCGCGGTCCGGGTCGGCGACGGCGCCCGGCATCGGGCCGCTGCTGCAGGCCGGCGCGCCGAGCCCGTCACTCAGGCAGTGGGCGCCGTCCTCGGTGGGGCTGGCCCCTTGGTCGGCCAAGCCGTTCGGGCCGGGTAGCGCCAGCGCACAGCAGGCGGCGCAAACGATCGTCAGAGCTCGTGCGCGGCGGACCCGTCTGGCGCATCGATCCATCGATTGCCCATCCTGTTTGGGCCGGCGCGAGACCGCCTGGCCGGGACGGGCAGCGTAGCGCCGTCGCCGAACCCCGGCCGCGCGCTCCGTCGCGCTTTGCCGCTGCCGGGTTCGACCGCCGTCACGCTATCGAGTCGTCACGTCGCGCTGACATCGCGCGGTCGGGGCAACGCCATCGCCGGATGGGGAAAGGGTACGCACCCCGCCATCGGCGTGAATCAGGCCGCGAGGCGCTGCACCAGTCCGAACACCAACGGCAGGTAGTGATCCGCCAGCATGATCCCGAACAGCCACATCAGGTAGTTGATCGAGAACACGAAGGTCTTGATCGGCTGACGCGTGGCGCTGTCGTCGAACAGCTTGATCGCGTGCCACAGGAACATCCCACCCAACACCAGCGCACCGATCAGGTACGGCACGCCGCTCATGCCGATCAGGTACGGGAACACGCTGACGATCACCAGCAGTACCGTGTACAGCAGGATCTGCACGCGCGTGAACGGGATGCCGTGGGTGACCGGCAGCATCGGGATGTCGACCTTGGCGTAGTCGTCGCGGCGGTGGATGGCCAGCGCCCAGAAGTGCGGCGGGGTCCAGACGAACACGATCAGGAACAGCAGCAGCGCCCCGGCGGTGACTTCCCCGGTGACCGCGGTCCAGCCCAGCACCGGCGGCATGGCGCCGGCCGCCCCACCGATGACGATGTTCTGCGGCGTGGCGTGCTTGAGCCACACGGTGTACACCACCGCGTAGCCGATCAGCGACAGGAAGGTCAGCACCGCGGTCAGCACGTTCACGAACGCCACCAGCAGCACCATCGACAGCACGCCGATGACGCCTGCGAACACCAGGCACTGGCGGGTGGTCAGCGCACCCTGGGGAATCGGCCGGTTCTTGGTGCGCCCCATGATCGCGTCGTTGCGCTGATCGATCACGTGGTTGATGGCCGCAGCCGACGAAGAAGCCAGGCCGATGCCCAGCAGCCCGATCACCGCCTCGACCGGGGGCAGCCAGGCGGGTACCGCCAGCGCCATCCCCACCAGCGCGGTGAACACCAGCAGCAGCACCACCTTGGGCTTGGTGATCTCCAGGTAATCGCGCCAGTGCGCGGCCAGCTGCGCGATCGGATTCGTGCCGGGCGGGCCCGCCTGCGCGGTGGTGCCGGCAGCGGACTCCAGGGTGTCGGTGGATACGGGGCGGGATTTCATCGCGGTTCCGGCAGGAGGATCGCCTGCCCTGTGCGGGGGGTGCGGCTCGGCGGGCGAGCCGTACGGGCTACCCCTCATGATAGCGGCCCGGTGCGAGCCGGGCGAGCTTGGGGGAACCTGCGCGACACGAGCCGCGCAAGCGGCTAGCCGATGCGCGAGATCTTCAGCAGGTGCTTGACGTCCTTGAGCATCGAGCGCGGGTCCAGGTCCTCGGCAAAGCGCAGCATCAGATTGCCGTTCGGGTCGACCAGGTAGATGCCGGTGAAAGAGGCGTCATCGCCCATCGCCGCCTCGGCAGCGCGCACCTGATCCACGAAGCTTGAGCGCGCTGCCGGATCGCCACCGAGCACCAGCAGCCCCGGGTGCTCGGCGACCAGCTCCTCGCCCAGCTGCTGCGGGGCGTCGGTCACCACCACGCGCTGCACCCGGTCCATGCGGTGGTTGAGCGCCAGGCGTACCTGACGCATGTGGTACAGGTTCTTCTCGCAGGCATCGCTGCACTCCCCCTCGGGCAGGTACAGCAAGGTCCACAGACCGCGCAGGTCCGCCAGCTGCCAGGGCTGCCCGTCGACGTCCTGCAGCGCGAAGTCCTCGAACGGCAGCGGCGGCTGCACCAGCTGACCGCGCGAGGTGTCGCCCACGGTGCCATCGCTGGCACGCAGCACCTGAAGCCAGACCGTGGCCAGCAGCAGCGGGACGCCGAAGCAGGCCAGGATCAGCAGCAGCTTGCGCTGTGACGCCTTGACCGCCTCGCGGGTGGGCTCGGCGGACGCTGGCTGCGTCCGGGAATCGGTGACGGGCGGGTGAGTGGACATGGCAGGGTCGTTGTCAGGTGATCGGCGGCGCGTCGGTGGCGGCATCCGCAGGGCGGCGTGTCAGGTTGGTCACCACGAAGATGACGCTCAGGGCGATGGCCATGGCGAACCACTGCACCGCGTAGGAGTAGTGCTTCTGTGGCCCGGAGGCGGCCGGTTGCCAGTTGGACACGTAGCGCCAGGAGGCAGACTCCGAACCACCGCCTCCGGCGAGCTCGGTGCCGTCGTCCGGCGCCGCGTCGGGTTGCAGCACCCCGGCGATCAGCGGATGGCCGAGCGCCCGTTCGATGGCCGCGTAGTCGAAGTATTGCAGGTAACGCGGCCAGGGCGCATCGTCGACGAAGGCCACCCCGCTGGCAAAGCCCTGCGAGGGCTGCGAGAACAGGCCGGTCAGCGGTGCACCGCCCGCCTCGTCCAGCGGCGCGATGGTCGAGACATCCGGTAGCTGCTCGCGCCTCACCGCCAGGGGCTGCCAGCCACGATTGACCAGCACCGCCCGGCCATCGGCCAGCAGCAGCGGGGTGATGACCTCGAACCCGGCGCGCGAGGCGTGCGCGCGGTTGTCCCACAGGAACTGGCGATCGCTCAGCCAGCGACCCTCGGCGAACACCCGGCGGTACTCGGTGGCGGCCAGGTCGGCGCCTTCGGCGTCCAGCCCGGCCACATCGATCGGCTCGGCGATGCGGGCCGCCTCGGCGCGCTCGATCAGCACGATCTTCTCGTCGGCGCGCAGCAGTTGCCAGCGCCCGAGCGCGAGCATGCCGACCAGGATCGTCACGTACAGCGCCACGGCCCACAGCGGTGGCTTGAATCGAGAGGCAAGGTTGGGGGTCACGGTCGCTGATACGCGGGCGATCGTCGATCGGTGCGCTATTCTGCGCCGATGCTGCTCGTCAAGTTCATCGTTCTGCTGCTGCTCGGCTTCATCGTGATCAGCCTGTTCTCGGGGCTGTTCTTCCTGGTGAAGGACAAGGGACAGACCAACCGAACCGCCAACGCGCTGACCGTGCGCATCGGCCTGTCGATGGTGGTGATCGTGATCATCATGATCGCCGGTGCCACCGGCATCATCGAGACCAACCCGAACCCCAGCTTCCAGAACGATCAGGCGCCGGTGAACGGGGACGTACCGGCCGAGGCGCTCGGGCCGGGCGCCGCGGATGAGTCGCAGCCCGGGGGTGGACGCCGGCGCGAGTAGTCCGTCGCCGGGTGCGATCCCTCGGTATTCGCACCGCTTGACGCTGCCCCGGATCCGGCGTATCCAGCGAGCTTGCCACGCGCCTTCCGCACGCGGCATTCGCCTAGCACCCATGACCTTGCGCACACCCCGTACCGCCCTGTTCTCCGCCCTGCTGCTCGCCACGCTGTCGCTGGCAGCCTGCAGCGATTCCAACGAGATGACCGACCCGGCGCCCGGACAGGATCTGGGCGGGTCCGATCCCTCGCCCGGCCAGCCGCCGGGCACGCCGACCGACAACGGCACGCCGGGCAACGACGAATCGCCGGATGACGGCCCGACCGACGGTGCCGGTCTGCCCGACGAGGTCGCTGTTCGCCTCGAGCGGGCGCTGACGCTGTACCGCGGGCAACCGCTTGAGCTGGCCGCCGCCGTCGTCGAGCGCTTCGACGCACCGGGCAGCGGCGTGGTCGAGCGCTCGCGCGAACCGGCCGACTCCAGCTTCGCCAGCCGCACCGCCGAGCGGGTCGAATTCGACTGCAGCAACGGCGGCACCGTGATCAGCCAGGAAGAGACCGATGCCGATGGTCTGGTGCGCCAGCGCGACACCCTCTTCTCGAACTGCCGAGTCGGTGCGTTCGACGTCGATGGGGATGCACGACGCGGTGCCAACCCGGTGCGGGACGATCTGACGTTGCCGGCGCCGTACTCGGCCGACGACCTGATGCCGTTCTACCCGCGCATGGATCTGGTGCTGACCGATTCCCGCGATGGCACCGTCGTGGCGACCGGGGCCGATGCCCAGGCGTTCACTAGCTTCGCCGACCCGAACACGGCGCGGGACAACGTGCTGCTGCGCCGCAACTGGGCCACCGGTTCCGACCCGCTGTCGATCACCGATGCCGACGGGGCGGTCACCTTGGCCAACCTGGGCGTCGGCATCGCCTACACCGATGACGGCACCGGACAGATCGGCCGTACAAGCCTGGGCGGAATCGACGTCCAGATCAGCGGCGCCGGCGCGAACGGGCTGCGCTCGATCGATGCGGTACAGGACTTCGAACGCGAGATCGGCGATGCCAACCCGGTGGCAGGCTCGATCGCCGTTCGCGGTGATGGCTTCAGCTACACGCTGGACGCGGCCAACGGCGATCCCGACACCTACCAGCTGACGGTCGAGGCGGACGGGGTCACCACCGCCTACACGGTGCCGTGGTCGATGCCGCGCGCGCTGGAGACCTTCCAGCCGTCGGCGGTCGATCTGGGCTTCTGAACCTCGCCGTGTCGGCGGTGCACGGTAAGCCCGTGCACCGCCGAGCTCGAGCGGCGGCCGTGCCCTTCAGTGACTGCGCAGCACCCGCCCGCCGTCCTGAGCGGTGCGCTCGCCGTCGCGCATCGAGGCCACGCCGTTCACCACGACGTGGGCGATGCCGGTGGCGAATCGGCGCGGCTGGTGCACGTCGCAGTGGCTGGCGATGCGCTCGCCGTCGAACACCGTGATGTCCGCGCAGGCGCCCACCGCCAGCACGCCACGGTCCTTGAGGCCCAGGCGACCGGCCGGCAGCGCGGTCAAGCGTCGCACGCCCTGACCGAGCGTCATGACGCGATGGTCCCGCACGTAGTGTTCGAGAAAGCGTGCCGCCCAGCCGTATCCGCTCAAGGATCCGATGTGGTGCTTCAGGCAGCCTTCGGGTGCCAGTGCCAGCGTGTCCGAGATGACCGCGCACTCCGATTGTCCCAATGCCAGGCGGATGTCGGTCTCCGAGAACGACTGCGAGGTCCACATCAGGTGGGCCATGTGCTCGCCCTCCTCCAGCAGCAGGTCGAACGCGGCGTCATACGGATCGGTGCCGCGGATCGCCCCGATCTCGGCGAAGGTCTTGCCCACCAGTTCCAGGTTGGCACCGGACTGCATCAGCACGATCTTGTCCCACACCCCATCGCTGACCAGTCGCCACATCGGGCGCGGGTTGCGCTTCAGCCGCGCGCGCATCGCCGGATCGCGCAGGCGTCCGGCCACCGCGGCCACCCCGCCCTCCTGCGCCCATTGCGGCAGGATCGCCATCGCCCGGGTGTGCGACCAGTCGTGCGGGATCACATCGTAGGCCACGTCCACGCCGCGGCTGCGCGCCGCATCGACCATCTCGATGGCGTGCTCCATCGCGTAGGCCGGAGCGCCATGCTTGGGCTGGATGTGCGAGATCTGCAGGCGCGCCCCGCCGGCGCGTGCCGTCGAGATCGCCTCGCCGAAGCCGATCTCGCACGTGATGACGGTGAACACGCCGAACAGCACCGGGTCCACGCCCCGCCCCGTCACCAGCGGCAGGAACACCGAGGTGAACAGGATGATCTGCGCCAGCGACTCCATGAACGTGCCGATGACGATGTAGAAGATCCCGATCAGGATCATCACCACCACCACGTTGGTGGTGTAGCTGGTGATCAGCGCCTCGATCGCCGCCGGGATGTCGTAGAACGCCGAGAGCTGACCGAACGCCAGCGTGGGCGTCAGCAGGATCAGCAGACCGGTCAGCAGCGCGGTGAAGCGCAGGCTGTCGATGACCTTGCGCAACGTGAGCTCGCGATAGATCACCGTCCCCACGAACAGCGCGTAGAACACCGCGACCGCGGCGGCTTCGGTCGGTGTGAACGCGCCGCTGTAGATACCGCCCAGGATCAGTACCGGTGCGCCGATCGCCCATTTGCCGTCGTACATCGCCTTCAGGGCCGGGCCCCAGCTGAAGGGCAGCCCGGTACCGCCGTAGCCGCGCCGACGGGCGATGATGTAGGTGGTGATCATCAGCAGGAAGGCGACGATGATGCCGGGGATGACCCCGGCCAGGAACAGGCGCGGGATCGAGGTCTCGGACACCAGCCCGTAGATGATCATCAGGTTGGACGGCGGAATCAGGCTGCCCAGGGCGCCTCCGGCCGCAGCGATCGCGGCGGCGAACGGCACGTCGTAGCCGTCGCGCTTCATCGCCGGCACGGTGACCGAGCCGATGGCCGCCGTGGTGGCGGGCCCGGAACCCGACAGCGCGGCGAACAGCATGCAGCCGAACACCGTCACCAGCCCCAGGCTGCCGCGGTAGGCCCCGACCAGATTGGTGGCGATGCCGATCAGCCGGGTGGCCATGCCCCCGACCTCCATCAGCCGCCCGGCCAGCACGAACAGCGGGATGGTCAGCAGCGGAAACGGCGTCAGGCTGGTGTAGGCGGTCTGTGCCAGCAGCGTGTAAGGGATGTCGATCAGGAACAGCGCCAGCACCGTGGTCAGGCCGACCGCGCCGAACAGCGGCGTGCCGATCAGCGTCAGCACGGTGAAGACCAGGCCGATGAGCACCAGATCGTTCAATGGACCGTCTCGTGTTCGGGGCGCATGCCCGGCAGCCCGCGGCGCCCCTCGCGCCACCAGATGACATAGACCTGTACCAGCCTTGCGGTAATCAGCGCGTAGCCGATTACGATGATCGACTGCGGCCAGAACTCGTCGATACCCAGGCGCGGGGTGCGCGAGGTGTACTGCGCCAGCACCGACAGGTACTCCACGCCGACCACGAGCATGAAGATCGAGAACAGGATGCACAGCCCGTCGGCCACGAACACCACCGCCCGGCCGAGCGTCAGCGGCAGCGCCATGACACCTGCCATGATGCGGATGTGAAAGCGCTCGCGCACGCACAGCGAGGCGCCCATGTACACCGCCCACACCATGCCGATCGCGGCCAGCTCCTCGCTCCATTGCAGCGCGGTGCCGAACACGTAGCGCATGAGCACCTGCAGGAAGACCAGCGCTGCCACGGCACTCAACGCGAAGCAGCAGATGGTTTCCTCGAAGTGGCGCTCCAGCCAGCGCGCGACGCGCATCATGGCGGCCCGCTACCGATGAGCACGCGGGATCGGGCGTCGCGCACCGGCGTCAGGCCTGGGGCTGGGTAGCGCGTACTGGCCAGAGCTACTCGACGGCCTGTCGGATGGTCTCGACCTGTTTCTCGCGTTGGGCGATTGCACCGATTGCGTGATCACCCAGGCGGTGTGGAACGCAGGCGTCGAGCACGCCCCGACGCAGCGGTTCGTGGCGCACTTGAGCGCGGGCGGCGACCGCTGAACAGGAGAGGCTCGCAACACTGCGGGCCGTGCGGTCGGCAGCGCTCGCCGGCGGCAGCGCTACTCGGCGAATGCCTCGAACAGCGCTCGCTCGCCCCTCTTCCGGAACACCACCGCCCGTGAGTCCGGCGCGCGAACCGCCCAGCCGCGCTGCAGGCAATGCGTCAGCAGCCGAGCGCCGATCGTGCCGGCCAGATGGTGGCGCCGCTCACTCCAATCCATGCAGGCCCGGCACCCCGGGCGTCGCGTGTTGGCGACCGGATCGGCGGTCAGGTCGGCGTCGATGCCTAGGCGTGCCAGGCCCTCGCGCCCGATCGGCAGCAGCCGTACCGAGGTGCTCTCGTCCGGCAGATGCTGCGCATCGAACCAGCCGTGCGACATCGCGGTGCTGAAGAACCGCACCGCCAGCTCGCCGGCCAGGTGGTCGTAGCAGACGCGCGATCGGCGCAGCGCCGGATCCGACGGACCGGTCACAAGGTCACCGCCAGCCCGTGCGCGACATCGGTCGCGGCCCCCCGGCTGCCGGTGCGGCCGATCACGCCCTCCCCGCCCCGCCAGGCGGATCTCAGTCCCTTGAAGCCGAGCCAGCACAGGTAGCCGCCGCCGATCCAGCTGAGCACCGTCAGCGCTTCGGGGAAGCGGCTCATCAGGTGGCCCAGTCCGGCAGCGCACAGGATCGCCCACACGAAGGCACCGAGGGCGATGCCACCGGCCACGCGTTGACCGGCGGCGCGGCCTGCGCCCAACGATCGCGCGGCCACGGCCACCATGTTCGGCCCGGGTGACAGGGCGGCGGCCGAGAAGGCCAGCCAGCCGAGCACGAACAACCCTGAATCACCCTGCATGCCGTGCTTCCCACTTCGCCGTCGATGGGCCAGCATGCCGCAGACGACATGGCCGTGACTTCGCCGGCGAACGAAGTGTGCGCCGCCTTGCGCGGCGGTGGCTTGCTATCCTGATCTGGTCGACGAATCGCCGGAGCGTTCAACTGTCGTGTCAGCGATACCCCGCATTTCGCGCATCGTCATCCGCAACTACCGTTCTATCGGTGCCTGCGATCTGCGACCGCACGCGTTGACTTGGCTGGTCGGTCGAAATGGCAGCGGAAAAAGCAATCTCCTGGATGCGCTGAAGTTCGTCAAGGATGCGCTCGACGGCCCGCTCGAGAATGCCCTCAACGAGCGCGGCGGCATCGAGCAGGTCAGGCGTCAATCGTCGGGACACCCCCGGCACTTCGCGATTCGCCTGGAGCTTGTCCTGGCTGATGGGCGCATCGCGCTCTACGCGTTCGAGATCGGTGCCGCCGAAGGGGGGGCGTACACCGTCAAGCACGAGCATTGCCAGATCGGCCGGCGTGGCAGTGGTCCGTCATTCACGATGCATTCAGATGGCCGTGTCGAATCCAGCGAACCCGCCTTCCCCGCGGTGACCCGGGGCAGGCTCGCCCTCGCGGCCGCGTCGGGGATCGCGGACTTCGCACCCGTGTTCTCCCACCTCACATCGATGGGCTTCTACAACCTGAACCCCGAGTCGATGTCAGCCCTGCAGACCCCGCAGAACGGCCAATTGCTCAAACCGCTCGGCGAGAACATCGCCAGCGTCGTCGGTCATCTCGAAACGCATGAAAAGGCCTCGCTCGAACGGATCCTGACCTACCTGGAAACGGTCGTTCCAGGCATCGTCGGTGTGGAGCGCGAGCAGACCGGCCACAGGGAGACGATCGTGTTCAAGCAGACCATCGCCGGCGCCAAGCATCCCTGGAGCTTCCCTGCGCACTCGATGTCCGATGGCACCTTGCGGGCACTGGGCATCCTGGTGGCGCTGTTCCAGGGTGAACGCGACGGACGGCCCTCATTGGTCTGCATCGAGGAACCCGAATCGGCCTTGCACCCGGCGGCCAGCGCAGCGGTGCGCGAGGCGCTGCTTCACGCTTCGGCGACGACCCAGATTTTCGTGACCAGCCATAGTCCAGACCTGCTTGACGATCGAAGCATCGATGCCAACAGCCTGCTCGCGGTAGGTGCGGTCGGAGGCGAGACCTCCATCGCGCCGATCGATCACGCGGCCCGTGAGGTGTTGAAGGATGCCTTGTTCACCCCGGGCGAGCTGCTGCGCCTCGAACAGTTGCACCCTGACCCTGCGCTGGTCGCGGATCAAATGGCCGGCCAACAGAACCTGTTCGCCCCCCTTGACGAAAAGGGATGAAACTGGTCGCTTGCATCGTCGAAGGGCACTCTGAAGTCGAATCGTTGCCGATCCTGCTCGAACGGATATTTGCTTGGCGGTGTCCCGACACCGCCATCCACGTCGCCCGGCAGCCGGTTCGCGTTGCTCGCGACGGGTTCATCAACAAGCAATCGGAGTTTCACCGCTACGTCAGGCTGGCGGCCGCCAAGGTCGGCCCAGGTGACGGTGTGCTGATACTGCTCGATGCTGACAAGGACTGCCCGGCTGAGCTCGGCGCGATCATCCGCCAGCGCGCGGAGCGTATCGCGCCGGATCGCTCCATCGCCGTGGTGCTCGCGAAGTACGAATTCGAAGCTTGGCTGATCGCGGGTGCACGCTCACTGGCGCGCATCGATCAACTGCCGGCCGACCAACCGCTGCCCGAACCGGAGTCGATACAGGGTGCAAAGGACTGGCTCGACCGACGCATGTCGACGGGGTATCGGTCGCGTATCGATCAACCTCGCCTCGCTGCCGCGCTCGATCTCGAGTCGGTGGAACGGCTCAGTCGTTCGTTCCGAAAGTTGACGAGCGAATGCGGGCGCCTGGCAGCCCCGCACGCCTGACGCGCCACGTCCCGGACCGCTTCTTCAGCGCTTGCCGATCCCGTTCGGTAGCCAGCGCTCCAGCCCATCGATCAATGCCCCGGCATCCGCCTCGGCCAGCAGCAACGCCCGGTGTGCAGGCTTCATGAAGCCGTCGTCGCGCGCCTGATCCAGGAAGTCGAGCAGCCGGTCGTAGAAGCCCTCCACGTTCAGCACCCCGACCGGCTTGGCGTGGAACCCCAGCTGACTCCAGGTCAGCATCTCGAACAGCTCCTCGAGCGTGCCCAGCCCGCCGGGCATGGCGACGAAGCCATCGGCCAAGGCCGCCATGCGCGCCTTGCGCTCGTGCATGTCGGCCACCACGATCAGTTCGTCAAGACCCTCGTGGGCGACCTCGAACTCGACCAGGGCCTGCGGGATCACGCCCACGACCCGACCGCCACCCGCCATGACCCGATCGGCGATGCGGCCCATCAGGCCGACGTGAGCGCCGCCGTAGACCAGCGAGCGTCCGCTGACGGCAATGGCATCGCCCAGCGCATCGGCCGCGGCACCGTAGCCGGACCGCCTGCCCGGGCTGGAGCCGCAGTAAACGCAGACGGCGCCGATTGCCGGCGCCGTCATGGGGTGTCGAACGCCATGCGACGCGCGAGGTGCGCGGGCCGCGATGGGTGCGCGGGCTGCCGGCTCAGAGCAGGTAGACGAAGATGAACAGGCCCAGCCAGACCACGTCCACGAAGTGCCAGTACCAGGCAGCCGCCTCGAACGCGAAGTGGTTGTTCTGGCTGAAATGGCTCTTCATGCCGCGCAGCATCACCACCAGCAGCATGATCGCGCCCATGGTGACGTGGAAGCCGTGGAAGCCGGTGAGCATGAAGAAGGTCGAGCCGTAGATGCCCGTGGACATCTTCAGGTTGTAGTGCTCGTAGGCCTCGTAGTACTCCAGCGCCTGGCAGCCGACGAAGATGAAGCCCAGGGTGACCGTGACGGCCAGCCACTTGACCATCTTGGCCCGGTCGCCGTGGCGGATGGCGTGGTGAGCCAGCGTGCAGGTCAGGCCGGAGGTCAGCAGCAGCAGGGTGTTGATCAACGGCAGGCCGAACCAGCTCATCTGGTCGAAGCTGCCACCCAGACGTTCCGGACCGTTGGTCGGCCAGACGTAGTCGTAGCCCTGGTACAGGATCTCGTTGGTGACCCCGGCGCCACCACCGCCATCGCCACCGGTCCAGGGACCGGAGAAGGTGCGGGCGTAGAACAGCGCACCGAAGAAGGCGGCGAAGAACATCACCTCGGAGAAGATGAACCACATCATGCACATGCGGAACGAGGTATCGACCTGGCCGTTGTAGGTGCCGGCCTCGCTTTCGCGGATGACGTCGCCGAACCAGCCGAACATCATGATCACCAGCAGCACCGCGCCGGCGATGAAGATCTCGAAGCCGAACGGCCGATCGTTCAGCCAGGTGGCGAAGCCGTAGAAGAACACGAACAGCGCGATCGATCCGACGATCGGCCACTTGGCGGCGTGCGGCACGTAGTACGCGACGTTGCCGCTCTCGGAGGCGGTACTACTGCTCATGCGGTCGGTCCTGTCAGCTTTGCTGATCGGGGGAATCGAAGAACGTGTAGCTCAACGTCACGCGGTCGACGTTGGGCGGCACATCGGGGTCGATGATGAACGTCAGCGGCATCTCTCGTCCACTGTTCGGCTCGAACACCTGCCGGGTGAAGCAGAAACACTCGGTCTTGTTGAAATGCCGCGCGGCGGCGAACGGCGACACGCTGGGCGTGGCCTGGCCGACCACGGTGTTGCCGGTGGTGTTCTCGGCGTAGTAGGTGGCCGCGTACTGCTGGCCGGGCACCACGGTCATGCTGGAGACGGTGGGCCGGAAGGTCCAGGCCGTGCCGGCGCTGACGCTGGCCACGAACTCGACCGTGATCTGTCGCTCCACCGCATCGACGCCGCGCGCTTCGGCCTCGGCCACGCTCAGCCGCCCGGTCTTGCCGTTCAGACCGGTGATGTCGCAGATGATGTCGTACAACGGCACCATCGCGTAGCCGAAGCCGAACATCGCCACGGTGACCAGCAGCAGCCGGGCGATCACGCCACCGTGGCGCCGCTCGCGTGGTGCGGGTGCCGGCGTGCTCACGTGCCGATCTGCCCGCGCACCACCACGATGAAGAAGATGCTGCCGGCGTACAGGCAGACCGCCACCACCGCCAGGAACAGCGGCAGGCGGTAGCGACGCAGGAAGCCCGGCCGGGCCGGTGAGCGCTCCTCGCTCATGCGCTCACCGGTACCGGGCGCCGCGGCACGCCGCCCGACGGGGCGCGCCGCGTTCCCGACCTGCTGCCGGGAGTCATCGAACGTGATTGCCATGCCGGGCTTCGCAACCTACCGGACGGCGAACTTGGTGATGTCCGGGGCGGTCTCGAAGGTGTGGTACGGCGCCGGCGACGGAACCGTCCACTCGAGCCCTCGTGCCCCTTCCCAGACCTCGGCGGTGGCCTTCTTGCCGCCACGTACCGCCTTCAGCACGATCCACACGAACAGCAGCTGGCTGAAGCCGAAGCCGAACGCACCGATGGTGGCGACCATGTTCCAGTCGGCGAACTGCAGGCTGTAGTCCGGGATGCGGCGGTTCATGCCGGCAAGCCCCACGAAGTGCATCGGAAAGAACAGCACGTTGACGAACACGGTGCTGATCCAGAAGTGCCACTTGCCCAGCGTCTCGTCGTACATGTTGCCGGTCCACTTCGGCAGCCAGTAGTAGGTGGCGGCCATGATCGAGTAGATCGCGCCTGGTACCAGCACGTAGTGGAAGTGCGCCACCACGAAGTAGGTGTCGTGGTACTGGATGTCGGCCGGGGTGATGGCCAGCATCAGGCCGGACAGGCCGCCGATGGTGAACATGATGACGAAGCCGATCGAGAACAGCATCGGCGTTTCGAAGGTCATCGCGCCCTTCCACATGGTGGCCACCCAGTTGAACACCTTCACGCCGGTGGGCACCGAGATCATCATGGTGGTCATCATGAAGAACAGGGATCCGGCCAGCGGCATGCCGGTGGTGAACATGTGGTGCGCCCAGACGATGAACGACAGGAAGGCGATCGAGGCGGTGGCGTAGACCATCGAGTCGTAGCCGAACAGCGGCTTCCTGGCGAAGGTCGGGATGATCGAGCTGATGATGCCGAACGCCGGCAGGATCAGGATGTACACCTCGGGGTGCCCGAAGAACCAGAAGATGTGCTGGAACATGACAGGATCCCCCCCGCCGGCGGCGCTGAAGAAGCTGGTCTCGAAGAAGCGATCGGTCAGCAGCATGGTGACCGCGCCGGCCAGTACCGGAATCGTGGCGATCAGCAGGAAGGCGGTGATCAGCCAGGTCCACACGAACATCGGCATCTTCATGAAGGTCACGCCCGGGGCGCGCATGTTGAAGATGGTGGCCACGATGTTGATCGAGCCCATCACCGAGCTGATGCCCATGAAGTGGATGGCGAAGATCACGAACGCGAAGCTGTCGCCCATCTGCAAGGAGAGCGGCGGGTAGAGCGTCCAGCCGCCGGCCGGACCGCCCGAATCCATGAACAGCGTGGACAGCAGGATCAGGAAGGCGAACGGCATGATCCAGAACGACCAGTTGTTCAGCCGCGGCAACGCCATGTCCGGCGCCCCGATCATCATCGGGATCATCCAGTTGGCCAGCCCCACGAAGGCCGGCATGACCACGCCGAAGATCATCACCAGCGCGTGCATGGTGGTCATCGAGTTGAAGAACATCGGGTCGACGATCTGGATGCCCGGCTGGAACAGCTCGGCCCGGATCACCAACGCCATGCCCCCCCCGATGAAGAACATCACCAGCGCGAACCACAGGTACAGCGAACCGATGTCCTTGTGGTTGGTGGTGGTGATCCAGCGCCAATAGCCCGCGGCGGGACCGTGCTCGTGGTGGTCGTGGTCATGGTGTTCACCCGGGACGTGATGGGTGACATCGGCATGACCACCGTCATGCACCTGGTCGTTCGTGCTCATCGGAGGACTCCTTCACTGTCGAAAACGGTCGCATCCGCTGCAGAGGCGCTGCTTCGTACCGCCGCCACCGCGGCCGGTTGCACGCTGTCGCCCGTCTCGTTGCCGAAGGCGTTGCGCTGATAGGTGACCACCGCCGCGATCTCGGCGTCGGTCAAGATCGAGGAGAAGGCCGACATGTTGGTGCCGTCCACGCCGTGGGCCACGGTGGCGATGTGGGTATCGACGTCCCCGTTGGCGATGGCGGAGCCGGCGATCGCCGGGAACATGCCCGGGATGCCCTGCCCTTCCTTCTGGTGGCAGCCGACGCAGGAAGTGCCGTAGACCGACTCGCCGCTGGCCAGCAGCGACTCGTGGCTGCGCTCGTCCAGCGCGGTGTCGGCGGCGGCGACCTGCTCGGCACGCATCTCCTCCAGCCAGGCGGCGTATTCCTCCTTCTCCACCGCGCGCACCACGATCGGCATGAAGCCGTGATCGCGCCCGCACAGCTCGGCGCACTTGCCGCGATAGATGCCCGGCTGCTCGATCTCGGCCCAGTTCTCGTTGATGAAGCCCGGAATGGCGTCCTTCTTCAGGGCCAGGTCCGGCACCCACCATGAGTGGATGACGTCCGCTGCGGTGTTCAGGAAGCGGATCTTGGTGTTGATCGGCACCACCAGCTCGTTGTCGACCTCGCGCAGGTAGGACTCGCCGAAGCGCTCCAGGTCGTTGTCGTTGCCCAGCTGGCGCGCCAGGTTCTGGTCCGCGTCCAGCGCGCTGTAGAAGGCGACGTTCTCGTCCAGGTAGTCGTAGTGCCAGCGCCACTGGTAGCCGGTGACCTTGATCGACATCTCCGAATCGCTGAAGTCCTCCATCTCGATCAGCACGCGGGCGGCCGGCACCGCCATGGCGATCAGGATCAGCAGCGGCACGACGGTCCACACGATCTCGACCTTGGTGCTTTCGTGGAAGGTGGACGGGGTGACCCCGCGCGATTTGCGGTGCAGCACCATCGACACGATCATGACGCCGAACACGCCGGCGCCGATGGCACAGCAGATGTAGAAGATCCGCATGTGCAACGCGTGCACGTCGGCGCTGAGCTCGCTCACGCCCACCGGCATGTTCAGCGCGCCCCAATCCGCCCACGCGCCCAGCGGCAGGGCGATCAGCCCGGCTAGCAGGGCGACGGCCGATCGCTTGACCGTGGTTGACCTCATCGTTTCTCCAAAGGACGTCATGACTGAAAGAAAGTGCATGCCGGGCCGGCAAGCATCGCGCCGAATGGGCACAAAGGCAACATCCGCTCGGCGGGTCAACGGGCGAGCGCGGAACTCAGTTCGGTGTACAGGGTCTTCTTCTCTTCACGGTTCAGGCAACGGCCCAGCGCATAGCGCTTGCCGTGCGCGGCAACCGCCAGATCTCCGCAATCGAACGGGCTGTCCTTGCAGGCGTACTCCAGACGGCTCCAGCGACGCGGCAATGCCACCGACGTATCGGCGCAAGTGTAGCCCCACTCGAGCCTGATGGCCTGCGGCTCCACCGTGATCACTTCCTTGCGGGACAGCCGGCGTAGCGTCAGGTACAGGCAGGCGGTCACGAACACCACTTCCAGCCCGGCGAACGGAATGACCATCCACAGCCCCTGGGTGGCCAACGCGATGGCGATCCCCAGGCAGACCACCGCGAGTGCCGCGGCCAGCCACAGGTTCGCTCGCCAGCTGGCGGAACGATTGCCCTGCACCACCACCCGGAAACGTTCCTGGCCGTCCTCGACGTCGATCATGCTGCCCGGCCCGCCCGACAAGTCATCGTGTCCATTCTAGTGCAGCCATGTGTAGGCGGATCACTCGTCAGACACATCGATATCAGTCCTTCAGGGCACGGCGGACGGTGTCCAGCGCGATCGTCTGCGTGGCGCCGCCCGCCGCGCCCCCGCCGCTTGCGCCATCGCCGCGCAGCTCGCCCTTCCAGGCGTGCCCCTGGACCAGCTCCAGCGTGACCGGCCAGCGATCGCCCGCGGCCTGCGCGCGGTGCAGCTGCGCGCGCACCGCCGGCGACATCAATCCGGCACGCCGTCCGGATGCCAGGTTCACCGCGCCCACCCCTCGCAATTCATCCTCCAGCGCCTGCAACGAGGCGTAGTCCACCGTGACGTTGTCCCGGTCCAGCACCGGCGCGGCGAAGCCTGCCGACAACATCGCGTCTCCCAGATCGTGCATGTCGATCAGCCCGTAGTGATGGGCGTATGCGTCCACCGCCGCCCAGGCCGCCCGGTATTCGACCAGCGTGTCGGGACCTGCCGAGGTGAAGAAGAACACCCCGCCGGTATCGAGCACGCGCGCCACCTCGGCGAACATCCGGTGCGGCGAGCGGCAGAACGGCAGAAGCAGGTTCGATACCACCAGATCGAAACTGCCGTCGGCGAACGGCAGCGCCTGCGGATCGCAGGCGATGCGCGCCGGTGCCGCCGGGCGTCGGCGCAGCCAGTTCGGAAAGCTGCGCGGCAAGGCAGGCGCGGGTGCCGGTGCCGGGTCGGCGCCGGTCAGCCGAGCCTGCGGAAATGCCTCGCTCAGCGCCGCCAGCTGGTAGCCGGTGCGGCAACCCAGGTCGAGGATGCGGGCGGGCGGTTCGGCCAGCACGTCCAGGCGCTCGCGCAGCCGCCCGCCGACGATGTCGATGACCGCCGCGTGCTCGTCGAACCGGCCAGCGGCACGCTGCCAGGCCCGGCGCAGCGTGGCGACGGGCGCGGGACGGACCAGGGACTCGGCACGGGAGCGTTGCATGGCGGAGGGTGCAAGGTAAGGAGAGGCGTCGGTGGCGAGACGCAGGATGCCGACGATCGGATCCGCATGGCGCTCCTTGCTCACTTGTATAGTGCGCCACATCCCTCCCCACCCGGACACGCGCCTTGCTCAGTGTCAGCGCCCTGCCGCTCGCCGTCGTGGCCGCCACCCTGGCCTACCTGGTCGGCTCGGTGTCGGCCGCCATCGTCACCTGCCGCCTGATGGGCCTGGACGATCCGCGCTGCGCAGGCTCCGGCAACCCCGGCGCCACCAACGTGCTGCGCGTGGGCGGCAAGAAGGCAGCGGCCATCACGCTGCTCGGCGACGGGTTGAAGGGGTTCCTGCCGGTGCTGGTCGCCGGGCTGCTCGGTGCGCCGCCGTCGATCGTTGCGCTGGTGGCGCTGGCCGCCTTCATCGGTCACCTGTACCCGGTGTTCTTCGATTTTCGCGGCGGCAAGGGCGTGGCCACCGCGTTGGGCGCGCTGCTGGGGCTCGACGGCACGGCCGGATTGCTGGCGGTGCTGATCTGGCTGGCGGTGGCGCTGGCGTTCAAGCGCTCCTCGCTGGCGGCGCTGGTCACCTTCGCTCTGGTGCCGGTGCTGCTTCTGATGGAGAACGAGACGCTCGGCGCGGCCGGCTTCGCGATGATCGCCGTGGGCCTGTTCACCACCCACCGCGGCAACGTGCAGCGCTTGCTGGCCGGCACCGAGCCGACCATCGGCAAGCGCTGAGCGAGCGCGCCGGCCACTCGGGCGCCGGCTCACACGGCCTGGCGACGGTTCCGGCACATGCGCGAGCGGCGCTGCCGGGTGGCGAGCGTGCCGGCCTCGGCGCAGCCGGTGCGCCAGCTCGAACAACGGCGGCCAGTGCAGCAGCCGGTGGATCAGGTAGAAGTGCGGCGAGAACACGTTCGGCAGCACCAGCAGCCAGACGATGAACGCCACCGGATGCTCGCCAAACCCGAGCGTGGGCACCGCGCCGTTGGCCGCACCCCCGAGGCCCCTCAGCGGCACGCCCGGCGACGCGGTCCCAGGTCCAGGTCCTTTTCCAGCCAATCGAAGTCCAGCGCGTTGACGAGCGGGCAGTACTGGCCCGGATCGCCCTGGTACTCGACGCCGAACACCGCCTTGCCGGCGTGCACGAAGGGCAGCAGCGCCTCGCACTCGGCGTACTGCGCGCACTGCTCGTTCAGCGCCCAGTCGAACCAGGGCTCCAGCTCGACCACTTGATCCAGATCGTTCTTCAATCCGATCGACAGCGAGCGCGCGTGCGCCTCGTCGGCCAGCCAGCGGTTGTAGGCCAGCTGGTCGGCCGCCGTCAGCGCAAAGCCCGTCGTGTTGGCATACCCGTCGACGTTGTCGGGCTCCACGCCGTCGCAGCCCTTGGCCACGGCCAGATCAAGCCGTGCGCGCATGATCGGGCCCAGTGCACCGATCGCGCGCACATCCAGCCAGCGCTCGCCGTCCCACCCGTTGCCACGCCCCTGCACCGCGTCCGGGAAGTCTGCCGCGTCGGCGCGCCAGGACTCGCGGCTACCGGCGCTGAAATAGCAGATCACCACCCGGTCGGCCGCGTGCAGGGAGGCGATCGTTGCCGACGAGGTGTCGAACAGATCGATGTCGTACATCACCACATCGTGGCCCTCGTCGATCGGCCCGGTCAGTTGCCACTGCCACGACGTGCCGGGAGATGGACGCCAGATCGCCTCCCGGTCGCTCGCCGTGGCGATCGGCTGGGCACCGACCAGCAACGCCAGCCCCCACGCGGTGAACGCGGGCGGGCACGACGCGAGCGGGCAAGGCTTCGGCCGAGTCACCCGCTTCACCGCTGACCGGCGGCCGGCGTGGCCCGGCCAGCACGGGCCCCGGTCAGCGTCTCGATCGGCCAGCGGGGCCGGATGCCGGCCGCCTCATCGTCCCGCTCGCCACCCGACATGCGCAGCGCCCCCACCAGCGCGATCATCGCGCCGTTGTCGGTGCAGAACGCCAGCCGGGGGTAGCTGACCGACACACCGGCGGTGCGCGCATCGGCCGCGAAGCGCTCGCGCAGGCGAGCGTTCGCGCTGACCCCGCCGGCCACCACCAATCGGTTCAGGCCGGACTGCGCCAACGCGCGGAAGCTCTTGATCGCCAGCACATCGATCACCGCCGCCTCGAAGCCTGCCGCCAGGTCCGCGCGAAACGCCTGCGTGTCGCCGTCGGCCTTCAGCGCGGCCCGGTGGCGGGTGATGGCGGCGGTCTTCAGGCCGCTGAAGCTGAAGTCGAACCCCGGCCGATCGAGCATCGGTCGCGGCAGCCCGATGGCGTCCGGGTCGCCGGATTCGGCCAGCTTCGACAGGGCCGCCCCGCCGGGGTACGGCAGCCCCAGCCGCTTGGCGGTCTTGTCGAAGGCCTCACCGGCGGCATCGTCGATCGACTCGCCCATCAGGGTGTAGCGCCCCAGCCCGTCCACCCGCACGATCTGGGTGTGCCCGCCGGACACCAGCAGGCAGACGAACGGGAAGCCGGGCGGATCCGGCTCCAGCATCGGCGACAGCAGGTGCCCCTCCATGTGATGCACGCCGAGCACCGGCACCTGCAGGGCCTCGGCCGCCGCGCGCGCGAACAGCGCACCGGTCAGCAGCGCGCCGGCCAGTCCCGGCCCGGCGGTGTAGGCGATGCCGTCGATGTCGTGGCGGCCCACCCCGGTCTGGCTCAGCAGCGCATCCAGCAAGGGCAGCATCCGGCGCAGGTGATCGCGCGAGGCCAGCTCCGGGACCACCCCACCGTACAGCGCGTGCAGGTCGACCTGACTGTGCAGCACGTGGCCGAGCAGCACCGGCACGCCACCGTCGTCGGTGGTGCGGCACAGCGCCAGACCGGTCTCGTCGCACGAGGATTCGATGCCCAGGATGATCATGCCGACGTCGATGTCATGAGGCGGGTTGAACTTTGAACACGAAGGCCGCTATCATAAGGAGTTCACAACCGATCCGAGCTGCACCGAATGCCCTCAGTACGCGTCAAGGAAAACGAGCCCTTCGAGATGGCCCTGCGTCGCTTCAAGCGAGGCTGCGAGAAAGCGGGCGTGCTCACCGAGACGCGCCGCCGCGAGTACTACGAGAAGCCGACCACCGAGCGAAAGCGCAAGGCGGCCGCCGCGGTCAAGCGCCACCAGAAGAAGCTGTCCAAGGAATCCTCGCGCCGCGTTCGCCTGTACTGATCGTCCGGGGGGATCGGATCGGGGGTCGGCTCGTGAGCTGACCGGACGGCCGGCACCCTCCCCGAGATCACATCAGGCATGACAGCGACATGAGCGACTTGAACGACAGCGTCACGCGCCAGCGCGTTCTCGACGATATAAAGGTGGCGATGAAGGCCGGTGACAAGCCCCGGCTCGCCACGTTGCGCCTGATGTCGGCCGCCATCAAGCAGCGCGAGGTCGACGAGCGGATCGTGCTGGACGAGCCGGCCACCATCAGCGTGCTGGACAAGCTGCTCAAGCAGCGGCGCGAGTCCATCGCCCAGTACGCCAAGGCGGGCCGCGATGACCTGGTCGCCCAGGAACAGAGCGAGATCCTCATCATCCAGGACTTCCTGCCGGCCGCCCTGTCCGATACCGAGATCGATGCGGCCATCGCCGCGGCGGTGAGCGAGTCCGGAGCCTCCTCCGTAAGGGACATGGGGCGGGTCATGGCCATCCTGAAGCCTGCGCTGCAGGGCAAGGCCGACATGAGCGTCGTCAGCCGACGGGTCAAGGACCGCCTGGCGGGCTGAACCTGCCGCGATCGCGCCTGTCGCTCCGTGCGGCGCGACGATCATCGACAGGCGTTCGGCGACCGTCTGCCGATGCGCCAACCCGCACCGCCAACGCCGAATCGATTCGCCCCGGGACAACCCGCTTGGAGAAGCCGTCGCATGAGTGACCTTACCTTCCAGTTCCTCGACGCCCCGCGTGCCGACCCGGCGAAGGTGGCGGTGCCGGTGCGCATCGTGGATTTCAAGGAGATCTACGGCCAGTTCGACGCCGAACAGGCGGCCGAGCAGAGCGGGCGCTGCCTGTCTTGCGGTAACCCGTACTGCGAGTGGAAGTGCCCGGTGCACAACTACATCCCGAACTGGCTGAAGCTGGTCGCCGAGGGCAACCTGTTCGAGGCGGCAGAGATGTCGCACAAGACCAACTCGCTGCCCGAGATGTGCGGCCGGGTCTGTCCGCAGGATCGGTTGTGCGAAGGCGCCTGCACGCTGAACGACGGCTTCGGTGCGGTGACCATCGGCTCGATCGAGAAGTACATCACCGACGAGGCGCTCAGCCAGGGCTGGCGTCCCGACCTGTCGCACGTGGTCCCCACCGGGCACCGGGTGGCGATCGTCGGTGCCGGTCCTGCCGGGCTGGCCTGTGCCGACGTGCTGGCCAGGAACGGCGTGCAGGCGATCGTCTACGACCGCTACGAGGAGATCGGCGGCCTGCTGACCTACGGCATACCGCCGTTCAAGCTGGAGAAGGAAGTGGTGTTCACGCGCCGCGAGCTGCTCGAGGGCATGGGCGTGGAGTTCCGGCTGGGCGTGGACGTGGGCACCGATATCCCGTTCGCCGAGCTGATCGACGGCCACGATGCGGTGTTCCTGGGCATGGGCACCTACACCTCGATGCGCGGCGGCTTCGAGGGCGAGGACCTGTCCTCGGTGCACGAGGCCCTGCCCTACCTGATCTCCAACGTGAACCACGAGTACGACTGGGAGAAGGCGCCCGAGGACTTCATCGACCTGGCCGGCAAGCGGGTGGTGGTGCTGGGTGGCGGCGACACGGCGATGGACTGCAACCGCACCGCCATCCGCCAGGGCGCCACCTCGGTCAGCTGCGCCTACCGCCGCGACGAGGCCAACATGCCGGGCTCGCGCCGCGAGGTGGCCAACGCCAAGGAAGAAGGCGTGCAGTTCCTGTGGAACCGGCAGCCGGTGGCGATCGTTCCCGACGGCAACGGCCACGCCGCCGGCGTCAAGGTGGTTACCACCCGACTGGGCGAACCCGATGCACGCGGTCGGCGCATGCCCGAGGTGGTCGAGGGCACCGAGGAGGTGATTCCGGCGGACGTGGTGCTGATCGCGTTCGGCTTCCGGCCCAGCCCGGCCACCTGGCTGGAGGAGTTCGACGTGCGCACCGACGATCGCGGACACGTGATCGCCCCGGAGGGCCAGGCAGCCATGCACGCCACCACCAACCCCAAGGTGTTCGCCGGTGGCGACATGGTGCGCGGCTCGGACCTGGTGGTGACCGCCGTGTTCGAGGGTCGCAATGCGGCGCAGGGCATCCTGCATCGCCTGGCCAACACCGAAGCGGCGCCGCGCCAGAGCGCGTAGCCGCACCCCACCCTTCTCGCCACCACCGACCACACGTACCCCAAGCATGAGCGCGCCGCTGCAGAACGATCTCTACCTTCGCGCACTGGCGCGCGAGTCGGTACCGCGCACGCCGGTGTGGGTAATGCGCCAGGCCGGACGCTACCTGCCCGAGTACCTGGCCACGCGCAGCAAGGCGGGCGACTTCATGACACTGTGCTCCACCCCGGAGCTGGCCTGCGAGGTCACCCTGCAGCCGATCGACCGCTTCGACCTGGACGCGGCCATCCTGTTCTCGGACATCCTGACCATCCCCGACGCGATGGGGTTGGGCCTGCACTTCGAGGCCGGTGAGGGGCCCAAGTTCTCCAATCCGGTGCGCACCCGCGCCGATGTCGAGAAGCTGCCGGTACCGGATCCTGCGGACGAGCTGCGTTACGTCACCGATGCGGTCTCGCTGATCCGCCGCGAGCTGAACGGGCGGGTGCCGCTGATCGGCTTCTCGGGCAGCCCCTGGACACTGGCCACCTACATGATCGAGGGCGGCGGCAGCAAGGACTTCGCCAAGGTGAAGGGCATGCTGTTCAGCGAACCGGCGCTGCTGCACCAGCTGCTCGACACCACCGCCCGCTCGGTCATCGCCTACCTGAACGCACAGGTCGAGGCCGGTGCCCAGTCGTTGATGGTGTTCGATACCTGGGGCGGCGCCCTGTCGCCGGCCAACTACCGCGCCTTCTCGTTGCAGTACATGCAGCAGATCGTCGACGGGCTGACCCGCGAGGCCGATGGGCGGCGCGTGCCGGTGGTGCTGTTCACCAAGAACGGCGGCCAGTGGCTGTCCGAGATGGCCGACACCGGCTGCGACGGGCTGGGCGTGGACTGGACCACCGATCTTGCCGACGCCCGCGCCCGCACCCAGGACCGCGTGGCGCTGCAAGGCAACCTGGACCCGTCGGTGCTGTACGGCTCGCCCGAATCGATCCGTGCCGAGGTGCAGACGGTGCTCGACAGCTACGGCGAGGGGCCCGGTCACGTGTTCAACCTCGGGCACGGCATCCACCAGCACGTGAACCCGGAACATCTGGGCGTGATGGTCGAGGCGGTGCGCGAGCTCAGCGCGCGCGACTGACGCCTGCGCAACCGGCGACCCGCTCGGCCAGGCCAAGTCGGGCCGGGCCCCGACTACCTTTGCGACAGCCTCCCGTCGCCGGACCGTACCCGCCTACTCCAGCGCCTCGACGAACGCGGTGAGAAACAGCCGCAGGTCGGTGCCGTTAACGTGCCCGTCGGCGTCCAGGTCGGCCGCGGCGAGGTAGCGCGAGTCGCCCTCGCTGCTCGGGAAGGCGTGCAGGAACAGACGCAGATCGTGGGCATCGACCCGGTCGTCCGCGTTCAGGTCCGCCGACCCGCTGGGCGGCTGGACGGGCTCGTCGGCCAGCTCGATGCTGACCAGCACCGGATCGTGATCGCTGCCGCGCGCAGCGCTGGCCGGGAACTCGACATTGACGTGCACCACGTCGACATCGGCACCGTCCGCGATCGCCGGCGACACCAGCACGTGATCGATCTGCTGCGAGTTGCCCTGGAAGATGAACGAGTAGCGCTCGCGCTCATCGATGGCCTCGGTGGTGTTGACGAGCTGGGCGCCCAGCAGGTCCTGCACCGGTGAGACGAACTCGAACTCGTTCAGATCCCCCAGCACCATGATCGCTGCCCGCTCGTCCGCCCCCAGCCGCTCGGCGACGAACGCGGCGATCGCCGCGGCCTGCAGCCGGCGCTCGTCCAGCGAGCCGTTCACGTCGATGTCCTCCTGCAGCGCCTCGAACGGTTGTGCCAGCCCGAGGATCGGGGCGGATCCGCCCTTGGACGACAGGTGGGCGTTGACCAGCGTCAGCGTGCGCTCGCCGACACGGAACTCGACCACCAGCGGAATGCGGCTGCCGAAGAACGGGTTCATGACATCGACCGCCTGGTCGGCCGGATCGACCAGCGGCATCGCCTCGCCGAGCAGCTCGACGCGCGCCGGATCGTACAGGTAGGCCACCCGGATGTTGCCACCCGGCTGGCCGCCGACCGAGGCGGGCACCAGCCCGGGCGTATCGACGATGGCGTAGGCCGGCCCGCCGGCCGCCGACACCGCATCCGCCAGGGCCTGCAGGGTGGCCTCGGCGCTGGTGACCTCGTCGTTCACCGAGCCGTTGTCGTCCTGGATCTCCTGCAGCGCGACGATGGCCGGGGAACCCAGGTTGCTCACGATGTGGCCGGCGATGGTTTGGAAGCGGCCGTCGGCCACGTCGCTGTCGCCGCCGTCATCCTCGTCGGCATCGTTCGCATCCAGGTTCAGCACGTTGTAGGTGGCCACCGTCAGCCGCCCCTCGCCGCGCTCGACGTCGCCGATGCTCGGCTGCAACGCCGATGGCTGCAGCACGGCGAACGCCTGGGTCGGGATGACCTCGAAGTTGCCGAAGCCGTAGCCGATCACGCCGGTGACATCGGCCAACGCGGCGCCGGCGGCCACCGACGGCAGCTCGAAGTCGGCCAGCACCCCGCTGTCGACATCGATCTGGATCTTCTCCGGGTTGAAGTCGTCCGGGGCGATGTTCAGCGTGCCGCGCTCGCTCAGCCCGGTGGCCGCCGTGCCGCCATCGGCCACGGTGAACAGCTCGCCGAAGCGGTTGGTGGCGGCGATCGCCAGCGGTTGGGGCACGGTCACCCGCATCGCCTCCAGCGACTCGAAGTAGTCGATGCCGTCGCTGTCCGGATCGAAGCTTGCGAAGGCATCGTCATCGATGTTCTCGGTCGGTGCCGGCCGTCCGGCCAGGCCCATGATCACCGGTGCCGGTAGTTCGGCGTTGCCGATGAGCTCGATGGTGGCGCCGCCCAGCTGGGTGGTCGACAGGTTGCGCGAGCGGCTGCCGCCGGGCGTGAACTCGCCGACCTCGCCGGTCAGGCGCAGCAGTTGGCCCACCGTGACCTCGGGGGCTGCACCGGTGAACACCAGCAACGCATCCGAGGTGGCCGGGTCGTCATCACCGTTGACGTCCTGCAGGTAGAAGCCGTTGCTGTCCACCGCCGTCACGACCCCTTCGGTCATCACCATCTCGCCCAGCAAAGGGCTGGTGTGCCCCGCCCCCTGGATCGCCATGATCGAGGTCAGGTTCACCGGACCCGGCGGCTCGCCGGCGCTCGAAGTCGGCGTCTGCGACGGATCGGGCACCTCGAAGGCCAGCCGTGCGAACGCATCCGCCCCGTCGGGCCGCCGGGTGAACCCGGGCGCGACGTTGTCGCCGTCCGGCTTGAAGGACAGGTTGGCAGCGATCAGTTGCCCGGCCAGGTTGGCCGCGTCGCCCTCACCGCCGTCGCTCAGGTAGGCGTTCTGCCGCACCGCGCCGCCGGCATCGGCCATGACCAGCGTGTAGGCGCTGTTCTCGATCGCGTTGGCCGGCAGGTCCTGGTCGGCGCGCAGCATGAACAGCTCCTGCGCGCGGGCATTGGCGAACAGGAAGAACTCCCCGGGTGCCAGCATCGTGCCGGGCGGCACGGTGTACGGGCTCTCGCCGTCCGGCGTGCCGAAGTTGTCGCCGGCATCGCTGTCGTACAGCGTGAGGGTCCAGCCGCCGATGTCGGTCGGCCGATCGCCCCGGTTGTACAGCTCGACGTACTCGGCATCGCTGCCGGCGGTGCTGCCGAGCACCTCGTTGATGACCACGTCGGCGAGGGCTGCGGCCGAGGCGACGAACGGGCCGGCCAGTGAGCCGGCGATGGCGATCGAGAGAGCGGTGCGCGGCATGAGGGGAGACTCGTGTCAGCAAGTGATGAGACAACTATCACACTTCCTGATGACATTCGTTACGTGAGGTACAAGAGCAGGCCTCGACCCAGGTATCAGCCGATCGGCCTGCGCGAAGGTGCCCAGCTGAATGCGCAATGGCGATGTGCAGCAGGTGCTCCGTGCTCGGACGGTGGGCACGGCCGGTCGAAGGCCATCCGCTCGGACAACGTGCCCAAGCTCATCGTCCGAGAGCTTCACCAAGCGATCCAGGCGCTCGGGATACGGGGTCCGACGACCACACTGCAAGCCATGGTACGACGGCAGCGAGCGGAGCTTTCACGGAACACCGCGGCGAGAAAGCCTGGAAGCTGAGCTGATCGGCAGTCCGATGGAAGCCCGCGTGGTCATCGCCCAGTGGCGATGGAAACCGACAACCGACAACGACCTCGAAGCTTCCACGGATACCAGACGCCGGAAGATGGATTCTACGGACCCAGGCCACCACCGAGACCACGTCGATTCGCGAGGCCTGGAGAACAGGTCGTTCCACCCTAGTACTTCGGCTAGTTCAATCCATCGCAACAGATCTGATAGCGTGAGCTAGGTCGCAAACATTGCAGCGCATAGAGGGGACGGGTCGGATGACTGATTTCGAGCAAGTTCCCGCTGACACGCTGATGCGGCTAGCCGACGACTTCGCTGCGAGCGGATCGCGCTCGATCAACGCGGTGCACTTGCACCACACCTACAAGCCCGACGCCGCTCTGTTCGACTCGCTGGCGAAGCGTTTCGGCAGTGCCAAGGCCGCTGGCGAAGAACTCTGCGCTCGCATGCGGCGAGTACATGTCGAAGCGCGTGGCTGGCACGACATTGCGCAGCATGTCACCGCTGATCCAGCAGGCGCTTTGTGGAACGGTCGGCGATGGTCGATGCCGCCTGCGAGTTCGCGCGGCGCGAATGGCAACCGCAACGTCGGTCCGCTGATGATCGAGATGATCGGGGACTTCGATAATGGGCGCGAATCGCCAACCGACGACCAGGAAGCCGCTGTCATCGAACTGATTGCCGCGATCCAGGTGGCATTTGACCTCGATGCATCCACGATGCTATTCCGTCGCGATCTCGATGTAGGGAAGCGCTGTCCCGGCAGCGGGCTCGACTTGGAGACGTGGAGGAAGAAGGTCGCGACGCGCCAGACGCACCTGCGTGGACTCCGTTCGAGCGGGGGTGACGAAAACAGCCTATCGGGTTTCGCACCCGGCTTCAGCACGCGCACCGGGCTCGTTTCGATGATCGACCGACCGGGGGCTCCGGCCCGGCTGAGCGACGCGGAACTGCTGGGCGAGCCGGCACAGGCGGGCATGTCGTCTCGCTCCGTGGAGCTGATTTCGGCCCTGCCCGGCAACAGCGGGACCTCCGGTGCCCGAGCGATCGACTCGACCACCACGCGCGCTCTTTCACGCAGCTCGCGCCGGGAACTCGAGCCCTTCGTGATCAACCTACGCAAAGGTCGATTGTCGACCGGTGGCGAATTCGACAATACCGCCGAGGATGTGGAGCGTCGCGTTGGCGGCGGCCTGCGCGACTGGATCGCGCAACAAGCCAAGCCGGAAATACCGATCAGAATCATGATTCACGCCCACGGCGGCCTGAACGGCGAGCAAGCCGGGCTCGAGTACGCGGCCAAGATGCGCGCGTTCTGGACCGACAATGGGGTCTATCCCATCTTCATCGCGTGGGAGACCGAAGGTGTCGACTCGCTGTTACAGATCATCGAAGAAGCGGCGGGCGTCGACGCAGCACGCAGCCGCTTGGGCGACTGGATTCGCGAGCGCATCGATCAAGGGCTCGAATGGCTGGTGAGACATGTACCACTCGATCCGTGGGGACAGATGAAGGCGTCGGCAAAGACCGCCTCGTCCGACCGAAGAGATGCTGGCGTCCGCGTGTTGCTCGACACGTTGGGCGGCGTCCTGTCGGGCCACCCGGAACAGACATTCGAACTGCATGGCGTCGGTCACAGCGCGGGTGCCATCCTCTGGGCTCACGGGCTCTCGGCGATCAAGGAGCAGCCCTACATCGACACGTTGAAGTCGCTGTCGCTGCTTGCCCCGGCGTGCACCGTGAAACTCTATAGGAAACGTATCGAACCAGCGGTCAAGGCAAGGCGCGTCGAGCACTTCAACCTGTTCGCGCTCGATCGGCGAACCGAGCTGGCAGACCCGACCGTGCCAGGCTACTCGCACTCCCTGCTCTATCTCGTTCGCGATGGATTCGAGCGGGGCGACGCCGTCGCTATCCTCGGGCTTCAAGAGTCGATCGATGCGGACGCAAGGCTCAAGCGACAACTCGGGCTGGGCCGTGAGGATATGGAGCACGTGTCGGTCGTCTATGCGCCGACACCGCCGGGCACGACGGATCCGCTGCACACGTCCCGGGCGGAAACGCACGGAGGATTCTCACGCGATCGGGCGACGATCGGCTCGGTTGCGCAACGGATCGTCGGTCGCGAACGTGAGCTGACCTTCTCGAACTGGCCGTTCGAAGACACTGTTTCCAGAGCCGAACATCGAGCGTTCCCCAGGCTGCGCGACACCATCGACCAAGACGTGTACGACGCACTGTTCGGCGTTGTGCCTCCGAACAGCACGGATACGGTAGCAGCGCCCCTGTTCGCGCCACCGATGCGCCAAGAGCGGACCTCCGCTCCGCGGCACTCCCGCAACAACAACCGGTTCGCGCTGTGCATCGGCATCGACGACTACCGCGGCAAGGCAGATCTGTCAGGCTGCGTCAACGACGCCAACGCCTGGCACAGTGCATTCACACGCTTGGGCTTCGCCAGCGAATCGCTCCTCAACCAGGACGCCTCGCATGCGGGAATACTCGCTGCGATGCGGGAAACGATAGCGCGGGCCAGACCCGGCGATCTCGTCGCACTGCAGTACGCGGGTCACGGCGCTTGGTTCGCCGACAAGGACGGGGACGAAGAGGACGGACGCGACGAGGTTCTCGTACCGAGCGATTGCGATGGCCAATTGTTCATCGCAGACGACGAGCTGTGGGATGTGTGCGAATCGGCGGTCGACGGCGTTTCGGTTTACGTGTTCATGGACTGTTGTCACTCAGCGACCAATACGCGTGCGGCAACTCTGGCCCCAGGCGTCAAGGTGCGTCGCTACCGCACGACGGAAGCCATGCGTGAAGCCCATCGGCAGCGCCTCGCCGCAATAGGTCGCCGCACCGCGCCGCGGCGACGCGGAAACGAGAACCAGCGTCATTTCAAGTACGCTGCCTGCGGCGACCGGCAAGAGGCCATGGAGGAGAACGGCGAGGGTCGGTTCACGCGCGCCGCCCTGTCGGTTTTCAGCTCGGTCGACAAGATGACGACCAACGCATCGTTTTCTGAGGACGTGCTCTCCCAGTTTGCGCGCGACGCCAATCAAACGCCATTCCTTGACTGCCGACCTGACTGGCGTTCGGCGCGGTTCTTCGGGGGCTTGTTTCAGTAGCCCGCGGTAGACACGTCAATTTACGCATCGGAGCAAGAGATGCGCTACACGCTCGCAGAAGGGCTCATGCGCTGCGCCTGGCCGCCGCCCTACGAGGTGCCGACGAACGAGCCGAAGGCGCGCCGCCGGCTTCGCGTGTTCTCACTCGATCCGTCGGTGTCGCGCACACAAGGTGCCGTGTCGACGATATCCATTCCCCTCGAGCCGTGTGCGCCGGGACCGATCAGCGGCCTGTTCGAAATCGATCTGCGCGACGATCAGGCCAACGACAGTTACACACCCGTCGACCTTGATGACCTTGAAGACCTTCGGACAGGCGCAGGCGGAAGGCAGCCGGACCCGGCCGATCCGATGTTCCACGCGCAGATGGTCTACGCCATCGCCTTGCTGACGTACGAGTCGTTTCGCCGCGCGCTCGGACGTCACCTCAGTTGGGGCTTCCATGGCAACCAACCAGATCGGCGAGTGCCACTTCGTATCCTTCCCTTCGCCGACCGCAACCTCAACGCCTGGTACTCGCGCCGCGAACAGACGATCGGGTTCGGCTATCGACTGCGCGAGCGCGATATCGCCTCGGGAGCCGAGGACCTCTCGGTGTACACGGGGCTGAACAGCGACATCGTCACGCATGAAGTCGCTCATGCATTGATCGATGGTTTGAAGCCGTACTTTTGGGAACCCACCAACCCGGACGTCCCTGCCTTGCATGAAGCGCTGGCGGACCTGGTCGCGCTGTTTCAGCGGTTCACCTACACCGAACTGGTTACCGAGCAACTCGCTCAGCAGCGTGGTCAGCTCGACGGCAATACGCTGCTGAAAGTGTTGGCACCGCAGATAGGCAGAGCACTGTCACGCGGACCGGGCTTGCGCACCTTCGAAAGTCTGTTGTCGGCAATCGAGAACGGCAAGGATGTGCACGACATGCGCAATCGCTTGCAGGATCTCGGTCCGAACGAGTCCGATGAGAGCCACGCACGCGGTCGGGTACTTGCCGAGGCGATCTTCGACGCTTTCCAGACCATCTTAATCCGGAAAACCGAGCCGATCATCCTGCTCGCGACCAAAGGCCGAGGGGCGTTGCCGAAGGGCAAGATCTCGAGAACCCTCCTCGAGTTCATCGTTCACGCCACCACACGTACGGCAGCGCAATTTCTCGCCATCTGCATTCGCGCTCTCGACTACTGCCCGCCGGTTCATGTGGAGTTCGGTGACTACGTACGCGCGTTGATCACCGCCGATGCACAGTTGGTGAAACACGACCCCTACGGCTACCGCGAGGCGATCACGATGGCGTGTCTGCTGCGCGGTATCGTGCCCCGCTACGTCGACACACCGTCGGAGACGGCGTTGACGTGGGACCCGCCGCCCGGCGAACCGCTTGCACTGGAAGGGCTGGCCCTATCGTCGCTGCAGTTCCGTGGCGACCCGGCCATCGTTCAGTCCGCCGCCGAAGTCGAGCGTCAGGCTCACCTGGTCGGTGGCGCACTCGGCCAATCGCCGCTCCTGAGAGAACGACTCGGGCTCGCCGAACCTGACGGGGTGACAGAGCCGCCAGAAATCGTGTCCATCCGCTCGTCCCGCCGCGTCGGACCGGATGATCAGGTCGCCTTCGATCTGATCATCGAGATCGTGCAGACCACCCGGATCAACGTCCAAGGCACCACGCTTCCCTGGCGCGGAGGTGCCACGCTTGTGCTCGATTCGCTCGGCACTGTGCGTTTCATCATTCGCAAGCGAGTCGATCAGCACAGTCGATTGGCCAGAGGGCGTGAATGGCTGGGACACCAACGCAACCGGGATGCGCTGGAGGCCTACACATCAAGCGAAGTGGGCGGCCGCCACTTCTGCCTTTGAATAGCTGTCGCTTAGCAGTGCCCCCGACCGGTGGAGCTTGCCATCGGGGACGTTCGTAGACTGACGTTCGGCGATCCAGATCGAGACGATCAACTGCCTTTCGGCATCGACCAACAGCCGAGCGGAAAGAAGTACGAGACCGAGCCCTACTACAATGGAGAATCTGATGGCGAACGAACTCATGCCTGTCCCGAACGGCCCCCTACGAGCAACGATCGCCAGACGTGCCCGGGATACGGCGAGTGACGAGGTGAGCGATCGAGGGCAACCCAGTCCACAGCGGAACAACGGCGAGGCCGATGCCGCGCTGAAATGCACCGACACGATGGTCTGGGCGGTCGGCACGTTCACCAAGGGCCTGCCGCACGATCCCGCGACAGGCCAGGTCCGAACGGCCGATCTCAAGGCCTTCGTCGACGCGCTCAATCAATCACCGGCTATTCCAGCTCTGGAGGGCGAATCGCCCTTCCCCGGTGTTTTCGCATCGGGCAAGCCCGCCGAGTTCGACGTTCCTCTGTTCGACGGCACCTACCTGCGCTGCGATAGAAGCCCTCCGGAAGCACGTGGCTGGGAAAGTCCGATCAGTGGCCATACCTTCGACCTCGAGGGCGCCGACGCGGATGCGGTCGGCATGCCGCCCGCGCCCGAGCTCGGATCGTCCGAGCTGACCGCCGAAATGGCCGAGGTCTACGCCGCCGCGCTGATTCGCGATAAACCGTTTTCATCGTGGCGAACCGGTGCGGCTGACGCCGTGCTCGTCGACCTCAACGAGCTGCCGTTCTTCTCGTCGGGAACGGGCTTGGATGAAGCGGCGAAGCAACGACGAAGCGCTAGGCTGAAGGACGACGCACTCAGTCATGAATCGCTGTTCCGCGGATCCACCCCGGGTGCGATGTGCGGGCCGTACATCTCTCAATTCCTGCTCATCGGAAATGCCGAGCGACAAGGCGATAGCGGCGCTGCGCTGGACGCCACGGATGCGCAACCACGCGCCCAGAAATTCGCACCGCAGGCGTTGAAGGACAATGCAGATGATGACGTCAAGGCAGCAGACGGTCTCATTCTCTACGGCGTGCAAGCGATCTCCCAGCAATTCCGGGTTCACAAAGAGCACGTTGATCACATGACGGATTGGGCCATGTGGCTTGACGTGCAAAACGCAGCCAACCGCAAGAATTCCTACGATCAATACGAGAAGGGCACTCGCTTCATCTCCACGCCTCGTGATCTGGCGACCTACGTGCACTTCGACGCGCTCTATCAGGCCTATCTGAACGCAACCCTGATCCTTCTGGGAATGAGCGCGCAGACCGACATCGGCCTGCCGGAAGGCGGCAAGCAAAAGCGGGACGCCTTTGCCACCTTCGGCGGCCCCCACATCCTGACCTTGGTCACCGAAGTCGCCACCCGCGCGCTCAAGGCAGTACGCCGACAGAAATACAACATCCATCTACGCTCTCGCCCGGAGGCGTTGGCCGCCGCCGTATCGTTGGCCTGGAAAGGAGGCGCTGCCGCCGAGTGCCTGGGTGACGGAAAGGTTCCCTGCCAAGCGATGGCGACCGATTTGGAGCCGATCCTAGAAGATATCCAGGAACACAACGAAGAGATGAATGATCGTCTGTGGCAAAGCGTATTCGGCAGCATCGAGCACGGGCCGCTCGACGAAAGCAGGAATGCCCTCTTGCCGATGGCCTTTCCGGAAGGGTCGCCCATGCACGCAGACTACGGTGCCGGCCACGCGACCGTCGCAGGCGCCTGCGTGACCATCGTGAAGGCGTTCTTCGAGATGTTCGAGCACAGCAACTTGCGCGGCGATCTGGCGCTCTACGACATCGTCGATAAGGCGAGCGGCTATCCGGCGCGACGTTATCCCGAAGAGCTGTTCGGCACCGAGAAGGCCCTGACCGGCGACTGTCACCTGCCCTATCCTCTAGAGCCGTGTTCGACGGATGCCACAAAGCTTGTGCCCGTCGAGGGATCCGGCCACGTGTCGATCCAGGGCGAGCTCGACAAACTGGCTGCGAATATCTCGATTGGACGCAATTTCGCCGGTGTGCATTTCTACACCGACTACTACGAGTCGCTGCGCATGGGTGAGCGTGTTGCCGTCTCGATGCTGCAGGAACAGATGCTGACCTATCGTGAGCCCGTGACGATGCGCTTCACCACGTTCGATGGAGACAAGATCATGGTTGCCGGCACGGGCGGCACCCGTGGCGATAACGACGCCCTGGTGTTCGTGTGGAACGAAAACGGGGCTTCGGGCCGCCGTGAGGACTTTCACGAGTGGTGGAACCGGCACCGCTGAGCGTCAGGGCACGGCGCACATCTCGAGAACGATCACGTCGATGGCGGCACGGACATACCCACTCGCGCGCAGCCGCACTATCGCCGAAGCCGTTAACCGAAAGGCCGGGCCGGTACTTGGCGGTGCGGAACAACGACATCGATCAAGCGTTGTCGTCGCTCACTGCCGGGCGGCTGAAGGAGGTGCTGATGCCCAGCCGCTCCGTAAGCGATCGCCGATCGCTTACGGCCGTCAGGGCGCAGAGCGAGGTTCAACTTCCTGCCGGCATTCGTCACGCCGGTCTGGTGCCGAATCAATCATCCCACCATCACGCGCCGCAGCACCATCAGCACCACGACCCCGCTGACGATCACCCAGGCGGTCGAGGCGCGCAACGCCACCACCCCCGCCACGATCGATGCGATCAGTTCAGCCGGCCCACCCAGCAAGATGGCGGGAGCGATCAAGGCCCCAAGCACCGCGATCGGCACCGCCTCCAGCGCCGCTTCCACCCGCGGATGCAGCGGCGTAAATCGCGTCAGGATCAGATGCCCGCCGATCCGCGTCAGGAACGCCATGAAGGCGGCCGTCAGGATCAGTGCGTACAGCCCCGCGTCGCTCACCGATCCGACCGCCCATCGCGCGCCGCCGGCGCACGCCACACCGCGACCGCCAGGCCGGCCAGCGCGCCGCCCAGGATGTGGTACGGCGGCCCGATGGTCAGGTGCACCACGATCGATCCGAGCACGGACACGCCCAGCACCGGCAGGAACCCCGAGGTGCCGCGAAACCCCATCAACAGGCCGAGGAAGTACAGCGGCAGCACGTAGTCCAGCCCCCAGCGGGCCGGCTCCGGAATCAGCGCACCGAAGCTCAACCCCAGCGCGTTGGCCAGCATCCAGACCGCGTACACCGACAGCGCGTAGCCGAAGTACCAGGCCGGGCCGAGCGATGAGGTGGCCCGCGCGCGCTGCTCGCCGGCGGCGAACACCGGATCGACCATCATCGCGAACGCCAGGCCCTTCTGCCAGATAGAGAAACGCTGCAGGTGACGCCCCAGCGCGGCCGAGTACAGCACGTGCCGGAAGTTGATCGCCAGCATGGCGAGCAGGATGGCGAGCGGCGAGATCGACTGGCCGAGCATCTCCAGCATCAGGTACTGACTGGCACCGGCGTAGATCGCGCCGCTGGCCAGCAGCGTCTGAGCAGGGGTGAAGCCTGCAGTGATCGCCAGCGCGCCGAACAGCATGCCGAACGGCACGATGGCCGGCAGGATGGTCAGCGAGGCCAGCGCGCCGGCGAGTGCCTCCGTGCGCGTCTCGCCGCGCGGCGGGGCGACGGTGCTCAAGCGTCGTCCGCAGCGAACGTGTCGGGCGCCTGGACGCCTTCCTCGGCCAGACGCTCGCGCACCGCGTCGTGCCAGGCATCGGTGTCGATCTTGCGCTCCAAGCCGTTGGCGTTCATGTAGCGCACCTTGCCGAACACGTCCCGCTCTGTCCACGCCCGATCGTGTAGGCCGAACACCCAGGCGACGTTGGCATAGCTGTTCGGATCCCGGCCGTCCAGGAAGTAGCGGTTGTTCAGCCACAGCAGCGTGCGGTACGCGTACTCGGGCGTGTTGCACCAGTTGATCACCTGCTTGCCCCAGTACATGCGCAGATGATTGTGCAGGTAGCCGGTGTGCTTGATCTCCAGCATGGCGGCGTTCCAGTGCGGATCGTCGGTCGCGGCGCTGTCCAGCTCATCTCGGGTGTAGCGCGCCGGGCGCTCGTCGTCCCGATGCTCGGCCAGCGTGGTGATGGCCCAGTCCGGCAGCTCGGCGAAGCGGTCGTAGTCTTCGGTGAACCAGGTGTAGTTGCGCGCCAGCTCGCGCCGCACGATCAGCTCCTCCAAGAAGGCCTCCTTGTCCTCGTCGCTGCCCGAGCTAGCGCTGTCCACCTTGTCGGCGATCTCGACGATGCCGATCTGCCCGAAATGCAGATACGGCCCCAGCTCGCTGCTGTCGCGGGTGTGCGGCTCGGGGTCGCGCGCCGCGTAGCCGTCCAGCGATTGCCTCAGGAAGCGGGTCAGCCGCTTGCCGGCCTCGCTCGGCCCGCCCTTGAAGCGGACGACGCGCGGCACCGAGCGATCGATGTCCAGGGCGGCCAGCAACGCCTCGGGGTCCGAGAGGTCGCACTCGTCGCTCACACCGAGCGACAGCGAGCTCTTGTCCGGCGCTCGCAGTCCCACGCGCTGCAGGCAATCGTCGCGATGCCGGTTGATCTTCTTGCGGATGGTGCGCGCGGCGTACTCGCGCTTGTCGGACGCCAGCTCGACCGGCACCGCGACATCGCTCTCCACGCGCAGCAGCGGGATGTGCAACCGTTTCGCCAGGTCATCGCGCCAGCCGCGCGCCGGCTGCAGGTAGGCGGTATCGGTGACCACCAGCGCAGCCTGCTCGGCCAGCTCGACGATCGCCTCGACCGGGTCGCCGCGCCGGCCGATCAGGCGGATGCCGTGCTCGGCCAGCGTGGCGGACGTCTCGCCCAGGCCTTCGAGCATGAACGCAAACGGGCGCTCGCTGGCCTCCGGATAGTCGTCATCGACCACGAAGGCGGCGATCAGCGGCAACGACAGCGCATCGGCCCGCCGTACCGCCAGCGCCAGGGCCGCGTTGTCGTGCGCGCGCTGCGAGGATTGCATCCAGTACAGCACGAAGGCGGCGTCGTCCCGCACCTCGGCCTCGTTCATCGCGTGCACGCGCGCATCGGCTTTCGTCATGGCGCAAAGCTTGCCGAGACGCGCCGGCGAGCGGTGCGCGAGCGAAAATGCTGCCCGGCGCGGGTGTCCGGCCCCGAGCCTGACCGCGTGTCCGATCGCCGGCCGATCTGCAGCTCGCGTGTCACATTGTCGGGCGATACTACCGTCACCCATCCGTCACCGATGCGCCTCATGTCGATCACCCTGCCGAACACCCTGCGCCCGACCGCTCTCGCCCTGGCGCTGAGCCTGCTGCCGGCAGGTCTTGCGCTGGCCGCCCCTTCCGGCGAACTGGTGCTGTACACCTCCCAGCCGAACGCCGACGCGCAGGCCACCGTCGATGCGTTCCAGGCGCTCTACCCGGACGTGGAGGTGGAGTGGTTTCGCGACGGCACCACCAAGGTCATGGCCAAGCTGCGCGCCGAGATCGCCGCCGGCGATCCGCGCCCGGACGTGCTGCTGATCGCCGACAGCGTCACCATGGAATCGCTGGAGGCCGACGGGCACCTGATGCCCCACCCGGAGGCGGACGTGGCCGCCTACGAGGCCGGCTTGATGGACGAGCAGCACCACTGGTTCTCGACCAAGCTGATCACCACCGGCATCGTGTACAACACCGCCGCCGCGATGGTGCCCGAGAGCTGGTCGGACCTGCTGGGCCCCGAGGCCGAAGGCCAGATCGCGATGCCCTCGCCGCTGACCTCGGGCGCGGCCACGATCCACCTGGCCACCTTGACCGAGAACGAATCGCTCGGCTGGGACTACTACGAAGGCCTGGCCGATCAGCGCGCGCTGGCCCAGGGCGGCAACGGCGGCACCTACAAGGCGGTGGCCGGCGGCGAGAAGCTGTACGGCTTCGTGGTCGACTTCCTGCCGATCCGCAACCAGGCGGACGGCGCACCGGTGGAATTCGTGTTCCCCAGCGAAGGCGTCTCGGCGGTGACCGAGCCGGTGGCCATCCTGAGCAGCGCGGCCAATCCCGAGGCGGCCAAGGCATTCGTGGACTTCCTGATCTCGGCCGACGGCCAGCAGCTGGCGGCCGACATGGGCTACCTGCCGGCGCACCCGGACATCGCGCCGCCGGCAGGGTTTCCGGCACGCGAGGACATCACGCTGATGCCGTTCGATCCGGCCAAGGCACTGGCGGACGAACGTGACAACAAGGAGCGGTTCATCGAGCTGTTCGGCGGCTAGAACGCGGCAACCGGTCGCCCGCTCCGGCAACGCGTGTCCGGATCGAAGCTCATCGAGCGGGCCACGCTGGCCGCGCTGCTGCTGGTGATCTCGCTGCTGTGCGGGCTGCCGCTGCTGACCCTGCTGCGGTTGGGTGCGCTGCCCGACACCGTCGATGGATCACCGTGGCAGGCGATCGTCGAGACGCTGTCCAGCCGCTCGGTGCAGCGCGCCCTGTGGCATTCGCTGACCAGCGCGGCAGCGGCGGCGATGCTGGCCACGTTGCTGGGGGCCGCGCTGGCGCTCCTGCTCACCCTCGGCCGGGTGCGCGCACGCGGCCTGCTGGTGTTCCTGCTGCTGTTGCCGATGATGATTCCGCCGCACGTCACCGCGATCGCCTGGACCCAGGCCCTCGGCCCGTCCAGCAGCTTGCTGGGCTGGTTGGGGCTGGCGCCGCCGGCCGGCAGCAGCAACCCGATCCAGACGCCTGCCGGGCTGGTCGCCCTGCTGACCGTTCAGCACCTGCCGATCACGCTGCTGCTGATGCAGACCACCTTGCGCACCCTGCCCGGCGACCTGGTCGATGCGGCGCGCATGGCGGGCGCGCGCTCGCCCCTGCTGATGCGCCGCGTGCTGCTGCCGTTGCTGATCCCCTCGCTGGTGGCCGCCGCCACGCTGTCGTTCATCGCCGCGCTGGGCAACTTCGGCATCAACGCGTTGATCGGCATCCCGGCCCGCTTCACCACCCTGCCGGTGCTGATCTGGCAACGCCTGGCCAGCTTCGGTCCCAGCGTGCTGGGCGAGGTGGCCACGCTGGCGGCGATCCTGGCGCTGCTCGCCCTGGTGCTGGTGCTGTTCTCGTGGTGGTGGCTGGCCCGCGCCCGGCGCGCCATCCCCGCCTCCGGCGATTCGCTGGGCGACCGGCTGCGCACCCGCCGCGGCGCGCCCGGTGCGGCAGAGCTGGTGCTGTGGACCTTCGCACTCGCCGCCCTGGGCTTTCCGCTGCTGTCGCTGGTGGCAGGCTCGCTGGTTCCGACCTACGGGGTGGCGCTGGATGCCTCGAGCGTGACGCTGCGCCACTACACGGAGGTGTTCGGGCAATCGGTGACGCTGCGCGCCTTCGGCAACTCGGCGCTGGCCGCCGGCACGGCCGCGCTGCTGATCGCGCTGGTATCGATCCCGCTGGCCCACTTCATCGGCGGCCACCACGCCGGCCACCGTCGCCTGGCCTCGTTCGCCGCGGTGCAGGCCGATCTGGCCTATGCGGTGCCCGGGCTTGTCATGTCGGTCGCCTTCATCCTGGTGTTCCTCAAGCCACTGCCGCTGCTGGACCTGTCGCTGTACGGCACCCTGGCGCTGATCATCCTGGCGTACCTGGCGGTGTTCCTGGCGGTCGGCCTGAAGCCGGTGGCCAGCGCCGCGGGCCAGCTGGACACCGCGCTGGACGAGGCGGCGCGCATCAACGGGGCGGCCTTCGCCCGCCGGCTGCGACGGATTCACGCCCCCCTGTTGCTACCGGCCGCCCTGTCCGGTGCGGTGCTGGTGTTCCTGACCGCCTACAACGAGATCACCGTATCCGCCTTGCTGTGGTCCAGCGGCAACGAGACCATCGGCACGGTGATCTTCAACTACGAGGACGGCGGCTACACCACGCTGGCGGCCGCCATGGCGGTGCTGACGGTGATGGCCACCATCGTGCTCATGCTGGGCCTGTCGCGCATGGCCAGGCGGTTACCGCGTGGGGTGGTGCCGTGGGTGTGACAGCCGAAGGCGGTGGGAGCGCGCACCGACGGCATGCGGACGAAACCGTGAAGTCCGTTCGAAACGCTACACGTGTAGCGCTCTTCGACCGCTCGCCGACGGGGTCATCACGTCGTCGGTCGTCCGATGCTCGACCAGCCACCTCCTCCTGAATCAACAGCACCGTCGTCGGCAGCCTTTCGCCCACGCCGAAGCCTGCGAGCAGATCGGCGTTGCAGGAAAACGTGCCACGCCCGTTCACGCGCAGCGACTCGTCGCAGCCGGGAATCAGGAACAGCAGCGCGACGCGTGGATCGTTGACGATGTTGCGCAGGCTGTCGATGCGGTTGCTGCCGCGTCGGTCGGGCATCGAGGCCTGGCGGGCAGCGGCGTAGAGCGTGTCCAGCTGTGCCTCGCTGGCGATGACGTCAGGGAGGGCGTCCATCATCTTCATCGCCAGGTGATGGCCTGCCGAATCACGGCGCGCTAATTCGTGCGCGAGCATCTGCAGGCCGGAACGCTGATCGATGCGTTGTCGGGCTGGCAGGCACCGGGGTTGGCGATCAACGTGGCCTGCACCCGGTCCCGCTACCCACCGCGTCGCCTGCGCGCGTTCATCGAACGACTGACATCGTCGTCGCCGGGCTTGCTCGCCGGTCGATGGGCGCCAAGGCAAGCGTGGGCAAGCGTGGGTAGGCGTAGGTAGGCGTGGGGGGAGCGCGGTGAGCCTAGGCGATCGTGCCAAGGCGCCCGATGATGGGCCACCGCACCCGACGCGATCCGCTTCCCCACAGACGTCGCACTCGCTGCTCGAAGTCGTCGACGATCGCCGCGGCGCCCGCCCGTTTCGCTGCCGAGACGGAAGACCAGGTGCCGATGTAGCCCAGCATGTCCTCCATCGTCCAGTCACGCAGAATGGCCAGCGACGGCAACGTGCGCTCGGCGAACGGGAAGTCGAGCGAGCGGTAGCCGTTCTCGACGTGCTGTCTTCCTGCGGGCCAGAAGGCTCGTAGGGCATGCTCGGCATACAGCGTGGCGAACCGGTCACTCGCCTCGCCGTCCAGTTCGGGAACGCCGTACGACACCAGCGCAAGGGTGGCGCCCGGACAACCGACCCGACGCACTTCGGCATAGAAGGCGGGCAGGTCGAACCAATGCGCCGCCTGCGCCGCCACCACCAGATCGACCGAGGCGTCCGGCAGGCCGATCCGCTCCGCCGGCTCGACCGCGTAGCTCACCCGCTCGTGCGCCACGGCGCTCTGGATCTGCCCCGGTGCGGGGTCGGTGGCGGTGACGTGGTCGAATCGAGTGGCCAGCCGCACGGAAAGCTGGCCCGAGCCACAACCTACGTCGAGCGCGTGAGCATGATCGGAACAGGCGTCGGCGAGCGCATCCGCCAGCTCCGATGGATAGTCGGGCCGGTGTCGGGCATAGTCGCCGCCCACCGATGCGAAGGGATTGTCGGATCGGGTGGCCCCCTCGGTGGCGATCGAACCCGATGTCATCCGTGCTGCCCCGCCATCGCCCAACCATCGTCCACCTGCAGGACCACGGCCTGCTCCGGCTCGCCCGCCGTCGCGGACCAGGCCACCGCCACCTCGCCCCCGTCCAGCTGCACGTGCACATCGTGGTGCGCTCCGCGGAACAAGGATCGCAGCACGCGTCCGGATAGTTGCCCGGATTCGCCCGGCGGGCCGCTCAGTCGGACCGATTCGGGGCGCAGCAGGATCGACACCGGCCCGGTGGTCAGCGTGTCCGGGGCACGCACCCGCAAGCGACCGGCCGCCAGCTCGACCTGCAGGCCGGCGTCGAATCGCTCGAGCGCGCGGGCCGTCAGCACCGCGCCTTCGCCGACGAAACCCGCCACCACCGCATCCGCCGGTTCGCGGTACAGCGCCTGCGGCGTGGCAACCTGCCGCAGCCTGCCACCATCCAGCACCGCGATGCGATCGGCCAGCGCCATCGCCTCGCGCTGGTCATGGGTGATGTACAGCACGGTCGCTCCGCTGTCGCGTTGCACGCGTGCCAGCTCGCCTTCCATCGCGGCCCGCAGATGCGGGTCCAGGTTGGCCAGCGGTTCGTCCATCAGGATGATGCCGGCGCGTTGCGCCAGGCAGCGCGCCAGCGCTACCCGCTGTCGCTGGCCGCCGGACAGCTCGGCCGGAAGGCGCGAGGCCAATGCCGTCAATCCGACCGCCTGCAGCGACGAGGCCACCACCCGCTCGGCCTCGGCGCTGCCCACCCCGGCCGCCTGCAGGGGGAAGCGGGCATGCGCGGCGACGTCCATGTGCGGCCACAGTGCATAGGATTGGAACACCACACCGACGTCGCGCGCTTCGCCGTCGATGAAGGTGCCGGTATCGGCGACGGTTCGATCGCCGAGCACGATGCGTCCGGCATCGGGACGATCCAGCCCGGCGATCAGCCGCAGCAACGTGCTCTTGCCGCAGCCCGAGGCACCGAGCACCACGAAGAACTCGCCGGGCTCGACGTCGAGCGCGATGTCGTCCAGCGCGAGCGCATCGCCGAAGCGACGCGTCAACCCCTCGAGGCGTATGCCGCGCATGGGCGACGGCGAGCGGGGTCGGACAGCGCGCTCAGCGCACCGAGATGGTGTCCAGCACGTCGCCGACCCCTTCCACCTGGTGGCTGATGCGCACCGCCTCGGCGGCGGCGCTGCTGGAGGTGGCCGAGCCGCTGAGCCGAATCCGGCTGCCCTGCAGCTGACCGACCTTGATCTGCTGGTTCATCGTCAGCGAGGTGATGGCCAGCACCTCGACCACCCGGGCCGACAGCGGCGAGGCGTCCAGGGCCGCCGGACCGACCGAGCCCTTGTCCTTCCAGTCGATCGAGGACATGGTTTCGTTGAACGACTGGCATCCACCGAGCAGGACAGCCGCCAGTAGCAGCGCGGACAGTCGGCCGAACGGGGAGCAGATGCGGATCATGGGTAGTACTCGGGCGAGGTGGACGGTGTTCCGATGATCCCACGTCGCGGCGGCATGCGGCGCATGACAGCGGGCAAACCGCTCAGAACAGACCCATCTGCGGATGGTCCGGGACCGTCACCGGCGGTACGAACCTCGTGGTGTCCAGCGTCACCGGACGGCGCCCCGCCAGGATGCCGGCCCGTCGACAGGCCAGCTCGAAACGTTGCCGGATGATCTGGGCACGTGGCCCGGTACCGAGCATCCGGGTACCGAAATCGGCGTTGTTCACCTGGCCGTCGCGCACCGAGCGGATCGCCTTCATGACGCGCGCGGCGCGGTCCGGATAGTGCTCGGCCAACCATTCCTGGAACAGGTCGGACAGCTCGTGCGGCAGCCTGAGCATGATCGCGTTGGCCTCCAGCGCCCCGGCCTCGGCCGCCGCCTGGACGATGGTGTCGATCTCGGGCTCGTTCAGTGCCGGAATCACCGGCGAGAGCGACAATCGGGTCGGGACGCCGGCCGCCGCCAGCGTCGCCAGCGTGCGCAGGCGACGTCTCGGGGCGGTGGCGCGCGGCTCCAGGTGACGCGACAGCGTGTGGTCCAACGTGGTGAGGGTGATCGTGACCGACACCAGATCCTGCGCGGCCAACTCGCCCAGCAGGTCCAGGTCGCGCTCGATCAGCGAGGACTTGGTGATCAGCAGCACCGGATGACGGCATTCGACGAACACCTCGAGCAGTTCGCGGGTGATGCGCAGCTGTCGCTCCAGCGGCTGATAGGCATCAGTGACCACGCCCAGCCCGATCGGCTGCGGTGCGTAGCCGCGCTTGGCGAATGCCTCCCGCAGCAGCGCCGGCGCGTCGCGCTTGACGTACAGCAGGCGCTCGAAGTCCAGCCCGGGCGAGTGGCCCAGCCAGGCGTGGGTGGGCCGGGCAAAGCAGTAGATGCAGCCGTGCTCGCACCCGCGGTAGGGGTTCACCGAACGATCGAAGTGCAGATCCGGCGAGTCGTTCGAGGTGATGATGCTGCGCGCGGCATCGTCGCGCCAGCGGGTGCGATGGTCCCCGTCCTCGTCGGGCGAGACGTTCCAACCGTCATCGACGGCCAGGCGCACCACCGGCTCGTAGCGCCCGGTGCGGTTCGATGCAGCGCCCCTTCCCTTCATCGCTTCCACCGTCGTTCAAGCCGTTGGTCGCAGCTTAACGTGTATATCCTTACAGTAGTTCGCTTGCCGAGCTACGCTGTGACGAAGGTCCGCTCGAAGCGCCTCAGCAACGGCTGCAGCTCATCGTGACGGTGCAGGCGCTCGAACAGCGATGGCCCCTGTCCGGTAGCCGCCCCGATCAGCGTGCCCAGCACCGCCCCGCGGTGCGCGTTCTCGCCCCCCAGGTTGGTGTTGACCCGCAGCGCCCGGTCGATGTCATCTGTGTGACGGGCCGCCAGCCAGCACACCGATGGCCAGGAATCGCTGATGTAGCAGGCGGTGGACCAGTGGCCGCCGATCATCTGCGCATCAGTGCGCCCAGCTGCCAGCAGCGTGTCCAGCCGGGTGCCCGGCACCGCGGCGGCCGCTCGCACCAACGCCGCTTGCCTCCGATCGGCGTCCGGGCCCTGCAGCAGCTCGTGCAACAGGGCCACGTAGGCATCGACCACGCTCAGCAACAGGGCGTCCGGATGGGTGGCGCGCACGTGCTCGCGGCAGCTTGCCTGCACCGCCTCCAACGGCCGGCCAGGCAGGAGGGCCAGGGCCAGCGGTGCGACGGTCACCAGCGCGCCCATCGACGGGGTGTCGTGGGTGACGGCGGCGCATTCGCGCATCGGCTTGCCGGCGCTCAGGTTGGCGAAGAATCCGCGGTGATAGGACTCGGCATAGCTGTCCGGGTGAGCCGGCGGATCGGCTGTCATGCGCTCGGTGTAACGCTGCAGCCAGGCGTCCAGGTGGTACTCGCCGGCGTCGCCGAGCTGCTCGATCAGCCAGCGCGCGCACCAGGCGTTCAGCGTGTTCTCACCGGCCGGCATTCCATGATGGTAGTGACCACCGGGCACGTTCCAGCGCTCGCGCCGCCCCTTCAGGATCACCTCGCCGACGATGTCGGGGCGCGGTTGATTCGCGGCGGCGCCCCGCCGGGACGAGGCGGCGGAGCGGCGGCCGCCGCGCGCGGTGTCATGCAACGACATGATCGAGCTGGGGTGACGGGCCGGGGCCGGCTGCAGGTCGGTGATGCCGTGGGGGCCGAACTCGCGCACGATGTCGCCGACCCGGTAGTACCAGTGCACCGGCATGGACAGCGCATCGCCGACGAACAGGCCCTGCAGCGCAGCCGCCGTGCGCGTGGCCATCGAGGCAGGACCCGGTGGTCGGATCAGAACAATTGCTCCACTTCGCGTGCCCGCTCGCGCACCGTGCGCACCACCGGGGCGGCCGGCGACTCGCCACCCTGCCCCTCGCCCGAGGGGGACGCCGCTGCGGTGCCGTCGGCACCGCGTGCCGCCTCCGGCAAGCTCTCGTCCAGGAACCACTCGATGAACGTGCCGTCACCGGTGGCAGGTTCGCCGGTGGCCGAATCGATGCGCACCGCGGTGATGCCGTTCGGCTGCTCGCTCTGGATCTCTGGCCGGTCGGTGACGGTATCGGCCATGAACGCGGTCCAGATCGGCAGCGCGGCGATGCCCCCCGATTCGCCCCGGCCCAGCGAGTCCAGGCCATCCGAGCCGATCCAGGCGGTGGCCACCACGCCGGGCCCGAAGCCGGTGAACCAGGCATCGAGCTGGTTGTTGGTGGTGCCGGTCTTGCCGGCCAGGTCGGTGCGTCCGAGCGCCTCGCCGGCGCGGCGACCGGTACCGCGGCGTACCACCTCCCGGAGCATGTCGCTCATCAGCCAGGCGTTGCGCGCCTCGATCACCCGCGGCGCGTTGACCACGTCCAGGCGTGCCTGATCCAGTCGCTCGGCCGCCTCGGGCGACAGTTCGCCCTCGGCCACCGCCGAGTCGGCCGGGCCGGTGTCACGATCGTCGGCGGTGGTCTCGGCCTCCATCTCGGCCACCAGCGGGTTGTCGGTCTCGGTCGCGATGTCGCAGTCGTCGCACAGCACCACCTGCGGCGTGCGGTATTCCAGCGTGCCGCGCGGCCCGATGATGCGATCGATGAAGTGCGGCTGCACCCGGTAACCGCCGTTGGCGAACACCGAGAACGCGGTGCTCAGCTCCATCGGCGTGACCGCCGCGCTGCCCAGCGACAGCGACAGGTCGGGCGGCATGTTCGCTTGCGCGAAGCCGAACCGCTCGGCGTACTCGCGCGCGTAGGGCACGCCGATCTCGCGCAGCACCCGGATCGACACCAGGTTGCGCGACTTGACCAGCGCCTCGCGCAGGCGGGTCGGGCCGAAGAAGCGGCCCGAGTAGTTCGACGGGCGCCATTCGCCTTCCAGCGCATCGTCGTGGAACACCACCGGCGCATCGTTGTAGATCGTCGCCGCGGTGTCGCCGGCGGCCAGCGCGGCCGAGTAGATGAACGGCTTGAAGGTGGAGCCGGGCTGGCGCCGGGCCTGGGTGACCCGGTTGAACTTGCTGCGGTAGTAGTCGTAGCCGCCCACCAGCGCGGTGATCGCGCCGCTGACCGGATCCATCGCCACGAAGGCCGACTCCACGCCCGGCTCCTGGACCAGCCGCGCAACGCCCGCCTCGGTCACGCTCAGATCGACCACATCGCCCACCGAGAGCACCTGGTCGACCGCGGTGATCTCCTCGCCCAACGTGGCCATGTCGATGCGTTCGCGCGCCCACTCGACATCGGCGAGCGCCAGCGGGTACTCGACCCCTTCGCGACCGATCAGCGTCGCGGCGTCCGCTGTCGAGGCGATGACCACCGCGGGCTGCAAGTCGCCCGGGCGTCGCAGCTGCTCCAGCGCCTCGTCCAGCGCCGGCGCATCCGCCAGCAGCGCAGGTTCGAACGTGGTGACCGGGCCGGTAAAGCCGTGGCGCGCCTCGTAGTCGTACAACCCGTCGCGCAGCGCGCGGTTGGCGGCGCGCTGGTCCGCCGAGCGTATCGAGGTGTAGACGTTGTAGCCGCCGGTCGACCAGACATCGCCGAACAGCTGCTGCACCCGGGCGCGCGCCATCTCGCCGACGTAGTCGGCTTCGGCCTCGGGGCGGGAATAGTGCAGCGTGGCGGTGACCGGCAGGTCGGTGGCCGCGCGGCGCTGGGCCTCGTCGATGTAGCCGACCTCCTGCATGCGTCGCAGCACGTAGTTGCGCCGGTCCAGGGCGCGTTCGGGGTAGGACACCGGGTTGCCGGTGGAGGGCGCCTTGGGGATGCCGGCCAGCATGGCCGACTCGGCCAGCTCCAGCTCGTTGATCTTCTTGCCGTAGTAGACCTTCGAGGCGGCGGCGAAGCCGTAGCTGCGCTGGCCCAGGTAGATCTTGTTGATGTACAGCTCGAGGATCTGGTCCTTGGCCAGCTCCGACTCGATCTTGAACGACAGGAAGATCTCGCGCAGCTTGCGATCGTAGGTGCGCTCGTTGGACAGGAAGAAGTTGCGCGCCACCTGCATGGTGATGGTCGAGCCGCCCGGGCCCTTGCGCCCGGTGCGCACCAGATGGATCGCGGCGCGGGCCAGGCCCTGCCAGGCCACGCCGGGGTGGGAATAGAAGTTCTGGTCCTCGGTGGCGATGATCGCCTGCTTGAGCGACTCGGGCACCTCGCTGATCATCACCGGCTCGCGGCGCTGCTCGCCGTACTCGGCGATCAGGTCGCCCTCGGCGGTGTAGATGCGCAGCGGAATCTGCAGCTGGACCTCGGCCAGTTCGCTGACGTCCGGCAGCGCCGGCGCGATGCGCAGGTACAGGTAGCCCACGCCGATGCCGAGCACCAGCACGCCCATCAGGCCGACGATGGCACTCCATTTGAATGCGGAACGCAGCCAGCCCCCGGATTCACGTCGGGATCTCCGCGAGGAGGGGGGACGGGAACGACGACGGGAGCCGCGGCGGGACGATGATCGTGGCATCGGAACGACGACAGGCCTTTACGAATCAGCGAATTGTATCAACTGACCGAGCTTTAACCGTGCATCGCGGTGCAGTTCCCGCCGATGCACGCCTCAGACATGGGCCGTGACGGTTTGACGACGTCACGTCGATTCATCGACACGTTGCCGTTGGCGAGCGAGAGAAAGATCCCGCTTCGCTCTCAGGGAATTCACATTTCGGGCGCTAAGGCGGACATGGCACTCAAATTTTCTTCCAGAAACGCAGGCCTCGTCGGTCTCGACATCACGGCCACGTCGGTGAAGCTCCTGGAGCTCAAGCCGTCGAAGAAGGGTCACAAGGTGGTCAGTTACACCGTGGAACCCTTGCCGGCCAACGCGGTGAACGAGAAGAACCTGCAGGATGTCGAGGCGGTCGGCGATGCGATTCGGCGCGCCATCAAGCGAGCCGGCACGCGCACCAAGGCCTGCGCGGTGGCGGTGCCCTCGGCGATGGTGATCACCAAGGTCATCCAGATGCCCGACGACCTGAAGCCGCACGAGATGGATGCGCAGATCCAGCTCGAGGCGGATCAGTACATCCCCTACGCGCTGGACGAGGTCAACCTGGACTTCAACGTGCTCGGCCCCGCAGAGGAGGCCAACGGCATGGTGGACGTGCTGCTGGCCGCCTCGCGCTCGGAGAACGTCGAGGATCGCACCGCGGCGGCCGAGATCGGCGGGCTGGACGTGAAGATCGTGGACGTGGAGCCGTACGCGCTAGAAGGCGCCTTCGAGCTGATCGCCCATCAGATCCCCAACGAGGGCATGGACCAGACGGTGGCGGTGCTGGACGTGGGCGCCAGCATGACCAGCCTGTGCGTGCTGCGCGACCAGAGCCTGGTCTACACCCGCGAGCAGCCGTTCGGCGGCAAGCAGCTGACCGAGGAGATCATGCGACGCTACGGGTTGTCCTACGAGGACGCCGGGCGGGTCAAGCGGGTCGGCGGGCTGCCGGACAACTACGAGCCCGAAGTGCTCGCCCCGTTCCGTGACCTGATGGTGCAGCAGGCCAACCGCTTCCTGCAGTTCTTCTTCTCGGCCGACAAGAACGACTACGTCGATCACATCGTGCTGGCCGGGGGCTGCTGCGGCATCCCCGGCGTGGCCGAGCTGATCGAGCAGCGCATCGGCACCCCGACGGTGATCGCCGATCCGTTCGCGCAGGTCAGCGTCGGCTCCGATATCCCGGCCCAGCGTTTTCGCGATGACGGTGCCGCGATGCTGATCGCCTGTGGACTGGCGCTGCGAGGACTCTCCCGATGACACGCATCAACCTGCTGCCATGGCGCGAAACGCACCGGCGCGAGAAGAACAACGAATTCCTGGCGGTGCTGGGACTTTGCATGTTCATCGCCGCCGGCATCGGCTTCGGCGGCTTCAAGTACGCCCAGGACAAGGTCGACTTCCAGGACAAGCGCAACGCGCGACTGAACACCGAGATCGCGCTGCTGCAGGCCGAGCTGCGCGAGATCGAGACGCTGGAAGAGACCAAGAACGCCCTGCTGGAGCGCATGGACATCATCCAGACGCTGCAGGGACAGCGCCCGCAGATCGTGCACACCTTCCACGAGATCGCCGGTCGGCTGCCGGATGGGGTGTACCTGACCTCGATGCAGCAGATGGCCAACCAGCAGCTGGTGCTGGAAGGGCGCGCCGAGTCCAACGCGCGCGTCTCGGCGCTGATGCGCCGCATGGACCGCAGCGACTACTTCAAGAATCCGCGCCTGGAGGTCATCGAGTCGGACCAGAACGATCGGATCTCCACCTTCAAGCTGAGCGTGGTGCAGGACAACCCGAATCGCACCGAGGAGTCCGACGATGTCCTTTAAGACGACCATCGACGAGCTGCAGAAGATCGATGGCGAGGACTTCAAGCGCATCGGCACGGCTCCCGTCGCGCTGCGCGGCCTGCTGATCGTGGTGGGCTGCGTCGCCGTCATCGGGGCGATGACGCACTTCATGATCGTGCCGCAGTTCGACAAGCTGAAGGTGGTGGAACGCAAGGAACTCGACCTACGCGCCACCTTCGACGGCGAGCAGGCCAAGGCGGCCAACCGCGGTGCCTACGTCGAGCAGCTCGAGGAGATGAACAAGACGTTCAACGTCATGCTGCGTCAGCTGCCGAACAAGACCGATATCGAGAGCCTGCTGGTGGATCTGTCGCAGACCTCGGTGGCCTCGGGACTGGAGGTGCGCTTCTTCAAGCCCGAAAGCGAGGTGCCGCGCGAGTTCTACGCCGAGTACCCGATCAGGATCAGCGTCACCGGCCAGTACCATCAGTTCGGGCAGTTCGTGTCCGGCCTGGCCGCGCTGCCACGCATCGTCACGCTGGACAACATCAGCATCAACGAGATCCGCGCCAACGGAACGGCCGCTCGCGATCCCAGGACCGGCACCAAGTTGAAGATGGACCTGATGGCGACGACCTACCGCTACCTGGAAGAGGACGAGTAAGCCATGGACCGCAAACTCCTCCCGCTCGTTGCGCTGGTGTCCACGCTGTCCGCCTGTGGCGGCGACATGTCGGACCTCGAGCGATTCATCGACGAGACCAAGACCCGTCACCACGGCAAGGTCGACCCCCTGCCCGAGTTTCCGCCCTACCGCACGTTCACCTACACCACCGATGCGGTGCGCGACCCCTTCCGTCCGCAGACCGACCTGTCGGTATCGCCGGTGGCGGCCGAGACCGAGTACGCCGGTCCGCGGCCCGAGGCGACGCGTCGGCGCGAGCCGCTGGAAGGCTATCCGGTGGACGCCCTGAAGATGGTCGGGCTATTGCAACAGCGTACCCAGACCTGGGGTCTGGTACGCGATCCCGAAGGGACCATCCACAGGGTGCAGCCCGGCAACTACGCCGGACAGAATCACGGCAAGATCGTTTCGGTTTCCGAGACGCGCATCGATATCGTCGAGCTGGTGCCCGACGGTCTGAGCGGTTGGGTCAATCGCGATGCGCAGCTCGCGATGACCGAAGATTGATCCTTCGCAGACGAAACTACCGGAGACTACGGGTGAAAAATCAACTGACACGCGTCTGCGCCAGTCTGCTGCTGTTCGGCAGCTCGGTGTTCGGCAGCGCGACGCTGTCCGCGGCCGACAACGCGCTGCTCGACATCACGCACGTCTCGCTGCCGGGCAACCAGCAGCAGATCGCGCTGACGATGAGCGGCCCGGCCACCACGCCGAAGAGCTTCACGATCGACAACCCGGCGCGCATCGCGCTGGACCTGCCGGACACCGTCAACGAGATGGATGCCCGCTCGGTCGCGATCAGTGCAGGCGTTCTCCAGAACGTGACCACGGTGGAGGCCGGCGGCCGCACCCGCGTGGTGATCAACCTCTCCGCGCTGACGCCCTACCAGACCGCGGTGAAGGGCAACCAGTTGCTGGTGACATTGAACCAGGACGGTGCATCCGGTGACCAGCCCAGCATCCTGGTCGACGACTCGGCCACCGAAAAGCAGGCCAGCCGGGTCATCACCCGCCGCGAGAACAGCGTCGAGTCGCTGGACTTCCGGCGCGGGCCGATGGGCGAGGGGCGCATCGTCTTCAAGCTGTCCTCGCCGAGCATCGTCACCGACATGCGGCAGGAAGGCGGCCGGATCGTGGTCGACTTTCCTGACACGAAGCTGGCCGAGGAGCTGCAGAAGCGTCTGGACGTGATGGACTTCGGCACCCCGGTGCAGTTCATCGACGCGATCAGCAACAAGCGCGGCACCAAGGTGGTGATCGTGCCGGCCACCCAGGAGTTCGAGCAGCTGGCCTACCAGTCCGACGACCTGTTCACCGTCGAGCTCAAGCCGATGAGCATGGAGGAGATCGAGGATAACCGCAAAGCCAAGTTTGGCTACATCGGCGAGAAGCTGTCGCTGAACTTCCAGGACATCGAGGTGCGCTCGGTACTGCAACTGCTGGCCGACTTCACCGATCTGAACATCGTGGTGTCCGACTCGGTGCAGGGCAAGCTGACGCTTCGATTGAAGAACGTGCCCTGGGACCAGGCGCTGGACATCATCCTGCAGACCAAGGCGCTGGGCAAGCGACAGGCCGGCAACGTGATCATGATCGCCCCGGCCGAGGAGATCGCCACCCGCGAGCGCATCGAGCTGGAGGGCATGAAGCAGAAGACCGAGCTGGCACCGCTGCGCACCGAGTTCTTCCAGGCCAACTACGCCAAGGCCGAGGAGCTGGCCGGACTGCTGCAGAACCAGACCGGGCAGCTGCTCTCCGAGCGCGGCACCGTCACGGTCGACTCGCGCACCAACACCCTGCTGATCCACGACACGGTCGAGCGCCTGACCGAGATCCGTGCCCTGGTGCACCGACTGGACGTGCCGATCCGCCAGGTGCTGATCGAGTCGCGCATCGTCATCGCCTCGGACGACTTCAACAAGGACATCGGCGTGCGCTGGGGCCTGAACCGCAACACGGTCAACCCCGGTGGCGGTGGCGATGGTGAAGGCTTCTTGCTCTCGGGCAATGCCAACGGCATCACCAACCTGGGCAACAACGACTCGCTCAGCCCGGCTGACCGCTTCAACGTCAACCTGCCGATCAGCAACCCGGCCGGCACCCTGGGCGTCGCGCTGGCCAAGCTGCCCTTCGGCACGCTGCTGGAGCTGGAGCTCTCGGCGATGCAGTCCGAGGGCAAGGGCGAGGTGGTCTCCGCACCCCGCGTGATCACCGCGAACCAGCACGAGGCCTACATCGAGCAGGGCGTGGAGATCCCGTACGTGGAGGCCTCCTCCTCGGGTGCCACCTCGATCAGCTTCCGAAAGGCGGTGCTCGGGCTGACCGTCACCCCGCAGATCACCCCCGACGATCGCATCGTGATGGATCTTCGGATCAACAAGGACACCGTGGGCGAGATCTTCGGCTCGGGCAACGCCCAGGTGCCGAGCATCGACACCCGCGAGGTCAGCACCCAGGTCCTGGTGAGCAACGGCGAGACCGTCGTGCTGGGCGGCATCTACGAGCAGGACCTGCTCAGCAGCGTCGACAAGGTGCCCTTCTTCGGCAACCTGCCGCTGATCGGCAAGCTGTTCACCCGCACCCTGTCCCGCGACGACAAGTCCGAGCTCCTGGTCTTCGTCACCCCGAAGATCATCAAGGAAAACGTCTCCCTCGCGTACTAGCCCCGCCACAAGGCCACGGCTCGGACCGCTCGCGGTCCGAGGCGGCGGAACCTCCCGGTTCCGCCCGCGCACCCTCCCCTCGAACCATCAGCCCGAGGCCCGCCGCCGAACCCCCCGGTTCCGCCCGCGCACCCCGGTTCGTCACCACCAACCCCTTCCGCTATCATTCCGGTCCCACCCGCTCCCGCCGTCCCTCGCGGCCGATCTCATGCCCTCCATCTTCCTCGTGGGCCCGATGGGATCGGGCAAGAGCACGGTCGGTCGGGCACTGGCGCGGCGCACCGGGCTTCGCTTCATCGACAGCGATCGGGAGCTGGAGGCACGCTGCGGGGTCGACATCCCCACCATCTTCGAATACGAGGGTGAAGGCGGTTTCCGCGATCGCGAAGCGCGACTGATCGACGAGCTGACCACCCACGACGGCATCGTGCTCGCCACCGGCGGCGGCGCGGTGCTGCGGCCCGAGAACCGCGCCTGCCTGGCGCTGCGCGGCTACGTGGTGCTGCTGTCGGTCGACATCGGCGAGCAGCTGCGCCGCGTCGGTCGGGACCCGAACCGGCCGCTGCTGAACACCTCCGACCCCGAAGCCAGGCTGCGCTCCCTGATGAGCGAGCGTGCGCCGATCTACCGCGACGTGGCCCATCTGGAGGTGCACACCGACGCCCGGCGCATGCACCATGTGGTCAACCGCATCGAACAGCACCTGCTCGGCCGCGGCCTGCTGGGCGCGCCGCGCCCGGCGGAAGCCGCCCGCACCCCGGCATCGACATGCAAACCCTGACCATCGACCTCGGCGAGCGCAGCTACCCGATCCACATCGGCACCGACCTGTACGGCCGCGGCGCCGACGGCACCTCGCTGCTGTCGCGTCACGTGCCGCGACGCGCGCTGGTGGTGACCGACGAGACCGTCGCCCCGCTGTACCTGGACCGCGTGCTGGCCGGACTGGGCAACACCCCGGCCGGTCACGTCATCCTGCCCGACGGCGAGTCGCACAAGCACCTGGGCACGATGGAGACGATCATCGAGGCCTTGCTGCGCGAGAACGTCGATCGCGGCGGCACCATCCTGGCCCTGGGCGGCGGCGTGGTCGGCGACATGGCGGGCTTCGCCGCGGCCAGCTACCAGCGCGGGATCGATTTCGTGCAGCTGCCGACCACCCTGCTGGCGCAGGTGGACTCCTCGGTCGGGGGCAAGACCGGCGTCAACCACGCGCTGGGCAAGAACATGATCGGCGCGTTCCATCAGCCGCGTGCCGTGCTGGCCGATGTGGCCACGCTGGACACGCTGCCCGACCGGCAGCTGTCGGCCGGCCTGGCCGAGGTCATCAAGTACGGCTTCATCGTCGATGCCGACTTCTTCGCCTGGCTGGAGATTCATCTGGAGGCGCTGCTGGCACGGGACCGGGACGCGATCGGGTACGCGGTGCGCCGCTCGTGCGAGATCAAGGCCGCGATCGTGGAGGAGGACGAGCGCGAGCACGGTCGTCGTGCGCTGCTCAACCTGGGCCACACCTTCGGCCATGCGATCGAGGCGGCGCAGGGCTACGGGACGTGGCTGCACGGCGACGCGGTCGCCGCCGGCACCGTGATGGCGCTGGACCTGGCTCACCGCCTGGGCGAGATCGACACCGCGCTGGTCGAGCGCGGCACCCGTCTGCTGTCGCGCGCCGGCCTGCCGGTGCGCCCGCCCGCCGACATGACCCCCGAGCGCTTCCTGGGATTCATGCAGCGTGACAAGAAGGTCAGCGACGGCCAGCTGCGCCTGATCGTGCCCGGCGCCATCGGCGGCGCGGCGGTACGCGACGACGTGCCGATGGCGGTGCTGCAGGCCACGCTCGAACACTTCTGCGCAAGCGCCTGATCTTTCGACGAACCGACGGGTGAGCCGCGCGTGCCGCGAGTGGGGCGGCGCCAACGCTGGTGTACCATCGCGACACCCATCTGAGGAACGATGCGATGTCGGCGCCCGCCGCCCCCGAGTCCGAACCGGCGGGTCTGCTCTCGGACATGACCCTGGCAGACCTGCAACTGCAACGCCAGCCGTTCGCCGAACTGGCGGCGGGCGATGAACCGTTCGCCGACGAGACGACGACCGAGCAGCTCGCCGACATCAAGCAGGCGCTGATCACCGGCGACGATCTGCTGCTGGTTCTCGGCGAGCCGGGCGCGGGCAAGTCCACGCTGCTCGCCCAACTGGGGGCCAACAGCGGACTGCGCATCCAGTGCTTCTCGGTGCGCGGCAGCGCCCGGTTCAGCACCCACAACCTGTTCACCGGCATGCTCGAGGCGTTCAAGCAGGCGCCGCCGGAAGACCTGAAGGACATGCTCGATGCGCTGGTGCCCTGCCTGCAGGGCATGGTCGCCAACAACATCCTGAGCGCCATCGTGCTCGACAACGCCGACAGCGTCACCGACGGCGAACTTACCCGCCTGCTGTCCAGCATGCTGTACCTGAACAGCCAGGACGAGACCCTGATGCGGGTCGCGCTGGCGGCCGAGGACAGCTTCGAGGACCGGATTCCCGAGCTGTTGCCCGAAGGCGCCGACCTGCCCTACTCCAGCCTGTCGGTGGAGCCGTTCGACGACGAGCGCGCCGCCGGCTACCTGGCGTACCGTCTGGGCAAGGCCGGCTGGCTGGACGCGCTGCCCTTCTCGGACGAGCAGCTGATGGACATCAACGAGCGTGCCGGGGGCCGGCCTCGCTCGCTGCATCAGGAGGCGGCCGGTGTGCTCGAGGCGCGCAGCCGCGGTGCCGGCGAAGTCGTCCCGCCGCCGCCCCTGGACGACCCGATCGATGCCGGTGGCGAATCGCACGCGCCGCAGGCGACGACCGCGCGGCCCACCGTCCCCCGCCGAGCCGCTGGGGGACGCGGACCGAAGCTGGCGCTGGCCGGTGTTGCCGTGGCGCTGATCGGTGGTGGCTTGTGGCTGTCCCGCCCCGGCGGTCCGTCCGACCAGACGCCCGGCTACACCGTGCTCGAGCAACGTCCGGTGGACAGCAGCGCACCCGGCATCTCGCTGGTCCGGGAAGACGGGCTCGATGCGGTCGATGCGACACCCGCCGGTGCCAATCCCGAGCCTGGCGCGCCAGCGGACGAGCCGCCGAGCCCCGACCCGGCGCCGCTGCCGCCCCCCGAACCGCCCCCCGAACCGGCCCCCGAACCGGCGCCAGCACCGGTCGTCGCACCGGACCCACTCACCGCCGAGACCGACCTGCCGGACCCGGTGCAGCCCAGTGACCCCGAATCGACGGCCGATGCGGGCACGCGGCGCGACGACGAGCTGCTCGAGCCGTTGGCCAGTGCGGGGCAGGCATCCGAACCGGCGCCGGCCGTCGCCCCGCCGCTTCCGGCTGACGACTCCCGTCCGTTCGCACCGCTGCCGATCGACGAAGACGAGCGGTCGGGCCTGCCATTGGAGTCATCGACCTGGATCCTGCTGCAGGAGCCGGAACGGTTCACCGTGCAGATGAGCGCCTCCACCGACCGCGCCTCGGTCGAGAACTTCCTGCAGCGCGCCGAGCTGGACGCGCCCAACTCGATCTTCGCCTTCGATCGGGACGGGGCCACCTGGTATGCGCTGGTGCACGGGCTGTACGCCAGCATCGACGAGGCGCGCGAAGCGGTCGAGCGCATGCCGGCCCAGGCGCAGAGCAACCAGCCGTGGATCCGGGCGGTGGGACGTATCCAGGCCGTGCTCAAGGAGCAGAACTGACAAGCGTGGCAGACCGGGCCGCCACGCACGGACCGCCCGGCCGCCTCGCCGGCGGCTCCCCGGCCCGGCTCGGCAGCCCGCATCGCGCATGGGCACAACAGTGGTGCCGGCAGCCGCCCTATCCGGGTCGGCATTGACGATCCGGAGCGCCCGATCGCGTCGTATCAGGCCGGTATAATGGACGGTCGGCCGCACCGCCGTGAGGCTTGCGTGCCGACCGTCCGATCACCTGAGCTGGCTGACGCTGATGACCTACCTCGACAACCTCGCCGAGCACGGCCTCTATCACCCGGATTTCGAGCGCGACAATTGCGGCTTCGGCCTGATCGTGCAGATGGATGGGCGCGAGAGCCATTGGTTGGTCGAGACGGCCATCAAGGCGTTGGGCAACATGACCCACCGCGGCGCGATCGGCGCCGACGGCAAGACCGGAGACGGTTGCGGCCTGCTGCTTCGAAAGCCCGAGGCCTTCCTGCGCCAGGCCGCCGAGGATGCCGGCGTGGTGATGGGCGATGGCGAGTTCGCCACCGGCATCGTGTTCCTGTCCCACGACGAGACGCTGGCCGCCGCAGCGCGCGAACAGCTCGAGCACCAGCTGCGCGAGCGCGGCCTGCAGTTCAACGGCTGGCGCGTGGTGCCGGTCGACCTGTCCGCCTGCGGCGAAGAGGCCCAGCGGTCGGTGCCGCGCGTGGAGCAGCTGTTCGTCAGCGCCACCGAGGACATGGACACCGCCGAGTTCAACCGCCACCTGTTCGTGGCCCGTCGGCGCACCGAGATCGCCCTGACCGGTGTGGATCCGGAGTTCTACGTCTGCTCGCTGTCCGCCGACGTGGTGCTCTACAAGGGGCTGGTGATGCCCGAATACCTGTCGGTGTTCTACACCGACCTGGAGAACGCGGCGCTGCAAAGCTCCATCGCCGTGTTCCACCAGCGCTTCAGCACCAACACCCTGCCTCAGTGGCGCCTGGCCCAGCCGTTCCGCTACCTGGCCCACAACGGCGAGATCAACACGATTCGCGGCAACCGCAACTGGGCCAACGCACGCGCCGGCAAGCTGCGCTCGCCGGTGTTGCCTGAGCTGGGCGAGCTGCTGCCGCTGGTCAGCCAGTCCGGTTCGGACTCGATGTCGCTGGACAACATGCTCGAGCTGCTGCTGGCCGGTGGCATCGACCTGTTCCGTGCCATGCGCATGCTGATCCCGCCCGCCTGGCAGAACACCTGGGAGCTGGACTCGGACCTGCGCGCGTTCCTGGAATACAACTCCATGCACATGGAGCCGTGGGACGGACCGGCCGGTGTGGTGCTGTCGGATGGCCGCTACGCCAGCTGCGTGCTGGACCGAAACGGGCTTCGCCCGGCGCGCTACGTGATCAGCAAGGATCGGCACATCACGCTCTCCTCGGAGGTCGGGGTGTACGACTACGCACCCAGCGACATCGTCACCAAGGGCCGGCTGAAGCCGGGCGAGATGCTCGCGGTCGACACCCAGTCCGGGCGCCTGCTGCTGCCGCAGGACGTGTCCGACCTGTTGAAGCACCGCCAGCCCTACGCGAAATGGCTGCAGAAGAACGTGCGCCACCTGCGCTCGCGCCTGCGCCCGGCGATGATCGACGGGCCGCAGCTCACCCCCGCCATGGACGATCAGCAGCTCAGCGTGCACGAGAAGCTGTTCAACGTCACCTTCGAGGAGCGCGACCAGGTGCTGCGCGTGCTGGCCGAGGGCGGGCAGGAAGCGATCGGCTCGATGGGCGACGACACCCCCTTTCCGGTCATGAGCGAGCACGTGCGCTCGATCTACGACAGCTTCCGCCAGCAATTCGCGCAGGTCACCAATCCGCCGATCGACCCGCTGCGCGAAACCATCGTGATGTCGCTGGAAACCTGCCTGGGGCGTGAGAAGAACCTGTTCCGCGAGACCCACCATCACGCCAACCGGCTGCTGGTGCGCTCCCCGGTGCTCAGTCGCGAGAAGTTCGAGACGCTGATTGCCATGGACGACGAGCCGGGCTACGGCAACGTGGTGCTGGACCTGCATTACGACCCGGACGAGCTGTCGCTGGAATCCGCCATCCGGCGCATCACCGAGCGCGCCATCAGCGCGATCACCGACGACAACAAGGTGATCATCGTGCTCAGCGACCGGGAGCTGGTCAGCGGCCTGGTGCCGGTGCACGCCTTGCTGGCCACCGGGGCGGTGCACCACGCGCTGATCGCCGCCGGGCTCAGGCCCGATGCCAACCTGGTGGTGGAGACCGGCACCGCGCGCGACTCCCACCAGATCGCGGTGCTGGTGGGCTACGGCGCCACCTGCGTCTACCCGTTCCTGGCCTACGAGAGCATCCAGGGCCTGGTGCGCACCCGCGAGCTGGTCGGCCCCCCCGGCGACAATGTCCCGCGCTTCGAGCAGAACTACCGCAAGGGCGTGAACAAGGGCCTGATGAAGATCCTGTCCAAGATGGGCATCAGCACGGTGGCCAGCTACCGCGGCGCGCAGCTGTACGAGATCGTCGGCCTGGCCAGCCCGGTGGTCGACCTGTGCTTCCGGGGCACCACCGCCCGCATCCAGGGCATGGGCTTCGACGACCTGCAGATCGATGCCACCACGCTGGCCGCCGTCGCGTTCGACCCGCAAGCACAGGTCGCGCAGGGTGGACTGCTCAAGTACATCCACGGCGGCGAGTACCACGCCTACAACCCGGACGTGGTGCAGCAGCTGCAGGCGGCGGTGACCTCGGGCGAGTTCGAGGACTACACCGTCTACCGGGATACCGTCGACGGGCGACGGCCGTCCATGCTGCGCGATCTGCTCGAGCTCACGCCCGCCAACCAGCCGATCCCGCTGAGCGAGGTCGAACCGGTCGAGTCGATCATCGCCCGCTTCGACAGCGCCGGCATGTCGCTGGGCGCGCTGTCGCCCGAGGCGCACGAGACGCTGGCCGAGGCGATGAATCGCCTGGGCGGACGCTCCAACTCGGGTGAAGGCGGCGAGGACGAGGCGCGCCACGGCACAATCAAGAGCTCCAAGATCAAGCAGATCGCCTCGGGGCGCTTCGGGGTCACCCCCGAGTACCTGGTGAACGCCGAGGTGCTGCAGATCAAGATCGCCCAGGGCGCCAAGCCCGGCGAGGGCGGTCAGCTGCCCGGGCACAAGGTCAACGAGATGATCGCGCGGTTGCGCTACTCCAACCCCGGCGTCGCGCTGATCTCGCCGCCGCCGCACCACGACATCTACTCGATCGAGGACCTGGCCCAGCTGATCTTCGACCTCAAGCAGGTCAATCCCGAGGCGCTGGTATCGGTCAAGCTGGTGGCCGAGGCCGGCGTGGGCACCATCGCCGCGGGCGTGGCCAAGGCCTACGCGGACCTGATCACCATCTCGGGCTATGACGGCGGCACCGGCGCCTCACCGCTGACCTCGGTCAAGTACGCAGGCTCGCCCTGGGAGCTGGGCATGAGCGAGACGCACCAGGTGCTGCGCGCCAATGGCCTGCGCGCCAAGGTGCGGGTGCAGACCGACGGTGGCCTGAAGACCGGCCTGGACGTGATCAAGGCGGCGATCATGGGTGCCGAGAGCTTCGGCTTCGGTACCGGGCCGATGATCGCGATGGGCTGCAAGTACCTGCGCATCTGCCACCTGAACAACTGCGCCACCGGTGTCGCCACGCAGCACAAGATCCTGCGCATGCGCCACTTCAACGGCAACGTCGACAAGGTCATGAACTACATGCGCTTCGTGGCCGAGGACGTACGCCTGCACCTGGCCGCGCTGGGCGTGCGCTCGATCAGCGACATCATCGGCCGGCCCGAGTACCTGACCCCGGTGGCCGGCAACACGCCGCGCCAGTCGGGACTGGACCTGTCGCCGCTGCTGTCCACCGGCGGGGTGCCCGACGATGCACCGCGCTACTGCACGGTGGCGCGCAACGAGCCCTACGATCAGGGCCTGCTGGCCGAGCAGATGGTGGTGGATACCCGCAGCGCCATCCGCAAGAAGTCCGGCGGCCGGTTCAGCTATCCGATCCGCAACGTCAACCGCTCGATCGGTGCCCGGCTGTCCGGCGAGATCGCCAAGCTGCACGGCAACCACGGCATGCGCGATCACCCGATCGAGGTGAACTTCACCGGCACCGCCGGGCAGTCGTTCGGCGTGTGGAACGCCTCGGGCCTGAACCTGACGCTCGACGGTGACGCCAACGACTACGTGGGCAAGGGCATGGCCGGTGGCAAGATCGTCGTGCGCCCGCCGGCCGATGCGCGCTACACCGGTCGCGAGTCCACCATCGTCGGCAACACCTGCCTGTACGGGGCAACCGGCGGTCACTTCCATGCCGCAGGTCTTGGCGGCGAGCGCTTCGCGGTCAGGAACTCCGGCGCCATCGCCACCATCGAGGGCATCGGCGATCATGGCTGCGAGTACATGACCGGCGGCTGCGTGGTGGTGCTGGGCGAGACCGGGGTGAACTTCGGCGCCGGCATGACCGGGGGCCTGGCGTTCGTGTTCGATCGGCACAACGTGTTCGTGGATCGCTACAACCACGAGCTGATCGATATCCACCGCCTGAACTCGGAGGCGATGGAGCGCTACCGCAACTACCTGTACGCCATGATCGAGCTGCACGTGGCCGAGACCGGCAGCACGCTGGGGCGCGAACTGGTCGATGACTTCTACAGCCTGGGTTCGCGCTTCTGGCTGGCCAAGCCCAAGGCGGCCGAGCTGTCGGAGCTGCTGGTCACGCTGCAGCGTGCCGCGTAGCAGCGCACCGCCGGCCCGGCGAGGGCGCGCGCGGGCTCGGGTAGACTGCACCGCACCCTTGCCCGTCAATCCTCAGCCGTGGAACCTTGGTCGCCCATCACAGCGCTCTTGGGCGTACTGATCGTCGCGATCACCGTGATCGACCACTTGAAGACGGTCATCACGGTCTCCGGCGGGGGTGCGGTCACCTCGCGCGTCAACGCGTGGGTGTGGCGCCTCGCCCTGCGGAGCGCCGGCCGGGAACGGCATCCGCCCGGCTGGCTGAGCCTGGTCGGTCCGGGGCTCGCCATGCTGACGCTATCCCTCTGGCTGCTCGGCCTGTGGGTCGGCTGGACGCTGATCTTCTCGGCCGGCGAGCAGGTCATCCTGGAATCCAAGAGCGGTCTGCCCGCCTCGTTCGTCGAGCGGGTCTACTACGCCGGTTACACCCTCACCACGCTCGGCCCGGGCGACTACTCGCCCCAGGGCGGGCTCTGGCTGATCGTGACGGTGCTGGCCACGGTGAACGGGCTGTTCCTGTTCACCATGGGCATCACCTACATCGTGCCGATCATCACCGCAGCGGCGCAGCAGCGTCAGGTGGCCACGCTGATCAGCGCGCTCGGCGATGATCCGGCCGATCTGCTGACCCGCTCGTGGCACGACGGCGGGTTCGCGGCGCTGGAGCAGCACCTGGTGTCGCTGACGCCGTCCATTGCCGGCGTGCGGCAGTTTCACCTGGCCTACCCCATCCTGCATTTCTTCCACGCCAACCGGGCCGATGCCTCGTTGCCGGTGCAGATCGGTGTGCTGGACGAGGCCTTGAGCGTGCTCGGCTACGCGGTGTGCGAAGACGCCCGCCCCGCGCCCCAGGCGCTCGCCCCCCTGCGCGCCCAGATCGACGGCTACCTGGAGACGCTGACCTCGGCCAAGATCGATGTGCACGGCGATGCGCCGCCGCCACCGATGCTGCAGCGCTGCGTCGAGGCCGGCATCCCGACGCACGATCAGGCGCACTTCCATGCCCGGCTGCAGCAGGATGAGCGCCGCCGCGCGGCGCTGCGCAGCCTGGTGCGCAGCGACGGCTGGCAGTGGGAGCAGGTCAGCCGCCCAGCGGTCAGATCCTAGGGATACCGCGCACCATGGCCGGCCGGATCCCACGCCATTTCATCGACGAGCTGCTGGCGCGCATCGACATCGTCGAGGTGATCGATGCCCGCGTGTCGCTGAAGAAGGCCGGTCGCGACCACATGGCCTGCTGCCCGTTCCACAACGAGAAGACCCCCTCGTTCTCGGTCAGTCAGACCAAGCAGTTCTACCACTGCTTCGGCTGCGGCGAGGGCGGCAACGCGATCGGCTTCCTGATGGGGTACGAGGGGTTGCACTTCGTCGATGCGGTCGAGATGCTGGCCGAGAGCGTCGGCATGGAGGTGCCGCGCGACGAGCACGCGGTGCGACGCCAGGACGATGCCAAGCCCCTGTACGCGCTGCTCGACGAGGTGGCGGCCTTCTACCGCCGCGGGCTGCGCGATGCGCCCGAGGCGATCGCCTACCTGAAGCGTCGCGGCCTGGATGGCGAGATCGCCAAGCGGTTCGGCATCGGCTGGACCCCGACCGGACGCGGCTCGCTTGTCGAGGCCTTTCCCGGGCGCACCGAGCAGCTGGTGAAGACCGGCATGCTGGGCACCGGCGATGACGGACGCCGCGCGCCCTACCCGCGCTTTCGCGACCGGATCATGTTCCCGATCCGTGACCGGCGCGGGCGCACCATCGGCTTCGGCGGCCGGCTGATCGGCGATGGCGAACCGAAGTACCTGAATTCGCCCGAAACGCCGATCTTTCACAAGGGCGCCGAGCTGTACGGACTGTTCGAGGCGCGCAAGGCGGCACAGGACGCCGGTCGGGTGATCGTGGTGGAGGGCTACATGGACGTGGTGGCACTGGCCCAGGCCGGCATCGATAACGCGGTCGCCACGCTGGGCACCGCGGCCAATCGCCAGCACAGCGACCTGCTGTTCAAGGCGGTGCCCAACATCGTGTTCTGCTTCGATGGCGACCGGGCCGGTCGCGCGGCGGCCTGGCGCGCCCTGCAGGCCACCCTGCCGCTGCTGCAGGATGGGCGCGATGCGCACTTCCTGTTCCTGCCCGACGGCGAGGATCCGGACAGCTACGTCAAGACGCACGGTGCAGCGGGGTTCGACGCGCTGCTCGAGCAGCGCATCCCGATCATCGATCAGCTGTACACCCACCTGGCCAGCGACCTGGACACCACCTCGGTGGGCGGCAAGGCGCAGCTGTCCGAGAAGGCGCAGCCGTTGGTGAAGCAGATTCCGCTCGGCGTCTATCGGCAGCTGGCGCTGCAGCGGCTGGAGACCCTGATCGGGCTGTCGCTGGGCAGCGAGCAGGCCGGCGCCCCCCTCGGGCGGGCGACTTCCGCGCGCGACGCCGCGGCCGGCGGCGGCAACCTGACGCCCATGAGCCGCGCGGTGCTGTTACTGCTGCAACACCCCGAGGTGGGGGCCACGCTGGAACCCGAGGCCTACGACTTCGACGACGGCCTGCCCGGGGCGACGGTGCTGATGCGGCTGATCGGCTATTGCGAGTCCGACCCTCAGATCAGTACCGCCCGGCTGATCGAGCGCTTCCGGGATACCGAGGGCTATCAGGCGGTCAGCCGGCTGGCGGTACGCGACTGGTGGCCGGACGGGCGGGTGCTGGAGGCCGAGGTGGCCGCGCAGGAGTTCGCGCATTGCGTGGCGCGGCTCAGCCGCCAGAGCGGCGAGCGCCATGCCCACAAGGTCAGCCCGTCCGCGCGCACCGGACTGCTGGGCGTGAAGCGCGGACGATGAGCCCCACCGAACGCCTGCCGCGCCGTCCGCGCGTGTTCGTGGACCAGTTGCTGAACGGTGATGCCTGCCTGACGCTGCCGCCCGAGCGAAGCCGCCACCTGGGCGATGTGCTCAGGCTCAAGGCCGGTGCACCGCTGGTGCTGTTCGATGGACAGGGCGGGGAGTGGAGCGCGGTGCTGGAGGCCCCGGGCAAGCGCGCCACGGTGCGGGTGCACGAACGGCTGACGAACGCCTGCGAGTCCCCGCTGAGCATCACGCTGTGGCAGGGGCTGTCGCAGGGCGCGCGCATGGACGCCTGCCTGCGCCAGGGCGTCGAGCTGGGCATCACAGGCTTTCGTCCCCTGCTGACGCAACGCTCGGTCGGCAAGCCGGACGCGAGGCGTGCGCAGAAGAAGCACGAGCACTGGTCGGCGATCGCCATCAGTGCCGCCGAGCAGAGCGGTCGGGCCACGGTACCGACCGTGCACGCGCTGGCCACCCCCGAGGTGCATCTGCGCAACGCCTGCGACGCGGTGGCTGCACCGGACACGCTGGCGCTGGTCCTGCTGCCGGATGCCGCGACGGGCTTGGGCGCGTGGCCGGCCGAGCGTCCGCCCGCTCGCATCGAACTGATGATCGGCCCGGAGAGCGGCTTGAGCGAGCACGAGGCGCGGGCAGCCTTCGATGCCGGGTTCCTGCCGGTGCGCATCGGGCCACGCGTGCTGCGCACCGAGACGGCAGGCCCCGCGGCCATCGCCGTATTGCAGGCCCGGTTCGGCGATCTGGCACCGTGAGGCGCTCGATCGCCATCGCGTTGCTGGGCGCGTGGGTGCTGGCAGCATGCACCACGCTGTCGGTGCGACCGCAGGAGCCGCGCGTGTCGGTGGATTCGGTTCGGCTGGCCGGGATCGGCCTGCTGCGTCAGGACATCGAGCTGATGTTGCTGGTGGAGAACCCGAACCCCTTCGCGCTGCCGATCCGCGACCTGGCGTTCGTCGCCACGCTCGGCGATGAGCGCGTGGCCAGCGGTTCGAGCTCCAGCGCGGTGAATATTCCGGCACGCGGTCAGGCACGGCTACCGGTGATGATCACCACCCGCCTGTCGCGCACCCTGCGCGGGCTGGGCCGGCAGCTGGGCCAGCACGGCCTGGACTTGACCTATCGCGTCACCGGCTCGGTGAAGCTGGCCAACTGGCCTGCCCGCCTGCCATTCGATGCAGACGGATCGCTGCAAGACACGATCGAGGATCGCACCCGCCCCTGATGGACCCCCGAGCCGACATGCCCTTGTCCGCCAGTGCCCTGCCCGACCGCTCGCCCGATGCCGGGGATGCCGCGCTGCACGACTTCCTGCTCGCCCACCCACGCCTGGCGGTGCTGACCGGCGCCGGCTGCAGCACCGCGGCGGGTCTGGGCGACTACCGTGACGCCTCCGGCAACTGGAAACGCAAGCAACCGATCACCGGCCCGACCTTCATCAACGAGGAGCCGATGCGCCGCCGCTACTGGGTGCGCAGCGCGGTCGGCTGGCCGGCCTTCGGCGCCGCGCAGCCCACCGCTGCCCACCACGCCCTGGCGCAGCTGCAGGATCTCGGTCACGCCCGCTCGCTGATCACCCAGAACGTGGATCGATTGCATCAGAAGGCCGGGCACCGCGAAGTGATCGACCTGCACGGCGTGCTGGCCACGGTGGGCTGCCTGAATTGCGGCGCCCGCACCGCGCGCGATGCCTTTCAGGAACGTCTGCTGGAGGCCAACCCCTGGGTATCGTCGCTGTCGGCCGAGCATGCCCCGGACGGGGATGCGGATCTGGACGACCCGGACGTGGACCGGCTGGTCGTGCCACCGTGCCGGGTCTGCGGCGGCATGCTCAAGCCGGACGTGGTGTTCTTCGGTGAGAACGTGCCGCCGGAGCGGGTGGAACGTGCGCTGCAGGGGGTGGCCGACGCCGATGCGCTGCTGGTGGTCGGCTCGTCGCTGATGGTGTTCTCGGGCTATCGCTTCTGTCGCGCGGCGGCCGCGCGGAACCAGCCGATCGCGATCCTCAACGAAGGGGTGACGCGGGCGGACGAGCTGGCAACGCTCAAGCTCGGCGGCGATGTGGGGGCCCGGCTGGGCCGGCTCGTGCAGGCGCTGCCGGCCACCGGCTGATTCGCGCCCCGGCTACGGTACGAACGCCTGGAGTGGTTCGGCTACGCCGTCGGATCGGTTCGCGCGCACTCGAACGGATAGTCCCGATCGGCCAGACCGTCGCCGATCCACAGCATGCGCCCCAGGATGGCGCGCGTCAGGAAGCCGCGCTCGTCCGGCGTGCCGTCGAAGTCGGCATCGCTGACCTGCACCACCGAGCCTGCCGCGGTGATGCTGGTGGCCGCCTGACCGGCGCCGGTGATGTCGCGGATCACATCATCGGTCGCCACGAAGGGCCGGACGACGCCGTCGATGACCACCAGCAACGGCGGTACGCCGGTCACCCCGGTGCAGGTCTGCATGTAGCTCCACTGCGCCTCCAGGTAGTCGGGGGTGACGCTATCGCGCTGCGTCTCTTCGGTGTAGGCCACGCGCAGGCCGGTGTCGGCCAGCGTCACGGTCTGCACCACGTCGGGGATGCGGCTGAGCAGCTGGGCATCGTCGCCGAGCAGCACCAGCGGATCGGGCAGCGAAGGGGTGCCCCCGGTGCCGGTGCCGGTGCCGGTGCCGGTGCCGGTGCTGGTACCGGTGCCGGTTCCGTTGCCGACCGGCGTGGCGCCCGTTTCGCCACCGGTGCCACCGCCGGTCGCGCCACCGCCCGCTCCGGCTTCGACGTCCGGGTAGCTGGTGGTGCCGCCACCGCAGCCGATCAACCAGGCTCCGGACAGCGCAAGCGCGATGCCGGTGCGGGCCAGCCTGCTCCGCTGCCCGACGCCTGGCCTGTCCGTTTGCTTCTGGTTGCCCGTCGACATCGCTGGATCCGCTACCACGCTCATTCGCGTGCCCGATCGTTCAGCACGAGCCGTGCCGCCAACGCCCGCTTGACCGCCACGCTGGCGGCCACGAGCCCGAAGGTGCCGGTGACCCAGCCGATCGAGCCGTAGCCTTGGTCGCAGTCCAGCCGCACCCCCGCCACGCCGGGCTTGGCGTGAGCCACCCCACCCCGACCGTCCGGGTAGACCGGCTGTTCGGTGCTGTGCACGCAGTCCACCCCGAAGCGTCGCTTCGGATTGGACGAGAAGCGGTACTGGGTGCGCAGCCGGGCACGCACCTTGGCCGCCAGCGCATCGTTCCAGGTGCGCGACAGGTCGCTGACGGTCACCGCGGTGGGATCCAGCCGTCCACCGGCCCCGCCGGTGGTGACGATGCGAATCTTGCGCCGCTTGCAGAACGCGATCATGGCCGCCTTGAAGCGGATGCTGTCGATCGCATCGACCACCACGTCGAAGTCGCGCGCCAGGTAGTGCTCCAGGTTGGTCTCGGCCAGGAAGTCGTCCTCGGCCACCAGCTCGCAGCCGGGGTGGATGCGTGCGACCCGCTCGCGCATCAGTTCCACCTTGGAGCGATCGATGGTGTCGGTCAGCGCGTGCAACTGACGGTTCAGGTTGCCGGCGCTGATGTCGTCGTGATCTATGATCGTCAGGTGACCGATGCCCGAGCGCGCCAGCGCCTCCACCGTCCACGATCCCACCCCGCCGATGCCGACCACGCAGATGCGCAGGCCGGCGAGCCGGCCTGCGACATCGTGACCGAACACGCGAGCCAGGCCGCCGGCGGCGTCGGCATCGAAGGGCAGCGAGTCGGACTCTGGCACGTCTACATTCTCCGCTGCGCGGACGGCAGCCTGTACACCGGCATCACCACCGATCTGGTGCGTCGCCTGGACGAACACAACGGGGGCGTGCGTGGCGCGGCGTACACCCGCTCCCGCCGACCGGTCAGCCTGGTGTACCACCGAACCGCCGACGACCGGTCACAAGCCAGCCGGGACGAGGCGCTGCTCAAGCGCTTGACGCGCCGCGACAAGCTCCGTCTGATCGAACTGTCCGGATCGCCTTGCAATTTGTCACACCAACCCGACACTACATGTCATTCTAGAGCTGGCAGGGCATCGCGTCCGACATCTGGTCAAGGAAGTTGACCAGGGGTAGACTGTCGGGCGCTGCATGGGAGCCGCACCCTGGGTCGCGGGTTTCCAGTCACTGCCCCGAGCGCGGCGCCGCGCCTTATACGGGTGTCATCGTCCGGGTCCGGGCGATGAACGTACAGTGAGGCAGCGCGCATCGACAGGCGCTCGCATCGCCCCAATTACCGTGCGGTATCCGGTTCTTCATCCGATCCGGTGCTGCCTTGCGCTCCGGTGGTTTCCGGGGCGCGACAGTTTTCGATCGAGAGGGTTACCAGTGAAAAAGATGTTCGTGGGTGGTTTGCCGATGGAAGCCACGGAAGAGTCCGTGACGGAGATGTTCACCGAATACGGCACGGTGCGTTCGATCAAGCTCGCTTCGGACGTGTTCAGCGGCAAGTGCAAGGGGTTCGGCTTCGTCGAGATGGAGGGCCATGAGGCGCGGGCCGCCATCGCCGGACTGAACGGCAAGATCATGGGTGACAAGTCCTTGAAGGTGCAGTTCGAAGAGCCGCGTCGCGGCGGCAAGAAGCGAGGCGGCCGCCGGCGCTGAGCCTGCCGGGCCGGCAAGCGGGGCGCCGTGCGCCGCCGCTTCCGGCCACCGTCGGACGGATGTGTCGGGCGCCGGGCTCTTCTTCAGAACCGGTACGCACCCGACACCAGGAAGTATTGAGCGTCGGCACTCGGTCGCACGTAGTCCGCCTGGACGCTCAGCTGCTCATTGAACCGATAGCCCAGGTGGGCGCCGAGGGCCAGCTTCGTCCCGCTCGACTCATCTGAGCCGGTACTTGAGCTGGTCTCGATCGTGGTGTGGGCAAGACCTGCCTTGCCGCCGTAATAGATCGTGCCCGGCGTGCTGTACACCGCCGTCAGCAGCAACGATCGGGTGTCGATGTCGAGCGTGGCCGTGCCGCCGGGTCCCGACAGACCGATTTCGCTGCTTCCCGACACCAGCTGAAGCTCGGCGCCCAACGTCGGGGTGATGCCATAGGCACCAGCGATGGCGAAGGCTGGGCCCGTCTCACCCGATACCTCGACACCCGCTCCGGGCGCCACTCGCTCGGCAGTGTCCTCGGTCGCGGACTCATCGGGAGACACCAGACCGACGCTGCCGGTGATGGCGATGTCGCCGCGATCGGCATGGGCGTCATCGATGGCCGGCAGCAAGGCCGCGGTGACGATCAGCAGGGCGATGGGAGTTTTCATGAGCGAGGGTGCCAGTGGTTACCTGTCGGGACGGATGCACATCGAAAGCATCGACGGCTGGATCGGGTAACGGACGTCAGCCGCCCGGCGCACAGGCGCGGGCTGGCATGCCTGCCCATCGGATCACGGCTTGCGCTTCACTGCGCCGCGCGCTCGGCCCGTGGGCGCGGCGAACGCCGGGCGCGTCGCCCGGCGCACGAACTGGCCGTGTCGAAATCGCAGGGCTGGCCTGTCAGCCGGGTGGCCAAGTCGGGCACAATGGTCGTGTGCCGGGCGTCGGGGCGACGCTGAGTCGGGCCGGATCAGCCTGGGGCAAGCCGGTCAGGGTCGCCTGGCTGACCGAACGCAACGGGTCTCGCTGCGGCGCGACGAACCGGAGCGCCACCGGGGGCATCGGCTCGGGACATCGACTCGGTGCCATCCATCGGCACGAACGTGCTGGGAGTCGGGGGGAAGATGGTGCCGAGAAGAGGAATCGAACCTCCGACCTACTGATTACGAATCAGTTGCTCTACCGACTGAGCTACCTCGGCACAGCCGCCAAGTATAGCTCGATATCCGCCCGATACGGAGAACCGATGACCGACGTGAAGGGGCGCGAGCCGGATGACCGACTGACTCGACGTTCGGTGCGCAGCTTCGTCATCCGCAACGGACGCATGACCGGCGCGCAGACCGAGGCGATGCAGCGATTGCTGCCGCTGCACGGCATCGACCTGACGAACACCCCGCAGCTGCCCGATGCCTTCCCCCGCGATGCACCGGTGTGGCTGGAGGTCGGGATCGGCAACGGCGATGCGTTGCTCGGCATGGCTGCCGCCGATCCGGAGGCCGACTTCATCGGCGTCGAGGTGCATGCGCCGGGCGTCGGTCACGCGCTGCTGGGCATCGAACGGCTGGGGCTGACGAACGTGAAGCTGGTGCGCCACGATGCGATCGAGGTGCTGCAGCACCACTGCCCACCGGCGTCGCTGGAGCGGCTGATGCTGTTCTTTCCCGACCCCTGGCACAAGAAGCGCCACCACAAGCGCCGGATCGTGCAACAGGATTTTCTCGATGCGGCGGCCGACAGCCTGGCACCGGATGCGTTGCTGCATTGCGCCACCGACATCGACGACTACGCCACCTGGATGCACGAGTGGTTGCACGCGCACCCGCGATTCGTCAACGCGGCCACGCCCGACGACATCGCTGACGGAGCCGCCGCAACCACGGGCTGGGTCGATGTGCCGCGCCCGCACTGGCGACCGCTGACCCGCTTCGAACAACGCGGCCAACGCCTGGGACATTCGGTCCACGACCTGCTGTATCGGCGCCTGCCCGATTCGGCCACCTTGCCGACCGTGCGCTGAGCGGGCCGCCTTGGAGACGCTGACGCTGACGATCGAGATGGGGGTGATGCTGGCCCTGCTCGGTCTGACCGTCGTGCTGTTCGCCTTCGAGCTGTTGCGCGTGGACGTGGCGGCGATCGCCATCATGGTGCTGCTGGGACTGGCCGCGCTGCTGCCGGGCCTCGATCCGCTGCTGACCCAGGGGCAGCTGTTCTCGGGGTTCTCCTCCAATGCGGTCATCTCGGTGATCGCGGTGATGATCATCGGCGCCGGCCTGGACAAGACCGGGCTGATGAACCGGCTGGCCCAGGCGATCCTGAAGCGCGGCGGCAAGACCGAGCAGCGCATCATTCCGCTGGTGTCCGGCACGGTCGCCATCATCTCCAGCTTCATGCAGAACATCGGCGCCGCCGCGCTGTTCCTGCCGGTGGTCTCGCGCATCTCGGCACGCACCGACATCCCCATGTCGCGCCTGCTGATGCCGATGGGCTTCGCGGCCATCCTGGGCGGCACGGCGACCATGATCGGGTCCAGTCCGCTGATCCTGCTCAACGATCTGATCCTGTCGGCCAACGAGACGCTGCCCGAGCAGGACCGCATGCGCACCTTCGGGCTGTTCTCGGTAACTCCGATCGGTCTGGCACTGGTGGCCACCGGCATCGTCTACTTCATGATCGCCGGCCGGTTCGTGCTGCCGCAGCGCGGCGGCGAAACCGGCGCGCGCAGCTCGCGCGCGACCGACTACTTCGAGACCGTGTACGGCATCAAGGGCGAGCTGTTCGAGGCGCGCGTCACCGAAGAGAGTCCGCTGGTGGGCCGGATGATCGGTGCGATCGAGGAGAACGGTCCCGACACACCGGCCATGCTGGCGTTCTACAACGGAGACGTGGTCAAGGTGCCGCCGGATCGCGAGGAGATCCTGTGGGTCAACTCGCAGATCGGGCTGATGGGCGATCCGGAGGAGGTGCGGGCCTGGTGCGAGGCGCAGCACTGGGAGCTCAAGGGCGAGCCGGACCGATTCGCCGATGTGCTCAACGCGCAGCACGGCGGGGTGGCCGAGATCGTCGTGCCGCCCGGCTCCAGCCTGATCGGGCAGACCATCGAGGAGATCAAGCCGCGGCGCAACCTCGGTACCAACATCCTGCAGATCTTCCGGACCGAGCAGGTCATCCGGCGCGGCTTCGGCTCCGAGAAGCTGCGCGCCGGCGACACGTTGGTGGTGCACGCCAGCTGGCGCGACCTGGCCCGCCTGCAGCGCAGCCGCAACCAGGATCTGGTGCTGGCCACCGACGTGAAGTACGAGGACCTGCGCTCGCACAAGATCCGTGCAGCACTGGTGTCGTTCGCGATCGCGATCGCGCTGTTCTTCCTGACCGACAGCCTGGCCATCTCGCTGCTGACCGGCGCGGTGGGCATGATCCTGTCCGGCGTGCTGACGATCGACGAAGCCTACGAGGCGGTCAGCTGGCAGACGGTCTTCCTGCTGGCCTCCCTGATCCCGCTCGGCATCGCGGTCGATCGTACCGGCACGGCCGCCTGGATCGCCCAGCAGATCCTGGCCCTGGTCGGCGACGTGCCGGCCTGGGTGCTGCAGGTGATCATTGCAGGCCTGGCAACCTTCTTCACGCTGGTGATGTCCAACATCGGCGCCACGGTGCTGCTGGTGCCGCTGGCGGTCAACATCGCCCTGGCGGTGGGCGCGGATCCGGCGGTGTTCGCGCTGACCGTGGCGATCAGCACGTCCAACTCCTTCCTGATTCCCACTCACCAGGTGAACGCGCTGCTGATGGGCCCGGGCGGGTACCAGGTGGCCGATTTCATGCGCGCCGGCGGCATCATGACGATGCTGTTCCTGGCGGTCAGCCTGGTGATGTTGAACCTGGTGATCTGACCGGCCGGTCGGCACCGCTCGAACGAGCCCGGCGTCGCCGGCTCCCGCCCGGGCACGAGGGCTCGGATTCTTTACGCGCGGGCCCACCGCTCCACGCTCACCTTCGATACTCGCGCCTTGCCCACAGCGAGAATCGAACGATGAACGACAAGCGAGCCCCCTTGAAGGATGCCGGCAAGGACGTCGAGAAGGACGTCGAGAAGGACGATGCCCCGATGACCCGTCAGTCGGACGTGGACGCGGTGCCGGGGCGCCAGAAGTATCGTTCGGCCCGACCGCCGGGCGACTACACCGAGGACTTCGGCACCGACGGCGCCATCGCGCACCCGGTCAAGGGCGAGGACGAGAAGCCGGCGTCCGATTGAGCCAACCCAGTGGATCGCTCGGGTCGACCCCGTCCATGAACGGGATTTCCAACCGCTTGTGGGTCAACTGGTAGACCAGTGCGATCCAGGCACCGACCAGCGTCTCGCCGCTGTCGTGCCAGGTGTTCTGCAGGCGGGCCAGCAGCTTGGCCTCGGGGAACGGCGGCAGACGGCTCACCGCGGCGTCGTCACGGCCATCTGCCCGCCCACCTTTTCGTCCACCTTTTCGTCCACCTTCTGGCCCACCTTCTGGCCCACCTTCTGGCCCACCTTCTGGCCCACCTTCCGGCCCACCTTCTGGCGTGACATCCCGAGCGGCATCGATGGCGCGCACGGCCCGCTCGCGGTATTCCTCCAGCAGCACCGCCGACCAGTGATCCAGGTAATTGTCCGGTAGCGGCGGATAGCGCTCGGCCTCGCCCCGTGCCCAGCGCGCGATCTCGCGCTTGTATTCCTTGAGCAGGCTGACGGTGTCGTACTCGGGGTGCCCCTGCAGGTACACGGTGCGAAAGCCGTCCGGGCTGACGGCGATCTGAACCCCGGCCACCTCGCTCTCGACCAGCACGTGCAGCCCGCTTGCCGCCAGCTGCGGGCCGGTGACCTCGTTGTAACGCGAGTGCGGCACCTCGAGGTGCGTGTTGCTGCCGCTGACCAGCGGGTGGTCGCGCGCCACCACCGCGTGCTCGAACACGCCCCAGCGCTTGGCCGGCAGCGTGCGCCGCCGAATGCCGTGCCGTGCCAGCAGCACCGCATGGGTCGCCAGGCACGAGCACAGCGTCGAGGTGACCGACCGATCGGCCCAATCGATGACCTCGCGCAGCGGCTCCCAGAAGATCTCGCGCGACAGGTCGGGCTCCGAGACATTGGCGCCGGTGACGATCAGCGCATCCAGTCCACTGTTCTGCAACTCGCTGAACGGGGTGTAGTAGCGATCGATGTGCGCGCGCGCCGCCGGTCCGCGCTCGATGGCGTCCAGCGTGAACGGGCGCACGTAGAACTGCGCGATCGGGTTGCTGGAACCGACCAGGCGGATGAACTGACGCTCGGTGGCCTCCAGCGCCGCATCCGGCATCATGTTGAGCAACCCGACCTGCATGGGCCGGATATCCTGCTCGCGGGCACGGTCCGGCGACAGCACGCGCTGGCCTTCCAGACGCAGCCGCTCGAAGGTGGGCAGTTCGTTGTGGGCGACCAGTGGCATCGGTGGCTCGTCTCCTCAGCCCGCGTCCAGCGTCTCGGCGATCAGCGTGACGAACTCCTCGGCGTTGCTCACCTGGTAGGCGGCGCGGGCGGGAATCCGATAGCCGACCCGGTCGGCGATGGCCGCGTAGCGCGGCAGCCGGGCTCGGAACAGTCGCGGAAATACCCAGCGCACGTAGTGCTCGGGATCGATCTCGGCGATGTACTCGAGTCGGTGCTCGTGCATGTATCGCGGCAGCACCTCGTCCAGAAACGCTTCGCGGTAGTAAAGCGGCTTGGGCGAATGCTCGGCGCGCTCGATCAGGAACTGCTCGTCCTCGGGACTGGCCTCGATGTAGATGACCACCGTGTGGCGGGCGACGGTGTCCAGCACCGAGGCATCGTCCAGCTCGCAGAAGCTGCCGGAGGCATCGTTGAGAAAATGCGGGTAGCCGTACAGCCCGTCCGCCTTGCCGATGAAATCCTCCACGTCCTGCATGGCTTGCACTTCGGCGGCCAGGTGCAGATGCTGGCGGCGCTTGAACTCGGGCAGCGCCAGCCCGCCCCGATCCGGATCGCCGAGCATGCCCAGGAAGGTGGACAGCGGCTCGAGGTTGTCGAACGTGAGGTTGTTGCTGATGGTGATCGAGTCCGAGCGCAGCAGCTGGCGCAGGAACGGCACGCCCATCGCCTCGCGCTTGATGTTGTCCAGGATCGGCTCGTCCAGGTAGCGCGTGCCGATGCGATAGTCGACCGAGTAGTGAAACCATTCCTCGTCGCGCAGCAGGTTGGCCAGCCGGGTCTTGCCCACCCCGGACATGCCCAGCAACGTGACCCGCTTGGCCGGAAGATCCCGGAACGCCTGGCCCGACAGTCTCACCGCCTGGCCTCGGATCGCATCATGCCGAGGCTCCCTCAGGCGCGGCCGAACGTGTCGCAGTCCTGCGGGTCCCCACTGGTCAACCCGCGCAGCAACCACTGCTGACGCTGCTCGGAGGAGCCGTGCGTGAAGCTCTCGGGCCGGACGCGCCGTCCGGCACGCGACATCAGCGCATCGTCGCCGATGCTGGCCGCCGCGTTCATGCCCTCCTCCAGGTCGCCCGGCTCGAGCAGCTGCCGATCCTGATGGGCGTGATGAGCCCACACGCCGGCATAGCAGTCGGCCTGCAGTTCGGTCTGCACCGACAGGCGATTGGCCTCGACCTTGGTGACCTGTCGCTGACGGCGCTGCACCGTCATGGAGATGCCCTGCAGGTTCTGCACGTGGTGCCCGACCTCGTGCGCCAGCACGTAGGCCTGGGCGAAGTCGCCGCTGGCGCCCATGCGTTGCAGTTCACGGAAGAAGCCCAGGTCGATGTACACCTTCTTGTCACCGGGGCAGTAGAACGGCCCGGCCGCCGACGAGGTGAAGCCGCAGGCGCTGCTGACCCCGTCGGTGAACAGCACCAGCTGCGGCACGCGATACTGCAGGTCGGACTGATCGAACAGCTTGTTCCACACCTGTTCGGTATCGCGCAGCACCACCGAGATGAACTGCGCGGCCTCGTCATCGTCGCGAAGCTCGGTGGTGGACGCCGGCGCGGATTGGCGCGCCACCGGCCCGGTGCCGGTGCCGCCCCCCATCAGCGCGGTCAGGTCGACGCCGAAGAACAAGCCCAGCAGCACCACCACGATGCCACCGATGCCGCCGAGCCTGACGCCACCGCCGCCGGGCAGGCGCCGACGGCCACCCGATGCACCGCGCCGGTCCTCGATGTTGCTGCTGCCCCGCCTTCCTCTCCAGCGCATGCCGTTCTCCTGCTGTCACCGACCCGTCGCGTCGCTGGATTGTCGCACGCACTTGGCGCTAGATTGGGCGCATGTCCACGAACGACCAAGCGCCGCTGATCGATGCCCACGTGCACAGCGACCATGAACGCTTCGCACCGGATCCGGGTGCGGTGGTGCGGCGCGCCGAGGCGGCCGGCGTCATCGCCCAGATCGTTCCGGCGATCAGCGCCGCGCGCTGGCCGCGCCTGCGCAGCCTGTGCGCCGAGCACGCCGGCCTGCACCCCTGCTACGGCCTGCACCCCTGCTTCATCGACGAACACGCCGACAGCGATGTGATCGCCCTGGCCGAGTGGATCGGGCGCGAGCGGCCGGTGGCGGTCGGCGAGTGCGGCCTGGACCACGTCATCGAAGGGCTGGACCGCCGCCGCCAGCAGCATCTGTTCGCCGCCCAGCTGGCGCTGGCGCGCGAGTTCGACCTGCCGATCGTGATCCACGCACGCCAGGCGGTCGAGGAGGTGATCCGCATGATCCGTCAGGCCGGTCACTACCGCGGCCTGGTGCACAGCTTCAACGGCTCCGAGCAGCAGGCGCATCGCCTGATCGACCTGGGCTACTCGCTGAGCTTCGGTGGCGCGGTGACGTGGTCACGCGCCACCCGCCTGCGCAAGCTGGTGGCCCGCTTGCCGCTGGAGGCGCTGCTGCTGGAGACCGACGCGCCCGATCAGGTCGACCAGGCGCACGCCGGGCAGCGCAACGAGGCGGCCTGGCTGGTGGACGTCTGGCGGTCGATCGCGGACCTGCGGCCCGAGTCCGCCGAGCTGATCGCCCGGCGCACCAGCGAGAACGCGGTGCGCCTGTTCGACCTGCCGATCAGCCTGCCGGCGGCAGCGTAGGGACGCTGCCGGATCCGCCCGGCTTGCCCGGCGGGCGCACGCTGGCGGCGCGGAAGGGTGCGCTGGTGATCGGCTGCATGGCACCCTCGATCCAGGACTCGGTGTCGTGGATCACATCGCTCGCCTTGCGCCCGGCCGAGGGGATCGGCGGGCCGATGTGCACGCTGACCGTGCCCGGCCACTTGATGAAGCCCATGCGCGGCCAGAACTCGCCGGCATTCAGCGCCACCGGCAGCACCGGCACGCCCAGCGAGGCCGCCACGATGGCACCGCCTGCGCGATAGTCCGGCTCGGCGCCGATCGGGCGCCGGGTGCCCTCGGGGAAGATCAGGATCCAGCGCCCGCGGGCGAGTCGGTCGCGCGCCTGATCGACCATCTGCTTGACCGCACTGCGCCCGGAGGCGCGGTCGATCATGATGAAGCGCAACGTCACCAGCGCCCAGCCGAAGATCGGGATCCAGCGCAGCGAGCGCTTGGCCACGTAGGTGGCTGGCCTGAACAGGTGCGGCAGGAAGTAGGTCTCCCAGGTGCTCTGGTGCTTGGCCATGACCAGGCAGGGCGTGTCGGGAATGTGCTCGCGCCCGTGCACTTCCCAGTCGATGCCGCAGATCACCCTCAGGCCGAAGAAGTTCAGCCGCAGCCACGCCAGCGCCATCGGGTAGCCGTAGCGGAACGAGAACAGGCTGACCAGCAGGATCGGGCCGCCCATCACCAGCGTCAGGGCGATCTGCCAGATCCAGAACACCACGCTGCGCAGGGCGTACCAGGCCTTGCGGGCGAGCCCGACATCGCCGTGCCGGGCGCGGATGACCGCCTGGACGTGCGCCTCTTCGCTCATGCCGGCTCCCGATCGGCCAGCAGCGCATCCACGCAGGCGGCCAGGTCGTCGAAGGCGGGGATGTGCTCCAGCCCCTTGTTGCTGTCCAGCGTCTGCTGACCCTTGCCGGTGCGCACGATCATCGGCGAGGCGGCCGCGGCCAGCGCGGCCTGCATGTCGCGCAGCGAATCGCCGATCAGGGTGAGCTCGGTCAATTCGATGCCCAGGCGCTCGGCGATGGTGTAGAGCATGCCGGGGGCAGGCTTGCGGCAATCGCAGTCGCTGGATTCGGCGTGCGGGCAGAAGGCCACCATCTCGATACGCCCACCGTGCTTGCCGACCGCCTCCTGCAGGTGACGGTGCACCGTGTGCAGGGCGTCCAGGTCGAGCAGCCCGCGCGCCAGCCCGCTCTGGTTGGTGGCGATGGCCACCGGGATGCCGGCCTGGTGCAGTCGACCGATCGCCTCCAGGCTGCCCGGAATGATGTGCAGGTCCTCGATGCGCGCGATCGGCTCGGCTCGGTCCTCGTTGATCACCCCGTCACGATCCAGCACCACCGCCTTCACGCCTCGGCGCGCTCGGGCTGGAGCTGCGACAGGTCGACCACCGCGTTGCACAGCCGATGCAGTCCCGCCAACGTGGCCAGGCGGTTGCGGCGCAGCTCCGCCTGCTCGGCATTCACCAGTACCTCGTCGAAGTAGCGATCCACCGGTTCGGCCAGCGCGGCGGTGGCCGACATGGCGGCCGCGTAGTCGCCGGCCTGCAGCGCGGCATCGACCTGGGGACGGATCCGCTCCAGCGCATCGGCCAGCGACCGCTCGGCCGCATCGACGAACAGTGCGCGATCCGGCGAATCGGGCAGCTCGAGTTCCTCGTCGGCCTTTCTGAGCAGGTTGCCGACCCGCTTGGAGGCGGCGGCCAGCGACGCGGCCTCGTCGGCCTGCCGAAACCGTCGCGTGGCGGCGACGCGCTGCGCGATGTCGGCAGGATCGAGCACGGTGCGCGACAGCACCGCATCGACCACATCGACCGCCTCGCCTCGGGAGCTGATCAGCCAGGCGCGCAGGCGTTCGCGCAGGAAGTCGAGGATCTGATCGATGTCCAGCTCGGGCAGCATGCCCTCGTAGGTCTTGGCCGAGGCTTCGATCAGGCTGCGCAGATCGAGCGAATGCTCGCCCTCGGTCAGCAGGCGCACGATGGCGATCGCTGCCCGCCGCAGCGCGTAGGGGTCCTTGGTGCCGGTGGGCTTCTGGCCGATGCCGAAGATGCCGACCAGCGTGTCGAGCCGATCGGCCAGGGCCACGCAGCGCCCCAGCGCATCGACCGGAATCGGCGCGCCGGACTGCTTGGGCCAATAGTGCTGCTCGATCGCCTGCGCCTGCTCGGGCGGCAGGTTCTCCCGGCGTGCGTAGTGGTGCCCGGCGATGCCCTGCATCTTGGGCAGCTCCTTGACCAGCTCGGTGACCAGATCGCATTTTGCAAGCCCGGCAACGCGTGCCGCCGCCTCGGCATCCGCACCCAGCCGCGGCGCCAGCTCGGCCGCCAGACGCTCCACCCGGGCCACCTTGTCGCCCACGCTGCCCAGCCGCTTCTCGAACAGCACCCGATCAAGCTCGGCCCGGCGCGCGCTCAACGGTGTGCGAAGGTCCTGGCGCCAGAAGAACATCGTGTCCTCGAAGCGCGGCCGGATCACCCGCTCGTTGCCATCGATCACCACCTGCGGCGTGCTGGAAGCCAGGTTGGCGATGGTCACGAACGCCGGCATCAGCCGACCGGTCTGGTCCAGCAAAGCGAAATAGCGCTGGTTCTCCTGCATGGTCTGGATCAGCGCCTCCTGGGGAATCTCCAGGAAACGCTCCTCGAAGCGCCCGGCCAGCGCGACCGGCCATTCCACCAGGGCGGTGACCTCGTCGATCAGTTCATCGTCGGCCACCGGCGTGCCGCCCAGGGCGGCCGCCTCGCGTTGCACCCCATCGGTGATCCATTCGCGTCGCTCGGCGATATCGGCCACCACGTGGGCACGTTGCATGATCGCCGGGTAGTCGGCGGCCGTGGCGATGGCATGCGGACCGGGCGCATGCGCCCGGTGCCCATAGGTGTCGCGACCTGCCGACAGGCCCAGCAGCGACAGCGGCAGCACGTCGGCGCCGTGCAGCGCCACCAGCCAGGACACCGGACGCAGGAACTCGTGCGCCGTATCGCCCCAGCGCATGCGGCGCGGCATCGGCAGGGTGCGCAGCGCCTCCTGCAGGGCCTCGTCCACCAACGAGGCCAGGTCGCGACCGGGCTGCTGCATGCGCAGCAGCACGCGCGGCCCCTTGTCGGTCTCGACGGTGCCAAGATCATCAAGCGTGGCACCGGCGCCCTTGACAAAGCCTTCCAGCGCCCGCGTCGGCGTGCCACCCACGACGCCATCCTGCCAAGCGGCGGCCACCGCCGGCCCGCGCCGCTCGATGGCCTGGTCGGGCTGACGTGCGGCCACCCCCGCCAGCAGCACCGCCAGGCGACGCGGCGTGGCGAACAGCGCGGGCGCGGCCGCGGCTTCAGCCACTCCGGCCTCGCTCAGCGCGGCGTGCAGCATGGCGCCCAGATGCTCGACCATCGGCGACACCGAGCCTGCCGGCAGCTCCTCGCAGCCGATCTCGATCAGCAGCGCGTTCATGCCGGCGCCCCGCTCGCGTCGGCGTGCGGTGTCGCCGCATCGTCCCCGGTGCCTGCCGAGCGGCCGGCCGCCGACAGCGGATGGCCCAACGCTTCGCGCCGCGCCGCCCAGGCGTTCGCCACCGCGCGCGACAGCGTGCGCACCCGCAGGATGTAGCGCTGGCGTTCGGTCACCGAGATGGCATGCCGGGCGTCCAGCAGGTTGAAGGTGTGCGAGGCGCGCAGCACCTGCTCGTAGGCCGGTACCGGCAGCTGGTGCTCGCACAGCGCCTGGCACTGGGCCTCGCACTGCTCGAACACCGCGAACAGGCCCGGTACATCGGCGTGCTCGAAGTTGTAGGCCGATTGCTCGACCTCGTTCTGGTGGAAGACGTCGCCGTAGCTGATGGTGCCGGCCGCGCTGTGCCCCCACACCAGGTCGTAGACGCTCTCGACCTGCTGCAGGTACATCGCCAGACGTTCGATGCCGTAGGCCAGCTCGCCCAGCACCGGCGAGCACGGCAGTCCGCCGCACTGCTGGAAGTAGGTGTACTGCGTCACCTCCATGCCGTTTAGCCAGACCTCCCAGCCCAGCCCCCACGCACCGAGCGTGGGCGACTCCCAGTTGTCCTCCACGAAACGCACGTCGTGTTCGCCCAGGTCCAGGCCCAGCGCCTGCAGCGAGCCCAGGTACAACGACTGCATCGCCGGCGGTGACGGCTTCATCGCCACCTGGAACTGGTAGTAGTGCTGCAACCGGTTCGGGTTGTCGCCGTAGCGCCCGTCGGTCGGGCGGCGCGAGGCCTGCACGTGACAGGCGTGCCAGGGCTCGGGGCCGATGGCGTGCAGGAACGTGGAGCTGTGGAAGGTGCCGGCACCCATCTCCATGTCGTAGGGCTGCTGCACGATGCAACCCTGCGCGGACCAGTAGTCCTCCAGCGTGCGGATCATGCCCTGGAAGGTCCTCACGTCGTTCTGGACGAGCGCCTGCGCCATGTGCCTGTCGCGTTCCCGCAAGGTGTCAGAACCCGCCAGTCTACCCGTGCGCCAGCCCCCACGCGCGGGGCTCGGGACGGCCGATCGGGCCCATCCGGTACACTACCGGCGGGACGAGCGTGATCACCCCGTGACGCACCCCATTGGTGCGCTTGCGTGGTGCGGCGCACCGCCATCGTGCACGGCCAACGCGCGTGAAATAGCCAACCAATTGAATTTACTAGAGTAAATTGCAGGTCGCGCTTGGTACACCCTGTGCGTTCCCATGCAGCAGTACCTTCGCGATCCGCTTTCGAGCACCCCCTACCCTTTCACACCGCAGGAGACTTCCGTTCATGTCAGCCAGTGACGTTCTCAAGACCATCAAGGACTCCGACGTCAAGTTCGTCGATTTCCGCTTCACCGATCCGCGCGGCAAGGAGCAGCACACCACCGTGCCGGTCTCGCAGTTCGAGGAGGACGTCTTCGAGGATGGCCAGCCGTTCGACGGCTCCTCCATCGCCGGCTGGAAGGGCATCAATGCCTCCGACATGCTGCTGATGCCCGACGCCTCGACCGCGGTGCTCGACCCGTTCACGCAGGAGAACACGCTGAACCTGCGCTGCGACATCGTCGAGCCGGACACCATGGAAGGCTACGAGCGCGATCCGCGCTCGGTGGCCAAGCGCGCCGAGGCCTACCTGGCCGCCACCGGCATCGCCGACACCGCCTATTTCGGCCCCGAGCCCGAGTTCTTCGTGTTCGACGACGTGCGCTGGAAGACCGACATGAGCGGCATGAGCTACGCCATCGATTCGGAAGAGGCCGACTGGAACACCAACAAGAAGATGGACGGTGGCAACACCGGTCACCGCCCGCGCGTGAAGGGCGGCTACTTCCCGGTGCCGCCGGTGGACTCGCTGAACGACCTGCGCGCCACGATGTGCCTGGTGCTCGAGCAGATGGGCGTCATCCCCGAGGTGCATCACCACGAGGTCGGCACCGCCGGGCAGTGCGAGATCGGCACCAAGTTCGACACGCTGGTCAAGCGGGCCGACCAGGTCCAGATCCTCAAGTACGTGGTGATGAACGTCGCACACCAGTACGGTCGCACCGCCACCTTCATGCCGAAGCCGATCGTGGGCGACAACGGCTCGGGCATGCATGTGCACCAGTCGCTGGCCAACGGCTCCGAGAACATCTTCGCCGGCGAGCTGTACGGCGGCCTGTCCGAGACCGCACTGCACTACATCGGCGGCATCATCAAGCACGCCCGCGCCATCAACGCCTTCTCCAACGCCTCCACCAACAGCTACAAGCGGCTGGTACCGGGCTTCGAGGCGCCGGTCATGCTGGCCTACTCGGCGCGCAACCGCTCCGCATCGATCCGCATCCCCTACGTCAGCAACCCGCGCGGTCGCCGCATCGAGGCCCGCTTCCCGGATCCGACCGGCAACCCGTACCTGACCTTCTCCGCCCTGATGATGGCCGGCCTGGACGGCATCCAGAACAAGATCCACCCCGGCGATGCTTCGGACAAGGACCTGTACGACCTGCCGCCGGAAGAGGAAGCGCAGATCCCGAAGGTGTGCAGCTCGCTGGACCAGGCGCTCGAGGAGCTGGACGCGGACCGTGGCTTCCTGACCACCGGCGGCGTGTTCACCGACGACCAGATCGACGGCTACATCGCGCTGAAGATGGAAGAGGTCACCCGCCTGCGCATGTCGACCCACCCGGTCGAGTTCGACATGTACTACTCGCTGTAGTCGCGAGCGGGTCGCAGGACCCGGCGCGGCTCGTCTGACCAGAGGGCCCCGGCAACGGGGCCCTTCTTCGTCGGCCTGAGGGTCCTGTCAGGCCACGTTCCAGGCGGCGCCCTCACCTCGACTACCCGTCTCCAGCGCCCATGCGCCGCGGTCGCGCCCGGTGGCCGGTTGCTGGTGGTCAGTCACGGCTCGGCCGCGCCCTGGTCGTGGGCCCCACCCCCGACACCCGCTATCCGAGCGCCGAGGAGGCTCTTGCGCAGCTGGCGCTGGATGCCGAGGCCTGGAGGCCGCTGCGGGTCGAGGCGGTCGATCGGCAGGCGAACGGACCCGGCGCCCAGAGCGCGTTCGTCAAGGACACCATCCTTGCGCCGGAGCGCGACGGCCGGCCGGACTGAACCGAGCACGGAGGATCGGTGCGCACACGACCCACCACCGCGCGTCCGATCGGCTAACGTCACGGCAGCCCGATCAACGCGGCTCCTGCTCCCTGCCCTCGTACCGTCATGAAACTGGTCGTCTTCTCGGATCCTCATCGAAGGCTCGGCGCGGCGCGTGCGCTGGTGGCTGCCAGCGACGAGGCGGACGTGGCCATCGGCGGCGGGGATTTCGGGGACCGCGGCCAAGGCTCGCTCGAGGTGCTGTCGATCCTTGCCACGGTACGCTGCCCGCTGCTGATCGTGTCGGGCAATCACGATCGGCTGAGCACCCTGGCAGCCTTCGCCGAGCAGCACGATCACGTGCAGCTGCTGCACGGCACCGCGGTCACCATCGATGAGGTGCGCTTCGTGGGCATCGGCAGCGCGATCGCCGGCGCCGAGCCCTCGCCGAACAGCGAATGGCTGCACGAGGACGAGGCCGCCGCGCTGCTCGCCCCGCACCGGCACTGCGACGTGCTGATCAGTCACACACCGCCGCTGGGTGCCGCCGACATCCATCCGGACGGCATGACCGGCGGCAGCATCACGGTGCGCGACACCGTGCAGCGCCTGTCACCGTCGCTGTGCCTGTGCGGGCACGTGCACCGCAGTCACGGCGTGCAGGCCCGGCTGGGCCGCACGCTGGTGCACAACGTCGGGCCGCGCGTGGCGGTGCACGAGATCGACTAGCGGCCCCTCAGGCCGCGCGGCCGAGCTTCTCGTGCTCGTCCGCGTTGATGCGCTCGATCAGCTGCGCCAGCACCTCGTCGGCCCGCTCGTTGTCCACTTGGCAGGTGCCCGCCGCTTCGTGTCCGCCCCCGCCGTTGGCCAGCATCAGCTCGCCGACGTTGGTGGTGGAGCTGCGATCGAAGATCGACTTGCCGGTGGCGAACACGGTGTTCTGCTGCTTGAAGCCCCACAGGCGGTGGATCGAGATGTTGCACTCGGGGAACAGCGCATAGATCATGAAGCGGCTGCCCGGGTGAATGGTCTCCTGATCCTGCAGATCGAGCACCACCAGGTTGCCGTGAACCGTGGAGCAGCTGTTCAGCTGCGCCTTGAACGCCTGGGCGTGCGACTGGTACAGCTCGATGCGCTCGCGCACATCGTCCATCGCCAGGATCTCCTCGATGGAATGCTCGCGGCAGGCATCGATCAGCTGCATCATCAGCGCGTAGTTGGAGATGCGGAACTCGCGAAAGCGCCCGAGTCCGGTGCGTGAATCCATCAGCAGGTTGAGCAGCTCCCAGCCCTGCGGCTCGAGCACCTCGTCGAGCGAGAACTGCGCGGCGTCCGCCTTGTCGACCGCCTCCATCATGTCGTCCCAGGCACGCGGGAACACCGCCGAGCCACCGTAGTGCTTCCACACCACCCGCGCCGCCGAGGGCGCATCGGGCACCAGCACATGGTTATCGGCGATCGCGCCGTTGCGCTCGGACTCCGAATCGTGGTGATCGAGCACCAGCCCGGCGCTGGCCACGTACGGCAGGTTGGTGGTGATGTCGTTCGGGCCGATCTCGACCTTGCCGTCCTGCATGTCCTTGGGATGCACGAACGCGATCTCGTCCACCAGATCGATGTGCTTGAGCAGGACAGCGCAGACCAGTCCATCGAAGTCGCTGCGCGTGACGAGTCGTTTCTTGTGCGTCATTGAGTCGAAAGCCGTGGAGTTGCCTAGCCGTACGCGGGGTAGCGGCGAGCCGCGCATGGAATTGAACGCGGCCGAGCCGGCCGGTCGCCGGCACCGACGTTCGACGTACCGCCGGGCGCACGGTGGCCCGGATGCGGACAATCTGCACCATGATGGAGCATCCTGTGGTCCGACCGCACCATCAAGGCGCGTGACAGTCGAACGTCACATGCTCCAACGCATTGAAACACCTAGTATTGTTCGCATGACCCGCACCAAGCGAAGCGTGCTCGACCATGGTGCGAAATCTGCAGCCAGGTGGGCGAGATGACTCCACGTCCAGACACCTTTGCCGAGCAACCGCTGCTCGACGCCCTCGCCACCGGTGTGATCCGGCTGGACGATGCGCTGCGCGTGGAATACCTGAACGCGGCCGCCGAGCAGATCCTGTCGATCAGCTCCAGGAAGAGCATCGGGCAGCGCCTGACCCGCGTGCTGACCCTGCCCGACAGCCTGTTCGCCCGACTGCGCGAGGCGATCGAGAACGGTCAGCCCTGCACCGATCGGCAGGTCACCATCGCAGTGCCCAACCACGACAGCGTGCTGGTCGATTGCTCGATCTCGCCCTACCGCGGCGTGCGGTTGCGACAAGGCTTGCTGGTGGAACTGAATGCGGTGGACCGGCCGCTGCGCATCGCGCGCGACGAGGCCATGCAGGTCCAGCAGGAGCACGCTCGGTCCCTGTTGCGCGGCCTGGCGCACGAGATCAAGAACCCGCTGGGCGGGCTGCGCGGCGCGGCGCAACTGCTCGAGCGCCAGCTGGAAGATGGCGACCTGTCCGAATACACCACGATCATCATCCACGAGGCGGACCGACTGCGCGCCCTGCTGGACCGGATGCTCGGCCCGATCAGCCGGCCACGCCACGATCGCGTCAACGTGCACGAGGTGATCGAGCACGTCAGGAAGATCACGCTGGCCAACCCGTCGCCGGGCATCGATGTCCAGGTCGACTACGACCCGAGCATTCCGGAATGCCTCAGCGACCGGGACCGACTGGTGCAGGTGCTGCTGAACATCGCCGGCAACGCGCTGCACGCGCTCGGCGACAGCGGACGGTTGACGTTTCGCACCCGCGTGCGCAACAACCTGACCATCGGCGGACAGCGCCATCGCCTGGTCGCCGCGCTGGAGGTGCGCGATGACGGCCCCGGCGTGCCGGACCACCTGATCGACCAGATCTTCTACCCGATGGTGACCGGCAGCCGCAACGGCACCGGCCTGGGCCTGTCGATCGCGCAATCGACGATGCACCAGCTCGGTGGTCTGATCGAGGCGCGCAGCTCCCCCGGCGACACCGTGTTCACGGTGCTCGTTCCCCTGGAAACCATGAGCGATGAGTGACGAATACGTCTGGGTTATCGACGATGACCAGTCGATCCGCTGGGTGCTGGAAAAGACCTTCAAGCAGGCCGGCATGCAGGTCACCACGTTCGAATCGGCCGACGAGGCGCTGGACATCATGCGCAGCAATGCGCTGCCCCCGGACGCGATCATCAGCGACATCCAGATGCCGGGCTCGGACGGGTTGTCGATGCTGCGCCAGCTCAAGCGCACGCACCCGGACACCCCGGTGCTGATCATGACCGCCTACTCGGACCTGGACAGCACCGTGTCGGCGTTGGAGAGCGGTGCCTTCGAGTACATCCCCAAGCCGTTCGACGTCGATGACGTGATCGAACAGACCCGCCGCGCCTGCTCGGCGCAGCGCGAACAACGGCATGCAAGACCGGCACCCAAGGTTGTCCGTCGGCCGGCCGCACCGAGCGAGCCGGAGGTGGGCGAGCAAACCCTGATCGGCGACGCCCCGGCCATGCAGGCGGTGTTCAAGGCGATCGGCAAGCTGTCCCGCTCCAAGATGACGGTGCTGATCAATGGCGAGTCGGGCACCGGCAAGGAGCTGATCGCGCGGGCACTTCACCGGCACAGCCCGCGCGCCGACAGCCCCTTCGTGGCGCTGAACATGGCCGCCATTCCGCATGACCTGATGGAGTCCGAACTGTTCGGTCACGAGAAGGGCGCCTTCACCGGCGCGCAGTCGATGCGACTTGGGCGCTTTGAACAAAGCAACGGTGGCACCCTGTTCCTGGACGAGATCGGCGACATGCCCGCCACGCTGCAGACCCGGCTGCTGCGCGTGCTGGCCGATGGGCAGTTCTACCGGGTCGGTGGCCACGTGCCGATCCAGGTGGACGTGCGCATCGTGGCCGCCACCCACCAGGACCTGGAGGCATTGGTCGAGGAGCGACGCTTTCGCGAGGATCTGTTTCACCGCCTGAACGTGATCCGCATCGAGGCACCGCCGCTGCGCGAGCGACGCGAGGACATCCCGATGCTGCTGGCGCACTTCCTGGAACGCGCCGCCGCCGAGCTGGGCGAGCAGACCAAGTCGATGCCACCGGCATTCGCCGCCCACGTCGCCTCCCTGCCCTGGCCGGGCAACGTGCGTCAGCTGCAGAACACCGCCCACTGGCTGACCGTCATGGCCAACGGCCAGGAACTGACGGTGGAGGACCTGCCACGCCAGAACGGCGAGACCCGCGCGCGGCGCGAGAGCGATTGGGAGTCGGCGCTGAGAAGCTGGGCGGTGCGCCGCCTGGACGATGGCTGCGACGACCTGCTGGGCAGCGTGCTGCCCACGGTCGAACGCACCCTGATCACCTGCGCGCTGAACCGCACCCAGGACCGGCGTCAGGAGGCGGCGCGGTTGCTGGGCTGGGGGCGCAACACGCTGACCAGGAAGATCAAGGAGCTGGAGATGGAGTGAGGAGTCAGGCAGTGGCGGTCGGTCCGATGACGCCATCGCCCTGGAAGTTCTTGAAGGTGCAGCGCAACACCTGCTGCAGCTGCTCGACCGGCTTGCCATCGATCGCACCGAGCAGCAGGTCGGCCAGGTGCCACCCCGCCTCGCTGCGCGAGTAGTAGGCCGCCATCGCCGGCGTACCGAGGTAGTCGACGATGTTGGTGCCGGTCCTGAACGCGATCCGGACGCGCTGCAGGGCTTCCGGACCGAGCTCGCGCACGCCGGCGCGCGCGCCGAGCATGACGATGTCGTTCACGCATACCAAGGCATCCGCCGCACAGCGCTCGACCAGATCGCGACCGGCGGTGCGCGCCGCGCGCGCATCGATCGGCAGGCTGCGCACCAGCTCGGCGTCGAAGTCGATACCGCTCTCGTGCAGCGCTCGGCGATAGCCCACCAGCCGTTGCCGGGCGAAGGTGTATTGCTCGCTTGCGTTCAGCAGACCGATGCGTCGGGCCCCGCGCTCGATCAAGGCCCGCGTCTCCCCATGCGCTGCGTGCTCGTTATCCAGGTCGAAGTGCGGATGCTCGCTGAACAGTTCGGTGCGACCGAACGTCACGAACGGCACACCGGCCTCGAGCAGCAAGCGCACGCGCCGATCCTGCGGCCGAGTGTGATCGAGCACCACCCCGTCAGCCAGGTTGCCGGACACCACGGCGCGCAGCGACTCCAGCCCATCTTCGCCGTGCTCGATGGGTACGGTGCGCACCGCGTAATCGGTGCCGGCGATGCGTCGATGGATGCCGTGCAACAGGCCGACCGAGCCCGAGTCGCCGATTTCCTGCTCGGGGGCGGTGCTCAGGAAGGCCATCAGCACGAAGGTGCGACCGGTACGCAGACGCACGCCGTCCAGGTTGCGGACATAGCCGAGTTCCAGGGCGGCGCTTCTGACCCGCTCCACGGTCTCGGGGCTGATGCGTGCCCCGTCCTTCAACGAGCGGGCCACCGTCGACAGCGACACGTCGAGATGCTCCGCAATCGTCTTCATGGTGACGTTGCGGGAGCTCTTCTGCGCCATGGTTGCCGATCTTCCGATACTGTTTCGCGGATCGCCGGACCCGGCGGCGCAGCCACGGACTCTAGCCTAGTCGCCGCTCGTAGTCCGAGACCAGCAACCGCTCCGGCTCGACATCCTCCTCGACCTCGGCAAACCTGCCGAGCGGTTCTCGGAACCAGTTGTCGGTTGCGTCGTCGTTGACCGTGGAGACCTCGCCGATCAGCACGTCCCCGCCCTCGCCCCAGAACGCGTGCCACACGCCGGGCATCAGCGTCACGCTCTCGCCGGGCGCCAGCGCCAGGCGCCCGCCGGCAGGCAGCGTGCGCATCATCCCGTCGCACGGCACCCGGACCTCGGCCCGCTCGTCGATCTTCCCCTGCTCATCCGGGGCGAACAGCTCGAGCACCAGCGTGCCGCCCCCGCGGTTGATGATGTCTTCCGCCTTCAGGTAGTGGCGGTGCATCGGGCTGAGCTGGTCCTTCCTGGAGATCATGATCTTCTCGGCGTACAGCATGCCGCGTCCGGACTGAAGGTCGGCCGGTCGGCCGTTGCGCACGGTGAACAGGAACAGTCCGAGCTCGTCGAACCGGCCCTGCCCGTAGTCGGTGATGTCCCAACCGAGCCGGGCATCGACGATGCCGTCGATCTGCTCGCGCTGGTCCTGCATCTGCTGCGGCGTCCAGCTGGCGAACGGCGGCAACGCGTAGCCGAACGAGGTGATGAACGCCTCGGCCTCGTGCAGGATCTCGTTGATGCGTGAACGTTTCATCGGGGCAGGCCCTCCGGCCGGACGGGTGCATCCGCTGCGGACGCGCTGCCCAGGTACTGTACAGACGGCAGCGCCGGGCCGCGCTCGGGTGGAGCGTCGCGATCGTCGACGCGGTGCAGCGCGGCGATGCGCTTCGGTTGCCCGGGCAGCAGCGTGAAGGCATTGTCGGACCAGACCGTCGTCTCGCCCAGCCCGACGCTCACGTACAGCGCCGGCGCATCGGTGTCCAGTTCCAGCATCGGCTCACCGTCCACGTCCACCCAGCGGGCCGTGACCTGCGCTTCGGGCAACGCGTAGGCCTTGAACCGCTTGGGGAACCAGACGTTCTCGCCGACGTGACGCTGCTCGACGTCCGTCCACTGCAGGTGCAGGAATGCCTGCTCCGGCACCGTGCCCGGTACCAGGCGCAGCACCTCGACCGCGCGATCGGCGGGTACCTCGACGGCGTGCGTGCCGTGATCGCTGCGCGAGCCGTCGAACCCCTCGATCGACAGCGCGACCGTCAGGCTGACCGGGTCCGGCGTGTCGGCGATCGCCCACACCACCGCCTCGCCGGTGCCCTCGTCCGGTTGCACGGTGCACAGCACCGGTGCGTAGAAGCGGCGCGCCATGGAGTGGCAGACCTTCCAGGCACCGCCGTGCTCCAGGCTGGCCCAGCTGGCCACCGGCCAGGTGTCGTTGAGCTGCCAGTACAGCGTGCCCATGCAGCGCGGCTTCTGCGCACGCCAGAACTCGATGGCGGTCTGCATGGCCAGCCCCTGCGAGACCTGGCTCAGGTACACCATCTCCTCGAACCCGTCGGGGAAGCGGAAATAGCGCGCGATGGTCTCCACGATGCGGCTGTTACCACCGACGTTGCGCTGGTGGATGTCCATGATCGGCGAAGAGACGTTGCGGTCGCCGGGCTCGGTGAAACGTGCGATGGCGTTCATCGACGGGAAGGACTGGAACCCGAATTCGGAGCAGAAGCGCGGCCGCACGCTGCGGTAGTGCTCGAACTCCTTGGCCGAGTGCCACACGTCCCAGAAGTGCATGTCACCGGAACGGTCGTCGTGCCAGGCGTCGCCGAAGTTCAGACGGCCCGACGAGGGCGAGGACGGCCAGAACGGCACGTCGATCGCCTCGGCCTCGATCACCTCTTCCAGCGCATGGTTCAGGATCACGTAGTTGGCCAGGTAGCGGTCCCGGTCGGCCCGCGTGGCGTCGAACCAGTTCAGCGCACCGACCAGCTCGTTGTCGCCGCACCACAGCGCCAGACAGGCGTGCGAGGACAGCCGGCGCACCTGCTGATGCGCCTCGCGCCGCACCAGCGCCAGCCACGCAGGATCCGCTGCCGGGTAGTGGTTGCAGGCGAACATGAAGTCCTGCCACACCAGGATGCCGAAGCGGTCGCACGCATCGTAGAACCCGTCCGGTTCGTACTGCCCGCCACCCCACACGCGCAGCATGTTCATGTGGGTATCGGCCGCCGCACCGAGCAGGCCGTCCACCGTCGCCTGCGTGCAGCGCTCGGGCAGCGCATCGGCCGGAATCCAGTTAGCGCCGCGCATGAAGATCTCTCGCCCGTTGACGGCGATCGCGAAGCGCGCGCCGATCGTGTCGGGTGTGGTGAGCAGCTGCACGGTGCGCAGGCCGACCTGGCGCTGCATCCGCTGATCCCCCAGGCCGAGCTCCAGCGTGTGCAGCGGCTGCGCACCGTGACCGGCCGGCCACCACAGCTCGGGCTCGTCGATGTCGAGTGCCACCTCCAGCCGGTTCTCGCCGGGCAGGATGCGAACCGGCTGGGCGATGTGCTGACCGTGGAAGCTCACCGACAGTTCGGTCTCGGCCACCTCGAAGCCGTGCGCGTAGGCGCTCACGCACACCCGGACCCGACCGTTCTCGTGGTGCTGCACCACCTTCAGCTCGTCGAGCCGGGCCGCGGCATTGCGCCGCAGCCGCACGCCGCCGTGGATGCCGAGCGGCATCAGCGCGATGTTCCAGTCCCAGCCGGCGTGGCAGGCGTTGGTGCGCAGGAAGTTGGTGTGGGCGATGCGGCAGTTCCAGTCCAGATACGGCAACTCGAACGCAAACGCCTCGGCCGCCTCGGCCGCGCGCCGGCTGCTGGAGTGGAACGTGATCTCGATGCGGTTGGTGCCAGGCACCAGCGCGGCGGTGGCGTCCAGATCGTGACGCACGAACTGGCTGGCGGTCTCGCCCACCAAGGTGTCGTTGATGCGCACGCTGGTGCAGCAGTCGAGACGCTCAAGGCTCAGCGTCCAGTGGCCCGACAGCTCGTCGGATCCGATCTCGAGCTCGCGCACCAGCGTCCATTCCTCCGCGTGCACCCAGTCGAGCTCCAGCTCGCGGTCGCGCCAGTACGGGTCATCGATGATGCCGGCGGCGATCAGCCGGGAGTGCACGTCGAACGGCAGCTCGACCGGCAGCGTGATGTCGCGTGCCGGGTGCAACAGGGTCCAGCCGTCGTGCAGCGGCAGGTCGGTATCGGTCATGGAGGCTCGTTTTCCAGGTCGGACCAAGGGTAGCGGGCATCGCGCTCGCGCAGCTCGGCATCCAGTTCCGGCCGGCGAGGATCGCCGGCCAGGTTCGCGTATTGATAGGGGTCGGCGCGGTTGTCGTGCACCACGAAGGGTTGCTCGCCCAGTTGCCCGCGCTCGTCGCGCGGCAGCACCCAGGTCGCATCCACCGAGCGCAGCCCGGTACCGCGCACGGTCTCGAAGAAGGCGGCCCGTCCGTCCGGCGGTGCCCCGCCGGCCATGCCGAGCAGCGAGCTGCCGTGGCAGTGCGGCGGCACCGGCGCGTCGGCCGCTTCCAGCAGCGTGGGCATGAGGTCGACCAGCGAAGCCACCGAGCCGTCGACCCGGGCACCCTCGCGCACGCCGGGTCCTGCCAGGATCATCGGGATGCGGATGCTCTCGTCGTTCTCGGAGCCCTTCTGCACCAGGCCGTGACTGCCCAGATTCTCGCCGTGGTCGGAGGCGAACACCACCAGGGTGTCCTCCTCCAGGCCGGTGCGCTTGAGCGTATCGAGCATCCGGCCCACCGCGCTGTCCATCCAGCTCACCGCCCCGCCGTACTCGGCCGCCAGGTGGCGCAGGTCGTAGCCCGGCGGCAGTGCCTCGGTGTGCGGCAGGTGGAAAGAGTAGTGACGAAAGTCCCAGCGATAGACCCGATACCAGTAGTCGCGATCCGCGATCCGCGTCTCGTCGCTGTTCTCTCGCAGCACCACATCGGCCGGGTCGTACATCGTGCGGTAGGCTTCCGGAATGTCGGCGATCGGGCAGTGCGGCGGCGATATGTTGTAGTACAGGAAGAACGGCTGATCGCTATCGCGGCGCTCCAGGAATTCCACCACCTCACCGGCCTCGAAGTCCACGCTGTAGCCCGGGGGGGCGAACTCGGGGCCGCCGTCGCGGCTGAAGATCTGCGCCGAGTGCGCGTGGTGCACGCGCGGGATCACGTAGTGATCGAAGCCGATCTCGTGCGGCCAGGAATGGATGTGCCACTTGCCGATCACCCCGGTGGTGTAACCGGCGGCGCGCAGGCACTCGCTCAGGGTCGCCTCGGGCAGGTGCGGACGGCGTGCGTAGGGGTACTCCGGCATGTTGAAATCACCTTCGCGTCCGGCATGGGCAACGTTGGTGCGCCCGCCGGTGGCGGTGCGGTTGTGCTGTCCGGAGATCAGCACCGAGCGGGCCGCCATGCACACCGGGAAGTTGGTGATCGCGGTGTCCCACACCGTGCCACGCGCCGCCAGGCGATCCAGAGCGGGCGTCAGCACCTGCGAGCCGCCGTAGCAGCCGAGCTCCCAGGGCCTGAGTTGATCGGCGGTGCACAGGATGATGTTGGGGGAACGCCGGGCGGTGCTCAAAGCCGTCGGTCCGTCCCGGCATCGAACAGGTGGGCGGCCGACAGCGTCCAGCCGACGCGTTGCAGGCTGCCCTCCTCCAGTTGGTGCAGGCCCGGGATGCGCAGCCGCAACTCGGTATCGTCCATACCGAGCACCACGAAGGTCTCCGAACCGGTCGGCTCGCACAACAGCACCGGGTGATCCTCGCTGATCATCTCGGCATCGCGGGCATCGAGCGACAGGAACTCGGGCCGGATCGCAAGCGTCGCCTGTGTGCCGGAGGCGACCGGCGCGCGCAGCACCTCGGCGGGCAAGACGAACGTACGGCTGCCGTGGCAGGCGACGGGACGACCTTCCTCGATCGTGACCTCGACCGGGATGGCGTTGATCTCGGGGGAGCCGATGAAGCGTGCGGCGAACAGCGTGTCCGGATCGCGGTACAGGTCGGTCGGCGTGCCGGTCTGCTCGATGCGCCCGCCGTTCAGCAGCACGATCCGGTCAGCCAGCGTCATCGCTTCGATCTGGTCGTGAGTGACGTACAGGATGGTCGCCTCGAGCGCGCGGTGGATGCGCTTGATCTCCACGCGCATGTCACCGCGCAGCTTCGCGTCCAGGTTGGACAGCGGCTCGTCGAACAGGAACACGTCCGGCTCGCGCACCATCGCCCGACCGATCGCCACGCGCTGGCGCTGCCCGCCGGACAGCTGCGCCGGGCGCCGGTCCAACAACGGGGTCAGCTTCAGCACCTTGGCCGCCTGCTCGACCCGCGCGCGCACCTCGGTCGTCGGCTGCTTCCTGATCTTCATGCCGAACGCGATGTTGTCGAACACGCTCATGTGCGGGTAGAGCGCGTAGGACTGGAACACCATGGCGATGCGCCGATCCTTCGGGTCCAGGTAGGTGACGTCGCGCCCGGCGATGTGGATCGAGCCGCCGTGGTCCTCCTCCAGCCCCGACACCAGCCGCAGCAGAGTCGACTTGCCGCAGCCGGACTCGCCGAGCAGCACCACGAACTGTCCCGGTTCCACCTCCAGGTCGATGTCATGCAGCACGGTGATGCCGGCGAAGGACTTCTCGAGCTGCCTGATGCTGACGCCGCCGCTCATGCGCGGATCTCCTGGGGTTGCACTTTGCGGGAAGGGGTCGAGCGTGCCGAAGCGGCCGCCGTCTCGACCGGCGACGCGAACGCATCCCCGAGCAGGGCGACGGCGGCACGGGCGCTCACCGATAGCAGGCCGTACAGCGCGAACAACGGTTGCCAGATCGCCACCAGGCCCAGCGCCATGAGGATCGCCAGCAGGGCGAGCAGTCGCCACGGGGACGCCATGAACAGCCGGGCGCCGTTGCCGAACGCATCGACCACGCCGCCCTCGCGCTGCGAGATGCCGTAGCCGGTGGCCAGCGCGAACTGCAGCGACAGCAAGGCGACGACGATCGCCGACGCCACCGCCGGCGACGAGCCGCCGGCCCGCGACGCCACCAGCAGTGCGGCGACCGTCACGCCCGCCAGCGGCCACAGAGCCAGGTTGGCGCGCACGAACTCGGCCCGCCACTGTCGCCACATCCCCGCCGCCAGCTGTCCGGGGTTGCGCGCGTCGCGGCGCGATATCGCCCAACAGCCGGCGCACAGCGCCGGCGCGGCGCCGAACACGCCCGCCCCGGCGAGGATCAGCGCGATCGTCATCAGGTTGATCGCCGCGTACCGCCACACCGTGTGGCAGAAGGCAAGGGTGCCCCGGTGCAGCATCGCCCGCTACCCCTTGACCGCGCCACGCATCACGCCCGACACGATCTGGCGCTGCAGCAGCAGGAAGGCGATGATCGAGGGCGCGATCACGATCATGATCCCGGCCATCAGCACCGCCTCGGAGTTGGCCGACATCATGTCAGACGATCGGTACAGCAATATCGACACCGTGCTCTGTTCCACTCTTGGCGTATACAGGTAGGGCAGCACGAAGTCGTTGTAGATGTGGATGGTGCGCAGGATCGCCACCGTGGAGATCGCCGGCACCAGCAGCGGCAGGATCACCTTCCAGTAGATCTGCCAGTAGCTGGCCCCCTCGATGCGCGCGCTCTCGTCTATCTCGCGATCGATCGACTGGCAGAACTGGATGAACACGTACAGCGAGACCACGTCCGCACCGCCGTACAGCAGGATCAGCGACCATTTCGATCCGACCAGCCCGAGGAACTGCACCACCTCGTAGGTCGACACCTGCGTGGTGATCATCGGTACCGCCATGACCAGCACGTACAGCGTCAGGATCGTCGCGCGCCCGCGAAAGCGGAACCGGTCGATCACCCAGGCGGCCATGGTGCCCACCAGCACGCTGATCGCCAGCGCGAACAGCAGCACGAACAGCGTGTTGTAGAACGCCAGGCCGATCGGCTGCTCGGTCAGGAAGTCGGTGTAGTTCGCAAGGTTGGCCCAGTCGGCCGGCAGGTCCGTCTTCTCGCCGCGCAGCATCTCGATCGGCTGCTTGAACGAGGTGATGAAGGCGATCGCCAGCGGACTGATCACTAGCAGCGATGCGAGCAGCAGGGCGGCGTAGTGCACGCACAGCCAGAACAGCTTCAGCGGCGTCAGGCGACGAAAGGCACGGGGCGGTCGCAGCCAGGAGGCACCGACCGTGGACGGATTCGTCATGATCGCCCCTTTCCGCCGGTCATGGCCAGGCGCTGCAATGTCACCGCCACCATCACCACCACCACCAGCACCACCGACATGGCAGAGGCCATGCCGACCCGCCGGAACTCGAACGCCTCCTCGATCACCGCCATGATGAAGGTCTTGGTGTCATTGGCACCCCCGGTGATCAGGAACGGCACGTCGAACACTTCAAGTGATCCGACGGTGGCCAGGATCAGCTGCAGCCCGAGGATCATGCGGATCGAGGGGAACGTGATGTGCCGGAACTGCTGCCACTCGGACGCGCCCTCGATCCGCGCCGCCTCGTACTGGTCCTGCGGCACCGACTGCAACGCGCCGTAGGTGATCAGCAGCTGGAACCCCAGGTAGCGCCACACCGAGGCGAACACCAGCGACCACTTGACCAGCTCCGGGTCCTGCACCCATTCCTGGCGCCACTCGCCCAGGCCCAGGGTGAACAGCATGGCGTCCAGCCCGCCGTCGATCTGCAGGAAGTCGCGGAAGATGATCGACACCGCCACCGAGTTGAGCACGAACGGCAGGAACAGGATCAGCCGGAACACGTTGGAACCGGGCAGGCCGCGGCTCAGGATCACCGCGAAGTAGGTCGCCAGCGCCAGCTGCAGCACCGAGCCTGCAAAGTAGTACAGCGAGTTGACCATCGGCTTGAGCAGGCCGATGTCCTCGCCCAGCAGGCGACGGTAGTTGTCCAACCCGACGAAGGTGCGCTCGGGCGACATGCCGTCCCACTCGATCAGCGAGAACCAGATCAGCTGCACGAACGGGTACAGGCTGAACAGCGTCAGCAGCACCAGCGGCACCACCAGGAAGCCTGCGATCACCAGGCGGCGTTGCCCGGCGGCGCTTGCGAACCGGCCGGGCGCCTTCGCGCCCGGAGCGACGTTCATCGATGTCGACGTCATGGCTACCTGGCTCCGTACGCTGCCGGTGCTGTCCGAACGGATCGAGAAGGCCGGGCGACGGATCGCCCGGCACGACCCCTATCGGGCGAGGGCGCGCTCCCAGCGGCCGTTGAGGTCCTCGAGCGCTGCGTCGAAGTCGCCGGCGAGGATGACGTCGCGGATGTAGGTACCGGTCATGAAGTCCAGACGTGCATCCGCCATGGCCTGCTTGAACTCGGTGCTGGGCGTGCCGGACTCGATCAGCGGCGGATCGCGATCCAGCAGCTCCTGCAGCTGCGGCATGGCCGGCTCGATGCGCGTGTCGCCGGGGATGAAGCCTGCCGCGTTGGCGACATCGGTCCCGGTCAGCAGGAACTCCACCCACGCCTTGGCGGTATCGGGGTTGTCGGTGTTCCTGGCCACGCCGATCGCCCAGTCCGGGTTGAGCAGCACGCTCGGCTCGCCGTCATCGTCGATCGGCAGCGGGAACATGCCCAGGTCGGGACCGGCGTCGATACCCAGCAGCTCGGCCTGCCCGATCGCCTGCGGGATCGACCAGTTGGCCAGGAACCACATGCCGATCTCGCCGATGCCCAGCAGCGAACGCGACTGGTCCCAGTTGTTGGCGGTGTAATCGCGCTCGGTGCAGCCGGCCTCGAACAGGTCACGGACGTAGCGGAACGTGTCGCCATAGGGCTTGCCGACCGAATACGGCGCCGGCTCGTCGAGCATCGCCTGGTAGTAGTCGCCGTCGTCGGCGAACAGCAGCGCTGCCTTGTCCCACTGCTGCATCGGCCAGCCGGCACCCATGTTGATCGCCAGCGGCGTGATGTCGGCCGCCTTCAGCTTCTCGCACACCTCGAACAGCTCGGTACGGGTGGTCGGGATGCCCTCGATGCCGGCCCTCTCGAAGGCTGCCTTGTTGTAGACCATGGCCTCGGCGTTCACGCCGTAGACAAAGCCGTAGACGTTGCCGTCGACCGTGTAGCGGTCCACGAACTGGTGGTGCTCGGCCATGTCCATGCCGTTCATCGGCAGGTAGAACTTCTCGTAGTCGCCGGGCGGCAAGTTGTCGAGCACGTTCAGCACGTCCCCGTAATCGCCCGAGGCGATGCGGGTCGGCATGTCCTTGCGATAGCCGCTGACCGGTACCACCTCGACCTCGGCGCCGGGATAGGCCTCGCTGAACGCCTCGGTCCAGACGTCCCAGCGACCATCGTCGACGAACTGGCTGAAGTGGGTATAGAAGGTGATCGTTCCCTTGACCTTGTCCGGATCGAACCCCTGCGCGTGCAAGGACGCGCCGGGCAGCGCCAGCCCGGCAGCCAGGGCAACGGCGGTGATTGATTTCATATGATGAAGCTCCGGTTCGATCGACGGTCACAAGCGTCGTTCCGGATAAGTATAACGTTGTACCTGTTTCGGTCAAGCGTGGTTCGGTTGACACGCTAACTGGGTTCATAGGCCACGCCACGCACACCGGCACTGCAGACAACGTGGTACCTGGTCAGCCCTGCGCGCCCCTGAGACGATGGCGAATTCGATCGGATGCCGCCCGAGAGGCGTGCCAGAACCCGGCGCTGATACGACCTCGAGCTCGGGGCTCGCGCGTATCCATCGGACACATCCTCAGTCCCGCAGCACCGCCGCGCAGTTGGCATGCCCCGACGCCACGTCCCACTCCTCGGCGCGAACGCAGGCGCTGCGGTACACCGCGTGCACCCGGAAGCGCCCGCTCAGCGGCTGCCCGTCGTCCAGGCGCCGGTCGAGCTCGGCCAGGATGTTGACCGGGATGCGGTGGCCGGTGAACAGCTCGTGCGCCGAACCGGATACCCCGGCTGCCTGGGTGCCATGGCTGATCTTGTAGAAGCCGTTGAACGGATTCTTCGGGCAGGTGCCGGCGCCGCACTCCACGTCCGCCCCGGTGCCGGCAGCGGCGGCCCGCCCGTCGTAGGCACCGGCGATGAAGCCTGCCAGCGCCAACTGCTGCCACACGCCGGCACGCTCGCGACCATCGTCGATGCGTCCGTTGCCGTTGCCCGGCTGGGCGGCGCTGTCGATCTGGGTGGCCGCGCCCATGAAGTCGCCGGGTATCGAGCGGTAGCGATCCTGGAAGCTGCTCCAGGCGGCGCGGATGCCGGCCAGCTCGTTGACCATCGCACGCACGCGCGCACCGTCCACCAGCGCCTGGCCCTTGAACACCCCGCCCATGATCAGACCGACCACCACCAGCACGATGGCCAGTTCCACGAGCGTGAAACCGCGCACGTGCCCCGCACCCGATGCACCCACGGATGCAGGGCTTGCGCTGTCGATGGCGGCTCGAGCACCGGAACGCCTTCGGGGCGGATGTCGGGGGCCGATCGCGGGCTGCCCGCCGGGGCGAGTCTCGGTACGTGAAACGGTACGGGTCATGTCGGCCTCCCTGGCCTGTGCACGCGGCTTCGTGCCGCCCGAGCAGTCTGCCGACTCGCCACTGTCGCGGCAAGCCTTCGCGGCGGCGACAGTGGTGTCGTCTTCAGAACGGTGCGCTGCGCGGCACGCGCGGGAACGGGATGGCGTCGCGGATGTTCTCCATGCCGGTGACGTAGTTCACCAGCCGCTCGAACCCCAGACCGAAGCCTGCGTGCGGCACGCTGCCGTAGCGACGCAGGTCGCGGTACCAGTCCAGCTCATCGATCAGGCCCATCTCGGCAAGCTTGGCATCCAGGTGCCCGAGCCGCTCCTCACGCTGGCTGCCGCCGATGATCTCGCCGATGCCGGGGGCCAGCACGTCCATCGCCGCCACGGTGCGCTCGTCATCGTTCAGGCGCATGTAGAACGCCTTGATCTGCTTCGGATAGTTCATCACCACGACCGGACGGCCGATGTGTTCCTCGGCCAGCCAGCGTTCGTGCTCGGACTGCAAGTCGATCCCCCATTCGACCGGGAACTCGAACGACTTGCCGGAAGCCTGCAGCCGCTCGACCGCCTCGGTGTAGTCCATGCGCTCGAACGAGGCCTCGCTGAGCGAGCGAAGGCGCGTGATCGCCTCCTTGTCGATGCGCTGGGCGAAGAACGCCATGTCGTCCTCGCGCTCCTCCAGCACGGTGCGGAACACGTGCTTCAACAGGTCCTCGGCCAGGGCGGCGTTGTCGGACAGGTCGGCGAACGCCATCTCCGGCTCGATCATCCAGAACTCGGCCAGGTGGCGGCTGGTGTTGGAGTTCTCGGCCCGGAAGGTCGGCCCGAAGGTGTAGCAGCGCGACATGGCCAGCGCGTAGGCCTCCACGTTCAGCTGCCCGCTGACGGTCAGGTAGGCCTCGCGCGCGAAGAAGTCCTTGTCCGGCTCCGAGGCGCCCTCGAGGGTGGTGACGCGGAACAGCTCGCCGGCGCCTTCGGCATCCGAGGTGGTGATCACCGGCGTGGCCACCCATTGGAAGCCGGTGTCGGCGAAGTAGCCGTGCACCGCCTGCGCCAGGCAGGCGCGCACCCGCGCCACCGCGCCGAACGCATTGGTACGCGGGCGCAGGTGAGCCACGGTGCGCAGGTACTCGAAGCTGTGCCGCTTCTTGGCGATCGGGTACTGCTCCGGATCATCGACACCGCCCACCAGCCGCACCGCGTCGGCGGCCAGCTCCACCGACTGGCCCTGGCCCTGCGAGGCCACCAGCTGACCGTCCACCTCGACCGCGCAGCCCGCGCTCAGGTGCAGCACCACATCGGCGTACTCGGCGAGCGTGTCGGGCACCACCGCCTGCAGGGTGTCGAAGCAGGAGCCGTCGTGCAGCGCCAGGAACGACAGCCCGGCCTTGGAATCGCGGCGGGTGCGCACCCAGCCGCGCACGGTCACGGTGGATTCGCCCGGTTCGGTGGCGAGCAGGTCGACGATGCGCAGGCGTTGGTGGGCGGCGGTCATGGCGTTGGGCAGCGGCTTGGGTGGTCAGGCGGTCGGCGCGAGGGGGACGGGCAACGGGCGGGCGCAGGCGATGGCGGCGCACAGCGCTTCGAAGCCGCTCCACACATCGCCCGCCTCCTGACCCTTGATCATGCGGTCCAGCCGGGCGCTTTCGCGCACGAAGCCGAGCCAGGCGGGGGTGTCGTGGCGCGCCAGCGCGCGCTTGAGCGCCGCCTGGCGGTTGGCCCAGACGCCGGCGCCCTTCAAGGCGGCATCCAGGCCGGCACCGGCGGACTGCGCCTCGGACACCCGCGCGCCGGCGCGCACCTCCTGGTTGAGCGCCCAGAGCACCAGCACCGGCGCCTCGTTGGTGGCCGCCAGGGCACGCAGGATGCGCAGCGCTCGCACCGCGTCACCCTCGAGCACCGCCGGCACCAGATCCGAGATCGCGTAGCGGGCGCTGTCGGCGACCGCGGCCAGCACCGCCTCGGCATCCAGCACCCCGCCCGGGTGCAGCAGCGACAGGCGCTCGACCTCCTGGGCGGCGGCCAGCAGGTTGCCTTCGACCCGCTCGCCGATCAGCGCGATGGCCTCGGGGGTGGCCTGCAGCGCGTGGCGCGCCAGCCTTGCGCCCAGCCAGGCCGGCAGCCGGGCCGCCTCGATCGGCCACACCGCGATCGTCACCCCCGCCGCCTCGATCGCCTTGAACCAGGCGCTGGAGGCGCCGCCGCGATCCAGCTTGGCGGAACTGATCAGCAGCAGCACATCCTCGGGCGGTGCCTCGGCCCAGCGCTTGAGCACCTCGGAACCGGTGCGCCCGGGCTTGCCGGTCGGCAGCCGCAGCTCGATCAGGCGCCGGTCGGCGAACAGCGACAGGCTGGCGCCGGCCTCGGCCAGTCGGGCCCAGTCATCGTCGCTCTCGGCCACGATCACCACCCGCTCCTGGAAGCCCTGCTCGCGGGCGTGCCGGCGCAGCCGGTCACCGACCTCGTCGCGCTGCAGCGGCTCGTCACCGTGCACCAGGTAGATCGGTGCGGTGCCGCGCGATAGCTGCTGGTCGAGCTTGTCGGGATAGACTTTCACGGATGCCAAAGCATAACCAACCCACCGCGCCGGCGGACCCGTTGTGGCGGGCACTGCGCGCCATCCTGTTCGAGCTGGACCCGGAACGCGCCCACGACCTGGCGCTGGGGGCATTGGCGTGGCCCGGGGTCGGCACCTGGCTGGGGCGCCAGGCGCCCGCCGCGACCCCGGTCTCGTGCATGGGCCTCAGGCTTGCCAACCGGGTGGGCCTGGCGGCGGGTCTGGACAAGAACGGCGATCACATCGATGCCCTGGCGGCGCTCGGCTTCGGGCACGTCGAGATCGGTACCGTGACGCCCCGCCCCCAGCCGGGCAATCCGCCACCGCGCCTGTTCCGCCTGGTGCAGCATGGCGCGCTGATCAATCGGCTGGGCTTCAACAACCGCGGCGTGGATCACCTGGTGCGCCAGGCCGAACGGCGCCGCAGCGACGTGGTGCTGGGCATCAACCTGGGCAAGAACGCCGCCACGCCCAACGAGCGCGCCGCCGAGGACTACCTGCTCGGCTTGGAGCGCGTGTGGCCGGTGGCGGACTACGTGACCCTCAACGTCTCCTCGCCCAACACCCAGGGGCTGCGCGACCTGCAGCACGGCGACTCGCTGCGCACGCTGCTCGACGCGATCGGCGATCGCGCAGCCTCGCTGGCCACGCAGCACGCCCGTCGCGTGCCGATCGCGCTGAAGATCGCGCCGGACCTGACCGATGCCCAGCTGGACGAGGTGGTCGACGCCGTGTCCGAGCGACCATTCGATGCGCTGATCGTCGGCAACACCACGCGCGAGCGGGACGCGGTGACCGGGCACCTGTACGCCCGCGAGGCCGGTGGGCTGAGCGGTGCGCCGCTGCGCGCGCTGGCCGACGATCGGCTGGGCGCCACGCGCGCCGGCCTGGCGCGCTCCGGCGGCTCGGCGACCCCCCCCGCCCTGATCGGCGTCGGCGGCATCGACAGCGGCGCCGCGGCGGCCGACAAGCTTTCGCTGGGCGCGGATCTGGTGCAGATCTACACCGGCTTGATCTACCACGGTCCCGCGCTGGTGCGGGACGCCATCGAGGCCTGCGCATGACCCACTACGATGTGTTCAACGGCGATGCCGACGGGCTGTGCGCGCTGCACCAGCTGCGCCTTGCCGAGCCGCGCGACAGCGTGCTGGTCACCGGCGTCAAGCGCGACATCGCGCTGCTGCAACGCGTCTTGGCCGAGCCCGGCGACACGATCACCGTGCTGGACGTCTCGCTGGACAAGAACCGCGATGCGCTGCACGAGGTGCTGGCCGGCGGCGCCTCGGTACGCTACGTCGATCACCACCACCCGGGCGAGATACCGCAGCACGAGCATCTGGACACCCACATCGACACCGACGCCGCCGTGTGCACCGGGCTGCTGGTGGACCGGCTGCTGGAGGGGCGCCATCGCGCCTGGGCGGTGGTCGCAGCCTTCGGTGACAACCTGTTCGACAGCGCGCACGCGGCCGCCGCGTCGCTGTCGCTGCAGCCGGCCGACCTGGACACGCTCAAGGAGCTGGGCACGCTGTTGAACTACAACGGTTACGGGGCCACGCTTGATGATCTGCTGTTCGATCCGGCTGACCTGTACCGACGCATCGCCCCGTACGCCGATCCGCTGGACTTCGTTCGCGACGACGAGGCCTTCGCCACGCTGCAGCGCGGCTACGCCGATGACCGTGCCCGCGTGGATGCCCTGCAGCCGGCGCACGCCGGCGAGACCACCGCGCTGTACCAGCTGCCCGACGCCGCCTGGGCGCGGCGCATCGGCGGCGTGTGGGCCAACGAGCTGGCGCAGGGCGCCCCCGGTCGGGCGCACGCCCTGCTGACCGAGCGAGCCGACGGTGCGTTCGTGGTCAGCGTGCGCGCGCCGCTGCAGGCGCGAACCGGTGCCGACGAGCTGTGCAACGGCTTTGCGACCGGCGGTGGGCGCAAGGCGGCTGCCGGCATAAACCGCTTGCTCGCCGACGAGGTCGAGCGGTTCACCGAGGCGTTCGTGGCGCGCTACGGCTGATCGGCGGCTGCCGGTTCGGTCGGGTGTCCGGTCGGGTGTCCGGTCGGGTGTCCGGTCGCGTGTTCGGTGGTGTGTTCGGTCACGTGTTCGCCCGTGCGTCCGGTTGTGCGTTCGACTGCGGATTCGGCGCCGAACCCGGTTCCGGATCAGGGGCCGCCTAGCCGTTCCACAGCTCCGTCCCCGGGTGGAACTGCGACCAGGCGAACCAGAACGCCGAGTGCCCGCCCAGGTCGGCGCCCTGCGCATCGACCGCCCGCACCCCGCCACCATCGAGCACCAGGCGCACGTTCTCGAAGGCGATCTGCTGCCCGGCAGCGAGCGCCCGGCTGGCACGCTCGCGATGGAACGCGATCGGCGTGCCCGAGGCGGCGATCAGGCCGATGACCTCCTCCTGCACCGGCAGACGCGGATCGACATCCCCGATCGGGAAGATCGGCCCGTCGGCATCGCGGTTGTTGCGAAAGTCGAAATCGCGCCCCAACGCGACCGACTCCAGCAATACGCTGGTGTCGGGGTACTCGGCCTTCCAGGCGCCCCAGGTGGTGGTGACCACGCCGGCCTGCTCGAGCGCGTAGCCGCGTTCGGCCAGCGGGCCGGTGACCGCATCCCCGCGGAAGGTGTCGAACACCGACCAGGTCGTCAGGTCGTACATCACCTTGTTGGAGCGGATCAGCAGCCCCGAGGTGCGCAGCACCGGGCGCTCTATCCCGTCGGGCAGCCGATCGGTGAAGTAGGCCTGCGCCGAACCGCACAGCGTGCAGTACGGGATGCCCAGGTCGCGACCGCCCAGGGTGTCGTTGACCATCTCGCGCACCTCCATGATGCGCCGCGGGTAGGCCCGTCGCTCGCCGTTCACCTCGATGCCGAACACGATCGCATCATCGTCCAGCCAGTCGGCCTCGTCCGCCGGGCCCACCGGCGGATTGTCGGCGGCCGGTATGCAGTTGCAGGGCTCGTCGGTGGTGTCGTAGGCGCGATCGTCGATGCGCACGCCGCCCCAGGAGACGTGCCGCCAATCGATGTCGCCGGGCACGAACAAGCGCTCCCAGATCGGCACGATCAGGGTGTACACGTTGCGCTTGTAGCGCAGGTAGTCCGGCGGAGCCGGAACGTCCCAGGCGATCAGCCGATCGGTGGTCGGCCCCCAGCGATCCGCCCCCTCGAACTCGATGCCCAGCAGCTCACCGGCCGCCTCGCTCAGCGTCGCGTTCAGCTCGCCCGACGAAGCGATGCGCATCAGGTCGCTGATCAGCCAGGCCAGCCGCGCATCCTGCGAACCGCCGATCGTCTCGAGCGCCTGCGTCTGCGCAGGATCCCAGCGCCCGTCGTGCAACGCGTTGCCGAAGGCCGCCTCCACCGCCTCGGCCACCTCGGGCGCCAACGGCCCGTCCGGTACCGGTGGCGGCGTGCCGAACCGTTCGATGACGCGCGGCGGCAATGGCGGGCGCGCATCGGCCAACGATTCGCTTGTGGTGGGTGCGTTGGCATCGGCATCCGTCGCGTCGCTGTCCTGCGCCGGTGCGTCGACGGCGCAGGCGCCCGCCCCGATCAGCAGCAGCGTCAACGCCGCGGCGTGCCATGCCGTGCCGGTGCGAACGGGTGCCTTGGCGAGGGTGTGTCGCATGGTCGGGCTCCTGGCAATGGCTACGAACGTGCTGCTCGGACGTCGCGGCGCGCGGGGAGTTCGATGGGCGTGCGTGTTCGGTGTCCGGCGGATCGAGTTTCCTGACGTGCGGCAAGCGTGTCCCTAGCGGCCCAAGAGACTCCCGAGAACGTGTGTTCGTGCACAGGCGATCGTTCATCTTCGCCGCTCTAATCCGTTCCAAGCAGCTCGACAGGCTGCCCAAGTGACTTGGCCGCGCCAGCAAACCGAATGTCAGCGGTAAGCAGGACGAGTTGCTCCCGGCTGGCGATCGCCAGGTGCAGCCCATCGAGCGTGCGCAGCGATGTGACCATCTGCCTCATCGACACGTGATGTCACGCTCAAGTCTCTTCGCGCCCGGCGATCACCGCCTCGCTAAGCGCACCGTCGATGGAGATGGAGGCACGGAACTCGGCGAGGCTGGGCACGGCGGGACGCTCATGGCTCGTCGGCTCGACGATGAGGCGCACGGACCGCTTGCCCCGTCGAGTGACAACCACATCCTCTCCCCGTTCGGCGGCGTCCAGCAGTTCGCTGAATCGACGCCTGGCCTCGCGTGCGCTGACTTCCACGGGTTTCGCCTCAAGTTCGTGTACACATCAAGCATACGCACGATTCGCGCAATGGCACGGACGCCACAACGCTTCTCTTGCAACGTGTTCGCCAAACAAGCGCGCTCAGTGCGCCTCCGGCAACACCACCGCCCCCAGACGGCGCGCCTTGTTGAACTCGCGCAGCCGTGCGAACACGTCCACGCCCAGCTGACGGTAGATGTCCAGCAGATCGATCAGCACCCAGTTCTCGCGGATCAGTCCGTCCTCCAGGCGCCAGAAGTCCAGGCTGCGCATCAGCACCTCGCGCCCGGCCGGGGCGATGCCCATCCAGCCGTCGTCGCTGAGGGTGAGGCGCATGTTCGGCCAGCCGGTCTCGCACACGTAGTCGCCTTCGGCCACCCAGTGGGAGGTCAGCTCCGCTGCGCTGTCCAGCTTCCGGTCCGGCATGGCACGCAGGAAAGGGATCTGGTGCCAGTGACGAAAGCCTGTCAGTCCACGCGCGGTGCCAATGCCGGCCGGGCCGTACCAGTTGCAGCGCGGGTGCCAGTATTTCTCCAGCTGCATGACGGCAGGATCCGGATCGCCCGGATGGCGGCACAGATCGGTCAGCATCGCCAGCACGTGCGCTTGCGTGGCGGCACCGTCTCCGCTGACCTGTAGGCCATCCCCGCTCATCGGCGCCGGCGTGCACAGCGAGGCGCCCAGCTGCGGCGCCATCGGCCACACCCCGGCCAGCATCATCAGCTCCGGCAGGTCCCAGATCGCCTGCACCTCCACCACCTGATCGTCCTGAACGCGGTAGAACTCGTGAAAGCGCAGGTGCGCCAGGTGCCCGGTGGGGGCGATGTCCAGCAGCGGTGCCTGGAAGGTGCCCATGTAGTTGCCCATGGTGCCGATCCAGTCCTGGCCTTCAGGCGTGGTGCCGGACAACACGATGAGGTCGCGCCGCTCCAGGTCCGGCATGGCGCTGTACAGCGGTTCCAGCGCGCTGTCGTAGAAGGCGTCGGGGCCGACCAGCTCGCCGAACGGGTGGCAGAGCCTGAACGTGGCATCGGGGGCGAAGCGGGCGTGCAGCGCCCGACGCACGCGCGCCGGTTCGAAGGTGGCACAGGCGTGGCGGTAGTCGTCCAGCAGTCGTTTCAGCGGATCGGCAGTCATGTCAGGTCACCGTGTTGCGCACCGCGAAGCGAGGCTCGGCCCAGCGTTCGGTGTCGAGGATCGTCTGCAGCACATCGACCGCGGCCACCACGTCCTGCTCGTCCAGGTACAGCGGCGTGAAGCCGAAGCGCATCAGGTCCGGGGCGCGGAAATCGCCGATCACGTTCGCCTCGATCAGCGCCTGCATCGCCTGGTAGCCGTGCTCGAACGCGAACGAGACCTGCGAGCCGCGCCGTGCCGAGTCACGCGGACTGGCAAGTGTCAGCGCCGGGCAGCGCGCTTCCACCTCCTGGATGAAGCGTTCGGACAGGCGGATGCTGGCAGCGCGCACATCGGCCATGTCCACCCCGTCCCAGACGTCCAGCGCCGCCTCCAGCGCGCTGGTCTGGATCACCGGCGGGGTGCCCACGCGCAGCCGTTCGATCGACATCGCCGGGCGATAGTGCGCATCGAACGCGAACGGCGCATCGTGGCCCAGCCACCCGGCCAGCGCCGGCGTCACCCGCTCGATGGTGTCGGGCTTGACGTACACGAAGGCCGGCGCGCCCGGACCGCCGTTCAGGTACTTGTAGGTGCAGCCGACCGCGAACTCGCAGCCCACCCCCTGCACATCGATCGGCAGTGCGCCCGCGCTGTGCGCCAGGTCCCACAGGCTGATCGCCCCGGCATCGTGGGTGGCCTGCGTGATGGTGTCCATGTCGTGCAGCCGACCGGTGCGGTAGTCGACCTGGGTCAGCATCACCACCGCCACCGAGTCATCGATGGCGTCCGCCACCGCCTCGGGCTCGACGATGCGCAGCGTGTGTTCCTTGTCGACGGTGTCGATCAGCCCCTGCGCCATGTACAGGTCGGTGGGGAAGTTGCCGCTGTCGGACAGGATCACCCGCCGCTCGGGGCGCATCGCCAGCGCGGCGGCCAGCGCCTGGTACACCTTGATCGACAGCGTGTCGCCCAGCACCACGCTGCCGGGCGGCGCACCGATCAATCGCCCGACACGGTCCCCGACGCGACCCGGCTGCGCCATCCAGCCGGCATCGTTCCAGCCGCGGATCAGCCGCTCGCCCCATTGCTGCTGCACCACCTCGGTGACGTGCGCCGACACCGAGCGCGGCAGCGGACCCAGCGAGTTGCCGTCCAGGTAGATCAGCCCCTCGGGCAGCGCGAACCGATCCTTTCTCAGCAGCGTCTCGCTCATGACGGCGTCTCCGGCAGTAACAGCTCATCGGTCAGCGTCCCGTGCGCCTGCTGCAGGCTGTCGATTAGCGAGAAGTGATCCTTGCCGTGCTCGTACACGGTCGATACCGCCACCCCGCGCCGCTGCCAGGCCTCGCCCAGCAGCCGGGCCTGGCGCAGGAACTCGGGTCGCTCCTCGCCACCGACGCGGATGCCCACCGGCACCCCGTCGATCGGTTCGCACAGGGCCGGGCTCTCGGCGGCGGCCATCGCATCGTCCAGACCCAGCGTCCGGTTCATCGTCGTCAGCGTCAGCGCTCGCAGGTCGTGCACCCCGCTGGCCGTCACCACCCGCGCCAGGCGCGCCCGCGTGTCCCGGCTCAGCGGTGAATCCTGGCACAGCATCCGGCACACCAGATGACCGCCGGCGGAGTGGCCGATCAGCCGGATCGGGCCGGGAACGCGAGCGGCCGCCGCCTCGATCGCTTGTCCGACCGCTTGGGTGATGGCGGCGATCGAGGCCTGTGGCGCGAGCGGATAGTCGAGCACCGCGACCGACCAGCCACGCTGCACCGGACCGAGTGCCAGGTGCGACCAGAACGAGGCGTCGAACTTGTGCCAGTAGCCGCCGTGCACGAACACCACCAGCCCCTGCGCGCCTGCTTCGGCCTCGTCGCGCGGGGCGAACAGGTCGAAGGTGTGGCGCGGCGCCGACCCGTAGGCCTGCCCCCGCTGACCGGCCAGGTCCTGGCGTGCCCGGGCGGCCTGGCGCGACCAGCGGGCGGGCAGGTCGGCCGAGCCGTGCACGTAGCCTGCGTTGTCGAACGCATCGTCCCAGTCGATCATTGCCGAGCTCATTGCCGCCTCGCGTGCCGATGGTCGGCGGGCCCGAGGTTGGCAGGTCTGGCCCGACGTGACCGAATGATTGCCGATTCGATCACGAACTGCCCGGCGAGGGTGTCACCGACCTTCCGATCCATCGGTCGTTGCGGCCTGCGCAGCACATGACTTGTTGTACCGTACACCGCAAACGCGAGCACGCTCAGCATCGCGACGGAGAACCCGCATGAAGAAGCTCTTCCTGGGCGCCGCCATCGGCGCCACCCTGTCCGCTCCCGCCCTGGCCGCCGACGAGGTCAAGCTGGGCGTGCTGCTCAGCTTCACCGGCCCGATCGAGTCGCTCACCCCGGCCATGGCCGGCGGTGCGGAGCTGGCCATCAGCGAAGTCAACGAGGCCGGTACCTTCCTGGACGGCGCCACCGTGACACCGGTGCGCGGCGACGCCACCTGCATCGACTCGGGTGCGGCCACCGCCGCCGCCGAGCGCATGATCACCGGCGACGGCATCAAGGCGTTGGTCGGCCCGGATTGCTCGGGCGTCACCGGCGCGGTGCTGGCCAACGTGGCCATGCCCAACGGCGTGGTGCTGATCTCGCCGTCGGCCACCTCGCCGGCGCTCAGCACCGCCGAGGACGAAGGTCTGTTCTTCCGCACCGCACCCTCCGATGCACGCCAGGGCGAGGTCATGGCCGGGATCCTTCAGGAGCGCGGCATCGAGTCGGCGGCGCTGACCTACACCAACAACGACTACGGCAAGGGCCTGGCGGACTCCATCGAGAGCGCCTTCACCGCGCTGGGCGGCGAGCTGACGATCTCGGCGGCGCACGAGGACGGCAAGGCCGACTACTCCTCCGAGGTCGCCTCGCTGGCCTCGGCCGGCGGCGATGTGCTGATCGTGGTCGGCTACGTGGACCAGGGTGGCCGGGGCATCATGCAGGCCTCGCTGGACACCGGCGCGTTCGACCTGTTCGCGCTGTCCGACGGCATGATCGGCAGCAGCCTGACCGATGCGCTGGGCGAGGACATCGACGGCACCTTCGGCACCGTCGCCGGCAGCGACAGCCCCGGTGCGCAGACCATGATCGAGATGGCGGCCACGGCCGGCATCACCGACGGCGGCGAGTTGGGCCCCTACGTGGGCGAAAGCTACGATGCCGCCGCGCTGATCCTGCTGGGCATGCAGGCAGCCGGCTCGAGCGATTCGGCCGACTTCGTGGGCAGCATCAACGAGCTGGCCAACGCCCCGGGCGAGAAGATCTTCCCCGGCGAGCTGGCCAAGGCGCTGCAGATCCTCGCCGACGGTGGCGACATCGATTACGAGGGTGCCTCGTCGGTGGAGTTCACCGACGGCGGCGAGACCTTCGGCACCTATCGCGAGATCCTGATCGAGGGCGGCGAAATCACCACGGCCTCGTTCCGCTGAGCCGGCGACGCTGATCGCCTGCGCGCACCCGCGGTGCGTCCTGCATGATCGTCGTCGATGATCTGCACAAGCACTTCGGGGGCGCGCGGGCGGTCGACGGGGCCAGCCTGTCGATCGAACCGGGCTCGATCACCGGACTGATCGGCCCCAACGGCGCGGGCAAGACCACGCTGTTCAACGTCATCGCCGGCGAGCTCGCCCCCACTTCGGGGCGGGTCACGCTGGGCGGTGACGACATCACCGGCCTGGCGCCGCACGCGCTGTTTCATCGCGGGCTGCTGCGCACCTTCCAGATCGCGCACGAGTTCGGCTCGATGAGCGTGCGCGAGAACCTGATGATGGTGCCCGGTGCCCAGAGCGGTGAACGGCTGATGAACGCCCTGTTCTCGCGCGCCCGCATCGCGCGAGAGGAGCAGGCCCTGGCCGAACGCGCCGACGAGGTGCTGGCCTTCCTGACCATCGACCACCTGGCCGGGGAGCGCGCCGCCAACCTGTCCGGCGGCCAGAAGAAGCTGCTGGAGCTGGGGCGCACGATGATGGTCGATGCGCGCATCGTGTTCCTGGACGAGGTGGGTGCCGGCGTGAACCGCACGCTGCTCAACACCATCGGCGATGCCATCCAGCGCCTGAACCGCGAGCGCGGCTACACCTTCGTGGTGATCGAGCACGACATGGACTTCATCGGTCGCTTGTGCGACCCGGTCATCTGCATGGCAGAAGGGCGCGTGCTGGCCGAAGGCACGTTGTCCGAGATCCGCTCCAACGAGCAGGTCATCGAGGCCTATCTGGGGACAGGCTTGAAAAGCCGACCGGACAGCGATCGTGCGGCGTCGCCCGGCGCCGAATCGCCGCCAGGCAAGTTCGACGGGCCCGGTGCGATCGTGCGCGGACCGGTCACGGTGTCCGGCACCGCGCGGGAAGGCGCGGCGTGAGCGAGCCCTTCCTGCTCGGCGAGAACCTGGTCGGCGGCTACGGTCAGGCCGACGTGCTGCACGGCTGCACCATCGCGGTGGAGCGCGGCGAGATCGCGGTGATCGTCGGGCCGAACGGGGCCGGCAAGTCGACCGCCATGAAGGCGCTGTTCGGCATGCTGGCGCTGCGCCAGGGCGAGGTGCGCCTGGACGGCAAGTCGATCGACGGGCTGACGCCCCAGCAACGCGTGGTGCAGGGCATGGGCTTCGTGCCGCAGAGCGCGAACGTGTTCCCCTCGATGACGGTTCAGGAGAACCTGGAGATGGGCGCCTTCATCCGCCGCGACGATTTTTCCGGCACGCTGGCCGAGGTGTTCGACCTGTTCCCGATCCTGAAGGACAAGCGCCACCAGCCGGCCGGCGAGCTGTCCGGGGGCCAGCGCCAGCAGGTGGCGGTGGGTCGGGCGCTGATGACCCGACCGCGCGCGCTGATGCTGGACGAGCCGACCGCCGGGGTCAGCCCGATCGTGATGGACGAGCTGTTCGACCGGATCATCGACGTGGCGCGCACCGGCATCCCGATCCTGATGGTGGAACAGAATGCCCGCCAGGCGCTGGCCATCGCCGATCGCGGCTACGTGCTGGTGCAGGGGCGCAATGCCTACTCGGGCAGCGGCGCCGCCTTGCTGGCCGACGACGATGTGCGTCGCAGCTTCCTGGGCGGGTGACACCCTTGGCGAACCGAACGCACCCGCTGACCCGCAGGCACCGACCTGAACGCGCTGGTCCGCATGCCCTGAGATGGACGCCCTGACATGGATGCGCTGAATGCCCTGGTGGCCCTGACCAACTTCGTGATCGTGCCGGCGCTCGCGTTCGGCAGCCAGCTGGCGCTGGGCGCGCTCGGTCTGACGCTGGTGTACGGCATCCTGCGCTTCTCCAACTTCGCGCACGGCGACACGATGGCCTTCGGTGCCATGGCCACCATCCTGTGCACCTGGGCGCTGCAGTCGATGGGCGTGGGTGCGGGTCCGCTACCGACCGCCCTGCTGGCGCTGCCGTTCGGCATCCTGTGCACCGCCGGCTACCTGCTGCTGACCGACCGGCTGGTGTACCGCTTCTACCGGCGCCAGCGCGTCAAGCCGATCGTGCTGGTGATCGTCTCGGCCGGGGTGATGTTCGTCACCAATGGCGTGGTGCGCTTCATCATCGGCCCCGACGATCGCCGCTTCGCCGACGGCGAACGCTTCATCGTGACCGCCCGCGAGTTCCGCGAGATGACCGGCCTGCGCGAAGGCCTGGCGATCAAGACCACCCAGGGCCTGACCGTGGTCACCGCCATCGTGGTGGTGGCCCTGCTGTTCTGGTTCCTGAACCGCACCCGCACCGGCAAGTCGATGCGCGCCTACTCGGACAACGAGGACCTGGCCCTGCTGTCCGGCATCGACCCGGAGCGGGTGGTGCTGATCACCTGGCTGATCGTGGCGGCGCTGGCCACCATCGCCGGCACCCTGTACGGGCTGGACAAGTCGTTCCGGCCGTTCAACTACTTCCAGCTGCTGCTGCCGATGTTCGCCGCCGCGGTGATCGGCGGGCTGGGCAATCCGCTGGGGGCGATCGTCGGCGGCTTCGTCGTGGCGTTCGCCGAGGTCACGGTCACCTACGCCTGGAAGAAGGTCGCCGGCTACCTGCTGCCCGAGTCGCTCGAGCCGTCCGGCTTGCTGCAGCTGATCAGCACCGACTACAAGGTGGCGGTCAGCTTCTCGATCCTGGTGGCGGTGCTGCTGTTCAGACCGACCGGGCTGTTCAAGGGGCAATCGCTGTGAGCGCCGGTGCGGTGCGCAGCGCACCGGTCGATGCGACGCGTCGCGCCTGGTTGCTGGGCGCGGTGATCGTCGCGCTGCTGTTGGTCACCGGATTCGCGCAAAGCTGGAACACCGCGCTGATCATCCTGAACATGGGCCTGATCAGTGCCGTGATGGCGCTGGGGGTGAACCTGCAGTGGGGCCTGGCCGGGCTGTTCAACGTCGGCATCATGGGGTTCGTCGCGCTGGGCGGTCTGGCCGCGGTGCTGATGTCGATGCCGCCGACCACCGCGGCCTGGTCGGCCGGCGGCGTGCGGCTGCTGCTGGCCTTGCTGCTGGGGGCTGCGACGCTTGCCGCCGCGGTGCGGGTGTGGAGCCGCTCGCGTGCAGGCCGGGCCCGCTCGCTGGGGCTGGCGGCGTTGCTGCTGGCAGGCTTCGTGGTCTACCGCTGGGCGCTCGATCCGGCGGTCGATGCGATCGAATCGGTGAACCCGGCAGCGACCGGTTACCTGGGCGGGCTCGGCCTGCCGATCCTGCTGGCCTGGCCGGCCGGCGGGCTGCTGGCCGCAGGGGCTGCGTGGCTGATCGGCAAGACCGCGCTGGGCCTGCGCTCGGACTACCTGGCGATCGCCACGCTGGGCATCGCCGAGATCGTCATCGCCATCATCAAGAACGAGGCCTGGCTGTCGCGCGGGGTCAAGAACGTGGTCGGCCTGCCTCGCCCGGTGCCGGTCGAAGTGGAACTGCAGGGCTCGTCCGCGTTCGTCGAACGGGCGCGCGAGTTCGGCATGGACCCGGTCATGGCCTCGACGCTGACGGTCAAGCTGGCCTATGCCGGCCTGTTCGCGATCGTGCTGCTGGTGCTGCTGTGGCTGGCGCAGCGCGCGCTGCACAGCCCGTGGGGCCGCATGATGCGCGCGGTGCGCGACAACGAGACGGCGGCGTCGGCGATGGGCAAGAACGTCACCGCACGCCACCTGCAGGTGTTCGTACTCGGCTCGGCGATCTGCGGCATCGCCGGCGCCATGCTGACCACCCTGGACGGCCAGCTCACGCCCGGCAGCTACCAGCCGCTGCGCTTCACGTTCCTGATCTGGATCATGGTGATCGTCGGCGGCTCGGGCAACAACATCGGTGCGGTGCTCGGCGGGTTCCTGATCTGGTTCCTGTGGGTGCAGGTCGAACCGATCGGTCAGTGGCTGATGGTGCTGATCACCAGCGGCATGGCCGACGGCAGCGCGCTCAAGAGCCACCTGCTGGCCAGCGCGGCGCACATGCGGCTGATGACCATGGGGGTGATCCTGCTGCTGGTGTTCCGCTTCTCGCCGCGCGGACTGGTGCCGGAACGCTGATCCGGCTCGACGAGCGAAAGCCGACGCGCAGCACGCGACGGCGCATTGGCGCGGCGCAGCGCATCGGGCCGGCGGGTAATCGCCGTCGCTTCGCCGTGCCCGGCCCATCCCCCATGTCATCATCACAGGCTTCCTCGCGCGGTACCGTGGGCGGGGCACCGGCGCTGCGCACGCGCCGAGCGGGAGAGGAACATGCTGTCGGGGTTCGATCGGATCGATGCGGTGGCCATCGCGGTGTTCTTCCTGGCCTGGGTCGCGCACTCGGTCATCGTCAGCCGCTCGCCGCTGCGCACCCGCACGCTGTCCTACGCCATGCACGCCCACCGGCTGCGCTGGATGGAGAACTCGGCCCGGCGCGAGGCCAAGATGGTGGATGCGCTGATCCAGAACAGCCTGCACCAGGGCGTGCTGTTCTTCGCCTCCACCTCGATCCTGCTGGTGGGAGCGCTGCTGGCCGGGCTCGGTGCTGCCGAGCAGGCGGTCAGCGTGCTCGAGGACCTGCCGTTCACCAGCACCGACAGCCGGGTGGAGTGGGACGCCAAGGTGCTGCTGGTGGCGGGCATCTTCACCTACGCCTTCTTCAAGTTCGCCTGGAGCTACCGGCTGTTCAATTACGTGATCATCCTGCTGGGGGCCGGGCCCGACCGGCACGGTGCGGGTCCGCCGTCCAGCGAGGCTGAACTGCAAGCCTGGTCGATTCGCATGGGTCAGCTGCACTCGCTGGCCGCCTACCATTTCACCGCCGGCATCCACGCCTACTTCCACGCGTTGTCGGTCATGGCCTGGTTCGTCAACGCCTGGCTGTTCATCCTCGCCACGCTGTGGGTCTCGCTGGTGCTGTACCGGCGTGCCTTCGGCTCGCGCTTCCTGCGCATCCTGGCCGGTGCCGATGGCGCTCCGGACGTTCCCGAACCTCGAACCGGCGCATGATGCCGGTCCTGGCACGCCACCGCCCCCAGCGCCCCAACCGCTCATGACGCCCTCGTCGACCACGCGCCTTGCCGCACCCAGGTTGCGCTCCTGGCAAGCCGCCGCGCTGGTCACGCTGGTGCTTGCCCTGTGGATGGCCAGCGGCCTGCTGCGCGATGAGGCCGCCGTCGAGCCGAACGCCTCGGCAACCGCTGCCGACGAGCCGCAGCCGCCGTTGGTGGAGGTGGTCCTGGCGGCCTCCGAACCGCGACAACGCACGGTGGTGCTGCGCGGCGAGATCGGTGCGCTGCGCACCGTCGAGCTGCGCGCCGAGACCTCGGGCCGGGTGCTCGACCTGCCGGTGACGCGGGGCGAGCGCGTCGCCGCCGGTGCCCCACTGGCGCGGCTGGACACCGGCGTGCGCCCCGCCCTGCTGGCCGCCGCCCAGGCTCGGCTGACCAGTGCCGAGGCCGAGCGCACGGCGGCGCAGTCGCTGTCGCGCCGCGGGCTGCAGGCGCAGCTGCAGACCGACCAGGCGCTGGCCGAGGCGAGCCTTGCGCAGGCCGAGCTCGATCGGCTGCAACGCGAGATCGCCGATGCCACGGTGCGGGCCCCGTTCGATGCGCTGCTCGAGCGGTTGCCGCTGGAAATCGGCCAGCTGGTGGAGCGTGGCGACCCGGTGGCGATGCTGGTCGACGACAGCGCGTTCGAGGCCACCGCGAACGCCTCGCAGCGCATCGCGCAGGACCTGGCGGTCGGACAACCGGTGGCGCTCGAGCTGCTCGATGGCCGCACGCTGAGCGGCACGCTGAGCTGGATCTCGGCCATGGCCGACACCGCCACCCGAAGCTTTGCCATCGAGGCGCGCCTGGACGCCAGTGCCGAGCCGCTGGCCGCCGGCGTCAGCGCCACGCTGACCGTACCAGTGCAGACGGTGCAGGCGATGTACCTGTCGCCCTCGACGCTGACGCTGAACGGGAACGGCGTGCTGGGCATCAAGGCGCTGGACGCCGACGAGCGCGCCCGCTTCGTGCCGATCGAGCTGCTGAGCACCTCCCTGGACGGGGCCTGGGTGACCGGCATCGCCGACGGCACCCGCATCATCACGCTGGGCCAGGGCTTCGTGGCCGAGGGCGAGCGCGTCAGGCCGAGCCTGGTGCAGGCGCAGCCGGGACCGGGGCCCGATACGGTGGCGGCCACCCGATGAACGCGGTGATCGATGCCGCCTTCGAGCGCACGCGCACGGTAATGCTGCTGCTGCTCTTCCTGATCGTGGCCGGCTCCCTGGCCTATGCCGCGATTCCGAAGGAATCCGAGCCGGACGTGCCGATTCCGATCATGTACGTCTCGATGGGCTACGACGGCATCTCGCCCGACGATGCCGAGCGCCTGCTGGTCAGGCCGATGGAGACCGCGCTGCAGGGCATCGCCGGCATCAAGGAGATGAAGAGCACCGCCAGCGAAGGGCGTGCTTCGGTGCTGCTGGAGTTCGACGCCGGCTTCGATGGCGACCAGGCGCTGGCCGATGTGCGCGAGAAGGTCGACGGGGCGCGCTCGGACCTGCCGGCCGCCACCGACGAGCCGACCGTGGACGAGGTCAACGTCTCGCTGTTCCCGGTGTTGAACGTCAGCCTGTCCGGCCCGTTGCCCGAGCGCACCCTGATCGGCGTGGCGCGCGAGCTCAAGGATCGGCTGGAGGCGCTGCCCGGCGTGCTGGAGGCCGAGGTGGTGGGCGAGCGCGAGGAGCTGATGGAGATCGTGGTGGACCCGGCCGGCATGGAGACCTACGCGCTGGACATGGCCCAGGTGATCGGCCTGATCGCCAACAACAACCTGCTGGTGGCCGCCGGGGCGATCGACAACGGCGCCGGGCGCCTGGTGCTCAAGGTGCCCGGCGTGATCGAGAACCTGGACGATGTGCTGAACCTGCCGATCAAGGTGACCCAGACCGGCGTGGTGCGCTTCGGCGACGTCGCCACGGTGCGCCGCACCTACAAGGATCCGGACAGCTTCGCCCGCCTGGACGGCCAGCCCACGCTGGTGCTGGAGATCTCCAAGCGCCTGGGCGCCAACATCATCGACACCGTCGAGGCAGTGCGCCAGACGCTTGCGTCGGCGGCCCCGCTGTTGCCGCCGACGCTGCGGGTCGGCTTCTCGCAGGACAAGTCCGAACAGACCCGCACCATGCTGGTGGACCTGCAGAACAACGTCATCTCCGGCGTGGTGCTGGTGATGATCGTGATCATGGCGACGCTGGGCGTGCGCTCGGCGCTACTGGTCGGCTTCGCCATTCCCGGCTCCTTCCTGACCGGCATCCTGGTCATCTGCGCGTTGGGCAACACCATGAACGTGGTGGTGCTGTTCAGCCTGATCCTGGTGGTGGGCATGCTGGTGGACGGGGCGATCATCGTCACCGAGCTGGCCGATCGGCACATGAGCGAAGGCGCCTCGCCGCCCGCTGCGTGGAGCCGCGCCGCCAAGCGCATGAGCTGGCCGATCATCGCCTCCACGTTCACCACGCTGGCGGTGTTCTTTCCGCTGCTGTTCTGGCCCGGTCTGATCGGCCAGTTCATGCGCTACATGCCGATCACCGTGATCGCCTGCCTGCTGGCCTCGCTGGCGATGGCGCTGGTGTTCGTGCCGGTCATCGGTGCGCGCATCAGCCGCGAACCGATGCTGGCAGGCGGCAGCTTCTCCGAGGACAGCGATGCCACCGGCCTGACGCGCCGGGACATCCTGGACGCCAGCCACGGCATGAAGCGCCGCTACCTGCACGCGCTGGACACCCTGTTGCGCCACCCCTGGCGCACGTTGCTCGGGGTGCTGGCCTTCACGCTGACCAGCTACGCCACCTACTCGCAGCTGGGCCGCGGGGTGGAGTTCTTCCCCGGCGAGGAGCCCGCCTCGATGGCGATCTCGGTGGCGGCGCGCGGCGACCTGTCGATCCACGAGCAGGATCGCATCCTGCGCGATGTCGAGTCGCGGGTGCTGGGCCACCCGGCGGTGGAATCGGTGTACGCCCGCACCGGTGGCCAAAGCGGTGCCGGAGGCGGCGCCGCGGACCAGATCGGCAGCGTCACGCTGGAACTGATCGAGTGGGATCGACGTCCGCCGGCCGACGAGATCAGCGCCGAGCTGCGCGGCACGCTGGCCGACATCGCAGGCGTCAAGGTCGAGTTCGTGTCCAACGAAGGCGGCCCGGACGGCGGCGCCAAGCCGGTGACGTTGGAGCTGAGCGTGGATCCGGCCCGCGTGGGACTGGGCGCCGGTGCGCTGGAGGCCCGTCTGGACGCCTCGGTGGCCGCCCTGCGCGAGGCGATGCAGCGCGTCGGCGGCTTCGTCGACGTGACCGACACGCTGCCGCTGCCCGGCATCGAGTGGCGCATCGAGGTCGATCGCGAGGAAGCGGCCCGCTACGGGGCCAACGTTGCACTGATCGGTCAGGCGATCCAGCTGGTCACCTCCGGCATCCGCATCGCCGGCTACCGCCCGGACGATGCCACCGACGAGATCGACATCCGGGTGCGCTACCCGCTCGGCTCGCGGCACCTGGACGAGATCGAGGCGCTGCGCGTGACCACCTCGCAGGGACTGGTCGCGATCAGCCAGTTCGTGCGCCTGACCCCGGCACCGCGCGCCGGCACGATCGAGCGCATCGACGGCGATCGCACCATCACCGTGGCGGCCGATGTGGCAGAGGGCGTCATCGCCGATACGCAGCTCAAGGCCCTGGCCGCCGATATCCGCGACAACCCCCTGCCCGACGGCGCCATCGTCAGCTTCGCCGGCGAGGCCGAGGAACAGGCCGAGACCATGAACTTCCTGCTGCTGGCCTTCGTGGCGGCGATCTTCCTGATGACGATGATCCTGGTCACCCAGTTCAACAGCCTGTATCAGGCGCTGCTGGTGCTGTCGGCCATCCTGTTCAGCACCGCCGGGGTGCTGATCGGGCTGATGGTCACCGGCCAGACGTTCGGCATCGTCATGGTCGGCATCGGCATCATCGCGCTGGCCGGCATCGTGGTGAACAACAACATCGTGCTGATCGACACCTGGAACGGATTCCGCACCCGCGGTGCCGGCGCGCGGGAGGCCTCGTTGCTGACGGGCTCGGTACGCGCCCGGCCGGTGCTGCTGACCGCGATCACCACCGTGCTCGGCCTGATGCCGATGGTACTGGCGATGAACATCGACTTCCTGTCGCGCACGATCACCTTCGGTGCGCCCTCGACCCAGTGGTGGACGCAACTGGCCAGCGCGATCGCCGGCGGGCTGGCCTTCACCACCTTGCTGACCTTGTTCCTGACACCCTGCCTGCTGGTGCTGGGGGCCGGACGGAAGCCACGACACGCCTCGAACGCCGATCCGGCCCGATTCGCCCCGTCGTCCGCACCGCGGATCGGCTGATCACGCACCGGCTCGGCAGCTATCGCAGCCGCGACGTGATGCTCGGTGGCTTCGCCCGGCCGATGATCATCCGCCTGGCCTTCACGCTCTGGCTGCTGATCGGCGGCGGCAGCGGACTACCTCGAGATCGACAGCCTGTTCGTGCGCGTAGCCCAGCGGCATCGATCCGGTTGCCCGGCAGCGCCTCGGCCGCTTCGGTCTCGGGGTAGGCCCCTTCGGGACTCCCGGACGCGATGCGCAGCGTATCCGGCGGCGCCGGCGTTCCGCCTTGCGCAAGCGACGCCGCTTTTTCGCCGCGTGCCTCGTGCCTCGTGCTCGTCGATGCTCGCTACCCCGGATCCAGGCCCATCATCACCCGGATGTGTGCCGCGGCCGAACGCCCCAGCGCCGGCAGCGCGTAGCCGCCTTCGAGCATCGACACCACCCGTCCGTCGGCATGTCGGTCGGCCAGATCCATGATGCGCGTGGTGATCCACGCGTAGTCATCGTCCTGCAGCTGCAGGCTGGCCAGCGGGTCCTCGGCGTGCGCATCGAAGCCTGCGCTGACGAACAGCATCTGCGGGGCGAAGCGCTCCAGCGCCGGCATCCAGGCCGCCTCGATCGCGGCGCGGAACGCAGGCCCGGTGGTGCCGGCCGACAGCGGCACGTTCACGCGCTGCCCGTCCACGTCGGCGCGGTAGTCGCCCGGGTAGAACGGGTGCTGGAAGCTGGAGCAGAACAGGATGCGGGCATCGCCATCGACGATGTCCTCGGTGCCGTTGCCGTGGTGCACATCGAAATCCAGGATCGCCACCCGATCCAGGCCATGATGCTCCAGCGCGTGGCGGGCGGCGATGGCGATGTTGCCGAACAGGCAGAAGCCCATCGCCCGGATGCGCTCGGCATGGTGGCCAGGCGGACGCACCAGGCAGAAGGCGTTGCCGGCCTGCCCGCCCAGCACCAGGTCGGTGGCCTGCACGCCGGCACCGGCGCCCAGCAGGGCCGCCTGGAGCGAGAAGGCGTTCATCGCGGTGTCCTGGTCCAGCTGGATGCTGCCCGAGCTCGGCGCCTTGGCATGGATCAGGTCCAGGTAGGCGGCCGGGTGCGCGCGCAGCAGGTGCTCGTAGGTGGCTTCGGTGGCATCGTGATGGTGCAGGAAGTCGTACAGGTCGCGCTTCATCAACGCATCGCGCACCGCCGCGATGCGCTGCGGACATTCGGGATGATCCGGCGAGATCTCGTGCCGGATGCAATCGTCGTGGGTGACCAGCGCTGTCTTCATGGCGCGATGATAACAACGCGCGACGGTGCGACGGTGCGAGAGCGGTACCATCGCGCCATGCCGACGCGCCACCTGGACAAGCTGCTGGACCCCGCCTCGATCGTGCTGATCGGTGCCAGCGCGCGCGACGGCTCACCGGGTCTGGCCCTGACGCGGAACTTGATCGCCGGCAACTATCGCGGCACGCTGCAACTGGTGAACCCGCGCTACGACGAGGTGCTGGGGCTGCCCTGCCACCGCTCGCTGGCGCAGGTGGACGGCGTGCCGGACCTGGCACTGGTGCTGACACCGCAACGGCTGCTGCGACGCACGCTGGTGGCCTGTTCGCGCAAGGGCATCACCTTGGCGCTGATCCTGTCCGGCGCCGATCAGCCGGAGCGTCTGCACCGCTACGCACGTCGCCTGGGCATGCGGCTGCTAGGACCCTGGTGCGCCGGACTGGTGCGCCCGCACCTGGGACTGAACGCCACCTTCGCCGCCACCCCGATCGAGTCCGGCACGGTGGCGGTGGTCAGCCAGTCGGCCACGTTGGCCGCTGCACTGATCGACTGGGCGCAGACTGCCGGGGTGGGCTTTTCGACCATGCTGTCCACCGGCGCCGACACCGACATCCGCCTGACCGACATCCTGGACGTGCTGGCCGGCGATCACCGCACCCGGGCGATCATCGTCTACCTGGACCGGGTGAGAAGCTCGCGCGCCTTCCTGTCGGCGCTGGCGGCCGCGGCGCGCAACAAGCCGGTGGTGCTGATGCGCTCCACCCACGACGGCGCACCGTACTGCGATGCGCTCACGCGCGGCACCCGGGTCTACTCCTCGAACGATGCGTTCCAGGCCGCGCTGCTGCGTTCCGGCGTGGTGCGCATCCGCACCTTCTCCAACCTGTTCTCCTCGGCGCGCATCCTGGACTCGCGCCTGCGCACAAAGGGGCGGCGGCTGGCGGTAATCAGCAACGGCGCCGCCCCGGCGATGCTGGCCTGCGAGAACCTGGCCGCGCGCGGCTTCGAATCTCCGCACCTGGGCGATGCCGCGCTGGACGCACTCGGCGATGCGCTCGACCAAGCGCCTTCGCTGAGCAATGGCCTTCGCACGCGACGCGACTGGACCGGGCGCAACCCGATCGTGCTGCGCGATGCCGAGCAGCTGGTCACCCACTACCGTGCGGCGGTGGATGTGCTGGCCAAGCAGGCCGACATCGACGCCCTGCTGGTCATCTTCGTGCCCGATGCCCGCAACGATCCGCGCACCGTGGCGCGCGCGCTGATCGAGGCGCTGCCGCTCAAGCGCCCGGTGCTGGCCTGCTGGATGGGCGAGAGCAGCGTGCGCGATGCGCGCGACGACCTGGCCGATGCCGGCATCCCCAGCTTTCGCACACCCGAGACGGCCACCGCCGGGTTCGACTTCCTGTACCGCTACCACATCAGCCAGCAGCAACTGCTGCAGCTGCCCAACCCGGCCGCCAGCGACACGCGTGCCGACGTGGATGCGGCGCGCCAGCAGGTGCGCTGCGCGCTGGACGCCGGTCAACGCCTGCTCGGTCCGCAGGCCACGCGCGAGCTGCTGGGCCTGTTCGACATCGAGGTCATGCCGGCGATCCGTGCCGAGACGCGCGCCGACGCCCTGGCCGCCGCGCAGCGCATCGGCTATCCGGTGGCCTGCAAGCTGGTCTCGCCGAATCTTGCCTGGAAGGCCTCGGTGGTGCCGACCGAGCTGGGCCTGGCCGATGACCAGGCGCTGGGACGCGCGTTCGACCATGCGCGCGACACGCTGACCGCCCAGCGTCCCGACGCCGAGTTTCGCGGGGTGCTGGTGGAGCGCATGCACAGCCCGACCGATGCGCGGGAGTTGAAGCTGGGCATCCACACCGATGCCACCTTCGGCCCGGTCATCTCGCTGGGCATCGGCGGCGACCTGACCGCGCTGCTGCACGATCGGCAGGTCCAGCTACCTCCGTTGAATCGCTTCCTGATCGATCAGCTGCTGGACGATGCCACGCTGTCGAGCTACCTGGGGGCGTTCCGCCACAAGGCGGCGATCGATCCCGAGCCGCTGCGCCAGGTGCTGATGCGCTTGTCGGAGATGGCCTGCGAGCTGCCCGAGATCGTCGCGCTGGACATCAACCCGCTGATCCTGTCGGCCGGGCGCGCGGTGGCCATCGATGTGCAGATCGTGCTGGAGAAGGCGAGACCGGGGGTGCGGTACGGCCACCTGGCGATCCACCCCTACCCGTGGCAATGGGTGCGCGAGGAGACACTGCGCGACGGACGATCGATGACGCTACGCCCGATCCGCCCCGAGGATGCCGCCGCCCTGCAGGACATGGTTCGATCCTTGTCGGCCGAATCACGTTACCTGCGCTTCATGCACGCGCTGAACGATCTGTCGCCGCTGCTGCTGGCGCAGTTCACCAAGCTGGACTACGACCGGGCCATGGCCTTCGTGGCCGATCCGGGCGATGCCAAGCTGGCGGGGGTTGCGCGCTATTCGCTGGATCGCGACGGCATCAGCGGGGAGTTCGCGGTCACCATCGCTGACGACTGGCAAGGCCACGGCCTGGCCACCCGGCTGATGAGGCAGCTGATCGCGCACGCGCGCGAACATGGCCTCACCCGCTTGTGGGGCGATGTGCTCAAGAGCAACACCGCCATGCACGCCCTGATGGACACGCTCGGGTTCACCGGCCGCCCCAGCGCCGAGGATCGCGAGCTGATGATCTTCACCCTGGCGCTGGACCCGCCCGAAGGAGCGCCGATGGATCCTGCCGAGCGCACGGACACATGAGCAAGGCCGTGCAACCGCTGTCGCTTCAGGTCGACGGTCTGACGATCCATGCGCTGCGACGCCACGGCGAGACCACCGATGCGCCGCGCCTCCTGTGCCTGCACGGCTGGCTGGACAACGCGGCCAGCTTCCTGCCGTTGATGCCGCACCTGATCGATGCCGACATCGTCGCCCTGGACCTGCCCGGGCACGGCCTGAGCGATCACCTGCCGCATGCCCGCACCACTGGCTACACCCTGTTCGAGACCGCACTGCTGGTGCGCCGGGTGCTCGATGCCCTGGGCTGGACGCGCTGCACGCTGGTCGGGCACTCGATGGGCGGTTGCATCGCGCCGGTGCTGGCGGTGGCCGCCCCCGAGGTGGTCGACACACTGGTGCTGATCGAGGCCAGCGGTCCGTTGACCGAGGAGGCCGATGGCCTGCCGCAACGGCTGGGCCGCGCCTTCGATGACCGCCTGTCCGAGGGGCGCTTCACCTCGCGCACCTTCGACCTGCCCGAGGCGGCGGTGCTGGCACGGCTGAAGGCGGCGCGCATGGAACCGACGTCGGCCCGCCTGATCGTCACTCGTCAGCTGGTGCAGCAGGGGCAAGGCTGGCGATGGCGATTCGATCCGGCCTTGCGGTTCGCCAGCGCCCAGTACCAGACCGAGGCCCAGGTGCAGGCGTTGCTGGCGGCCATCCGGGTGCCGGTGCTGACGGTGGTGGCCGAGCAGGGCTTCCTGACGGGGCGCGGCGATACCGAGGCACGATTCGCCTGCCTGGAGCGACGCACCGCGCTGACGTTGCCGGGTCACCACCACGTGCACATGGACACCCCCGAGCCTGTCGGCCGGGCGATGCACGCGTTCATCGCGGCCCGGTGAGCCTATGCACGAACGACATCGAACCTTAGAAGGCCATCGAACCACGGGTGCGCGAACCCACCGGAGAAACCCTGCGTGAACAGATTGACGACCCGCCCCCTGGCCCGACCCCTGGCCCGACCCGTGAAGCGAGCCTCCCGACTGGCCGCCGCGCTGGCCGCCTGCCTGGCACTGGCCGCCTGCTCGTCGCTGATCCCCAAGCCGCCCGAGTACACCGGCGCCGATAGCGTGGACAGCATCCCGGCCGAGGCCTTCGTGGGCAGCTGGAAGATGATCGCCTTGAATCCGGTGGACGATGGCGAGATCCCCGAGCGCCAGCTGACCTACGCGGCCGACGGCAGCTACACCGGCACGGTGGTGCCCACCGCCGACATGGCCTCGGTGATGGGCAGCGACCCGATCCTGCTCAGCGGCAACTGGCGCGTGGAGTCCGGCTACCTGGTGCATGACAACGCCGAGCTGGAGCTGCCGGGCGACGGCATGGTGGCGCGCATGGCGGCGGCGATGATGAAATCCCGCCCGCCGATCGTCGCCCGAGCGAACGTCTACGAACGATCCGCGAAGCGCATCGTGGTCGTCACCGACGAGGGCTACGCCAACGCCCTGGAGCGGCTGTAAAAGAGGGGCCCCGCAGGGCCCCTCGTTCATCCGCCGAGCTGGCGCCCGACGACCGGGATCAGTCGTCCAGCTGCGTGACCTGCTCCGGCTTGTCCGGGAAGATCACCTCGACCCGACGGTTCTGCTGTCGGCCCGTCCCGTTGGCGTTGCTGGCCACCGGCATCGCCTCGCCGAGCCCCTTGGTCTCGATGCGTCGCGCGGCGACCCCCTGCTCGACCAATGCCTGTCGTACCGCGAAGGCCCGCTCGCGCGACAGGTCCAGGTTGTAGTCCTCGTCACCCATGCTGTCGGTGTGGCCCTCGATCAGCACCCGCTGCTCGGGGTACTGCTTCATGAAGGCGGCGATCTGATCGACGTTGCGCGCTGCGGCGCGCTGCAAGGTGGCCTCGTTGTTGTCGAACAGCACATCGCCCAACGTGAGCACCATGCCGCGATCGGTCTGCTCGGCCTTCAGCGCCTCGAGCTGCGTCTGCATGCGCTCGGCCATGTTGCGTGCATCCTTGGCCTCGCGGGCGGCCCGTGCCGCCTCCTCTTCGGCACGCAGGATCTGGCGCTCGCGCAGGTTCAGCTGCACGCGTTGGCGCTCCAGGCGCATGCCTTCGACCTTCTCGCCATCCTCGCGGCTCTTCGCGATCAGTTCGGCGGTCTTGACGCGCTTGGAGGCAAGGCTTGCCTGGCGGTCGATGGTCGACAGCTTCTCCTCTTCGCTCCAGGCACGCTCGGCGCGGGCCAGCGCATCCTTGGCGGCATCCAGTTCCTTGGGTGCGTGACGAGCGACCGACGGGTCGGCGGCGGCGCGATCGTAGGCGCTACGGGCCTGTTCCAGGGAGTCGACCTGCTTGGGGGCGCTACCGCAACCGACCAGCACCAAGGTGGCGAGCGAGGCGGCGACCAGTGTCTTGGCCGAGCGTGCGGGCGACGGGTTGCTAGCGTTCATGGTGGAAGTCCTCATTTGCCTTGGGCGCGGCCGACTTCGCGCACCATCGTTTCGATGTTGTCCTGCGACTCCTTCAGCGCAAGGCTTGCCTTCTTGGCCTCGGCGGTGGCCTTGGCAAGCTCCGCATCGGCACGCGCCTCGTCGGCAAGTCTTGCGGCCTGCTCGAACTCCTCTTCGGCCATCGCCCGATCAAGGCGTGCCTTGGAGGCCTCGGCCGCGCGCAGCTCGATCGGTGCGTACTGGCGCGCGCCAGCCAGCTCGGCCGCCTGCAGGGCGGACTCCACCTTGGCGATCTGGCTGGTCGGCGCCGGCGTGCTGCCGCAGGCGCCCAGCCCGAGCGCCAGCACGGCGCTCAGGGTCAACATTGCAGCTCGGGTGGTCATGGGTACGTGGGTCTCGTCGGGTGGTGCTACCCGTAACGGCACGCCCCACCACCCTGTTGAGCCTTGCCGGGTTACCGGTCGGTGAGTCCGCCGCCGGTTGCGCGAACACGGTCACAGGCTGGCAACTCGGGAGCCCTTCCCCTGCCCTGCAGGTCCCGATCATCGAGGCTCGACACGACGGTGACGGCGATACCGGCGCGTTTCAGCCTGCGCGCTCGAGACCGCCCAGCGCGCCCAGCAGATCCTCGCGGGACACCACCCCGATGCTGCGCCCGTCCTCCACCACGCTGATCGGTGCCGGACTGTGCGCCGCCATCTGCAGCAGCTCGCGCACCGGGCAATCGGGTGCCACCGCACGCCGCTCGTCCCCGAAGCCGTGTTCGACCGGCCGCATCACGGTGGCGGCGCTCAGCACGCTCAGCGGATTGACGTGCCGCACGAATCGGGCGACGTAGTCGTCGGCCGGACGGAACACGATGTCGTCCGGGGTGCCGATCTGCACGATGCGCCCGCCTTCCATGATCGCGATGCGATCGCCGAGTCGCAGCGCCTCGTCCAGATCGTGGCTGACGAACAGCACGGTGCGCCCGAGCCGCGCCTGCAGTTCCAGCAGCTCGCCCTGCAGCTGTTCGCGGATCAGCGGATCGAGCGCCGAGTAGGGTTCGTCCATCAACAGGATGTCGGCGTCGGTGGCGAAGGCGCGCGCCAGCCCGACGCGTTGCTGCATGCCGCCGGACAGCGAGGCGATGGGGGCATCGCGCCAGTCGGACAACCCGACCAGTTCCAGCTGCCGATCGACGGCCTTGCGCTGCACCGCCTTCGACTCGCCGCGCACCGACAACCCGAAGCCGACGTTGTCGGCCACGCTGGCCCAGGGCAGCAAGGCGAACTGCTGGAACACCATCGCCAGCGAGCGCCGGCGCAATGCGCGAAGCGCAGCACCGCGCAAGCTGCGCACATCGCTCCACCCCTCGCCGGCACGCACCTCGATGCGGCCGCGCGCCGAGGCATTCAGCCCGTTGACCGCGCGAAGCAGCGACGACTTGCCCGAACCGGACAGCCCCATCAGCACCAGGATCGAGCCCTCGGGCACGTCCAGGTTGGCATCGATCACCCCGCAGGTGATTCCGGTGGCCTCGCGGATCGCCTCGCGATCATGCCCCGTGTCCAGCATCTGCAACGCCTGCGGCTGCGCCCGCGTCGGTCCGAACACGACGTCCAGGGCGCGGATCTGCAGCGCGTTGCGCACCGCCCCGTCACCCGGCCCCTTGGCCGACCCGGCGATCGCGCTCATGCCGAGACCCCACGCGCACGGCACAGCCGATCCAGCAGGATCGCGACGATCACGATCGCCAGCCCCGCCTCGAAGCCCTTCTCGATGTTGACCGTGTTCAACGCGCGCACCACCGGCTTGCCCAGCCCGTCGGCACCGACCAGGGCGGCGATCACCACCATCGACAGCGACAGCATGATGCACTGGGTCAGGCCGGCCCGGATGGTCGGCAGCGCCGAGGGCAGCTCGACCCGGCGCAGGCGTTGCCAGGGGGTGCAGCCGAACGCATCGGCCGCCTCGATCAGCGACCTTGGCACTTCGGACACGCCCAGCGCGGTCAGCCGGATCGGGGCGGCGATCGCGAACACCACGGTGGAGATCAAGCCTGGCACCACGCCCAGACCGAACAGGATCAGCGTGGGTATCAGGTAGACGAACGTGGGAATGGTCTGCATCAGGTCCAGCACCGGGCGCAGCAGCGCGTTCAGGCGCGGACTGTGGGCCGCCAGGATGCCGATCGGCACCCCGACCAGCATGCACACCACGGTGGAGGCCAGCACCAGCACCAGCGTCTGCACCGTGGGCTCCCACAGGCCCAGGTTGATGATCAGCGCCAGCGACAGGACCGCGAACGCCACCAGCGAAAGACGCCGTTGCAGCGCCCAGGCCAGCGCACCGATCAGCAGCACCAGCAACGGTGCCGGCACCCACAGCAAGGCATCGGTGGCCGCCTCGATGGCGCTGCCCAGTCCGTCCGAGATCGCATCGAACAGCCACTGCGCGTGCCGCTCGAGCAGCGCCACCAGATCGGCGATCAGCCGACCGACCGGCAGGCGGTGCTCGCCCAGCCAGTCGCTCAGTGCGTCCAGCATGCGCCGCGCCTACGCGACAGGCTCGCCGACGAGCGCGATCAGACGCCCAGCGCCGACTTCACCGCGGCCAGCCCCGGCTCGCCGCGGAACGTGGTGACCCCGTCCAGCCAGCCGTCCAGCGCCTCGGGGTTGGCAGTCAGCCAGGTGCGCGCCGCCTCGTCCGGGTCCTGACCATCGTCCAGGATCGCGCCCATGACCTCGTTCTCCATCGCCAGCGAGAACACCAGGTTGTCCAGCAGCGCGCCCAGGTTCGGGCACGACTCGGAGAGGCCTTCGCGGGTGTTGGTGTAGACCGTGGCGCCGCCCAGGTCGGGGCCGAAGAAGTCGTCCCCGCCCGCCAGGTAGGTCAGCTCGAAGTTGGCGTTCATCGGGTGCGGCTCCCAGCCCAGGAACACCACCGGCTCCTCGCGCCGCTCGGCCCGCGAGACCTGCGCCAGCATGCCCTGTTCGGAGGATTCGACCACCTCGAACTCGCCCAGCCCGAACGCATCCGCATCGATCATGTCCTGGATCAGGCGATTGCCGTCGTTGCCCGGCTCGATGCCGTAGATCTTGGCGTCCAGCGCATCGGCGTGGGTGGCGATCGCTGCGAAGCTGTCGATGCCCAGCGCCGCGGCGGCAGCGTTCGCCGCCAGCGTGTACTTGGCGCCCTCCAGGTTGGCGCGCACGGTCTCCACCGTGCCTTTGTCCCGGTAGGCGGCGATGTCGCCCTCCATGGTCGGCATCCAGTTGCCCAGGAAGACATCGATGTCGCCGTTCTCCATCGAGGCGTAGGTGACCGGCACGCTGAGCACCTCGGCCTCGGTGTCGTAGCCCAGCCCGTCCAGCACCACCGAGGTCAATGCGGTGGTGGCGGTGATGTCGGTCCAGCCGACGTCCGAGAAGCGCACCACGCTGCAGGCCTGCGGCTCGGCGGCATGACCCGTGCCTGCGAACGACCATGAACCTGCGCACACCAGCAAGGCGGCCGGCATCGTTGCGCGCAGCGCACCGATGGAACGGTGCGGCACGCCGGTCGCAAGGCAAGCTCTGACGGGAATGGCGGGCATGTCGGATCTCCGGATGGTGAGTAGGAACAGCGCGGGCCAGCATAGCCCGGCGGTTGCAGCGGGTACACTCCGGCGGTGAACCTGCCCCCACGCACCCTCGACTTCGATGACGTGATCGAGCTTTGTGGCTCGGTGGCGACCTCGCGTGGCCAGGTGCTCAAGACCGGCGGCCAGGTGGTCGAGCTGGACTGGATCGACGACGGGCAGGTGCTCTACGGCGCGGTGCGGGACGGCGATACCGAGCCGGTGCACCAGCGCATCACCATTGCCGCCCACCGCTTCGATGGCGAGTGCTCGTGTCCTGCGCACCACAACTGCAAGCACGTGGCGGCGGCGCTGCTGGCCTGGATCGATCGCCAGAAGACGCCGGCCTCACCGGACGACCAGAAGCTCAAGCGGGTGAACCGCTGGCTGTCGCGGCTGGTGGAGCGCGGCCGCACCAGCGCCCCGTCGCTGGAGCACCACGAGCCGGGCGAGCCGCTGCTGTTCTACCAGCTGGACGCCGAGCAGCTCAGCCAGCACAAGCAGGGCATCACGCTGCAGATCCTGCAGAGCCGCCTGCTCAAGCGCGGCGGCTACGGCAAGGAGACGCCCTATCGCTACAACGGTCACTATCACCACCCCGAGTGGGTGCTGCCCAGCGATCGGGCCATCCTGGAGCTGGCGGTCGGGCGCCAGAGCGATTTCAGCTACCGCACGCTGACCATCGAGGGCGATATCGGACACCTGCTGATGGGCAAGCTGCTGCAGACCGGCCGCTGCTGGTGGGGTCCCGAACGCCACGCACCGCTGGGCCGCGGCCCGGCACGGGTGCTCGATTTCACCTGGACCGAGCGCGAGCCGGACGAGCTGGTGCTGAGCACCACGCTGACCGAGGTGGACGACTGGATCCTGGTGCCGGCCGATCCGGCCTGGTACGTCGCGGTGCACGACAACGCCGCCGGTCAGCTCGAGAACGCCCCGCCCACCGATGTGCTGGCCGAGCTGGTGGAGGCGCCGCCGCTGCCGGCAGCCCACGCCCAGACGGTCAGCAACTACCTGGCGAGCCGGCTGCCCGATGCGCGCCTGCCGCTGCCGTGCGAACCGGACTTCGTGCGCATCGAGGAGGTGCCGCGCCCGGTGCTGGTGCTGCACTCCAAGGAGGACAGCGCCGACATCCAGGACTTCTACGCCTCGATCCGCTTTCGCTATGCGGACTACCTGCTGCCCTACGACGGCACCGATGCCGACGCTACGCTTGAGGGGCGCAGCGCGGCCGGCAGGCCGGTGGTGCTCAAGCGCGACCTGGCCGTCGAGAACCGCCACGTGGTCGATTTCGGCAAGCGATTCCTGGCGTTCGAGCTGGCGGCGCGCAACGAGGCCGAGGGCTTCACCCGCGCCGACCGCAAGCCGCGCTCGCGCGAGGTGCAGAGCATCGCCCAAGCCTGGCGCGGGCTGCTGGACGCGCGCGCCGAGCTCGAAGCGATGGGCTGGAGCGTGCAGGTGCGCGAGCCGTTCGACCTGTCGTTCCGATCGGTCACCACGGTGGAGGCGACCGTCAGCGAGACCACCTCCAGCTGGTTCGACATGTCGGTCAAGCTCAGCCATGGCACCGAGAGTTTCGACCTGCTGCCGCTGGTGATCGAGTGGCTGCAGAGCGACACGCGCGAGCAATCGATCCTGCTGCAGGCCGACAATGGCGAGTGGCTGGAGGTGGCGCCCGAGGTGTTCGCCCCGATCGCCGAGACCCTGCTGGAGCTGTACGACGATCCGCGCGAGGCCGACACGATGCGCCTGCCGCGCGAGCGGGCGCAATCGCTCGAGGCGCTGGAGCAGCACTGGGAGCAGAACGGCGTCAGCGTGGCCTGGCACGACGCGCGCGACGTGTTCACGCTGGCCGAGCGCCTGAAGGACTTCTCCGGCCTGGAGCGCCCGCAGCTGCCGATGCCGCTGCACGCCACGCTGCGCGACTACCAGCTGGACGGGGTCGCCTGGCTGGGCTTTCTGGCCGAGTTCGGCTTCAACGGCATCCTGGCCGACGACATGGGGCTGGGCAAGACGTTGCAGACGCTGGCCCACCTGCAGCACGAGCGAGACCTTGGCCGGCTGGACAAGCCGGTGCTGGTGGTCGCCCCGACCAGCCTGTTGGGCAACTGGCGCCGCGAGGCGGCGCGCTTCGTGCCCGATTTGAGCACCCTTATCTGGCACGGCACCGATCGGCGCGCGCAGAGCGATGCGCTGTCGCGCACCGACATCGTCATCACCAGCTACGCGCTGATCACCCGCGACATCACGCTGATGGGCGAGATCGGCTTCGGCTGCCTGGTGCTGGACGAGGCCCAGGCGATCAAGAACCCCGGCGCCAAGGTGGCGCAGGCGGTCAAGAGCCTGGACATCCCGAGAAGGCTCTGCCTGACCGGCACCCCGCTGGAGAATCACCTGGGCGAGCTGTGGTCGCAGTTCGACTTCCTGATGCCCGGCTTCCTGGGCACCCGCAAGCACTTCAACCGCTACTACCGCGGCCCGATCGAGACGCACGGCAGCCTGGAGCGCCAGGAGCGGCTGATCGAGCTGATCCGCCCGTTCCTGCTGCGCCGGCGCAAGGAACAGGTCGCCAAGGAGCTGCCGCCCAAGACCGAGATCGTGCGCGAGGTGACGCTGGAGCGCGAACAGGCGCGCCTGTACGAGAGCATCCGCGTCAGCATGGAGCACCGGGTGCGCGCCCTGCTGGCCGAACGCGGGCTGGCCCGTTCGCACATCGAGATGCTGGATGCGCTCTTGAAGCTGCGCCAGACCTGCTGCCACCCGGCGCTGGTCAAGCTGGACAGCGCGCGCGGCGTGGTCGAATCGGCCAAGACCGAGCTGGTCATGTCGATGCTCGAGGAGCTGATCGACGAGGGCAAGAAGATCCTCTTGTTCAGCCAGTTCACCGAGATGCTCGGCCTGCTGGAAAAGGAGCTGGCCAAGCGCGACATCCCCTGGGTCAAGCTCACCGGCCGCACCCGCAAGCGCGACGAGGTCATCGACAGCTTCCAGCACGGGGACGTGCCGCTGTTCCTGATCAGCCTGAAGGCCGGCGGCACCGGTTTGAACCTGACCGCCGCCGACACCGTCATCCACTACGACCCCTGGTGGAACCCGGCGGTGGAGAACCAGGCCAGCGACCGAGCTCACCGCATCGGTCAGGACAAGCCGGTGTTCATCTACAAGCTGGTGGCCAGCGACACCGTCGAGGAGAAGATCATGGCGATGCAGCAGCACAAGGCCGCACTGGCCGATCAGACGATCAATCGAGGGGAGGCGGCGGCGTTGTCGGGGCTGACCTCGGATGACGTGCTGTCGTTGTTCGCGCCGGTGGATGAAGGCGAGTGAGCTATTCGATCACCCCGATGGCCCCGTCGTAGCGTCCCGCGACCCGCTGCCCGTCCACCAGCATCACGTCCAGCTCCACCTGCACTCCGCCGCGCCCATTGGCTCGCACCGAGATCGTTCCGCCCGCCACGTCGATGTTCTCGTCATCGTCCACCTGGCCGTTGCCGTTCTGGTCGATGGCCACGTAGGCGTTGCCGAAGAAGAACGTCGAGCGCGCCGCCGGATCGACGATGGCCCCGTCCACGTTGGCGACATGCTCGAAGGTGCCGTCGCGAAAGCCGTCCCGTCCGGGCGAGAACAGCTCGGCGTACCATTCCGCCCGCTCGCTGGAGGCGGACCAGAATGTGACGTTGCCGACCACGATCGGGAAGAAGGCGCCGTCGGTGAAGGTGGCATCCACCCGGGAATGGCTTTCGCTCCGATACTCCTCGACCTGCCCGGCCACGATCGGGTATGACACACCGGCGTAGGTCACCTCTCCGGCGACGGCTCCCTCGCCCGCGGACGGTGGATTCGACGGCGGCGGATCCGAGGGCTGCACCGCCTCGTCGGGGCCGCCCTCGGACGAGCAGGCGGCGAGCAGGAACGCGATGGCCAGCGTGCCCACCGTCCCGAACCGTACGAACGTGCTGCTCATGCGTCGCGTTCCCTTCACAGTTGACCGTCCTGAACGGACGTGCGCTCGGCGAGTGACCCGACATCGTGAATCGTGCGCCATTCCGACGAGCTGATGAACATCGCAGAGCGTGTGGCAACGGTACTCGAGGCGCGCCACGGGCTGCGACGCTTCACCCTTCCCGTCGACATGCCCAGCTTCGACGTCGCGATATCGTGGGCCGACCGGAACGACGATGTCGCCCTTACGCGCAGGTTCGCAGAAATCGCTTCCGCCTGCACCGTCGGCACCCACCCGTGAGGGATGGGAACAACAGCTCCTCCCGCTGGCGCAAAACAGTTCGAATTGCGTAACGTCCTCTCACGTGTAAATTCGCGAACCGTGTTGTCGTGCGCGACCGGTTCCGAGGACGAGATCCATGCGAAAGCCCGGCCTGACTTCCGCTGAGGTGGACACCGCCGCCGACCGTGCGTTCGAGCAAGGATCGGTCGCTCGCCGCGCGTTCGCCGAGACCTTCGGCGACCTGCCGCCGGCCATCCAGGCCGATGTCGAGCTGGCCGCTTCGCTCGATCTGCTGCCCGCGATGCTCGACGTGCTCGGGCAATTGACCGGCATGGGCTTCGTGGCGATGGTGCGCGTCACCCAGGCGCACTGGGTGGCCTGTGCGGTGCGCGACACCATCCACTTCGGGCTGCAGAGCGGCGGCGAGCTGCCGGTGGCGACGACGCTGTGCAGCGAGGTGCGCGATGCGGCCCTGCCGATCGTCATCGACAGCGTGGCGGCCAGTCCGCACTGGTCCACCCACGCCTGTCCGGCGACCTACGGCTTCGACAGCTACCTGTCGATGCCGATCGTGCTGTGCGACGGCACCTTCTTCGGCACCGTCTGCGCCATCGACAAGCGCCCTGCCGCACTGGTGCGTTCCGCGGCGCTGCTGGCGGCCGGCACCTTCGCCGACGCGATCGGGATCTACCTGCACTGCCATCTGCAGCTTGAGCGGCCGGGCGTCGAGCAGAGCCTGCGAACGCTGTGCCTGGCGCCGGACCAGACCGCGCACGACGACCTGCTCGAGCAGTTGCGCGTCCCGCTGCAGGTGATCCAGCCCGAACTGGAACGTCTGCGCCACCTGCCCGGGGAGTCGCTTGGCAACGAGGTGGAGCAGATGGCCCTGCTCGCGCCACTGGCGCGCAGCGTCGCCGCGCTGTCCAACCAGTGCGCGAACCTGTTCGACCTGGCCCGGCTGCACGGCGGCCAGCCCCTGCTGCTGGACGTGGCCGATCGCGAGCCGCTGCACGAGCTGTTGAAGCGGGCCGCCGACCGGATTCGCATCGCTCATCCGGAGCGCTGCGTCACGCTCGACATCGCTCCGGTCGGATCGGGCGCGCACGATGCGAACCGGCTGGCGCAGGCCCTGTGCTCGCTGCTGCTCTGCGCGCTGCGCAGCGCTGACGACCGGGCAAGCATCAGCGTGACCGGTCGCCAGGACGCGGAGCCGGCCGCCTATCGGCTGAGCGTGGCCTGCACCGGCACCGCGCTGTCATCGGCACGGATCGATGCCCTGTTCGAGCCCGATTGGCGGGCGGCGCACGATCCGGACGCGCAGCGGCCGCTGCTGGCCGACGGACTGGGGTCGGGGCTGTACGTGGCGCGGCAGATCGCCGAGGCGCACGAGGGCCGGGTGACGGTCGCTCGTCGGCAGGCTGGCCTGCGATCCGAGTTGCAGGTGCCGACCCGATCACGAACGCCAGCCGCATTGGCGCCTGATCTTTGCCCCTCGGTCAACACTGCTTGACCGCTCGTTCCCAGCAGTAGTAGCGTCTCGCGCAGCATCCCTCCCCCAACCGCTGTCGCACACACCATGATCACGACCCGTCACACCGCCATCGCCGCCGCCCTGCTCGCCACCGCGGCGGCCGCCGGCACCGCCACGGCGCAGGAAGGCACCACCATCGCCACCGTGGTCAAGATCGCCGGCATCCAGTGGTTCAACCGCATGGAGGAAGGCGTCGAGCAGTACGCCGAGGACACCGGCGCGAATGCCTTCCAGGTCGGCCCGGCGCAGGCCGATCCGCAGCAGCAGGCCGCGCTGATCGAGGACATGATCGCCCAGGAGGTCGACGCCCTGGCCGTGGTGCCGATGTCGCCCGAGGCGCTCGAGCCGGTCCTGCAGCGGGCCCAGGAGCAGGGCATCGTGGTCATCACCCACGAGGCGGCCAGCCAGCAGAACATCAGCTACGACATCGAGGCCTTCGTCAACGAGGACTTCGGCGCCAACCTGATGGAGCAGATGGCCACCTGCATGGGCGGTGAAGGCGAATACGCGGTGTTCGTCGGTTCGCTGACCTCGCAGACGCACAACCAGTGGGTGGATGGCGCCATCGCCCACCAGGAAGCCAACTACCCGGACATGACGCTGGTCGGCGACAAGAACGAGACCTTCGACGATTCCCAGAACGCCTACCAGAAGGCTCAGGAAGTGTTGCGCGCCTTCCCGAACGTGAAGGGCATGCAGGGCTCCGCCTCCACCGACGTGGCCGGCATCGGCCTGGCGGTCGAGGAGCGCGGCATGGAAGAGGCCACCTGCGTGTTCGGCACCTCCCTGCCCTCGATCGCCGAGCAGTACCTGGAGACCGGCGCGGTCGACGGCATCGGCTTCTGGGATCCCTCGATCGCCGGCTACGCCATGAACAAGGTCGCGCAGATGGTCATCGACGGCGAAGAGGTCACCGATGGCATGGATCTGGGCCTGCCCGGCTACGAGAACATCACCCTGGACGGCAAGGTGATCTTCGGCCAGGCCTGGGTCAACGTGGATGCCGCCAACATGGCCGACTACCCGTTCTGATCCGCATCTCGTCGACGCCTCGCCGGGCGTGAAGTCCCCGTCGGATGAGCCCTTCGTGCGCATGCAGGGGGTGGTCAAGCGCTACGGCGGGGTGACGGCGCTGGATGGCGTGGACATCGCCATCCAGCCCGGCGAGGCGGTCTGCCTGGCCGGCGAGAACGGCTCGGGCAAGTCCACGCTGATCAAGATCCTGGCAGGCGTGGAGCAGCCCACCGGCGGCACGGTGCACATCGCCGGACGCCTGCAGCGTCGGCTGGACCCGCGCACCTCGGCCGCCGCCGGGGTCATGGTCATCTACCAGGACTTCTCGCTGTTCCCCAACCTGACGGTGGCCGAGAACATCGGCTTCGCCAGCGAACTCGGTGAACGGCGCCGCCTGGTGGACCGGGCACGCGTGCGCCAGCGGGCGAAGGCGGCGGTGCAGCGCATCGATGTCGACATCCCGATCGATGCGCGCGTGGAGTCGCTGCCGGTGGCCCACAAGCAGCTGGTGGCGATCTGCCGCGCGCTGGCCGCCAACGCCCGTCTGATCATCATGGACGAGCCGACCACCGCGCTGACCGAGCGCGAGGTCGAGATCCTGCTGGACATCATCCGGCTGCTCAAGGACGACGGGGTGGCGGTGCTGTTCGTCAGCCACAAGCTGGCCGAGGTGCTCGAGGTCTGCGAGACGGTGTTCGTGCTTCGAAACGGGGAGCTGGTGGCCGATGGGCCGGCCAGCGAGTTCGACGCCGCCTCGCTGACCCGCCACATGACCGGTCGCGATGTGCCGCAGACCCCGCCCAGTGCCGTGAACGCCGCCGCCGGCACGTTGCTGAAGGTCGCAGGGCTCGGCAAGCGCGGTGCGTTCGCCGATGTCGGCTTCACGCTGGCCGCCGGCGAGGTGCTCGGCATCTCGGGGCTGCTGGGCAGCGGGCGCACCTCCCTGGCCAAGGCCCTGTTCGGGCTGGTGCGCCCGGACGAGGGATCGGTGAGCCTTTCCGGGCGGCCGCTGGCGCTGGGCGATCCGCTGGCGGCCACGCACGCCGGCATCGGTTACGTGCCCGAGGACCGGCTGACCGAAGGGTTGTTCCTGACCCAGTCGATCGTGCGCAACGTCGCCGTCGGGCGGCTGGATGCGCACGCGCGGCGCGGCTTTCTCGACCTGCCGGCGCTCAAGGGCGAGGCGGCCGACTGGCTGAGCCGCCTGAAGGTCAAGGCACCGGACATCGAGGCGCCGGTGCATTCGCTGTCCGGCGGCAACCAGCAGCGCGTGGCGCTGGCGCGCTGGCTGTCGCGCGCTCCGCGGGTGCTGATCTTGAACGGGCCCAGCGTGGGCGTGGACGTGGGGTCCAAGGCCGACATCCACGACATCGTGCGCGAGCTGGCCGACGAGGGCATCGGCGTGATCGTCATCAGCGACGACCTGCCCGAGCTGCTGGCGGTGTGCCACCGCATACTGGTCATGAAGAACGGCCGTCTGGTGGACGACATCGCCTCCGGACAGATGAACGAGGCGCAGCTGGCGCACCGGCTCGCCTGCTCGGAAGCGGTTGGCGAGGTGGCCGAGCCCTCTCCCCGACAGGCATCGGCATGAGCCAATCCTCTCCATGAACCGATGGTTCGGTCCGGGTTTCTGGACCCGCAACGAGACCCTGGTGGCGATCGTCATCATCGCCTTCTGCGCGCTGGCCGCCGTCAGCGATCCGCGCTTCCTGTCGGCCACCACGCTGACCGACCTGCTGCGCGCCTCGATCGTGCTCGGCATCCTGGCCATCGGCGCGATGCTGGTGCTGATCTCCGGTGGCATCGACGTCAGCTTCACCGCCATCGCGGTGTTCGCGATGTACGCCACCACGGTGCTGACCCTGGGCACGGTGCCCGGCCTGCCCTGGCCGGTGATCTTCCTGATCTCGATCCTGATCGGGGCGGGGCTTGGCATGATCAACGGCCTGTTCATCGCAGGCTTCGGGCTGCCGACGTTGATCGTCACGCTGGGCACCCTGTCGGTGTTCCGCGGCTTCCTGCTCACCTTCGTCGGCTCGGAGCGCATCTCCAAGCTGCCGCCCGAGATGCGCAGTTTCTCGCGCACCATGCTGGCGCGCGGCACCACCGAAGGCGGCAGCTTCTACGCGCTGCCGCTGGCGTTCGCAGCCCTTGTGCTGGTGGTCGTGCTCACCTGGTTCATCCTGCACCGCACGCTGCTAGGCCGCTCGATCTTCGCCATCGGTGGCTCGGTGGAGAGTGCACGGCGCATCGGCATCAACGTGCGCGGCACGCAGTTCTTCGTGTACGCCTACGTCGGTGCGCTGGCAGGGCTTGCCGGCATCATTCACGGCTCGCTGGGGCGCATGGCCGATCCGTTCTCGCTGGTCGGACTGGAGCTGTCGGTGATCGCCGCGGTGGTGCTCGGCGGCGCTCGCCTGACCGGCGGCTACGGCACCGTCACCGGCACGCTGCTGGGGGTTGCCCTGATCGTGCTGGTGCAGAACAGCCTGATCGTGATCGGCGTGCCGTCCACCTGGCAGTCGGTGGTGATCGGCCTGCTGATCCTGCTCGGCACCGGCCTGCCGGCCTGGCAGGCCAAGCGCGCCGCGGAGCGGGCGGCATGAGCGGGCAGAACCGTACGCGCAACACAGGCGACTCGGGCGACACGGGCAGCGTGGGGAGCACGGGCGGCTCGGGCGGCTCGGGCAGCCTGTCGCGCTGGTTCGCCTCCCCCGAGGCACGCCTGGCGATCATCACCGTGGCGGTGTTCGCCACGATGGCCCTGCTGTCCCCCGAGCGCTTCCTGTCGGCGGGCAACCTGACCTCGATGGCGTTCCAGTTCCCCGAGTTCGCCATCCTGGCACTGGCGATGACGCTGACCATGATGACCGGCGGCATCGACCTGTCGGTGGTCGGTGTCGCCAACCTGTCGGCGGTGGTGGCCGCCACCTTGCTCGCCAGCTTCGCCCCCGCAGGCGTGGGCACGGTGGCCTCGCTGCCGTGGCTGGCGCTGGCCTACGCGGTGGCGATCGCGGTGGGTGCCGGTGCCGGGGCGGTAAACGGGCTGCTGGTGGCCAGGCTCGCCCTGCCGCCGATCCTGGCCACGCTGGGCTCGGGCCTGGTGTTCACCGGCCTGGCGGTGGCCTTGACCGGCGGCAGCGCGGTGATGGGCTTTCCCGGCACGGTCGCCTGGCTGGGCAACGGCACGCTGCTGGGCGTGCCGGTGCCGCTGATCGTGTTCGGCGTGCTGGCCGTGGTGCTGCACGTCGTGCTGACCCGCACCCGCTTCGGCCTGCGCGCCACGATGTACGGGGCCAACCCGCTCGCCGCCCTGTACGCGGCCATCGACACCGGGCGCCTGCTGATCCGGCTGTACCTGGTGTCCGGCATGTTCGCAGCGGTGGCCGGGCTGGTCATCATGAGCCGCGCGAATTCGGCCAAGGCGGACTACGGCTCCAGCTACCTGCTGCTGGCGGTGCTGATCGCGGTGCTGGGCGGCGTCAACCCCTACGGCGGGCGCGGCAAGGTCATCGGCGTGGTGCTGGCCGTGCTATCGATGCAGTTCCTGTCCAGCGGACTGAACATGCTGCAGGTCTCCAACTTTGCCCGCGAGCTGATCTGGGGCGTGCTGCTGATCTTCGTGATGCTGGTGAACCTGCGCGGCGGTTCGCGCCACTAGGGAACCGTTCGAACGACACGCGACACCCACTACCGGACTGAATCCTTGCGATGAAGAAGATCCTCAATGCCCCGGACCGCTACGTCGACGAGACGTTGCAGGGCCTGATCGCCGCCCACCCGGAACACTATCGCCTGCACGGCGACACCGGCCGCGTGGTGGTGCGTGCCACCGACACGGCCGACGGCAAGGTCGGTATCGTCACCGGCGGCGGCTCGGGGCACCTGCCGGTGTTCACCGGCTACGTCGGCCACGGCCTGCTGGACGCCTGCGCGATCGGCGACGTGTTCGCCTCGCCGTCCGCCGAGCAGATGGCCGATGCGATCCGCGCCGCCGATCGAGGGGCCGGTGTGCTGCGCCTGTACGGCAACTACGGCGGCGACGTGATGAACTTCGACATGGCCGGTGAACTGGTCGAGTTCGACGACATCGCCTGCAGCACCGTGCTGCTGGCCGACGATGTCGCCTCGGCAGGCCCCGACGAAGCGGCCAAGCGGCGCGGCGTGGCCGGCATGGTGTACGCGTTCAAGATCGCCGGTGCCGCCGCCCAGAGCGGTGCGGATCTCGACAGCGTCACCGCCACCGCGCAGAAGGCCGCCGACGCCTGCCGATCGGTGGGCGTGGCGCTGGGCCCCTGCACCGTGCCGCAGGCCGGCAAGCCGACCTTCACCATCGCCGAGGACGAGATGGAGATCGGCATGGGCATCCATGGCGAGCCGGGCGTGCGCCGCGGCAAGCTGCGCCCGGCCGACGAGATCGCCGCCGAGATGATGGACATGCTGCTGACCGATCGGCCGCTGGCCTCCGGCGACCGGGTGTCGGTGCTGGTCAACAGCCTGGGTGCCACGCCGGCCGAGGAGCTCTACATCCTGTACCGCACCGTCAAGGCGCGCATCGAGGATGCCGGAGCCAGCATCGTGATGCCGCTGGTCGGCCGCTACGCCTGCTCGATGGAGATGGCCGGCGCCTCGATCACCCTGCTCAAGCTCGATGACGAGCTCGAACAGCACCTGAAGGCCCCCTGCGACTGCGCGTTCTGGAGCGTGCGGTGAGCATCGATCGAGGCGCCCTGCTCGCCGCCATCGATCGATTGAGTGCCGCTGCCACGCGCGACTTCGAGATGCTCAACGCGGCCGACGGCGCGCTGGGAGACGGCGATCTGGGCATCACGCTGGATCGCGGCATGAAGCTGGTCACCGAGCAGAAGGACGCGCTGCCCGAGGACCTGGGGCGTGCGCTGATGCTGTGCGCGCAGGCCTTCACCAAGACCTCGGGCTCCTCCTACGGCACGCTGCTGGCCACGGGATTGATGTCGATGGCCAAGACGCTCAAGGGCAAGAGCAGCGTCGAGGCGGGCCGCGTCTCGGAACTGGTGGTTGGCGCGCGCGATGCGATGATCGCGCGCGGCAAGGCCGAGCTGGGCAACAAGACCGTGCTGGACAGCCTGGAGGCGGTGGCCATAGCCACGAAAGACAACTCCGCCCCCGCCGCGGTGGCGGATGCGGCCGCACGCGCGGTGGACGAGGCACTGGAGGCGTTTCGCGATCGGCAGGCCCAGGTGGGCCGTGCGCGCATGTTCGGTGAGAAGACCATCGGCATGGACGACCCGGGCATGCTGGCGATGCGCACGATCGTGAAGGCGTTGGCGGATCGCGACTAGTGGTCCAACTGCTTGATACTGTGGGGCTCAGAGCCTCGGTGCGCCTTCCCGACAAGGCGCCGTGACGAAGGCGCACCGGGGTGCGTCGAGGAGGGGCAACGCAGGCGGGGAGGCGCACCGAGGCTCCCGAAGGGCGGGCCTGTGCGCCGCGGTGGACTGCGTTGGGCCCGCTCGGAGTGCTCCAGCACACCTTCGCGAACCCGCCTTGCCACCACGGCGCA